>WNFA01017139.1_pt1 | contig 10722 bp, 11 predicted proteins | sample 5400481 | NCBI WGS metagenome assembly WNFA01 (sample SAMN13153340, study PRJNA577476) | soil metagenome | isolation source: 120 cm saprolite under Douglas fir tree site 2 hole 1 replicate 2 | place: USA:California | collected 2015-04-18 | reverse complement strand
GCGGGTCAGGTCCGCAGCGTCATCGAGTATGGCGGCCAGGTACTAGCGGGATGATCCTTACTTTCGGGGACGAGCCCTTGACCAATACAAGGTCAACGCTGTGTCCTCGGTGTTTCGCAACCACTCCGCGACGTCTTTTGCCTGGAAAGAGCTCCTCAAGGTCCAGGTTACGATTGAGCAACTCGGTGATTTCGCCAGCGGTCCTTGGTTTCCTAATCTTGTTCAACGCTCTCGCTGAGACAACAACTCGAATTCGGAATCTTCTTCATCGCTGGTTCCACCATCTCGAAGAACTGACCCAGCTAAATCCTGTGGTGTCTGCCTCGGCTGCAGGGCAACGCGAACCAGGCATGGTAGATCATCGCGTGCTCGCAGGCAGCAGCTTGATAAGCACGTTCCGTATTGCCTCAGGCTGGTGCTCTCCAGCTTCGCCAACCAAAGTGTACGAACGCTCGAATCCCCGCGGTCCCTCCACTTTCATTTCCCAGTTGTCATTTGCACGAGACCCGACAATTGACACCCGCCACTCTCCCGCCACATCACTCAGCACATGTTCGACACCGGCAAGAATCTCGCTGCGCGATCGAGGGTCACCCGTATTCTGCACCTCGATCGTCACTGCCATGCCTCCTATATTGTACAAAGCGACCACCAACTATTTCTTGAGCAAACCGGTAAAGACCTCGCAGATGACGCCCAGTCGAGTCGTTGGACGGTTCTTCACAAGTTCCTGTTGAAAGGCGGGTGAGCGTGGCAATAGGACATCTCGGGACGAGAATATTTTCTGTGGAACCGCTTTTGCGAGGGTTAGTTAGGAGGAGAAAGCTGGGAAAAGGTAAAGGCTGTGACATTGGTTATGCTCTAGCCGTCAGCTCCTGCGAGGGAGCCAATAGCGTGGAGGCATGCACCGTCACAGCCCTTGATGCGATCACCGCTTTCACGGTCCCAAACCCCAACTGCCCCTCGCAGAGCCGTCGGTTTTTTCAGGTCTGGCTGCTCTTCGGGTTGCCCCGCCGAGCTGATCACTCAGCCTACTTCGGACTGGCAAAATTTTGATTTAGCCAACCCTTTCAGCCGTCGACGCGAGCAACCTTAGAGATTTGTTCGAAAATTGTCAACGCCCGTTTTCAGTGCAATCGCACTCTTGCCTTGCAGCAAAAACCGGAAACGCAACCCATTGAATCGTGGCTGCTTAAAGAATGAGAGATTAAATTCTTTCCCTTTTTCCACAGGAACATCCACAGGTGCTCGAAGGCGTGGGCAAGGACTACAAGGAGTGTACGCAGGAATCAGGTCAGCATCTTGACGCCGGAAGATAGGTCAGGCATGGTTGTACCAGCTCACCACACAATGTCAGATCTCGTGGCCTACGTCGATGGCGGCTCTTTCGGGAATCCCGGGCCGTCTGGTATTGGAGTGGTAATCGGCGGCTCCACAAACGGCACCATCAGAATTGCCAAATGGATCGGGCACCAGGACAACAATGTCGCCGAGTACGTCGCTCTGCTCGAGGCGCTACAATGTGCCCTGGGCCTTAAGGCCGCCGCGCTTCACGTGTTTTCAGACTCCGAAGTAGTGGTCAAGCAGATGAGGGGCGAGTACATCTGCCGCAGCCCGCGGCTCTATTCCCTGAATTGGATCTGCCGAAAATTGGCCCGGTCGCTCGATTTCTCGATCTCCCACGTTCGTCGTGAGAACAACACTGAGGCTAACAGTCTGGCCAGTTCGGCTGCCCGCAACGCGGAATGATGCTAACGGGCGGGCTCGCGGAACGAATGAATTCTAGGAGTTGAAAGAGTGGAAAATAGGCCGAAAGAAGATTGAGGAATTCTTATTCTCTGTTGGTTTTGGGTCAGACCCCAAGAAAACCAAATCTGCAAAAAAATTCCAGGTGCCGGCCACGTGGATTCCTGTCGCGGTAGGGACGACCATCACTGATCGCCCCCCGCACAGATCCGTACGTGCGCGTCTACGCATACGGCTCTTACGAAGGATGAGTGGCGTAGAAGCGTGCATCGGGATAGGGGTGCAGAACGTGGGGTGGAGGAATCCACCGGTTCAAGACTGGGGTGAAACGTTCCCAACGCATCTTTGCGCGCTGACTGCGGCGGACCAGAACACTCTGCCATAGGCACACGCGAAGTTTGAAGATGCGCAACTGAGTCGTGTTCCCGGGAACAGCGTGGTATTGGTAATAACCCAACACGACCTTCCGGAGCCACGTACCGACTTCGGCCATGCGATCATGCATCCGGCGTTGAAGCTCAACCTTGATGGCTTTGAGCTTCGCGACCATTCGCTTCTTCGCAGTGATCCGCCATACGGTGAAGGTTCCGCTCTTGTGGCGTTGCCCACCGTAGTGGGTAAAGCCCAGCAGCCGGGCGAAGGAGAATCGCAGCGGCACAGCGAGCTAGGTGGACGAAGCTGAGGGCCAAGCAGAAGAAGTCATGATGCGGTTCGTTTTAAGCAAAATCGGACTTCGCGCCATAGCTACTGAAGTGGAATTGTGTTCAAGACAGCACGGGCAAGTGTCACTGCGGGTCTGAAGAAAGCTTTGGAGTAGTAAGACTGGCTAAGGATTACGGGCGACATCGAGCTTCTTGATTCGAACCGCGTGATCCTGCAGTTGGTCATGGTGGCGGCGAAGCAGGTTGGCGCCGACAATATCTTCGTCGCGATGATCCTCGACTTCCTTCAGAACCGCGTCGAGTTGGGTAATGACTCTATCGACTCTCCGCTCCACCCCGAAAGTCAAGTCGCTTTCGCCAAATCATCGGATTGTGATCGCATTGTATTCGCCCGGCGGAGTCGTTGAAAACCGGACTGCCGATGTGCCCTCCAGAGAAATGGCGCGAAAGCTTGTCTGCGGGGTTCAGTGGGACAGTTTCTCCAGTCCGGTTTGACGGCAAAACTTGCGGAATTGCGGCGATTTCTCGCGATTTTCGGAGCAATGCAGCCGAAATTCTCTGCATCCCAGACTGTGTGGCGGAGAGGGAGGGATTCGAACCCCCGATACCCTTTCGGGTATGCCGGTTTTCAAGACCGGAGCCATCAACCACTCGGCCACCTCTCCAGCTGATACAGTTTTACTACAGTCTCAGTTTTATGGCAGGGACCCCGCCCGAGATCGGGTTGCCTACCTTGGAGCCGATTCACAAATTGTGAACCGCGCTCGCCTGGACAGCCGAGGGCGGCCGTTCTACGTTGTCTGTGCTGGGAGCTTCGCTTCGAAGAATTCCTCCACTCGGCCTAGTATCTCCGCGCCGCTCTTGGCCTCGTAGATCGCCTTCCTGAGCGCTGCGCCTCCGGGGACTCCGTGCGTGAACCACGACGCGAACTGCTTCATCTTGCCTTCCGCTCCGGGCATTTCTTCTTCCAGTAGCATTTGGAAGTAAGTGCGGATCATCTGGTAGCGGTCGGCTTCGGTGGGCTCGTCATACATTTTTTCTGCGGGGTCTCGCTCCGCCGGGCGGACGAATGCGTCCGCCGCTACGCGAGCTGCTTCACTACTTACATACTGCTCGATCTGGCGGAAGATCCATGGATTTGCCGGGGCCATCCGGCCTATCATCACCGCATCGCAGCCGGTTTGGGCTACGATGGCGCAGGCGTCCTCAGGCGAGCGGATGTCGCCATTGCCGATCACGGGAATCTTGACGGCCTGCTTGACAGAAGCGATCCATTCCCAGCGCGCACTCCCGCTGTAGCCTTGCTCGCGCGTGCGGGCATGCAGCGCGACCGCGCCCAGGCCGCAGCTTTCGGCCATGCGCGCCAGTTCGACGCAGACGATTTCGTCGTCGTTCCATCCGGCGCGAAATTTCACCGTGAAGGGAATCTTCACCACGGCCCGCACCGCTTCGAAAATTTGGCGGATCAGCGGGAGGTCGCGCAGCAAGCCCGAACCACCGTTGCACTTCACAACTTTCTTCGCCGGGCAGCCAAGGTTCAGGTCGACGAGGTCGAAGCCGAGGTCTTCCACCAGGCGCGCGGCATCGGCCAGCACCCCTGGACTGCTGCCGAAGAGCTGGGCCGAGATCGGGTGCTCGTCTTCGTAGAAATGAAGGTAGCGTCCCCGAACGCGCAGGTCGCGCAGGACGCCGTCGGCCGAAGTGAACTCGGTCATGATCAGACCGCATCCGCCAAGGTTTTTGATGAAGCGGCGGAAGACGGTGTCGGTGACGCCGGCCATGGGGGCGAGCACGGTGGCGGGAGCGATCGTTACGTTCCCAATCTTTAGGGCCGCGGGAAACACCCGTGGCGGCGTGGGGACGGGCGTCTCGCCCGTCCGAGCCACCGCTGCGTCCGTGTTGTCCCAGAACTTCTGCACAGTATGATTCTACTTTCTTTTACTGGCGAAGCTATAGCGAGTCTGGAGTTGCTGTGACGACAGGCAACTGCCGAGCTTCGCTCGGCCGGGGGCGGCCGTCCCTACGCGAGCATGAGACGGGCGAGGGTGCTCGTCTCTCCACCAGTCGGCGATGGGTTCAAAAAGTAAAGCCTCCCGCCAGGGGAGGCTCTCAAGAATGCGCGTTTCCGCGCGGAACTTACTGCTGCTTGGCGGCTGCTTCGACTTTTCCTGCGTCGCTCTTGGCGTACTTGCGACGGAAGCGCTCGATACGGCCGGCGGTGTCCATGAGCTTCTGCTTGCCGGTAAAGAAGGGGTGGCAGGCGGAGCAGATGGTGATAAATGCGTTACCGCAGGCGCAGTGCACGCGGATTTCGCCGTAGCTGGGATGGATGGCTGCTTTCATGTCAGTTCCGAAACCTCGATTCAGACATTAGATTCTACAGGAGTTAGGAAGGATTCAGCAAGGAAGGTTAAGCCGTGGGTGCGCGCAAATCTCGGCTAGCCCTTGAGGATGGGAAACTCCACCGATCCTACTTGCGCGACGTGCTCCTCGGCGAACCGGGTGACGCGTTCGAGCGCGGTCTGCAACTGCCGGTGAAACTCATCCATCTGCGCATCTATCTCTGCACCGGCGGCTTCGGCTGGAACTCGCACCTTGGCACTGACCCGCACCAGCGCTTTCGAAAACGGCTTTGGGATCATCAGCGCATCCCATGTATTGAGCACCCAGGCATCGCTGAGCGCCACGTAGAACGCCGCCATGGGCAAAGCGCTGGCGCGCGACAGCAGCACCGGGCCCGGCTTGGCGACGTATTTCGGGCCGCGTGGCCCGTCAATCGTAAAAGCAACCGCGACTCCCTGTTCCAACTGGTTTTTCAAGCCGAGCAGGGCCTTCGCGCCACTGCGGCTGCTCGATCCACGGACCGCGACGAAGCCAAGTTTTTCAATGATCCGAGCGCTGTATTCACCGTCGAAGCTGCGGCTTACCATCACTGCGATCCCGGTCTTTCTCCAAAACCACGCGCTGGCGAACACTGCCCGGTGCCAGAAAGAGTAGATCACCGATTTTTCGAAAGTCGCGTCCGGCGGCGAAGGCGGCTCTTCCCACGATATTGAATAGCGGAGAGTCGGGCCAATCAGCGAAATGGCGAGATAGCCCGCCCAGCCGATGAGCCACAAAAGAATTCTTTGTCGCAGCGAGAAGCGGCGCGTTTCCAGAACAGATGGCTGCTCAGGCTCGACTGCGGCTGAAGAAGAACTCACGCGGATATTGTAGCCGGGTCGGAAAGGTTTAACTGAATACTGACAGCTGAAAGCGGGTTGCCTACGCTTCCAGATAGGCCACGATCCAGTCTTTCACCCGTTGCCGACGCTCGTCGGTCGAGTCGAAGCGCACCCCGAAGCTCTTGTTGCTTCTCTTCCAGGTGACATGCCCGCGCACCCAGACGCGCGGCAGCGTCAGCAAAGAAAACGACACTTCCACCAGACTTCCACGTTCGGGCACGTAATTGCCCTTGAGCGACATTCCCCCCGAGCTGATCTCCTGGCTGGTGGCGGTCATGCGGCCCCCGTCGGGCAGCACGATCCCAACCTCGGTCATGACCGGGATACGCACGTAGCGTCGGAATTCGTGCAGCACCAGCATCCGAGTGGAGCGCACCAGCTTCATCGCCGCCGACCGCTCCAACGGTTCGTGAAATACGGCATTGATGCACAACTTCGAATAACGCAAGGCATCCTGCGCCGTCCCGCCCAGCCCGTAAATGATGATCCGGCTGTTGGAAGCGGATCCTCTCGCCAGCTCGATGATGCTGCCGGCGGTTTCTCCCAGGGGCAAAACGCAGGCTTCGAACTTTTCGCGTCGTAGCCGATCCGAGTGTTCGCGCGCAATCAAAACCGTTTCGATGCCAAATTGACGGAAGCACTCCGTCACCAGTTGCGCAGATGTCTCGGACAAGTCAAACAGCGCGACGCGCGCAGCCGACTTTCGATGTGCGGGAAGGGGGGCGAGAGCGGTACCAGTCGAAGTAGGCATGAGTCCCAGGGAATGAACTCCTCTAAAACCCTATTCTGACGGGCTTTTCCAGGCTTGCATAGGTTTCGAAAGGGCTTAGCCCCTGTCCCAAAGGGCCATTACGGAAGTTGTACTTGGGCGCGCTGCCCCTGCTCACTTTCGTTCCGTTCTTGGCTGCAGACACGGGGCTTGCCCCGTCTTGGGAGACGCGGCAAGCCGCGTCTTTACGGAAAAATCGGATGCGCCTTCAGGTAAGATGTTGCCTACCTCATGTAGCCGCTGTCAGAAAAATGATCACTTTAAACGACATCCAGTCGGCCTTGCGCCGCATTCGCAGCTCTATATACCTTTCGCCCTGCGCCCGCTCGGAGACGTTTTCCGAGTCCACCGCCAACCAGGTCTACTTGAAACTTGACAACCTGCAGCGCACCGGCGCTTTCAAAGAGCGGGGCGCACTGAACAAGCTGCTCATGCTCAGCCCCGAAGAACGCGCTCAGGGTGTCATCGCCGCCTCGGCTGGGAATCACGCCCAAGGTGTGGCCTACCACGCTGGCAAACTTGGAATCCACGCGCATATCTGCATGCCCCTGACCACGCCCCTCATCAAGGTCTCGGCAACGCGCGGTTACGGCGCCGATGTGGCTCTGCACGGCGCCAACTACGACGAAGCTTACGAGGAGGCCGTCCGGCGCAGCCAGGCTGAGCACCTCACCTTCGTGCATGCCTTCGACGACGATGCCGTCATAGCCGGGCAGGGCACCATCGGCCTGGAGCTCATCCAGCAGCATCCCGACCTCGAAGCCGTCGTTGTCCCGATCGGCGGCGGAGGCCTGATTGGCGGCATTGCCTGCGCGCTGAAAGAGTCGAATCCGAAGATTCAAGTTTTCGGGGTTCAGCCCTCGCGCCTGCCGTCCATGAAAGTTGCCGTCGCCGAAGGCAAGCCGGTGACGCTTCTGGCAGCCTCCACCATCGCGGATGGCATCGCCGTCCGGCGCGCCGGCGATCGCACCCTGCCGCTCGTTCAGAAATACGTGGACGACATCGTTACCGTCGAAGAAGAAGAAATCGCTAACGCTATTCTTCTCCTGCTGGAGCGCGAAAAAACTCTGGCTGAAGGCGCGGGCGCAGCGGCCCTCGCGGCTCTGGTAAATCGCAAATTACACTTGATCGGCAAGAAAGTTGCCGTGCTCGTGTGCGGCGGAAACATCGACGTGACGTTGCTCTCACGCATCATCGAGCGCGGCCTGGTCAAAGACGGACGCCTCGTGCGCCTGCGCGTCCACCTTCCCGACTATCCCGGTGCGCTCAATCGCCTAACCTCGATTCTGGCCGAGCATCGCGCCAATATCGTCGAGACGGACTACGATCGCGCCTATCACGGCGTAGGGCTGGGAGAAACCGCGATCGAAATCACGATGGAAACCCGCGGCCCCGACCATATAGCCGAGATCATCTCGGCTTTAGGAGCGGCAGGCTATGCGCAGGAACGCGTGTTGTAAGCGTGTTCACCGCCGAGACTCCGAGGTCGCCGAGAAATTCGATGGATTCCCCTGTGACACCCAGTGCACTCAGTGCCCCCTGTGGTTAAGGTTTTGGGTCTGTCGGCGCTCTCGGTGGTGATATTCACTCGAACTGTCTCCGAAATCTCTCCAACTGATCCTTCACTTCCGAGACTTCCCTCCGCAGTTCAGCCACTTCTTCCTCTAACCGCACGATGCGTTCCGCATCTGCCGGATTGCGCTCAACCGCCGCACCGACTGGCATCGCCGCTTCCGCTTCCACCACATCTCCCGCAAGCAAATGCGCATAGCGGGATTCTTTCGTTCCCGGCTGCCGGGGCAGCACTTTCACCAGTGCCGGCTCGCGCTGCATCAACTTCTGCAACGCTGATTGCACATCCTGCAGGGCTTCAAAGCGATGCATGCGTTCGGCGCGGCCGCGCAGTTCGCCCGGCGTCTGCGGACCGCGCAGCAGCAGCACGCACAGCACCGCAATCTCCGGACGCGTGAAGTTAAACACGTCCTGCAGCCGCTGCTCGTATTTGGTGACGCGACTGTCAGCGCCGCGGGCGGGTCCAGCCATGCGCTGTTCTTGAAGACCTTCCAGCGCGGCGCGCACCGTGTCTTCGTCCAACTGCATCACCGGATCGCGATTCGACTTCTGGTTGCAGGCGTTAAGCAGCGCGTTCAGCGACAGGGGATAGTACTCCGGCGTGGTGATGTCCTTTTCGATCAGGCAGCCGAGCACGCGAACTTCGGTTTCCGTCAGCTTGATTTCCATGGATCTCACTCATTGTACCGAGTCACCAGAACGGTGGAGCGCCGGGCGTCCCCGCTCGGCCTCGATTCTATTGGCGCAAGCGGACGGGCGAGACGCCCGTCGCTCCAGCGGCGGCACACGGTATACTCAATAGTTTGTCGAATACATCTATGAGTCGGCCGACCATACAGCCCCGGGTTTCCATTGACGAACTGGTCCGGGAACTGCACGCGCTTCCGCCATCGGCCTTCGATAAAACGGAGCAGATCCGGTCACTGCTCGCAAGTATGCCTGTCGAAGAGGCCAGCCTGGCGCCCTATTTGACTTGGGACCGGCGGCACTACACCCGCAATTTGATCGACAAAACGGACCTCTACGAATTGGTGGCCATTTGCTGGGAGGTTGGGCAGAGCAGTTCGGTGCACAATCATCGCGACCAGAATTGCTGGATGGCGGCGCCGGTGGGAAAGTTGCTGGTCGAAAATTTCCACGTGGAATTTCAGGATATCGAGGCGGGCAAGTGCCGTTTGCTGGCATCTAACACGGTGGAGTTGACGGCGGCCAATCCGTGCGCGGTCGATCCGCGGGAGCCGGTGCACCGGGTGGTGAATCCGCGGGCAGCGAACCAGCGCGCCGTGACCCTGCACGTCTATTCGCGGCCCTTTGACACCTGCGTGGTCTATTCGCCCGAGCAGGGAACATGCGGCGATATCCGGCTTCACTACAATACAGCTTTCGGAAAACCGGTTGCCAGTACCCAATAGCCAGTACCCAGTGTTTAGACGGTTGCACTAAACATCGCTGGGGCAAGAGCGATTCGCTTCTGGACTGGGTACTGGCAACTGGGCACTGGGTACTGCATTTCAAGGAGGAATCGTGAGGAAATACCTGGGAGTTTTGGTTGGCGTAGCTGCGCTGTGTACGATTTCGTGGGCACAGGCCCCAGCGCAGGCCCCGACTCCAGCTCCCACTACAACTCAAGGTCAAGCTCCTGCTCCAGCTCCTGCCCCAGCGCCCGCCCCCGAGACCGTTCCGATTCCAACTCCAACTCGAACCGCCAACCCCGCACCTGCGGTCCAGTTCCCGCGCTTCGAATTGTTTGCCGGCGGTTCGTATGCCGAGGCCGGTCTTTTTAACGCCGGCCACTGGGCTGGTTTGCCTGGCTGGGAAGCGTCTCTTGGTCTGAACGCGACCAGGTGGTTGGGGTTCGTGGTTGATGGTGGCGAATACTTCGGAACCTCAAAAATCCCGGGAGCCGTGCCGGCGCCATTTCCAGCGGGCCAGACCTTCTGCGGCACCCCATCCTGCACGTTCAACGTGAAGACTCGAGAATACAACTTTCTTTTTGGCGCGCAATTCGCCCGCCGCAAGTATGAACGCTGGACGCCGTTTGGCCAGCTCATGTTCGGACATGGGGGCACCCGGGGCAAGGCGAGCGCCGGGGGGGAAACCTTCACGGAGGTAGGCTCAGGTCTGGCGCTATTGGCCGGCGGCGGCGCCGACTTCAAGATCAATCAGCGTTTCGCATTGCGGTTCAAGGCCGATTACTTGCAGACCCGCACCGCGTTTCCACTTCAACCCAAGCAGAAGCAGGACAACTTCCGCTTCTCGGTGGGTATTGTCATCCGCAGTGTGCACAAGAAGAAGCGCACGCTTGAGGACGAGACTCAGCCCGAACCGTAAAGACGGAAGTCGGATTCTCGGCAGAGACACCGATTGCCATGTCTAAGACGGAGCAAGGCGCGTCTCTACAGAATGCGAGACCCGCCCTCGCCAGTTGCCGCTCGTGATGAACCCGTGTCCGCGAGAACAGTTACGAGCGGCGCAGCAAATCGCCCAGGGGCTTGGTCTTGGCCCGCACTTCGTCAGCGAAATCGGCGCCCTTTTCGACCACTTCCTCGAAACGGTCCTTGGCTTCATCCGTCCACTCGGAGGCGGTTTCCAGGGCGTCATCGTAGGAGTGCCGCAGGTCTTTCCGCAGCTGCCGCCCACTCTTCGGAGCGAGCAACAGACCGAGGGCGGCACCGACGCCAAGCCCGATCAGCAGAAAGGTGACTGCCGTGCCGGCCTCACTGTCCGAACTCATGTATTTTCCAATGCG
>WNFA01015282.1_pt1 | contig 10722 bp, 10 predicted proteins | sample 5400481 | NCBI WGS metagenome assembly WNFA01 (sample SAMN13153340, study PRJNA577476) | soil metagenome | isolation source: 120 cm saprolite under Douglas fir tree site 2 hole 1 replicate 2 | place: USA:California | collected 2015-04-18 | reverse complement strand
CGCCGGACACGTAGCACGTCGAGTAGTAGTTGAACCGGTTCAGGCGAGTGCAATCCCTCGCCAGCTCGATCAGGTTGCGCGTTCCCTCGACGTTGGCCCGCCAGATCATCTCCCTGGGAATGCTCAGATCCGAGCTGCCGCCGATGTGAAAAATGTCGGTCACGCTGGCGCAGATCCGGACGTACTCGTCCCCGGACAAACCCAGGTGCATGTCGATGATGTCGCCGGTGAGTACTTCGATCCGTTGGCCCCGCAAGCTCGCGATCCGCGGTTTCGCTTGTGGAAGGAGGTCCGTTGGGATGAGCAGGGTGATTTGCGCGTCGGGATTGACGGAAAGAATCTGTTTCACCATCCCACGCGCGAGAAGGTCGGGGAAGCCGGTAATGAGGTAGTGACTCGGCGAGGATGGGGTAGGGCGACTGGGGTGCGCTTCAGTCATCGGTCTGCGCCGCCGGTTCTTTCCAGCCGAATGGATCCCCAGACCTGGTCGACCTGTGCTCTGGTCGTCGCCAGGTCCCCGGAGTTGTCGATGGTCCAATGCGCGAATCGCAACTTCTCCCCTAGCGGCATCTGAGAGGACAGCCGAGCCTCTGCCTGTGCTCGGGTCAAACCGTTCCGTTCCTGCAAACGGGCGATCTGGGTTTCTCGCGGCGCAGTCACCAGGATCACCCCGTCCATTTTCTCGTGCAGACCATTCTCGATCAGCAACGCCGCGTCGTAGATCACCAGCTGTTCGCCCTGTTGAGCGAGCGCCGCCGTCTTCTCCACGAAGAGCTTCTGAATTCGGGGGTGCAGCAGGGCGTTGAGCGCGGCCCGGTCTTCCGGGTTGCTGAAGATGCGCTCGGCGAGCCTGGTTCGGTCAAGCCGTCCGTCATCCCCGACCACACCGGGAAATCGGCGTTCAATCTCGGAAAGAACAGCTGAGCCCGGCTCCACCACCCGCCGTGCGATTTCGTCGGCGTCGATCACCGCTGCTCCGAGCTCGCGCAGGATCGCGCTCACCGTGCTCTTGCCGGTGGCGATACCTCCGGTCAGGCCGATGATTCGCATCAGCGCACGCCGCGAATCGGTCGAGAAGGAAGAGTCATCGCCGAGCCTTGGAGATGAGCAGTGTAACTGGGAGCGCCAAAATGCCCATTGCCGGTCTACTACTGGATTTACGGGCGAACGCTCAAGGGTCTTGTAGCGGCGACCCTCCACCGGATTCGTTCACCGGACCTTGCCCCGCCGACCAGCCTTCTGTTACCTAAGGCCTCGCGATGCAACTGCGGACGCTCTGTTTCGCCGTGCTTCTGGCCAGCGGGGCAGGACGAGCCGCGGACTTTACCGGACCCGACAGCTGCAAGGCCTGCCACGCGCAGGCCTACGACGCCTGTAAGCAGTCGAAGCATTCGCGGGCGCGAGACTCGCTCTCCGCGCAGCAGCAGAAGGATGCGCGCTGCCTTTCCTGTCATGCCCCGAACTGGGCCGACCAGAACGTCTCGAACGTCAGTTGCGAGACCTGTCATGGCGGTGGTCAGTTCTACGCCAGCTCCTACGTGATGAAGGATGCGGAATTGGTGCGCCTGGTCGGCCTGCAGGATCCCTCTGAAAAGAGCTGCCGAGCCTGCCACGACGCCTCCAGCCCCTCGCTGCGAGCCTTCGACTTTGTCGAGAAGTTGAAGCTCATCGACCACTGGGCTACCGAAAGAGCCAAGCGGGCGGATGCGCACGCTGAGGCAAGCAAGCGCTAGCCCGTGATCAAAATCCTCGATGCGCGTTTCTTGACCACCTCGGTGTCACCGGGGAACTACCCGGACAACTCCATTCCCGAGATTGCCTTCGTCGGCCGCTCCAACGTCGGAAAATCCTCGATGATCAACGCGCTTGCCGGCCGGCGCAAGCTGGTTCGCGCTTCCAAAACCCCGGGACGCACGCGAACGATCAATTTCTTCGAGGTGGATCTTCAAGCGGACGGAGTCACCGAGCACGTCCGGATCGTCGATCTTCCGGGCTACGGATTTGCCCGGGTCGGTCGGGCGGAGCGGGCCCGCTGGAATCAGATGATCGAGAAGTATCTCGAGCGGCGTGAGAGCCTGAAAATCATCGTCACCATCGTCGACGGCGAGGTGGGGCCCACCCCGGCAGATCAGCAGATGCTCGACTATCTGTCCGAGCTGAAGCCCCGCGTGCTCGTGGTGGCGACCAAAGTCGATCGGCTTGCGAAAAACAGACGCAAGCTGAAGCTGGCGGAAATCGCCAAGGAGCTTCGGTTGACCCCTGACCGGCTGGTGATGTTTTCGGCAGTTGAAGGGACGGGGGTTGAGGAAGTGTGGGAAGCACTCTTGAACACACTGAAAGGTGACGCGACCCGCGCCTAACCCCGGTGATCATACAAGGTCACGTTCGTCCGAAGCGACCGCGCAGACCGACACTTCGCCCCGGTGATCACGCAATGTCGCGTTTCGTCTGAAGCGACCGCGCAGACCGACGGTTTCCCCAGGGTACACGCGGGTAGCACTTTCGCCCTGTTCCGCTCATCTGCAACTCCTCGCAACCCTGTTGGAAGCCGTGAGCCCTTCAGCGAGAGATCACCCGCCTCGTGCTACAAATCAAGCCGATGCGCCGACCTCTCTTTTTCATATTGCTTGGATCGTTGGTTGCCGGCGGGCTGAACTGCTCTTCCTGCAACAAGTCTAATTCGGCTCTTGACCAAGTAGATGCGGGGGACGGTGGTCCTTCGGATAGTGGGCCAGGCGATCTCCCGTCGGACTCCGGGATCCTCATCGACGGCAGCGGCGGCGGCGGCATCACCCTGGACGGAGGGAGCGGCGGTTACGGGGACGGCGTCACCTTGGGGCCTGACGGCGGCATCGTGCTCGACAGCCGGCAGATCGATCTCCACTATGCCTGGATTGCCAACAACAGCGCTGGAACCGTTTCGAAATTCGATACCAAGACAGGCAACGAAGTTGCCCGCTACTACACGGTAGTTCCGCGGGATGGGGTGGGCCAGCCGGTCGCAAATGTTGATTACACCCAACACAACAGCCCCAGTCGCACCGCGATTGACCTCTACGGGAATGTCTGGATTGCCAATCGCGCTTCTGGACTTCAGGGAACAGTGACAAAGATCGCAAACGACTTGAGCGATTGCCGACATGGATTGCCTGACGGCGGCGTAAGGACAAGCCGCGATCTGAACCACGACGGCGTGATCGACACCAACCCCGCCGCGGGTGAATTCATCATCCCCAGCAGCAGAACAGATCCGAGCACCTACGATGACTGTGTTCTGTTTTCCACCCCCTTGGGCGCCGCCGGTGGGGACACAAGCGAATTCGGGCCGAGCGTCAAGATCCGCGCGCTGGCGATTTCCAAGGGGGCCATTGAGAGCGCGTCGGCAGGGGACATCTGGGCGGGTCACTTCGAGGGGCAGAGGTTCTATAAGCTGAATTCCGCAGACGGGCGGATCGCGACCTTTCCGGATGGCGGTCAAGTTGTCGTCCCACTCGGGTTCGGCCCCTACGGAGCCGCGGTGGACAGCCAACAGCGCATGTGGGTTGTGCCGCCGGGCTACGCACAGCTGGCGTTGATCGACACGAAAACTGCAACCCTGATCAGAGACGACATCGTGCCTCCGCCGTCAATGAACGCCGGTGCCTATGGAATTGCCGTCGATGGCAAGGACCGCGTCTGGCTGGCGGGGTACGGCCGCGGCCCCTATGCGTATCGATACGATCACGGGCTGGGGCTCGATGCGGGGACCGGAGAGTGGACGCGTTTCGACTTCAGCACGGCGAGAAGCCAGATCGGCACTCTCCTCGGGGAAGGGCGGGGCATTGCGGTGGACGACCAGGGGTATGTTTGGATGAGCAGTCACTACCGTTCGGGCCCAGGCAGCGTCGCGCAGCTGATCGGCTTCAACGCGGAGGACGGCGGTGTCTGGCGCTTCCCAAACGACGCCGGATTCATCGACGCCACGGATTCCAATTCGAATACGAGCATCGGAGTCGGAATCGACTCCGACAACAATGTCTGGGTGAACAATTACAGCGGCACCGCGATGCGCGTTGCGAGGGCCGATGGGGGCGTCTTCAAAACGCCGCAGCAGGCGGGCACGCTGTACACGTATTCTGACTTTACCGGCTATCAACTGCGTCATTTCACCGCGCCGCTGGGTCGTTTCTGGCGCGATTTCGAGGGCTGCAGCCCGAGCACGGGATGGCTCACCGTGACCTGGGATGCCACCACGCCGCCGCGCACCGCGGTGCAGCTGTTCGTGCGCACTGCGGCGCGCCTGCAAGACCTTGGCAGCGCACCGGCATACGGTCCATTCAACTCGCAGCCAGCCGACCTCCACGCCCCTCCGGGACCGGTGCGGCGCAGCGGGTTTATCCGGGTGGAATTCCATCTGACGTCCAGCGACGGACTCAGCACGCCGGTCCTCAATTCCTTCCAACTGAGCTACACGTGCGGCGGTGGTATTCCCTGAGCCTCTTTCGTTGCTCCGTGTTAGTGACGGAGTGTGTCAGACAGCGAAACGGGAAACGGCAAGGACCTCGGCTTCGAGCGCGCCCAGCTTCGCCGACGACTGGCGGAGCTGAGCGCCAAGGATCGCCTCGAAGCCCTGCTCGATGCGCCGGACGCGATGGAACTGGTCCAGTCGGTCCCCGCCGAGGACCTCTACGCGGCGATCGCCGAGGTCGGTCTGGCAAACTCGGCCGAAATCGTTCAACTTGCCTCGCCAGAACAGTTTCGCACCTTCGTCGATCTCGGCGCATGGACCAAAGACAGTCTTGACGTAGATCGCGCGATCAACTGGCTCCGCGCCGCTCGCGGCGAGGAGTCACCGGAATTCCTGGCCAAGGTTCGCAACCTGGATCTTGAGGTCCTGGAGCTCATCCTCCGCAGCTCAACCCGTCTTCACGACAAAGAGCAAGATCCGGACGTCAATCCCACCGGGGTGACCCTGGAGACGCCCGAGGGGAAGTACCTGGTTGAGTTTCTCGTTGAAGGAGCGGAGTTGTCGGCCATGCGGTCGCTCGTTTCGGAGTTGATTGCCGAAAACCCTTTTGAGTCGATTCGGCTGTTCGAAGCGATTCGCTGGGAGCTTCCCACCGAGCTTGAGGAGGTTGCCTTCCAATTCCGGATGTCCCGGCTCGCCGACCTCGGGTTTCCGCCGCTCGATCAGGCGGCGGCGATCTTTGGCTTCGCCGACCCTGGGCCGGGTGCGCCTTCGCCGGATGCGGACCGGGATGAGCTGACCGGTCCCCGCCCGGATTATCTGGCCGCTGCCTTTGGCGGCATGCCCGACGATGAGAGGGAACAACTCGAGGAGCAGCTGCGCTACCTGGCCAACTCTGCCCTGGTGGCAGAGGCCGCGGAGCCAGGGGATCCGGTTGCCGGCCGCCGGGTTGCAGAGATGGTTCGCGACTATCTCTCGTTGGGTTTTGAGCATCTGTGCGGGCCGGATCTTAGACGCGCGACCGCCGTTCTCAGGCAGAAGGGCCTCGCGGGTGTGTTTCGAACCGGCTTCTCACTGACGCTGAAGCTCAAGTTCAAGGTGGACCGGCTCGATCGCCATCCGCTGACTCGACTGGAGGGCGAATGGCTCGTTTTTCCAGAGGAGGCGAGGGTCCTGTCGGCCTTGCGTCAAAAACGACCGGCCCGAGCCGCATCCGCGGAGGAGTCGGAGCCGGTTGGATTCAGGTCGAAATCGGAGCTGCACCAGGCTGAGGTCGCAATTGCTCGCGGCGGCCATCAGATCGAATCGATCGGTGCGCTGCTCGGCGGAACCCCCGAGAAAGCGCGGCAAGCCCTGGCTCTGTTTGAAGTACCGCTTCGCGAGCTGGGTGTCGATCGCCTCTTTGCCGCAATTGCGGTGAACGCCTTACTGGATTCCAGCGTCACGGTTGCGCCGGTTGACCCGGGTCGGCTTCGAGAATTCCTGGAAAAGCTGATCGACGTCAAGTCGCCATCTGCTGCGTTGAGAGCCGGCGCAGTCGAGCAGGTCGCCTCGGTTCTGATGGCCAAGGTGCCTGCCCCGGCGCGTGCGGAGCTTCACCGGCAAGTGGAAAGAACGCTTTCGGATCTGGCCGCGGACGTTGGTCCCGCTTATCAGCGCGGTCAGGGCGTCGACCCGAAGGCCTTGGTCAATTTGCCTCTTCGCGGCAATCCCGGTCTGTAGGTATTTCAGGGATGGCGTTTCGCCTCTCTGGCAATGGTAGAGCTGCTTCGCTGCCTGCGCGACCGCTTCGATTTCAGGGTTGCCGTGCTACAACTTGCCGGGCCGCTGGTGGACGATGTTCGAGGGCTGGGCCTTGTCCCCCAACATTTCCCGCCGCCCCGGTCTCTACTGCACCCACTGAGCGCTGGTCTGATCCTGCGCATCGCGCAGTGGCTCAGGCAGGAGCGGGTAGAGCTCGTTCACGTTCACGATTTCTTCACCACCATGCTCGCCGTTCCCGCTGCCAGACTGGCCGGCTGCAAAGTGGTCGTCGGTCGGTTGGACCTGGGACACTGGCATGGGCCGCTTCGCGGGGCCGTGCTGGCTCGGCTGACCGGAATGGCCGATCACGTGATCGCCAATGCCGAAGCGATTCGGCAGCAGCTGATCGCGCGAGAAGGCATCGCTTCGGACCGGGTATCCGTCATTCGAAACGGCATCGACCTCGGCCGGTTCGACCAGCGTCTTCGCGAGCAGCCCGCATTGCCCATCCCGGAGACGGGCGACGTGCCGATTGCGCTGCTGATCGCCAATATGAACCATCCAGTGAAACGCCAGGAGGACTTCCTGGTGGCCTTGGCCCATGCCCGTGCTCGAGGCTCGCCCCTCCAAGGCTTTCTCGTCGGCGATGGCCCCAGACGCCCCGGTCTGGAGGCGCTTGCGGCGAAGCTTCGCTTGGGCGCGGCCGCCCATTTCCTGGGCCACCGCACGGATGTGCCCGCGATTGCCGCGCGCTGCGTGGTGGGTGTCCTGTGTTCCACCGCCGAAGGACTATCGAATGCGATCATCGAGGGCATGGCCGCCCGGCTTCCCATGGTGGTCACGGACGCAGGCGGAAACTCCGAGCTCGTCGCGGATGGGGAACGGGGCCTCGTCGTTGCTCCCGAAAGCCCATTCGCCCTCTCCGCCGCCCTGACTCAGATCGTCGAACAACCCACCCTCGCTCGCAGAATGGGCAGGGCCGGCCGCTCCTTTGTAGAAAAAGAGTTGAGTTTGGCTCGCCTGGCGCAGGCCCACGAGCAGCTGTACCAACGCCTCACCCTGTCGCCGGCGGATGTCTTGGGGGGCGAGCCCGAAAGACGCATGGACCCACCGCGAGCGCAGCGCTTGGCACCCTGACTGCAGAACACGTCCAGACTGCTGGATTTGTCGATCAGCGACGCAGGGAGGTTCCAATGGCCTCGGTTACCGAGCTGTATCCGTCCCGTTTGAGCAGGCCTTCGAGCTCTCGCAGGATGCTCTTGGCGATCCCGGGGCCCCGGTAGACCAAGGCCGTGTAGAGTTGCACCCACGAGGCGCCGGCGAGGATCTTTTCATAGGCGTGGGCGCCGGTGAAGATACCGCCCACGCCGACCACCGTCAGGCGTCCGCCGCTGCGGGTATAGAGGCGCATGATCGCTTGTGTCGCCATCGCACGAAGTGGCGCGCCGGACAGACCCCCGGGCTGCGAGCTCAACGGATGGTGGAAGGGCCTTTGGTTCGTGGTGTTGGTTGCGATCAGCCCCTGAATGCGATTCGCGATGGCGATCTCCACGATCGCGTCCAGTGCGTTCTCGGAGAGATCCGGTGCGATCTTGAGCAGCAGAGGCTTGGCCATCCCGGTTTTTTCCAACGAGGATTGAACGCCCGCCAGCAGCGCCGCCAATCGCTCCGGTTCCTGCAAGCCGCGAAGACCGGGCGTATTCGGAGAGCTGGCGTTGATCACCAGATAGTCGCAGACAGGGGCAAGCAGCTGCGCGCAAAGGACATAGTCATCGACAGCTTGCTCGATGGGAGTATCCAGGTTTTTCCCCAGGTTCGCCCCGATCGGGCCGGGATGCCAGGCAAGTCGTTGCAGCCTGGCGGCCACTTCCTCGGCGCCGACGTTGTTGAAACCCATCCGGTTGATCAGGGCTTGATGCTTGGGGATTCGAAACAGCCGGGGCTTGGGATTGCCAGGTTGTGCGCGTGGCGTGACGGTTCCTACTTCGATGGAGCCAAAGCCCAGAGCGAAGAGACCTGGCACCGCTTCGGCGTTCTTGTCCAGCCCTGCGGCCAAGCCGAGCGGCCCATACCCAGCCGATGGGCGGTTTCCACCGGAATTCGAAAAAGCAACGCTCGCAACCAGCGGTACATCGGTTGCGCGGACCATATCAGCCGCACAAGCTTCGGTACTGGCTTTGGCGTACATTGCGCCGCGAAATGGCACAACTCATCGATGGAAAAGCGATCGCTTCGAAGATCAGGGCCCAGCTCGCGCAGGAGGTGACGCGTCTTCGCGCGACCAAGGGGATAGTTCCAGGCCTGGCGGTTGTGCGGGTAGGTGAAGATCCCGGCTCTAAGATCTACGTCGGGGCCAAGCGAAAAGCGGCCCAAGAGATCGGCCTTAAGGACTGGGAATACCACTTCGACGCATCGGTGAGCCGAGTGGAGCTTCTCGATCGAATTGCCCAGCTCAACGAGGCTGCCGAAGTGCACGGAGTTCTGGTGCAGCTGCCACTGCCCCCGCACCTCGACGCCGAGGAGATCATTGCGGCGGTCCATCCCGGCAAGGACGTGGATGGTTTCCATCCGTTCAACGCCGGCAGGCTGCTGCTCGGACGGCCGGGGGTCAGGCCGTGCACGCCGCTGGGGGTGATGAGGCTTCTCGAAGAGATCGGGTTTGCGCTGAGCGGCAAGCGGGCGGTGGTCGTCGGCCGAAGCAACATCGTGGGAAAGCCGATGTTCCTGCTTCTGCTCGCCGCTGACGCCACGGTGACGGTGTGCCACCGCAAGAGCAATCTCGAGCGAGAGGTTCCCCAGGCGGATCTGTTGGTTGCAGCGGCCGGGTCCCCGGAGCTGATCAAGGGTAGATGGATCAAAGAGGGTGCCGTGGTGATCGACGTTGGAATGAATCGCTCGCCGGAAGGGAGGCTGGTGGGGGACGTGGAGTTCAAGGCAGCTTTCGAGCGCGCCTCGTACATCACTCCCGTGCCGGGCGGCGTCGGGCCGATGACGGTGGCGATGCTCATCCACAACACCATCCGGGCCGCGGAAGCCCTTGATCTGACTCAGTTGCAATTGAAATGATTCGGCGTTAATATTTCAATTGAAATGAGACAGGACGTTTCACAAACCGCTTCCCAGTCGCAGGCTCCCGCAGTCCTGGCGCGGGCGGTGCTGCGCGCTTCGGAGATCCTGGGTCTGAGCCATAAACATCTGGCGGGAGTGCTCGGGGTGAGCCCGGCGTCGCTGTCGAGGATTGGCAAAGGATCGCGCATGATCGACCCCAGGAGCAAAGAGGGGGAGATCGCCGTGCTCTTCCTTCGCGTGTTTCGAAGCCTCGACGCTCTGATGGGCGGGTCGCAGGAAAAGAGCAGGAATTGGCTCCACGCGGAAAATGTCCATCTGGGAGAAGCTCCCGTTCGCCTGATCGAAACGGTTCCGGGCCTGGTGCATGTCGTCGAATATCTGGACGCAATGCGGGGGAATCTCTAACTTCCGCCGCCTTCAGTCGAAACCGTGGCGAGTCGTCGAGGCGCAACACCTGATCTCGACGCTCAAGCTCGTCGATACCCTGGAAGAGCAGAGACTCCTCGAGGAGATGATCGACCGCGGCAAGCCGGCGCTGCCCAGGGATCCGGCGGTGAATCGGCTTCACTTCCTGCTCTTTACCCCCTTCCGGTATCCCCCCTTGAGGCATGGCTCACGATTTGGCGCAAAGAGCGAGCCGGGCATCTGGTACGGCTCCGAGGATCTCCGAACCGTATTCGCCGAAAAAGCGTACTACCGTTTTGTTTTCCTGAGCGGTCCGAAGGTGGACTTGTCGCCGATCGCAGTCGAGCAGACCGCTTTTCGTGTGGAAGTAGATTCTCGCAAAGGGATCGATCTGACCCGTTCGCCCTTCGACGCTCACGGCGCGGCGATTTCGTCGAAGACGAGCTACCAAATCAGCCAGGCGCTCGGTCGGGCGATGCGCTCGGATGGGGTCGAGGCTTTCCGGTACACCTCGGCGAGAGCGAGGGATGCCGGGGCGAACCTGGCCATCTTCAGTCCCAAGGCATTCGCGCGCGCCCACCCGCGTTCGCCCCAGACCTGGCTGTGCATCTCGGAGCAAAAAAAGGTGAGTTTCACGCAGAAGCATGCCTTCCAGGCTCCGAGCGCCTCCTTTACATTCGAACGCTCGGACTTCGAGGTGGCTGGCCAGCTTCCAGCTCCGGCCCTTTAGAGCCAGAGCCGGCCGGCTTCGGGAGGGAACCGGTTTAGCTTCGGTCGCGGAGCGCGCTGACGATCATCCGCGTCGCGGGAGAGCGATTCAAAGTATAGAAGTGAATCCCGGGGGCCCCGCGGCCGAGCAGCTCCATGCATTGCACCGTGGCGTGCGCGACACCGAGCTGTGCGATCGCATCCGGATCATCCTTCACCTTCTCCAACTGGAGCGACAGCCGCATCGGCATGGTGGCACCGCACAACCGGATGAACCGATTTATCTGTTCGAAATTGGTGATTGGCATGATGCCGGGGACGATCGGAATGTTGATCCCAACGCGACGGGC
>WNFA01005348.1_pt1 | contig 10722 bp, 7 predicted proteins | sample 5400481 | NCBI WGS metagenome assembly WNFA01 (sample SAMN13153340, study PRJNA577476) | soil metagenome | isolation source: 120 cm saprolite under Douglas fir tree site 2 hole 1 replicate 2 | place: USA:California | collected 2015-04-18 | reverse complement strand
AAACGATTGAACGCGATGACCACCAAATTTTCCTCCTGACTCAGTAGAATTTAAATTTTTTCCATCTGTCTGTATTCCTACTTCACTAGATAGCCAGTTGCTTGCAAATATTAACGGCCGAGATGGAAGGCTTCCGACATTCGACGGATTTTGGCTTATGTTTTCTTGAGCTAAGATCATATCAATAGCATTTGAAAGACCTTGTTGCGCTGAAAGGAAGGTCTGCAAGTCAGTATTGGGGTTAGGAATCGTGAATTGCCCATTTACATTAAACTGAGGGATTAAACGCATTAAGCCTTCTGGGCTACACAATAATTCTGACTGCTCGGATAAAGGGGCTGCACTAGAAAGAGACGAAGCAGACACTGCGACGGCGAGGACGACAGTTCTAATAGAGAACATAAACATAGCCGAGATTCTCCGAATGAACTCCGAACCGGCACGAATTTTTGCGTTTTTCCCGCGCTTTGGCAAGCCAAGCAGCGGTCGCGAGCAGCATGTGATCCTGCCTTGATTCTTCGGACCAGTTTTAGCTCGAGATGGCGTCCCTCTGAACTGCTCCCGATCCTTGGACCACCCTGCTGGCATTTTTCCAGCCACTCTCGATCAGGGCGGGCCGACTGCGCTATGTGTTGCCGCGACAAGCGCAAGGTCACTCCCAAAGACTGCTCTGATGCTATCGCTTCCCGCCGCTGGAACAGATTTGTGGAATATCGTCATCTCAAGCTCAATCCGCCTTGATGTTTGCCTCCCGAATAACGCCGCCGAACTCGTTATATTGTTTGTTTAAGAGAGCAGCGAAATCAGCGCCGCACATCCAGGCGGGATAGAGGCTCTGGGCGACCAGCTTCGCCTTGACTTCAGCGCTCTGCATTGCTGCCGCAAACCAGTCGACGAGCTCCGAAACTGTTTCGTTCGGTGTCTTCGCCGGCGCGAACAAGCCGTTCCAATTGTCGGCCTCATAGCCCTTGAAGCCGGACTCAGCAACGGTCGGCACGCTTGGCAGTGATTCGCTCCTTGTTCGCGAGGCGCTAGCGAGTGCGCGCAACGTGCCCGCCTTCAACTGCGCCGCAACCCCTGAGTAGGGCAAGAAGACCGCGGTCACATGCCCGCCGAGCAGCGCGTTAACGGCAGGAGCATCGCCGGCATAGGGGATGAACGCAATGTCGACGTTGGCCGCGCGCTTGAGCATTTCGAATGCGATGCGCGAAAGGCCCCCCGGAATACTCGCCAGCGTCAGTGAACCAGGCTTGGCCCGCGCCCCGTTGAGCCAATCGGCGAACGTACGGTACGGCGATCCACTGTTGACGACGACGATTATCGGCGCACTTACGAGTTGGCAAATTGGTTCGAAGCTGGTCAGCGGATCGTAGTTCACCTTTGTCAGGTGCGGGGCAATAAGAAATGCGGTTGAAGTGATCAGCAAGCTGCTGCCGTCGGGTGCAGCGCGGGATACAGCTTCGGTTCCGATGACTGCACTCGCACCAGGGCGGTTCTCAGTCAATAAGGTGACGCCCTCAGTACGGCTGATCTGCTCACCCAGAATACGAGCAAGGATGTCGGCGGTGCCGCCAGCCGGGTAGGGAACAACAATCTTGATAGTTCTCGCGGTCTGCGACCACGCACCGGTCAGTCCGAAAAGGATAGAAAGAACGCCGGCGGCAACCAGATAGGGAGATCGACGGCTGGAGAGTTTCATGATGATGTCCCTAAAGCGTTGTGCGCACGCTTGGGAGTGCTTTGCCTCCGGAAGTCCTGCGCCGTGTTATCTTTCGGCGATCAGTCTAGCGGCGCGATGCCGGCTTCCTTAGCGACGCGGGTCCACAGTTCGACTTCGCTTTTGAGCAATGCCCCGACCCGCTCGGGCGCGTCGGGCCTGCTCTCGTAGCCGAGCGGCAGCAGACGCCCCTTCACGTCCGGATGGGCGAGCGCGGCAATCGTGTCGGCATTCATTTTCATGATGATTTCGCGTGGCGTCTTGGCCGGCACGAAAAATCCGTACCAGGAGATCACGTTAAACCCGGCGACACCGTCCTCGGCGATCGTTGGCACTTCCGGAGCGATGGCGGCGCGCTCGGCGCCGGTGTAACCGAGAACCTGCACTTGGCCCGATCTCGCATTGTCGAGTGTGGCTCCACCGGAGAAGAGGAGATGCACGCGACCGGGAATAAGGTCGTTCATCGCCGGGGCAGCGCCACGATACGGCACATGCACCATCTGGATGCCGGCCATGTGCTTGAACAGCTCGCCGCAAAGGTGCGGTGATGATCCTGTGCCCGGTGAGGCGAGCGCGAGCTTGCCCGGGTTTGCCTTGGCATATGCGACGAACTCGCGCACGGACTTCACCGGAAGCGAGTTCGGCACGAACATGAAAAACGAATAGCCGCAGATGAAAGCAACGGGAGCAAAATCACCAATGGGATCGTAGTTCAGCGAACGATAGAGAGCTCGTGTCGTCGCCTGCGACTGCCCGCCCATTAAAACCGTATGGCCGTCAGGCTCCGAGTGCGCGACCAACTCGTTCGCGATATTTGTACCGCCGCCCGGTCGGTTCTCGATGACAACCTGTTGCCCCCAGGTCTTCGAGAGCTGCTCGCCGACGATGCGCCCGATCACATCGGTCGGCCCTCCCGCTGCAAAGGGCACGATGATGCGCACAACCCGGGTAGGCCACGCTGCGGCGCGTGCCCGAACGGTGGTGACGCTTGGAACGAGTAGGGCAGCGGACGCTGTCGCATTGAACTGTCGGCGCGTGATCATCACGATTGCTCTCATAGTGACGGGTGCGTTGCACGCTGTGGCGAAAGCGAACGCCGGTACGGCCGGCGCCTGGGTTAGTCAATCGGCCGAAAATGTTCAGGTCGCCGATCTCAATCAAGCGTGATCTTGGCGGATTGCGCGAGGTCGCGCCACTGCACAATCTCCTTCGCGATCAAAGCGGCGAAGCTTTCAGCGGTGCCGCCTACCGGCTCGATCCCGTCGCGCTTGAGCCGCGCGGCCAGATCAGGGTTGCGAACCGCGTGTTGACCAGCCGCGGCGAGCTTCTCGATCACCGACTTCGGCGTCGCCGCCGGAGCCATGATGCCGATCCACAATATGCCCTCGTAACCGGGTAGGCCCGTTTCCGCGATCGTCGGAACATCCGGCATCAATGCTGAGCGCTCGCGGCTCGCAAAGGCGAGCGCCCGCAACTTGCCCTGCGCGACATGCTGGTGGGCGGTTGCATAGGTATCCATCTTGAGCTGCACCTGTCCTGCGAGCAGGTCGGTCATCGCCGGCGCCGCGCCGCGGTAGGGAATATGGGCGACAGTGATGCCGGTGCGTCGCAGCAGCAATTCCATCGTTACATGCGGCAGCGTGCCATTGCCAGCGGAAGAGTAGTTGAGCTTGCCTGGATTGTTCCTGGCATAGGCGACAAAGCCGGCAAAGTCGGCAAACGGCGCCGCCGGATGGCTCACCAGCAATTCCGGAACCTCGGCGACAATCGAAACCGGCGCAAGGTCTTTCTCGGTATCGTAGGGGAGCTTCGAGCTGAGCGCGGCATTGATCGTGTGGTTGGGTGTCGTCAGCAGGAGCGTGTAGCCGTCGGCGGCAGCCTTGGCAGTAGCGTCGGTGGCAATGATGCCGCCGGCGCCGGATTTGTTCTCGATCACGAAGGGGCGGCCGAGTTCTTCCGCCATGCGCGCCGTCACGAGGCGCGCCACGTGATCGACCGCGCCGCCGGCGGGAAACGGCAGAATGAGCCGGATCGGTCGCTCCGGGTACTGCGCTTGGCATGGGCAGGCAGTCGCCAGTAGGACGCAAAGCGCGGCGAGCGGCGCTGCCGGCAGGCCATGCGGAGACCACGGACCAGGTATCATTCGGCACGTCCGGAAAGGGGAGGGCTTTTCCGTCGTTCGATCAAAATAGCTTCGACCGTCGTGTCTGCATATCCCGCGCAACACCGCGTAAGGCAATAACGGGAGTTGACCCATGAAATGCAGGAAGCGGTCGTTTGCCGTCGTCTTCGCCCTGTTCGCAGTGCTTCTGTCGTCGAGTATTGGAACACTCAATGCGCGCGACGCCGATCTTGCCTATCGTACCTTCGCCGCCGCTCAGACGGCTAAACAGAAATGCATAATTCATCGGTGTCACTCGTTGCGATGACCCATGCTTGCGAAAGCAGTGGTTCAGCGAACAGGGTCGGCAATCTGTACACCGCCGAACACGCAGTGAGAGGGTTGACGAAGTACGTCAAAGACCAGAGAACAAGCTCGTTGCGCCACCAGCCGTAGGGTTAAGCGAACAACAGATTGCCAGGAGATCTATCATGTCTCGGTTTCATCGTCTGGGATGTGGGGTCGCGCTGAGCGCGTTTGCAATCGCAATCTCCACGGGTTCCGCTGTGGCGCAGAACCAACCGAACGCTCTTCCCAATCCTTACAAGCTCATCGAGGGCTGGCCGACGTTGCCCAGGACGATGAATGGCGGCAAATGGGGTGAGGTGATACGCGTTCATGTGGCGAAGGACGGCACGATGTGGGTCTTCCATCGCTGCTTCAACACAGTGCCTCCAGGCCACGCCACCTGTATCAACCGCGGCGAGGCAAATCCACCGATCCTGCAATTTGATCGGTCCGGCAAGCTGCTCAGGAGCTTCGGTGTCGGCATGTTTGCCTATCCACACGCGTTCACCATGGACGACACCGACGGAAACATCTGGGCCAGCGATGTCAACGATCAGGACACCGTGCTGGGCATGTCGACCAGAGGCAAAGATGGTGTTCAACTGGGCCAGGAGGTTCTCAAGCTCGATCAGAACGGCAAGGTGCTGATGATGCTCGGCAAGATGGGGGTGGCCGGAAGCGGCACCGACGTGTTTGATCGGCCGACCGGCGTCGCGATCGGCAAGAACGGCGATATCTTCGTCACCGATGGCCACCAGCCGAACACGACCGGCAATGCTCGCGTGATGAAATTCAACAAGGACGGAAGCTTCATCAAGCAGTGGGGTCGCAAGGGACCGGCACCCGGCGACTTCGACGAGCCACACGATATTTTCATCGGCGGCTCGCAGCAGCGGGTGTATGTCGCTGACCGCAAGAATGCCCGTATCCAGGTCTTCGATCAGGACGGCAATTTTATTCTGGAATGGAGGCAGTTCGGCAAACCGAACTCGGTGTTCGTCGGCAAGGACGACATCATCTACGTCGGATCGGCCTTCCGCGATCCCGGCGCTAACAAGCTCGACGAATTGCGGGGAATTACCGTCGCAAGCGCGAAGGACGGCAAGCTGATTGCCTTCATTCCCGATCCATCCGATCTCAATCAGGTCGAGTGGGGCACGTCCGCTTCCGGTATCGCGGCGGACGACGAAGGCAGCATCTTTGCCGCCGATGTTGGAACACACGGCCTGCGAAAATATGTGAAGGTAAAGTAGCCAGTGTTGTGGCTCTGACGGTCAGTCATTCTGGTGCCTGCGCGCAGTGGTTCCTCCGAAATACAACGCTACGTCCGCTGCACAAACGGGCGAAGCTCGCGGATGTCCCTAACCTGCTCGAGTGAGTAGATCGCCTCCACGAGCTTGGCACACTTGTCGGCGCCAAGGACCGGAACAATCAAATCGCGTGCCTTGTCCACGATCTCGTCCTTGGTCATGGGATTTTCAGGCGTCCCGCGCACAGTATCGTTTTCCTCGCGCAGCCTGGTCCCGTCAGCGAGGATGATCTCGACGACAGCAACGCGGCGCGGCAGCAAGTCCTCCAGTTTCTGTTCGGCAACGACCTTGACCTTGTCGCGCTGGCGCAGGATCACAGCGTCCGTCATGCGCGCCTTGTCGTGCGCGGCGCGAAACGACACAGTGTGGTCGAGCAGCATGACCGCGACAAGATACTGAATGCATAGATCGGGACTCGACACGTTGTCGACTTTGGGCGCGGCGCTGGTCGACAGGTGGATGACGATCTCCTTCACCTCCTCGGCCGCGAACGGGTGGCTCTTGCGCAGATTGAATATGGCGTCGAGCGGGGACTGAATCGGGCCGCCGGTCGACCATTTCTTGATGATCGTCTGCGTGATCTCGTAGCTTTCGCCAAGCTTGTCGATCAGACCTTCGGGCTTTGCGTTCGGCGCGTAGGACTGAAAGAAGTTCTCGTGGCCATAGAAGACATCGTCGACGCCAGTCCAGCCCGAATGGATGACCATGGCTGCCGTGACGCCATTGCGCGCAGCCATCGAGCCGAAAACGAAGGCCTTCTCCATGTGTTCGGTGTCGCGTTGCCAGGCGCCATAGCCGCTGCCCGCTTGCTGCGAAGCATAGTCGATCAGCCAGCGCATCTGCTGCGCGTTCAAATTGGCAATGCAGCCGGCGGCTGCCGACGCCCCGAACGAGCCAACGATGTTGTGGGTGTCGCGCAGCACGGTCCGGCCGAGGATGGTCTTCATCGCACGCATGCCGATATCGTAGCCGAGCGTCACGGCGCGCAAGAATCGCATGCCGTCAACTCCAAGGATCTCCCCCATGGCGAACGCAGCCGGTACGACCGCACATCCGGGATGCGCGCCTCCGGCGCTGTAATTGTCATCGGTCTCGTCGGCTTGGGCGAGCGCGCCGTTGACGATCGCTGCTTCGATCGGCCCAGCGACGAGGTCGGAGGCGAGGATCGTGGCGCCACCGTTCCCGCCATAGGTGCGGGCGAACTTCAGTGCCTGGATGCCGGGCGGCAATTCGGAACCAGAAATCGCCGCCGCCAGCGTGTCCAGGATGTGATTCTTGGCTTCCAGCACAACGGCATCCGGCAGCGCGTGCGCGCCGGCTGCGCTCATGTAGGAGGCGAGCCTCGCCATCACCGGGCTGACGTCCGCTTTTGCACGGAGCGGCCAGACCGCGGCGGCCGCCGCTCCCTTGCCGAGCAGCGTCATAAACCTGCGCCGTCTCACATCCGACATTGTTTTCTCCAACTCCAGCGCCGGCAGGTTTGCCGCAGCTCACCTTGCCGCAGAGTATCGGTAAGTCCCTCGCCAGAGGTGAAATCGTTCTGAATCGGAAGGGCGCCGCTGCTGCGCAGGCTCTGCGCCGGCCGGGAATGATAGCACATCCGCTCGACGGACAAGTCGGCCGGCTTGGCGCCACGGGCAAGAATGATGCGGACCTCTGAACCGCCACACTGGGGGCCGGCCGGATCAAGCCCTGTCGGATTTAGCGAGACGTCCTAGCACCAAGCGGCATGCCGTAACGAAGGGCTCATGGCCGCTCTCAGGGGCAAAGCGGACATGGCCTAAGGACGGCGTGAGGTCTGCTTAAGACTCAAGCGGACATGGATCCCGTTGAAATCCCGCAGTGCGGCAGTCTCCGGCCAAGTGTGCTATCCTTTTAGTCGGAAGCACGGGAGCCACTACCAGTGAAACGGCGAGAGTTCATCACTCTGCTTGGCGCCACAGCGGCCTGGCCGCTCGCGGCGCGGACGCAGCAATGCTCGCTACGCGGCAAAGGAGCGCGAGGTTAAGATGGGCGGCACCCGTCGGGACTTCCTGCGTCGGGTCGCGCAGGCTGGCGGCTATCGCGCTACCTACCTTACCATGCAGGCGATGGGCCTCCTGGGCACGGCCGCCGTCGCCGAGCCGCTGGCGCTCGAGCCCGGCACCCGTCACGGAACCAAGGTCATCATCCTTGGCGCTGGGATGGCCGGGCTCTCGGCGGCCTACGAGCTCTGCAAGGCCGGATATGATTGCGTGGTGCTCGAAGCCCGTGATCGCGTGGGCGGGCGCAACTGGACCCTGCGGCCCGGCACCAGGCTCGATATGACCGACCGCTCACGCCAGATCTGCGACTTCGACGAGGGCCTGTATTGGAATGCGGGCCCGGCGCGGCTTCCCAGCCATCATCAAGCCATTCTCGGTTATTGCCGAGAGCTCGGCATCGCCCTCGAAGTCGAGGTTAATACCAATCGCGGCGGATTGCTGCACAATCCGGCGGCGAACGACGGCCAGCCGATCGAGCTGCGTCAAGCGATCAACGACGCGCGCGGGGAAATCTCCGAGCTGCTCGGCAAGGCGATCAACCGCGGCGCGCTCGACGAGGAATTGTCCGCGCACGACAAGGAGCGGATGCTCACCTTCCTGCAGCATTATGGCGACCTGTCGCCGGATCTGCGCTACCAAGGCTCGACGCGCTCCGGCTACAAAACTCTGCCAGGCCCGGCCGATGAGGCCGGCGTAAGGCGCGATCCGGTGCCCTTCGGCGTGCTGCTCGACGCGGACATGTGGACCGCCATGCTGTTCGAGGAGAATTTCGCGCAGCAAGCCACGATGTTTCAACCGGTCGGCGGCATGGACCGCATCGCGCAGGCGTTTGCGAACAAGCTCGGCCGCGTCGTCCGCCTTGGCAGCGAGGTCACCGCCATCCGCCGCGCCAACAACGGCGTGAGTATATCGTTCGTCGACAAGCAAGCCGGTAGGCACAACGCCATCGAGGCGGCCTATTGCATTGTGACAATTCCACTCAAGGTCTTGCAGGGCATCGAATACGATTTTTCACCCGCCCATCGGGCCGCCATCCGCGACGTTGATTACGCCAACGCCGTCAAGATCGCGTGGCAGTCGCGCCGGTTCTGGGAAACGGACGAGCACATCTACGGCGGAATTTCATGGACGACAGTTCCGACCACCCAGGTCTGGTATCCCAGCGACCGCTTCTTCTCGGCGAAGGGGATTTTGCTCGGCGCCTATGCGATCGGCGGGCAAGCGGACGAACTAGCAAGCAGGCCGCTGCCCGAACAGTTCGACATGTCGCGCGCGGCAGTCGAGGGTTTGCATCCTGGCCGGAGCCGGGAGCTCGAGAAGCCAATGGCAGTTGCCTGGAGCAAGATGCCTTACAGCCTCGGCTTCGCCGCGCGATTCCGCAATGGCCAGGAGAGCGAGTACTCGCTCCTCAATACGCCGGACGGCCCCTTCTACTTCGCCGGTGAACATCTGAGCCGGATCGGCCCCTGGCAGGAGGGCGCGATTCTGTCGGCCCGGCGCGCCGCCAATATGATCGATAAGCACCGGCGTGCGACGGATGCGACAAACGCGAACCCGTGAGCGCTCCCACGATGTGTTTCCAGAGTCAACGTTGGGAGTAGTTCAGGGTCAACGTTGGGAGTAGTTCAGAGGAAGAAGCGATGCACCGACTGTTCTCGGTTATTCTGGCGGCAATAGCTCTCGTGTATTGGGCTTACTTCGGAGAGCCGGCACGTGCCCAGTCACGCACCGCTCAACAGCGACTCGCCGTCGACATCTACAAGGAGCTTGTCGAGATCAACACGGTCACCGAAACAGGCGACACCGCGCGCGCCGCCGAGGCCATGGCCGCACGACTTCGCACCGCGGGCTTCAGCGAATCGGATGTCCAAGTGTTCACGCCCGCACCGCGCAAGGGTAATCTGGTGGCGCGGTTGCGCGGGACGGGTGCGCGCAAGCCGATCCTACTGCTCGCGCATCTTGATGTGGTTGAGGCGAGACGCGAGGACTGGTCGGTTGACCCGTTCAAGTTGATCGAGAAGGACGGTTATTTCTATGGACGCGGCACGGCCGATGACAAGTTCATGGCGGCGGCCTTTGTTGCGAACCTGATCCGCTACATGCAGGAGGGGTACAAGCCGGATCGAGACATTATCGTTGCGCTGGAGACCGATGAGGAAATCCTCGACCGTGATGCCTTGGGGATTCAATGGCTGCTGAAGAACCACCGCGACCTGATCGACGCTGAATTTGCACTCAATGAGGGTGGTTCTGTCGGATTGAAGAATGGCAAGCCGATTCGTAACAGCATTCAGACGAGCGAAAAAGTTTCGTTGAGTTATCAGCTTGAGGTAAAGAATCGAGGCGGCCACAGCTCGCTGCCGACCAAGGAAAACGCAATCTATCGCCTCGCCGAAGGCCTAGCGCGCCTGTCAAAATTCAACTTTCCCTTCAAGTTGAATGAGACGACCCGCGCGTATTTCGAACGCACTGCCGAACTCGAAGGTGAGCAGGTTGCCGCCGATATCAGGTCCGTCATATCCGGGCGGCCGGATCCAGCCTCCCTATCGTTTGTCCGACTGTCTGCAAACCCGGTCTACAACGCGCAACTGCGCACGACTTGTGTGGCCACCTTGCTGGAAGGCGGGCACGCCTACAACGCCCTGCCGCAGGCTGCGCGCGCGACGGTTAACTGCCGCATCATGCCCGGCGAACCGGTTGACGAAGTCAAGGCGACGCTGGTGCGGGTTCTCGGCGATGATCAGATTGGCGTGACGCAACTCGGAGAGCCGGTCTTAAGCGCGCCGTCCGCGCTACATGAAGAGATCGTGGGTGCAATCGCAAAGCTCTCGGCCGAGTTTTGGCCAGGCGCGCCGATCATTCCCACCATGAGCGCGGGCGCCACGGACGGCAGCTACTTGCGCAATGCCGGCATACCGACTTACGGCCATTCCGGGCTCGCCGGCGATGTCGACGATGTGCGTGTGCACGGCAAGGACGAACGCGTGCTGGTGAAGTCGTTCTTCGACGGCCAGGAATATCTGTATCGGCTGGTCAAGATGTTGTCGGGCGGTGGGTAATACACCCAACGCTATTGCCTAAACGACAGCCACGGCTGGCGCGACTTGTTGCGAACCGAACTCTCTTAGCAATTGAGGAACTTCCCGATGACGATCATCGATTCCCAGGTCCACGCTTATGAGGCGAACACTCCGAAGCGACCCTGGCACAATGTGCCGAACT
>WNFA01007571.1_pt1 | contig 10723 bp, 9 predicted proteins | sample 5400481 | NCBI WGS metagenome assembly WNFA01 (sample SAMN13153340, study PRJNA577476) | soil metagenome | isolation source: 120 cm saprolite under Douglas fir tree site 2 hole 1 replicate 2 | place: USA:California | collected 2015-04-18 | reverse complement strand
CACAGCATAGGAAACACGGTCAACGAGACCTTCTGGGGACTGTGGCTGGTCCCCTTCGGCATGCTCGTCTACCGCTCCGGTTTCCTGCCGCGCTTCCTCGGGGCGTGGCTGGTGGTGAACGGCGCGGCTTACGTTGCCCTCTGCGGCATCGGCCTGATGCGGCCCGAGCTAAGCGGCAAGGCGTTTCTCTATGCGCAGCCACTGCTCTTCGGCGAACTTGCCATCATGCTCTGGCTCATCATCAAGGGGGCGAAGCTGAAGCAGTTGGCGGCGACGGCCTGACGCCACGTTCCCCTCAGCGACCGGTCAGTTGCTCCAGTCTTTCCGAGTACCGAGCCCCTTCCACGCAATCACCTAACGCTGAGCAAACTGGCCGTGTGGTCGGCAAACCTGAAGTTGGGATGAGTCCCTTGTTGGCTACCGTCATCCGCCCGCGGTCGGCACCAGGGCCAATTGAGCTTCCAACTGCCCTGAACCGGTGCCCCTGGTACGCGTTATGCGGTCATCCAGAGGTCTAGCGGCAATCACAAGCGCACAAACTGAAATAGATATCCCGCATAAATATCTGACCAAGCATGTAAGATCATGCCAGGCCGCAAGCTCTTGCGCCAAAACGCGAGAATCCCATACAAGGACCCGAACAGAATAATCATGATAATGGCTCGAAGGCCCTGATAGCCGTGTGAAATCCCGAAAAGAATCGCCTGGAGGATCACCCCTGCGGCCGAGCTCCCCGTCATTGCCTCAAACTGCTTTTGAAAATATCCTCGGAAGGCCACCTCTTCGCAAAATCCCGCAGACAAACTGGTCGCAATCCACAGCACAACTTCAAGGAGGCTTTGCGGGAAGAGCGCAGACACGGACTTGGCGTGGCTCGGAACCATGCGGCTGACTCCGACCTGAATCCCCACCCATAAAATCCACAGGACGATAGCAAGGACGATGTCAATTAGAATATTCTTTGCGTCATGCCACCTGCCGCCGATCAAGTCGACCAGACGCACACCGCGAATGTGGATTCCCGCCCAGACGCCGTACACCAGGAACCACTCGACAGCAATCACCGATAGGTAGAGCGGAACGACATTCGGATGTTGCTGCAACGCGCCAGAGGTTGATTGCGCGTGCCGCTGGAACAGCGCGCCAGCTATGGTCACTCCCAAGAAGATGCTGACTAGCAGCACCGTGTGCCAGATGGGCGCAACAAGGTCGCCGCTTCTCGGGCCAATAGCGGGATCTGAGCCTTCTGTCATAGGACCTCCAAGGGTCGAAGCTCATTTCGGACCAGCATCTATTTCGTGATGTTGGGAAACTCATGCACCGACTTCTTCCGCGGTTTCGAAGCGGAGCACAAAGATTCTAATCGATTCTGGACGGATCGTCGGCAACTCGGAAACTATCCAGAAAATTGGTTCGAGGAAAGTGACCCTGAGCTGTCGATTTGGAGCTGCGGAAGGGGCGGCAGGGGAGAGCGTGACGGCGTTTCGAGGGCGCCGAGCCACAGGCGGATCGTCGCTCGAAGCGGGGCGACCGCGACCCCCGCAAAGGCTTCTGGGTAGGCGTCGAGGCGGCGCAACGCTGATCGCAATGGTTCCGGCGTAGTTGCCGCGCTGAAAATGGTGGAACGAAGCTGCGACCTGGATCAATCCCTGCAGAAAGGTTTTTTCCGGCTCCTGCGCCGCGAGCCACACGGATTCCCAGTGTTCGTGGGCCTCGAAGAACGCGCCGGAATGGAAGCAGCGCAGGCCTTCCTGTAAGTTCCCTCGGGTCCAATCGAGTGACATGCGGCGGCGGAAACGTGAATCCGTTTCGCCGTCGTTGGCCCCGAGAGAGAACACAATTGCATTCATGCCCATTATCGTGTCACGCCGCTCGGCATGAAAACCTAATTTCTCCAGAACCCGAATCGAAACGACGTTTTCGGGATGAACGAATGCTATCAATCGGTCGATGTGAAAATCATCAAAGGCGGCGCGAACCCAAGCACGTGCTGCTTCTGTCGCGAGCCCCTGGCCCCGATAGGGTTGGGCGAGGCGGAAACCCAGATCGATCCAACCGTATTCCTGCAGCGCGAGCAGCCCCGAATCCCCAATCGGACGGCCCAAGTGACGATCCAACACGATCCACCTGCTGAAACCATGTTCGGTCTGGTGCTCCTGATAGTGGGCTAGCCGGGCTTTGGTCTGCTCAATGGAAGTATCAGGACCAGTAGGGGTGAATCGCATGACGATCGGGTCACCGAACCAGGCGAACGCTGCCTCAACGTCATCTGACTCAAAGGGGCGAAGAATGAGTCGACGAGTCTCGATTGTGCTTCGCACCGGCTCGTTACATGGGTTATTAATGGGGTCTCTCCGGCGCGCCCCAGATTTTAGGCGGCTCGCCTGGTAGTGGCCCCGGCTCTTCGTCTTCCCGTTCTTTGTTTGCTTTCGGTGGTGGCAAGAACACAGTTTCCCGGTTCTTGACTCTGCCTTTCCCCCTCAGCTTCTGTGCGAACGGGTTCCAGCATTCGGAACAGATGTCGTATTCTTTGCCCTCAATCTCCTTCTGCAGACAATCTTTTGCTTCGCCGCAGAGATCGCAAATAATCATGGATTTATCCCCTTGAAGCTCGCTGCAATTGTTCTTGATTCTTTCCTGTAGCGTACACGGAAAACTGGCTTGCGGTCCACAAATGGGGTTCCAGCAGATCGAAGAGAGAGCAGTGCTCCGTAAGCACCGGATTTCCTCGAACCGGACTTCTGGCCAGCCCGGCGACTGCGGCTTAGAATGCATCTAAATTCGAGAGGAAATTTGAGAATCATGGCAATTTCCCGGATCACAGGTGCTTTCCCGTTTCTCGCCTGTTCTCTGCTAGTCTGTGCGCTTGTAGTTTATGGTCCAAGGGCAGCGTTCGCTCAGACGACCGACTCATCCGGTGAACTGACGCAAGAGACGGAACCAGGCTCCGGCACTCCGCGATCCTCAGAGCAGACCCAAGAAAATCAACAACAGCCATACACGCAAGACGCAGCCACAGATGGGGGTTGCAGTATCCATGAGTTTGGCCGTGATACGTGGACTGAAGCTTCGCAATTCGGGCATGGACTGAAAGCTGTTCCCCGAAGCGCTGTTCGTCCCAGCAATTTGAAATGGGAGCTGCCAATCCTGGCAGCCACCGGGGTACTGATCGCAAAGGTAGACCGGCCCGCTGACAATCGCATTCAGTCCATGTCCTTACAGCAGACCGCAGGGCGTTGGTCAAACATCGGTCTTGGCCTCGAGATTGGATCAGCTGCTCTCGCGTACGGCATTGGGTGCGGCAAGCATCACTCCTATTTGCGCGATACGGGATTCAAGGCACTCGCTGCCATGGGAGCGGCTGGCACTGTAGACTTGGCTCTCAAGCTCGCGTTCGACCGTCAATTTCCTACCAAACCAGGCAGTACGGGCAAGTTCTGGGGCGGCGGAAGGGCCTTTCCGTCCGGACACTCAGCCACAAGCTTTGCGTTTGCGGCGGTAGTCGCTCACCGATATCCCCAAAATAGATGGGTCAAATGGGGAGCGTATGCGCTTGCAACGGGAGTCAGCCTCTCGCGCTATCCGGCGAAAAAGCATTACCCTTCCGACATCCTCATAGGGGCAACTTTGGGATATATAACGGGAACCTATTTGGCTGAGCATTAACCGGGTGTTATTTGAGCCGCTCCTAATAGTCCAGAAACGGGGTTCGAGGAGATCGAAACGCGAGCAGCACTCCGTAGCATCGCATTTCCTCCAAGCGGACTTCTGGACCAGAATAGCTTCCGGTTAGCCCGTCATCCTTCCCAATGGACTGCCCCAGAGCTTCGTGAAACGCCTGTAAAAAACTACGGAGTAGCCTTTTCGGCCCGATCGGCCCCGATGCCGAGCGAAATCAGCGTTATCGAAAGGACGAAGAACCACTTCACCTTCACTCGGTTCAGGGAAGCGTGTATCCTCACATCGGTCTTGCCGCACGGATCTTCCGGCCAGCAGAACCCGTGTTGGCGCACTTAGGATCGACCGCCGCCGCATTCCTGACGGTACGTGCGGACAAGATATAGCTCCCCATGCCTGGAACGTATCAACGTATTTACCTGGATTTCAACGCTAGTACTCCCGTTGCGCCCGAAGTCATCGATGCGATGAGGACCGTCCTCGAGGAGCCATACGGTAATCCTTCGAGTGGCCACTGGGCTGGCAGTCCGGCGAGGGAGGCGCTCGACAAAGCTCGAATGCAGGTTGCTGGGCTGCTCAGCTGCAGAGTGAATGAAATCGTATTCACCAGTGGTGGAAGTGAAGCCAACAATCACGCTCTCAAGGGCGTGTTCTTCGCAAGTGGAAGAGCGGATGCTCACATCGTTACCACCCAAGTGGAACATCCGGCAGTTATCAATCCCTGTCGGTTCCTCGAGCGGCTTGGAGCGGCGGTGACGTACCTGCCAGTTAATGGCTTTGGACGCGTCGACCCTGACGATGTCCGCCGTGCCCTGCGACAGAGCACGGTCCTTATTTCCATAATGCATGCCAACAACGAGGTTGGCACTATTCAGCCACTCGAGGATATTGCACAGATCGCGCACGAAGCTGGAATCCTTCTGCATAGCGACGCGGCGCAATCGGTAGGCAAGATCGCTTTCACTGTTCAGGAACTCGGGGTCGATTTGCTATCTGTTGCAGGTCACAAGCTTTACGCTCCCAAGGGGGTGGGTGCACTCTATATCCGCGACGGTGTTTCCCTTGAGCCGCTGATTCACGGCGCGAGCCACGAATCCGGCCGGCGAGCTGGGACAGAGAACGTGCTGTTAGCTGTGGCTTTGGGAGCGGCTTGCGACTTGGCCCGCACGTGGGAAGGCATGGACTCAGTTCGTGAACTTCGCGATCTATTCTGGGACCTGCTGCAAAACAAGTTTGGAGATCGAGTGGTCCTGAACGGCCATCCAATCGAACGGTTGCCCAACACTCTCAACGTCAGCTTCGTGGCACAGGTTGGGGGGGATATTCTGGGGCGCTTGCCCGGAGTGGCCGCGTCTACCGGTTCCGCGTGCCATGCCGGATCGGTGGAATTGTCCCCAGTCCTGCGAGCCATGGGAGTCGCACGTGAGATCGGAATGGGCGCGATTCGGTTCAGTCTCGGCCGTACAACGACCAGAGGCGAGATTGAAGCTGTAGTCGAGGACCTAAGTTCGATAGCTTGACTCGCGTGTTTAGAGGTCTAATCTCGACTATCGAGTGGAGGCAGTGCTTCCGTGGACGCAAAGACGCATTGGGAAAAGGTCTACGCGACCAAGGCACCCGAATCGGTCAGCTGGTATCGCGCGCACCTGGAAGCATCCCTTGCACTGATCGAACGGGCCGCAGTTGCACGCTCATCCTCCATCATTGACATTGGTGGCGGCGAATCAACGCTCGTTGACGACCTTCTTCTTCGTGGATACAAGAACCTCACCGTATTGGATGTCTCGCGGACCGCAATCGAAGTCACGAAAAAGCGATTGGGTTCGGGTGCACAGCAGGTGCGTTGGCTGGTAGGGGATATCTTTGAAATCGAGCTGGAACCACATGCCTACAATCTCTGGCATGACCGAGCGGTATTCCATTTTCTTACGACAGCAGAGCGACGCCTTGCCTACGTTCAGCAGGTTACCAGCGCTGTTAAACGCGGTGGCCACGTGATTGTCAGCACCTTTGGACCAGAAGGCCCTACGAAATGCAGCGGGCTTGAAGTGATGCGCTATGACGCTGAATCGCTTCACGGCGAGTTTGGTGGGCGCTTCCGCTTGGTGGAAAGCTCCAAGGAACTGCACCAAACTCCATTTGGAACCGCGCAGCAATTCCTCTACTGCTACTGCCGGCTCGAATGAAGTGTAGTACTTTCCGCATCTCGCGAAACGGCAGGTCGATTCCAATTCTGTGGTAAGCGTGTGCTAGCGCTCTTGCGCGCAGTAGCTCTCTAAACTTGGGCACTGCGCATGGGCAATTTCGCCGCCTCCCACGCTGCGATGCCGCCGGCAATTTCGCTGACAGGATCAAATCCGCTGGCTTGCAATAAACTCGCAGCGATGGACGACCGGTATCCACCCGCGCAATAGACCAGCAATGGACGATCTTTCGGCAGCTTTTCCAGATTTTCCGTCAGGTGATTGAGCGGCAAGCCCAAACTTCCGGTGACGTACTTCTGATCGCGCTCGCGCGGCGTGCGAACATCGACGGCCAGCGGCGGCTGAAGCGATGACAAAAGCTCGGCGGCGAACGGCGCGCTGAGGCGCTCGGTTGTGGCCGTCAAATCCGGACGCGAGTTCAGGCTGAGCAATCCATCCTGCAAGTATCCGACCACGTGATCGAACCCAATGCGCCCGAGCCGGGTTGCAGCTTCGTTCTCCCGGCCTGGATCCGCGATGATTACGATCGGATGCTCGCGATCCAGCACGGTTCCAGCCCAGGTTGCGTACTGGCCGCCGAGGCCAATGTTGATGCTGCCCGCCAGATGTGCCGACGCGAATTCGGATGCATCACGGGTATCGAGAATTTGCGCGCCGACGCCTTGCAATGCAAGCACGTCGTCGAGCGTCATCGCGTTCACGCGCGCCAGCGTTTCGTCCAGCGTCGGCCGTTCTTCGCTGTTCAAAACTGCGTCATAGGTGAAGTAGGCCGGAGCGTCCGGCTGATCAGCGGTCACCACGGAAATGAATGCTTCCTTGCTCATCGGCTGCAGCGCGTAGTTCGTGCGGCGCTGTTCGCCGAGCGTCGAGACCGTTTCCTTGCTGAGCGATTTGCCGCAGAGCGAGCCCGCGCCGTGCGCTGGGTACACCAGGCTTTCGTCCGGCAGCCCGAGCAGCTTCGTGTGCAGGGAATCGAAAAGCATCCCGCCGAGATCGGAAGCGGACCAGCCAAGCGCGGCGCGCAAATCGGGCCGACCCACGTCGCCGATGAACAAAGTGTCCCCGGTAAGTACGGCCTGCGGCTGCGTGGCGCTTTTGTTCAGATCGAAAACGAGGATAGAGATTGACTCCGGTGTGTGGCCCGGCGTTTCCAGAATTTTCAGGCGCACGCGCCCGAATTCGAGAATGTCGCCATGGCGCACAGGAGTGAACGCGTACCCGGCTTTGGCCGCTGCGCCAAGATAAATCCTCGCGCCCACCCGATCGCGCAGCTCCATATGCCCTGCGACGAAATCGGCGTGGAAATGCGTCAGAAATACGTGCTTGATCGCAAGCGAATGCTCGGCGGCAAACGCGGTGTATTGGTTCGTGTCGCGCTGCGGATCAACGACAGCCGCCGTGCCCGTCTCCTCGTCTCCAATAATGTAGGAAGCGTGCGCCAGACACGGCAGATAGAACTGCTTGAAGATCACGTTCCGCTAGCCTTCTTTGCGGACTCCTGCGTCGGCTGGGGAACGATCCGTAGATAAGGCCGGGGTGCTTTCCAGCCGCCAGGAAAAATCTGTTTGGCCTCTTCGTCGGAAACCGCCGGCAGGATAATCACATCGTCGCCCTGTTTCCAATTCACCGGCGTGGCCACCTTATGTTTGGCCGTGAGTTGCATCGAATCAACGACGCGCAGCACTTCATCGAAGTTGCGGCCGGTGCTCATGGGATAGCTGAGCATGAGTTTGATCTTCTTGTCCGGACCCACCACGAATACCGTGCGCACTGTGGCATTATTGACCGCGGTGCGGCCTTCACAAGTTTCGCCTGCTTCCGCCGGCAGCATGTCATACAGCTTGGCCACCTTGAGCTCCGGATCGCCGATCATCGGGTAATTCACCTTGTGGCCCTGCGTCTCTTCGATGTCCGCAGCCCATTTGCTGTGGCTGCTGACCGGATCCACGCTCAGCCCGATGATCTTGCAATTGCGTTTCTCGAATTCCGGCTGCAGCCCGGCCATGTAGCCGAGTTCCGTGGTGCACACCGGAGTAAAGTCCTTGGGATGCGAGAACAAGATGGCCCAGCCGGTGCCGATCCATTCGTGGAAGTTGATGGTTCCCTGAGAAGTATCGGCGGTGAAATTGGGAGCTTCGTCGTTTATGCGCAACATGGTTTGTCTCCTGGTGTCGTGCTTTCTAGGGGCCGGCGCCCGGGAATCATCCTTCCGGTCTTCCAAGTCGGCAACAGTGTAAAAAGCAGGAATTTCCGATTTGGACTTGTGTTGTGTGAATCGTACGCTTCTCCTGTGTTGGACACAATGAATTTGCCACCAGAGCGGGCCCCAGCGAGATCGAGGCAGAGTCGGCGCACAGAACTAAGGGTCCACAAACCGTCTTGCGGGAAGCGAAAGATAAAAAAGATCAAGACGATGTTCTGGGCGAATCGTCGGCAACCCGGAAGCTATCCAGAAACGGAGTTCTGGGAAGCTTGCAGAAGAGTAGATCAGTGTCATCCGAACCTCTGACGTGCCGCTCGTCATGTAGCAACCGAAGTTCATCATTTGGCTCTGCACCACAACTGAAGTAGATTGCTGGCCCGAAGCGTGCGCCAGTTCCGAATTCCGTTTCCGTGCTTCCTTAGCCACGCAGGAAACTTTAACTAACGCTGCAGATAGGCGACGACGGCCTTGCATTCCGACCAGGCTTCCAGCGCTCCTTGCCCCCAGCTGCGGACTGTGTTGAGGGGACCAGCGACAAGTTTTGGAAACTCATTTTCAGATTAAGCTTCCGGCCAAGTAATGCTGAATCAGCCCCGTTCGTCTAGGTCCCCTTCGATTTCTTCGTATGGGACTTCAATAGTTTCCGTCTTCCACGTGCCCGGCCGGGCGATTTTCATGGGAAGGCGAGTGCGCTTATGGATCTCATCTCGAAACATTTCCCCGTCGGCGTTGAAACCAGCATGGGTAATCTTGCGACCGCTAATGTCCCGCACGGAAAATTGTTTGTTCCCCGTGTTGTAGTACAATCCGGCGATATCCTCCCAGCGGATCTTCTCACTGCCGAACCAGGTACGTGATCCAATCCCGTCCACCTCGATGGTCAAAACCGGCGGATACATGAGTGGAGCCAACGCAAGGAATACAAGGAACACATATGGCACCCACCCTTCTTCGGGCCTGTGCACGGAATAAGAAGACCAGATTAGGAGCACGGCAAAGACGATTCCGACTGATGAAGTCAGCAGCCGAATAGCCTGCGTCGGTGGAAAAATCTTGCGCCCAGACTCGACCGTGGCTTTCTCGATTACAGATGATTTCCAGAGCCAGCGGAAAATTATCGCGAGCACAGCGGCTGTTAGTATCTGGCGAAAGGCATCCATATTTTTGGAGTATAGAAACCGAGATTCCTTGTGGCTCCGAAAACGGGAAGAGAACTGGACAACATAAAATGCGGCGGACGGGTTCCCGCATCTCCTCCCCTCCGAGCCACATCCTTTGGCACTAGGGTATGGCGGCCGACGCCGCCTGCGTGCCCACTGCCTGAGCCCTTCGGAAGGGGTCGAAATCCGCCCAGACATGCTGCACGGTCTTCTCGTCGAAAGTCTTGACCGTAGCTTCCCCGCCCTTCGAGGAATAGATTTCCAGCTTCACCTGACCGCAGCCCGGATTCACGGCGTCTGGCGAATACAGGTACACGCCTTTGTAGGTGGAATCTTCCATCTTTACCGCCCGGTTTCGAACCGACACCGTCACCGGAACCCGGCCAGGATGGATCGGCAGTATCTCCTTGTCTCCACAAAACAGCTTCATCGCCTGGAAATCGGTCTTGAACTTCAGTTTTGCAGCCGAATTGAGGCTGAACGAGCGGCCGAACGCCGATCCGAGGCCTTCCTTGGCCTTCGGCATCACATATATGGCGAATACTGCCGGATGCGCACCGGCTTCCTCTTCCCACTCCTTCGGCTCATTGGAATCATCTGCACTTTCGTCTGCACTCCGTTCTTTCTTGTTGCGCTTTTTATGCTCGCGCTCGGCCTGCAGCCGCCTCTCCTCCTGCTCCCGGTAATCCAAGGGAGGTGTGGAAAGGGCGATATTGAAATCTCCAGCAGTGAAATAATACGGACGTGGATCGTATTTTTCCACCCGCAGCGCTTCCTTGAGCCCTTCGATAGGGTAAGGGGTGAGAGGCTCGACCGGAAGAAGCGCACCGGGTGGCGGAGTGCCCTTGGCGTTCGCGCGATTCTGATCGAGAAGCGCGAGGGCTGCCTCAATACGCACGATCCCCGACACGCCCGGCCCGCCTTCTCCGCGCGTACCGAAGGTGGTCAACCCGATGACCTGGCCCGCGCTGTTGAATAGCGGACCCCCGGAACTTCCTGGGTTAATGTTGATATCTGACATGATAGTGTGTGGCTCGACCTTGCTGACGATGCCTGTGGTAATGATTTTATCGAGGCTGAGCGGGCTGCCGATGGTGAACACGCGCTCGCCTTCCTGAACAGCGGTTCTCCCGCCCTCGGCCCGATATAGTGGCGCGGGTAAAGCGTTTGGCAGGGCGGCAATGTTGACCGACAGCAATGCGACATCCTTCTGAGGATCGGCGGCAATCAGCTTGGCCGCGACTTTGTGCGTGCGATCGAACTGCACGGCCAAATACTCCGAATTGCCCACAACGTGCTGATTGGTCAGGATGAGGCCTTTCGCGTCCACGAAAAATCCCGTGCCGTGGCCCGATTCGCTCCTGACTGTGACCACAGTGTTCTTCAGGCGCTTGAAGTGCTCGGTGAGGTCATTGGTGGCGGATTTTGCGGAAGATGCGGGAGCGGCGGTCTCCTCGACCTTGGCGTTGTCATTAGTC
>WNFA01005344.1_pt1 | contig 10727 bp, 8 predicted proteins | sample 5400481 | NCBI WGS metagenome assembly WNFA01 (sample SAMN13153340, study PRJNA577476) | soil metagenome | isolation source: 120 cm saprolite under Douglas fir tree site 2 hole 1 replicate 2 | place: USA:California | collected 2015-04-18 | reverse complement strand
TTAATGGAGCACGCTGACATGGCGACTATCGTAACTGAAAGTGCGACAAGCACTAGCGACGGCCTTAGAAGCCGATGAAACCGAAATGCTTGAATGCCTTCGAGCGTTTTCTCATAACGTAGAGTTTCGGGCAATGCGCTATTGATAGCGGCCATATCTAGACCTCCCTTCCAAATATCGAACATCCAGCGTTTCAAGAGATTCCGCCCATCATTCCCCGCAAGCCTCACCTCGTAAAACGAGAACGCCCGCCGATTCCCTTCGCGTGGGAAGAAACAATGTTAATTGTCTTTAAACTGCGAGCCTGTCCACTCCCGCAGCGCTGCGGAAGGTAGTCGAAAGCCCTTCGGATTTGGTGACCAATGGTGACAAGTTGGGCCAACACGGAGGGAAGCTGCCGCTGGCGACTGAGCGGATTCAATGAGATAAATGGTAGGCACGAGGAGACTCGAACTCCTGACCTCCATCGTGTCAAGGTAGCAGTATAGCAGCCGGCCATTGACTCAAAAGGAGTTAATAACCGGAGGAACCGGCAGAACCGTAATACTCGGCGCAATTTGCTACCAAATTGCTACCAAAAACATGGCAAGTGGGTTCGGGGGCTGAATCGTGGGGGATCGGCCCCTTCACTTCGCACTTAAACAACTTGATCTTTGCCTGTAGGGTGACTTATGCGCTCAGGGTTTTGGTGCTCCCTCAGAAAACAACAAGTGCATTGCCAAAAGACATTTCACCACTCGGCGCCTCTGAGCTTTTCGGATTACGGCGAGAGTCGGAATGCCAAAGCGTATGTCCTAGACCTAGAGGCGGACGACGGCCTTGCCGCGGAGGCCGCCGTTGCGAAGCTTTTCGAGCAATTGAGCCACTCCGTCCAGTTCAACCGTGGAGCCGATGCGCGCGGTGATCGTGCCGTCCGCGAGCATGCACGCAACCTCGCTCAGCCCCTGCGGCGATGAAAGAGGATTCGCGGTTGACGCAATGTTGTGCGCCGTGATTTTTCGCTCAGCGAACCACCCTTCGTTTGCCGCATAAAGCGTGGAGACGAGGCTGCCTCCCGACTTGAGAATCTCAGCGTCGCAGCGGATTGCGTCCGGCCCGTTGGCGTTAATGAGTATTTACAACGGCTCAACAGGTCTTAGGTGGCTGCGCAAGTACTTTAAGGGTCGTGGGAGATACACTTTTCTTGGGCCGGGATCTTGGGCCGGGTGGACAGCTATCCTTCACACCGCGGTCGAGCAATTCTTCAAGATTGGGGAACATGGAAAGCTAGACTTCGTGGCAGAGTCATTTAACGCTCTGAACCATACGAATGTCGCTCTGAACCAGTTCTATGGTCCAGAGACTTCATCCATTCCAGTATTCGCGACACCCAACAAGGCGGGAATTCCAAGGCAATTGCAGTTCTCAATTGACTTTGAGTCTGACGAGTTTGCGGTTTACAACAATTCTGGGAAAACACTAGAGGTTGAAAGCTACAATTTCGCTTCTACCCCTACGCCTTTTTCAGTCCTCGGGCGCATACACCAGAATGGCTGCCTGTTCCCTGTCAGTCGCTTGTGCGGCGACGTAATAGCGATCTAGCTCGGGTGACCAGAAAGATGTGCCGGCGCCGTCCCGCGTGGGGATCTTGCCGATAGTCTCGTAGTGGTCAGCATCCTTCTGTTGGTAAACGTATGCAAAACCAACCTGCAAGTCTCGCCCGCCCGAAACGTATATCCGCTTTCGCACCGCATCAAAGTAAACGCCATCCATACTTTCTGGCGTGGGCAGGTGAGCGATCTCCTTGCCCGACTTCGAGTCCATGGCAACCATTTCAGCAGGTGTCCGAGTCCCAATGAACAGCCGCGAAGTGGACTCGTCGAACGCGGCATCGCCGGGGCGCTGGCTTGTTACCGGCCAAGTGGATAGAACCTCTCGTTTGTTGGTGTCAATTACCTGGAGTTTATTGGCGATGGAAACGAAAACAAATAGCGTCTTCCCAGCTTTGTCTAGCAAAAGCTCAGAGGGATGAGCCACGACCTTTATGTCACCGACGACCTTGTCGATCTGGGCATCGATGATTCCGACTTCTCCGTAGTCCTTTTCCGCGTCCTTGCCCCCGTAACCAACGTAAACGAGCTTCGACTTGGGTTCATAGACCAGGCGGTTCGGTCCCAGTTCAAGATGGATCGAATCGAGAAGTTCGAGCGTGTCCCCTCGGAATATTCGGAGCATGCCGTCATCGCCGCTTGCCAGAAACAGCTTATTCAGTTCCGGCACGAACAATGCTCCTTGTGCTTTCTTAAATCCGGGGATACTGCGTACCCACTTGCCAGCTTGCAGGTCCACCACCTCAAAGGTGCCATTTTCCAGCCCCGCAACAAACAGGCGTTTACCTTTGACATCCACATCCATGTGGTCAAGGCGGCCTTTAACATTCGGGATCGAAATCGTCTGCACGAGTCGAAGCGGCTGCTTTCCACCCTCTTGCGAAAACGCAATCCCGCTGCATGCAATGAGGAAGACGGCAGCAACTACGCAGATGTTAGAAATCCTGTTCATAGGCTCTCCTAATCTTCCGGCGCATAGACCCATAATGCCGCTCCTTCTTTCGAACTTGCGGGCACAGCCAAATAGAACCGGTCTCGTTTCTCATACCACAAGCCCGTACGCGCTCCGATTGTTGTTGGAATTTTTGCCAGTGCTTGGTAATGATCTGCGTCCGTTTGCTGGATTACGGAGATGAAGCCCTCTCCTCCGGGGACATAGATACGTTTTCGTCCAGTGTCATAGTACACATCGTCCGCGTCGTTGACGCACGGAACACTCGCAACCATCGCACCGGTGTCTGTGTCGATTACTTCGAGCTGTGCAGGCCTTCGCGCCACCACGAAAATTCGGTGATCAGCTTCGTCGAGCGCCATCGCGTAATTGGACTTCCCATTTTTCAACGGCCAATCTGTGACCTTATGTGTATTCCGATCAATCAGCACAACCTTCGCTTTGGTAGCGATATTCGCGTAGATCACGGGCTTTGAAGTAGCAATCTGAAACGATTCAGGGTGGGCATCGAGCTTGGCGACATCCTCCAAGCGCTTCCCACTCGCGGCGTCCAGCACGGCAATACCGCCACCTTCGTCTCCGCCGAAGGCTACATAGACTTTCTTTTCTGCCGGATCGTATCGCACATTGTCGGCGTCCTCTCCGATGTCCACCGTATTCAGAAGTTTGAATGAATCTCCATCGTAGATTCTGAGTTTTCCATCTGTGCCATTCGCGACGAAGAGCCTATTGAACTCGCCCACGTAAACCACGCCCTGAGGATCGGCGGCCCCGGTAATGCTGTGTATGTGGCGACCTGCAAACGTGTCTACGACTTCGACCGTGTTGTTGCCGAGAGCGGCCCCAATGACGCGTTTCCGCTTTCCGTCGAACGTGAAGTGATCTATACGACCTCCCACGTTCGGCAATGGAATTTGTTGGACCAAAAGTAAGGGCGCCCGGTCAGGCGTGCTGGGCTGATCCTGTGAAAGTGCGATAGCTCCGAAAATCAATACCATTACACAAAACATTGCCAACTTTTTCATGTTTCGCTCCTCATCGTGTCTATTCACTTCGCGAAAGTATTTATTGTGGTTCGTAGCTCGCTTACGGTATCGGTTCATAAACTTTGACTTCGGCCTCTCTCTTGCTGTGACGAGGCACCGCCAAAAAGTAGCGGTTCAGCTCAGGTACAAAGAGCGCAGTCTTCGCGCGAAAGCCACTCGCGATCTTCCCCAACGACGTGTAGTGGTCCGCGTCGTTCTGTTTGAAGATCTCCACAAACTGATCACCAGAAAGATAAACGCGCTTCAACTTTGCGTCGTACGCAATATCGTCGACCATGCCGACGCAGGGTACGCTGGCCGTCACCTTACCGGTCTCGGAATCAATTACCACCAATTTGGGTGTTTTCCGCGTGGTCAGAAGCAAACGGTGATTCGGTTCATCAAGAAAGAGTGGAAGATTCTGCTGGGTGTCAGCCGGGATGGGCCACTTTGCCGTAATTGAGTGCTGGTTGCGGTCCATCACGCCAACCGCATTCTCTGCGGTGATATTGACGAACAAGCGCGGCCCACGTTTTTCCAGAGCGATCGCCTCAAGCCAGTTTGCATCGATCTTCATATCGAATATTTTCTTTGATTGCGTCGTATCCACGACACTGATGTAAGAGTAGGGTGTGTGCGCCTCTCTGCCACCGCTGACCACGTACATAAGTTTGGTCTCGGGATCATAGGCTTGCGAGTCGGCATCGATGTACAAACCCACATGTCCGACCAGCCCGTATGTGTTGGTGTCGTAGACCTTGATCTCAGAAGCATCTCCGTCGACTACGAAAAGCCGCTTGAGATCGGCGCGGTAAACCATTGAATGCGGGGCCTTGAGACCTCGAATTGTGTGGATGAGTTTATTCGTTTGGGTGTCGAACACCTCTACAAGCCCATTCGCCTCAGCGGTTAAGAAAAGTCTGTGTCCGTCCAGATCAATGGCAAAATGGTCGAAATCCCCCTCCTTCAATCCAGGAAGTGGAATGCTCTGAATGAGCTTGAGTGGCGCGGAGTGCTGTGCGTGAAGACGAAGAAGAATGGCGAATAGTAGCAGGAGTGACAAGCAATGTCGTTTCATCAAATTGGAAAGAACTACTCGTTGACTATTTCTCATGTTTGCCTCGCAGTTGATCACCAAATCAGCTTCACCGCAAACTGGATCTGCCTCGATGGCGTTTGAGTTGAAGTAATAAGCCCTGCGTTGGCCACGCGGTTTCCCGACGAATCGAATATGTTTCGGTAGTCCAGGGGCGGGGCAAAATTCACATGATTCAAAACGTTGAAAAACTCGGCCCGGAATTGCGCGTTGAAGCGATCAGAGATCCTCTTGATGTAGTTGTTCTTGAACAGCGAGAAATCGAAGTTCATTAATCCGGGTCCGATGAGTGTGTTCCGGCCCAGATTTCCGCGCAGTGTAATGGGATTGGGGACCGCGAAACACTGCGTCTTGATGTAGCTGACGGGATTACCCGGATTCACCGGCGAACCGCAACCCGGACCGGCAATCAGGTTCGGAACATCGATGTTTGGGTCGGTGCTCTTCACTCCGAGCGCGTCTCCTCCAATACCCGGAGTGAAAGGCACGCCCGTGCTAGCTTCGAACACTCCTCCGATTTGCCATCCTCCCAGCGCCCACGCTTTGCTTCCCGACGCCCACTTCGGCGTGCCGATTTCCCAGGTGTAGTTGATCTCCAGATTCTGCGCAATGTTAAAGTCCGAGAGTCCCCGATTCAGTCTCGGATTGAAGAAAAGTGGACTGGAGATTGAATTGGTGTATTCATCCCCTACGAGGCTGCTCGAAGAAGTGTCTATTGACTTGCCCCAGGTGTACGAGACTTCCAGGGAGCCTCGTGCGATCTTCTTCTTGATCTGGGCCTCCAGCGCGTCGTAATACGAGCCGCCGGCCCAGAATCCAGCGGTAATCCGTCCAGCATTCTCATTCAGCCGCTTCGGGTTACTTGCGGGTGAGGGCCAGAGATATCCCTGGGAAGTTAGGGTCGGCATCACGATGTCGATGTCTTCTACGCGGAAGGGTTGATGCACTCCGCGTGAGCCCACATACCCGACCATCGCGCTCAAGTCCTTGGCGATTTCGCGCTGGATCGTCAGATTCCACTGCATGACATAATTCCGGCGCGGATGGGGATCGAAGTATGCCTGACGAAAGGTGTTGGAAGAACCAGCTACAATCGCAAACGCCCCGCTCGGAAAAGATCCAGCCGGCAGGTTGGTGGCGCTTCCCCCCTCAAAAAACGGCGCCGAAAAGAGTTCGTTGAACTGGATGAGATAGGGGAGCGGCAGAACGTCGAACATCCCGAAACCTGCGCTGATCGCGGTCTTACCGTTGCCGAAGGGGTCCCAGGATACTCCCACTCGCGGCTCAAAATTACGCAGCGTGGGATTGGAAAATAACGGATCACCCAGGTGAGGGGTTGCGTCTGTGATGTGGCGAAGCGTGGTGAGCTTACCCTGCACCTCCGTCGGCACCGTCGCCATTTCATAACGCAGCCCAAGGTTAACCGTCACGTTCGGACGCCAGCGCCACTCGTCTTGAATGTAAGCTCCCAGGATGGTCTGGCGAAGGCCACGCTCAGAGACTGCGCTGGGAATCGCGGCGCTCAGAAAGTAGGGAGCGTTGGTTAGGAAATCAGATAGACGGTTAAAGGAGAACACACCTCCCGGATCAGACACACCCAGCATGTTGTCGCGAATCCGCTCTAGTCCAACGCCAAACTTGAGAGAGTGCTTTCCTCGGTTAGACGAAAGATCTTCATAGGCCTGGATTGAGGTCCAGTGAAAATTGAAGTTGGACGGCGATCCCAATCCACCTGAAAACGGGGTAAGTCCCGTCACCTCCACCCCGGGTGCGTTCTTCCCCGGCACCGTGAAGAAAGACCCATCCGACGCGTGCGAGTTTCCGCTCGGGAAGGTCAGACCAGTTGTCGCGACTACCCGATTGATTCCGAAACGAAAAGAGCTAAGAAAGCCGGGAATGAAGGTGTGGGTCTCGTTGACTGTGAACACCTGCCGCCGCGAATCATATCCAGTCCGTTTGTCGTTGAGCTCGTCGGGCTGCCTGACCGTTCCGGCATCGAACATGTAAGTACCGGAAATTGCGTCCTGTTCCGAGATTTTATGATCGACTTTGGTCGTGAAGTAATTCTCAGGCGTGACCTGCTGGCCCGAAAAAGTGAAAATCCCCGTATCTCCCTGGACTGTACCGTTTGGCAAAGGATAAAAGGCATCCACAAAACCGAGGACAGTCGGATCAGATATTCCCGCTCGCGCAGCCGCCGATGGCACCGTATCCACCTGCGTCACTCCCAAGGACGAGCGCAAACCCTCGTAATCACCAAAAATGAATGTGCGATCTTTGAGAATCGGACCTCCGAGCGAAACTCCAAATTGATTGCGGCGGAAGGGCGGCTTCTTGGTGTCAAAGAAATTCCGAGCGTCCAGCGCACTGTTCCCAAAGAACTCATAGACCGACCCGTGAAACTCGCTCGTCCCTGAACGCGTTGAAGCACCAATGATGCCACCCGAAGAACGGCCGTTCTGCGCGGGGTAGTTGCTGGTCAGCACCGAAAATTGCTCAACTGCATCCACACCCAGGTTGACGCCCAGGGCGCTGCCGGGTGGACCATTTGAGTAATCGTTGACGCTGATACCGTCGAGTCGGGAGTCGTTCTGCCGGGGACGGCCTCCCGATATCGTCATTTCCGTCCCAAATCCTCGCTGCGCCTGACCCGAAGCCTGCGTGCGCGCGGTCGCTACGCCCGGCTCCAGTGCCGCAACGTCGGAGGCGGAACGCCCATTCAGTGGCAGTTCACTCACGCTGGTCGTGACGGCTCCTTTTACGGTCGAAGAGCCAACTTGTCCCTTGCCTGCTGCGGCTGTGCTCCCTGGCTGCATTACGAGATTCACCACCGGCTTGCCGTCCGCGCTTATAGCCACCGTCGCGTGTGCATCCGCAAACCCCTGCGCTGAAGCGGTGATTTCGTAGGTGCCCGGCGCAAGCTTGCCTATCAGGTAGGTGCCATCGTTGTTCGCCGTTACCGATCTTGTGTCAGAACTTGTGCTGCTCTTGATGGCCAGTCGTGCATTGGCAACCGGGGTGCCGGACGGAGACGTAACCCTCCCGGACAGAGTTCCTTCTCCAAGTTGCGCCTCGACTTGAATGCATTGCAGAATGCCGATTAGGAAAACAAGGGAGACCAAGGTGGAGACTGACTTTCGCGTCCGGTTCAGCCGGACAACTTGCGCCATGCCAGATCCGCTTGCTCGAACGTTCTCGAATGAATCTGGTGGTTTCACCCGACCCCCGTCAATGTCCCATCGAACGGCGCTATCGCGTCTTGCTGCAACGCGCTTTCCGTAGGAAGAGCGTTTCTATCCAGCACCTTCGCATCAATATTATTCAGTCATAGCGACGCAGTCTGAAGATGGAATGAAGCTAAGGTAAATTCTTGTTCATAGAACCGCGCCGAACAGAGTCAGTCGTTTGACGCAGTTCCCCTTAACGGTCGCCCTCGGACAAAGGAATCTGAACTCGAAAAACGCATCCTTCACCAACCTTGCTCGCGACAGAAATCTTGCCCTGGTGAGCTTCGACAACCCATTGCGCAATGGATAAGCCGAGCCCAGTTCCGCCTGACCCCCTGGAACGCGACGCGTCGGCTCGATAAAACCTCTCGAAAATGTGAGGTAGGTCCGAGGACGAAATCCCCACCCCGGTATCACGAATCTCGGTCACAGCAGCGCCGTCGCTGGCATCCAGTACAACTGAAATATGGCCCTCCCGCGGCGTATACTTCACAGCATTGTCAATCAAAATGAGAAACAATCTCCGCAGTGATGGAGCGTTTCCCTTGACATGAAGCGGCGTCTCTGGGAGCCGCTGCTCGTAGTGAATGGACTTTCCTTGAGCCAGAAGTCTGGCTGCTTCGGATATTTCGAGAAGAACTTCATTGAGATTTGTTGAGGCGACCTGCATGGCCTCACTGCCGGAGTCCGCACGGGCGAGGGTCATCAAATTCTCAATGAGGGCGGAGGTTCTTTCCAGTTCTTGGTGGATGCGAACGATTGTTTCCCGATAGTCGGCCTCGGATCGCTCCTTTCGCAACGCAATTTCAGTCCTCGTGCGCATGAGAGCAACCGGCGTCCTCAGCTCGTGTGAAGCATCCGCCGTAAACTGCGTGACCCGCGTGAACGCACGCTCCAACCTACCGAACATCTCGTTCAAGGTTTCAGAAAGACTTTGCAGCTCATCTCCCGTCTGGAGAATTGGCAAGCGTTTGGATAATTCGTGCTCACTAATCGACTGTGCTGCTCGCGCAATTTCCCCCACAGGAGCTAAGGCCTTTCTGCCTAACCAGTAGCCACCTGCCGACGCAACCAGCAACAGGACAGGTACCGAGAATAGAAGCAACAATCTGAACCGGTTTACCGCGTCATAAAAGTCATCCATCGGAGCGGCAATCTGAACGTCATAAGCCTTCTCGGCTACGCGGAGTTGCCCGATCAGAATTCTTAGTGGCATGCCCTTCGAGTAGATCGTCGAGAACTCGAATTTGCCGCCTGGTTTTCCCGGCCTTACCAATTGCAAGCCGTAGTGGAGTGCGGAAACAGAACTGTACGCCCACTCTCCACGCGTTTCGGCAATCTCCAGAATGTCGTCTTCTCCTCGAACGCTAGAACCTGCCTCCAATTCGCTCTTCACTTGCTCCGCCGGCCACTGCCGCTCTAAGAGTTCTTTAATGTCAGCAGCACGGTCACGCAGTCCTTCGTCGACCGCTGAATGAATACTTCCACGGACCTCGAAGAAAGCAAGCAACGAAAACGCACCAAACGCCAGGCAGAGAACAAGGAAGTACCAGGCAGCCAACCGTACCCGCAGTGGCAGCGGTCGCATGGTTACGAGTTTCCTCGCAGGGCGTATCCGACCCCTCGCACGGTTCTGATTAGTTTCTCGTCATCCGGTTCATCGATCTTTCGTCGCACGAGGCGGATAAAGGCGTCTACAGTGTTGTCGTTCACTTCCTGGTCAAAACCCCAAACAGCTTCGACGATCGCGTTGCGAGAAACCACGATTCCGGGGCGACGCATCAGAAACTCAAGCAGTCGAAACTCCGTTGCAGTTAAATTGATCTCGCGTCGGCCACGGAATACTTCCATGGTGGCGCGGTTAAGAACCAGGTCCGCCACTCGAAGCAGACTCGTCGGTTGACCATCTTGTCGTCGGCCAGCTGCCCTCAGCCGCGCTAATAGCACGGCGAAGGAGAACGGTTTCGTCAGGTAGTCATCGGCTCCCAAATCGAGCCCTTTCACGACGTCCGGAACAGTGTCTCGTGCGGTCAGCATCAAGATCGGTGTGCGATTCCCCTTGGCACGAAGACGACGCGCAACTTCAAATCCATCGAGTTTTGGAAGCATTACATCCAGAACGATCACGTCGAAGTCGCACGCCCGCGCCACCTCCAAACCACTCGCGCCGTCAAAGGCCAGGCTGACGACGTGGTTCTCTTCCTCCAAACCCACTTTCAGGACGTGTGCCATGTCCCTTTCGTCTTCAACAATCAATACCCGCATAAGAGCCCGCCAGCGCAGCCGATGTTAGAGCGTCAACCTGAAATTCTGACTAAAACCAAGACTTTCAGCAAACGTTCATTTTGCTGAGTTAATCTTCTGTCCGACAGGAAATGGGACCAATTTCGGGCGACTTCTTGCTAGGCTCTCCGCGCCCAGGCGTGTTCAGGGACTCCTAAACGGTGACGGAATCCACGACGCTTCCGGGATGAGCGCAAAACAGCTAAGGTCAACGTAGCACTTGAAGGACAGAAGGAGCAGTTTATGGAGAAACTCAGAATCGCCCTGTGGGTCGCGGTGCTCTTCGGGTTAGCAGGTCTCGTGGCCTGCAACGACAAGGACACCGACGAGCAGCAAGCCAGTGCCGCGAAGGCTGTACCAGGTCAGCAACCGGCAACTCAAAAAACCGCAGAGAAGCCCGATGCCGATGAAGGGGAAGAAGGTGAAGAAGGTCCAGCTACTCCTGTTGCTGTGGCTGCCGAAAAACCTGCTCCCCAACAAGCCTCGGGTAAGCAGTCCGTCTACAGCTTTGATAGCGATACGCCGGGACAGTTGCCCGCGAAATTCCACGGCGCA
>WNFA01008421.1_pt1 | contig 10728 bp, 9 predicted proteins | sample 5400481 | NCBI WGS metagenome assembly WNFA01 (sample SAMN13153340, study PRJNA577476) | soil metagenome | isolation source: 120 cm saprolite under Douglas fir tree site 2 hole 1 replicate 2 | place: USA:California | collected 2015-04-18 | reverse complement strand
TATCGATAAATTCGTCTAGCTCGCCATTGAGCACACCGGCTAGATTGTGTCGCGTTAGACCTATGCGATGATCGGTCACACGATCCTGTGGGAAATTATAAGTGCGAATCTTTTCACTGCGATCACCGGTTTGAACCTGTGAACGTCGCGATTTGCTCAGTTCTTCCTGTCTGCGAGCTTCTTCCAGGTCCCACAGGCGAGACTTAAGGACTGAGAGCGCCTTGAGCTTATTTTTTAGTTGCGACTTTTCGTCCTGACAAGTAACAACCAGGCCAGTTGGCAGATGGGTAATGCGCACAGCTGAGTCGGTGGTATTCACGCTCTGGCCGCCATGTCCAGTAGAGCGATAGACATCAACACGTATGTCGGTATCTTTGATATCGATATCAATGTCTTCGTCGACTTCTGGCAATACGATCACCTTGGCGGTCGATGTATGGATGCGTCCATTGGCTTCTGTAACCGGAACTCGTTGGACACGATGCGTACCACCTTCGTATTTCAGGCGGCTGTAAGCGCCCTTGCCTTTCACCTCAAAGGTTATATCTTTGATACCTCCCTGCGCAGTTTCGTTGATATCAAGGATTTCTATCTTCCAGCGCCTGTTATCAGCATAGCGACTGTACATACGGAAAAGCTCTCCTGCGAAAAGCGCTGCCTCGTCGCCACCGGCTCCTGCCTGGATGGTGACAATAGCGTTCTTCTCATCCATACTATCTTTGGGCAGCAGGGAAATATTTATCTCTGCGAGTAATTGCTCTTTTTGTGCTTTGAGGCGCTCAATCTCCTCGAAAGCAAGGTCGCGCATTTCGGATTCCTCACTCTCGTACATTTCTCGAGTCTCGGCAATCTGACGATCAGTTTCGACCAGTTCGTTGTATTTTTGGACAACTTCTTGGAGTTCGGCATGTTCGCGGCCGTAGCGTTGTAACAGCGGAATATCTTCGAGTACTTCCGGCTGTGCCATCAAGTTGTTCAATTCTTCATATCGTTGCGAAAGGCTGGCAAGTTTATCCATTAAATCCATGTGTGGGTTCTCCCGATATCTCCTCATCCTCCCGATTTAGGACTGTGGCTCTTATAAATCATCGTATCATATTTTAAGGCACGTCGGAACGGATGAAATGGTACTAATTAACGTGTGTTTATAGGTTTTTTCAACAGGAAGCTATGATTGTAGTTTTCGAGGACGATGCTACCCAGCGGCAAGCAAATAGCGTTCTACGTTTACGCGGCGTGGTTGTCGCGGATAGAGAGAAATTGCAATTGTAGTCTGTAAAAGCGGCTTCATAACATTATTATACCACGTAAAGAGATACAATACTGCTTATTTTTGTGAACTATCTCCTATTCTATAACCAACAATAGGAGTATACTGTCTTTCAGAGTACAGATACGTTGCAAAGCTAGCTTTGCAACGGCCCTGGATATATAATATGGAGTTGAAAACGAGCTATTAGCTGTCAACTGAAAATTTGGAGGAGGGATACCTGTGCGTTTCTGTTTTATTCTGGAAGAGAGATATGCCGATAAACCTATGCCTATGGAAGTGGCGGATCAGTTGCAACAGTGGGGACATGAAATAGACGTGTTGCAGCCTTATGCGGCTGTCACCAGCCTGACCGACTTATCACTGACAAAGTACGATGCTTATGTTCTAAAAACTGTTTCAGATGGACCTGGTTTGACCATCTTAGAAGCTGCTGAAGCAGTAGGCATACCCACAATTAATAATTCACGCGCTATACGCCTGATACGAGATAAAGCGGTAGCAGTGGCTTTTGCTCAGGCGTGTGGTCTGCCTGTGCCAATTACTTACTTTGTTGGTCATCCTCGCGCCTTAGTCAAAGTACCACACCACGTGTATCCTGTTGTAGTCAAACCGAGTAATGGTACATCATTGCAGGATATCCATCTCGTCCATACCCCTGCCGAAATGGCGCAACTTACATTAGATGAGCAAAGTTACTACCTGGCGATGCACTATGTAGAAAATACTGGCTTTGATATAAAGCTGTACGTTACAGGCCAGGAGGTACATGCAATTGTCAAGAGTTCACCTTTGCATGGAATCGTACAGGAGCAAGAAATATCTGTAAGCAGTGATATGTTGAAGCTGGCACGTCGCGTAGGGCAGGTATTTGGGCTTGATCTCTACGGAGTAGATGTACTTGAGACACCAGAGGGGCTGATGCTTGTTGATATTAATGATTTTCCTAGCTTCTATGGGGTACCACGCAAAGTCGCCAGCGTCGCAGAGTATATTTTGCATGCCGCTTATCGTACTCGTCGCGAAGGACAGAGACTCGTTGGAGGACCAGTTATACAGGCTCACAGATCCCTGCGACGTCAGGTTAACAAGATTGTACCTGCCGAGTTGGTAAGTTTTAATCCCAATGTGAAACGGGTACACAGCAGTTAATTCTTCACCTGTTTATTAATAGGCGCGAATTTCGCACCCATAGTAATTTCTACACAGGTCTTTTTATATGGCTAAGGTCATTCAAAACATAGAGCACACGGTGCTTGCCGGACGCACGTACTACGGTGATTGATGTATTGGCGGCAGGAAAGAAGAAGTCTTTTTGCAACCCCAGCACCTCGGCAACGTAGGCATTTATCACACCACCATGAGCAAATGCAAGCACCCGTTGACCGATATGGTTGCGCGCTATTTCATCCATTGTCTCAACTACTCGCTTACGAAATGTTATCGATGGCTCACTATCCGGAATAACGTCCCAATGTCCTGTTTCACCAGCTATACGCACAATATCTAACTGGCGCTCCTGTAAGGCCTTCGTCAAGGCTGCCAGGTCCTGGCCATCTTCGGGTAATGGACGTATATTGCCCAACTTGATCTCTTTCAAGCCCTCGGCGATAATGGGGTTCATACCCAGACGTTCAGCCAGCGGTGCTGCTGTTTCCAGGCAGCGCTGCAGAGGACTGCTGTACAAGGCATCGAAACTCAAACTGCTGAGCCGTTCTGCTAGTGTCTGTGCCTGCTCTCGTCCTATACGGCTGAGTGGCAAGTCATCGTAAATGCCACTGGGAATAATTTCATCTTCCTCGGGTATGGCGTCAGCATGTCGAACAATAAATAATTCAGCGGCATTGTTACGCTTGAATAAAAAAGGGTCATCCATACTATCTTTTTCCTAGACATAAGAAAAGGCGATATTCGGAGACCCACTGTTGCATCTCCCGCATGCGCGGCCCCCGAATTACTCTCCAGATTTTGCAAAATTTATTTCCCAAACTGGCGTAGTACCGATTTCGCCAGCGAACGCTTATGTACTTCATCGGGGCCATCGACAATGTGTATTGTCCGACCGTGAGCCCACATAGCAGCCAGTGGGAAATCATCACTTAGCCCCGCGCCGCCAAAGACTTGCATTGCACGGTTTACGACATTGGTAAACACTTCGGGCGCGGCAATCTTAATCATCGCGATCTCATTTTGCGCAGCCTTCTTGCCGAGAGTATCAATCATCCAGGCCGCTTTTAATGTCAGGAGTCTTGCCTGTTCTATTTCAAGATACGATTGGGCGATCCATTCCTGTATGACTCCTTGCTCAGACAGAGGTTTACCGAAGGCTACTCGTGATGTGGCACGCTGACACATCAGCTCTAATGCTCGCTGCGCAGCTCCAATTGAGCGCATGCAATGATGTATGCGTCCCGGTCCAAGGCGCGCCTGGGCAATCGCAAAACCACCGCCTTCTTCTCCCAACAAATTGCTCACAGGGACTCTAACGTTTTCGAAAAGCACCTCGCAATGGCTTTCGTTATCTATATATCCCATGACTGGAAGGTTACGCTTAATCGTCACTCCAGGTGTGTTTTTAGAGATAAGAATCATGCTCTGTTGCCGATATCTATCCGGAGAATCTGGTTCGGTCTTGCCCATCACGATGAAAATTTTACAGCGTTCGCGGGCCGCTCCAGAGATCCACCATTTGCGGCCATTGAGCACATACTCGTCGCCATCGCGTTTGATTGTGAGCTGTATGTTGGTAGCGTCGGAACTGGCTACATCCGGTTCAGTCATGGCGAAAGCCGAGCGGATCTCACCATTGAGCAAGGGTATTAGCCATTCTTTCTTCTGCTCAGGAGTACCAAACTGCGCCAGGATTTCCATGTTCCCCGTATCAGGCGCAGCACAGTTGAATACCTCAGATGACCAACTGACCCGGCCCATGATTTCGGCAAGTGGAGCATATTCCAGGTTCGTCAGACCTGCGCCATACTCGTCATCGGGCAAAAAGAGATTCCATAGTCCCTGCGCCCTTGCCTTTACCATCAACTCATCGATTATTTCCGTATGGTGATGTGGATTGCCCGAAGCAGCTATCTGGTCACGATATGTCTGCTCATTAGAATAAATATAGCGATCCATAAAATCGCTTAGCTGCTTACGTAATTCGTTGACTTTCTCTGAGTAGGCAAAATCCATTAGCTTCTTCTCCTGATGTGTAATACGTCATCTCTTTGACTATACCACAAAATGTTGTTGGTTCTGTGGGGAGATGAAATTGTAAAAGTCCTCAAGCCCAACGAGTCACTGCTGCTGGTTGGCCATGATCCCGTCATTGGCGACACTAGCTGGTCTTTCGGACTTTACCCTCTTGACAAGGATCACACACGACTGGTCACCCGTACCCGAGTTCGCTGGCCAATAACACCGGGAGGCATCTTGTGGTTATTTGTCACCGAACCTGGCTCATTCTTGATGGTACGGAAGATGTTGCTTGGCATCAAGCGGCGGGCAGAGCAGGTCGGTGCTCAGTCTCCCAAGCATATCGCCGTCTAGTTGCGCTATTTTGTCCTACCGCAAAACCCTGATTATGCGTTAACTTTGCGGATACTACGGTGATTGAGGCGGCTGACCCGGTTGAGATTGACCATATTGCTGAGGCTGACCATATTGCGGGTATTGTGGTGAAGGTGAAGGTGGGAACTGCTGCGGAGATGGTGGATATTGCGGACTTCGCGCTACCTGCTGCCTGAGATAGTTCAGTTCTCTGTAAATGGGCCACTCACCGAAGGCGAGGATACACAGCATAATGATATTCGCGATGGGTACAAACATGAGTAGCCCCAGAGCGCCGCTATAACCTGCCTTGGCGAAAATCCTCCAATAAATGACAACGGCAAAAATGATAGCTACCAGACTGAAAATGACCGAGGAAAGGATAATGCCTGTCAACGCACCAGTATTCACTGTACCTGTACCGCTATTGTACATGTCCGTCTCCTTTTTAGATATTAAACTACTTTTGACCTTGTATCGCCAAGCAAGCATGTGCTTGTGGGGTCGGTCTACAATCGATCATGATTTAGTAGCTGGTTGAGCGTGGGATATGTCGATGCGAAAGCTTGTTCAGCCCACTCCTACGAGCACAATCATTATAACATGAATGTAAATACAAGCGTTCAGAAATCTCTCATCAAGAGGGAATATCTGCTATGTCCCAGATGTTATTAACAGTGAATTAGCAATCTATGCATGTGAGTGCTAGACAAACGAATTTCTGCGTGCTATAATCTGGCAATCAATAAGTGAGACTGCTAAGAACTGAACGATACTGAACATTTACTACTTAAGCGCGGAATACGCTGTCCAAGTGTCTCTCCCAGTTGGCTTTACCAATAGCCGATGAAAAGAGTAAAAGTTCACCATCGTACTTCTATAAAGTTAGGAGCTTGCATTAAATGAAATGTGAACGTTGTGAAAAGAATCCCGCCCGTGTGCGTATAGACCAGATCGTCAATGGTCAGCGTGAACAGCATTACCTGTGCCAGTCGTGTGTTGATGAGTTGATGGGCGCAGCTATGGGCCAATTGGGCGGTATTGACGGTGAAGGTATCCCTGATGGCACTCCTTTCGGTTTCGTTTCAAAAAACGGGAATGCTGCCTCCACCGCTGGTGGTGTAAATACTGCTACCGCTGAAAAGCGTAAAAATAATAGTAAAACACCTACCCTGGATCAGTATGGGCGTGATCTGACTCGCGAGGTCGAAGAGGGTAGGCTAGACCCGGCTGCGGGTCGCCAACGAGAACTTCGCCGGATGATCACAGTACTGGGCCGTCGTCAAAAGAATAACCCTGTACTCATTGGTGAGCCAGGTGTAGGTAAAACCGCAATTGTCGAGAATTTAGCGCGTCGTATTCACGATGGCGATGTTCCTGCAATTTTACGTGGTAAACGTATTGTCTCTCTAAACATAGGTGGCATGGTTGCAGGTGCGATGTTCCGTGGGCAGTTTGAACAGCGTATCAAGTCAATTCTTGAGGAACTGCGGCAAGCTGATGATGTGATAGTGTTTATCGACGAATTGCACGCGGTTGTTGGCGCTGGAGCAGCGGAAGGCGCTGTTGGAGCTGCTGATATGCTCAAGCCTGCGTTAGCCCGTGGGGAGTTGCGCTGCATTGGTGCGACTACATTGGACGAGTATCGCAAACATATCGAGAAGGATGCCGCGTTGGAGCGGCGCTTCCAACCTGTGATGGTCGATGAGCCGTCAGCAGAGGAAGCGATCGAGATGTTGCGTATAGTGCGTCCAAACTATGAACTGCACCATGGCGTAAGCATTACCGATGAGGCTATAGAAGCTGCTGTTAAACTCTCTGATCGCTATATCAATGATCGTTTCCTGCCTGATAAAGCCATCGATGTGATGGACGAGTCTGCATCGGCTTTGCGCTTAGAGGCAACCGAAAAAGGTATTGTGAGCCCGGTACTCATTTCTGACCTGGAGAAGGAACTTGCAGATATCCAGACAAAAAAGGAAGCTGCTGCTAATGCAGAGGATTATGAGCGAGCCGCAATGTTTCGCCAGCAAGAGTTCGTGACACAGGGTAAGCTGGAAAAAGCGCGTGCAGAGTCGGGTAGTTCAATGACCCTGCTGGTCACCCCTGAGCTTATTGCGCAATGTGTTGAGAATTGGACTGGGGTGCCTGTCAGCCAGATGTTAGAGAGTGAGCGACAGAATCTGCTGAGTCTTGAAGACGACTTACGCAAACGCGTTATCGGTCAAGACGAGGCTATTAGTGCTGTTGCTCGTGCTATCCGGCGTTCGCGAGCTGGACTAAAGGATCCCAGGCGACCGATTGGTTCGTTCTTCTTCCTTGGCCCAACTGGTGTCGGTAAGACGGAATTAGCGAAGGCGCTGGCTGCTGAGCTCTTTGGTGGTGAGGAAAATCTCATCCGCCTGGATATGTCTGAGTACATGGAGCCACATACGGTTTCTCGCCTGTTTGGTAGTCCTCCGGGTTATGTTGGATATGACGAGGGAGGTCAGTTGACCGAGCAAGTGCGCCGTCGCCCCTATAGTGTGATCCTGCTGGACGAAGTCGAGAAAGCTCATCCAGAAGTCTTCAACGCTCTGTTGCAAATCATGGACGATGGTCGGCTGACCGATGGGCAGGGTCGCACGGTAGACTTCAAGAACACCGTGGTGATTATGACCAGTAATGCTGGCAGCGCTGACATGAAGCGAGCAGTGCGCATTGGCTTCTTGCCGACAAAAGATGAGGATTCACGCGATGAGCATCACGAAGTCATCCGTTCGAAGGCAATGGAGGGGCTGAAGCGTATGTTCCGCCCTGAGTTCATCAACCGTATTGACCAGATTGTGGTCTTCCATGCTCTGGGTAGACCAGAACTCTACAAAATTGTTGATCTGCTGCTGGATCAGGTTCGCTCACGCTTGAGTGAACAGAAGATCGAGCTGGTGATTAGCGATGAGGTACGGGATCTGTTGTTGCGTGAGGGGTTCGATGAAGAGTTTGGCGCTCGTCCGCTGCGTCGAACGATTCAGACCTACGTCGATGATACACTGGCTGATGCGTTGCTGAATGGTGTTATTATGCCTGGTCAAATTGCACACCTGGTGTTGTATGATGGCACCGTTGCTGTAGAAGCACAGGAAGTGGCTGTGGCCGCGTAATAGATATAAATTCAACAAAATCTGCCATCCACTGCAGTGGATGGCAGATTTTGTTGTTTGGTTACCACACAATCCTATCCAATTCATCCAACCGTATCACCTTCTCAATTATCTCTTCTCTCTCATGCTTATCTATTATCACTGGGGATACCAACTCGTGAAAACGCGTTTCGAGCTGCTCCCAGCTTAAGGGATTGTGTGGATCACCGAGTGCATACCTCACATTCGCACTGAACTCTCTTCCATCAGTCATTCTTACACTGGCGCTTGCACGCCACTCCTCGGGGTAATACTCATCAAGCGCTGCGGAGGAATAGCACTCGACCCTCTGCATTAGTTCACGAATCCTGGAATCACGTAACCATTCTTCAGTAAAAACCGACAGCCCTGCTTTGCCGGTGAGTAGCGTGATTGCTGCCCCGAAAGGCATACTGAACTGCGCTTCAACCACATTGTTTGGCAGTCTCTTCCGCTCAACAGGATCTGCTATTAAACCGCGTCCCCCTGTCAAAACGCCACAGCGCACAAGCTCGATTTGTGCAGGATTGGGATGATGGGTATGCATGATTTCGAGGAGACAGTCGATAGGACCATGCATATAGCGGCAACAAGAATAGGGCTTAATGGATACCTGCATAATGGCTAAGCATAAAGAAAGCCATAAGAACTTTCAAGAATACTTGCCGGTCCTATAAAGCCTGCTGCTGCGAGGCGTGCTGCTGTTATCCCGGCATGGCATGCCCAACCGGGATGGAGTCGCTTGGTCCATGCTCCTTCGTGTAGATATGCCATTGAACCTGCTGCCATACTGCCTGCGATCCCCAAAGCCATATTCGTTTGCTCAGGTGCTAATCGTAACAAACGAGCGCTGGCTGCCGCAGCGCCAAATGTTCCGCAGACGGCGGTTGGATGAAAGCCTCGTTCATAGGCCGAAGCTGGATTGAGAGCGGCTCCTACACGGAGCGTGACCTCGTATCCTGCTGCCACTGCTGAATAGAAGTCAGCAGGTGTTGAGCCAGTCTGCTCAGCGAGCGCAAGAGCGGCAGGGAATACAACTACGCCAGGATGGAGCGATGAACGGTTCTCAACGTCATCCATTTCCAATCCATGCGATGCAACGCCATTTGCTAATGCGGCCCAGGAGGCTTCTGCGCGTTCTTGTCTGCCAAAAATGGTAGCGATCCCAGTACTTCCTATAGCCGTTTGTTCCAGCATCTGATAGGCTGCCAGGCTGGATGGTAGGGTAGAGCCGCGCAAGGTGACGGAGAGATGATCGAGCAAGACGTAGCGTATGCGTTCGCGCACTGTTGTGGATAGGTCTTCGTTTTGTAGTTGAGCGCAGAAACGAGCGAGGTCTGCTGTTGGGTGGTTTGCCATACACATGCTCCTGGTTGTCTATTTGCTTAGTGGAGACTCCAACTCTGGCGTATACCACGATCTTTGTATTTCCAGCGGAAGTCTTGCTCAGCATCTCTTTCTTCACCGCAGCCTGGACAAATCTTTTTCAATGGAAAACTGTTCCTCCGGGTAGGATATTCAAGTACCCACACACTTATACTTCCTATATTTCTTCTGGTGTATAGCAGAGTTGGCAATACATTATTACTATTCGGCCAAACTGCTTTTTCAGAGCTAGAGCACCAATTCGGAACACCGTAACCTATGTGTATCTTTATCAGCAAGAAAGTTGTAAAAAAAATAAAAACTCCTGAACAGCTAAAATTCAGGAGTTTTAGCAGGGGCGAGAGGAATCGAACCCCCAACCGCTCGATTTGGAGTCGAGTGCTCTGCCAATTGAGCTACACCCCTAGACTTTCATTCTTTATTGAATTGAAATTTCTACAATATGTAGAAATGGCGGAGAGGGTGGGATTCGAACCCACGGAAGAGAAACCCCTTCAGCGGTTTAGCAAACCGCCGCACTAGGCCACTATGCGACCTCTCCAGAATTGGCTTATCAAGCCCTTTTGTTGTCCGGTTAATGGAGCTAAAAACTATGATAACCACCGTACCACGTTCCCTTGACCGCCGCATCTAGAATACCAGAAATAAACCGCATCTGTCAAGTAGTTTCGCATAGTGGTTTTTCCTAGTGCTGTCTCGGCGTACTTGGAAGGGCATCTCTGATCCACTTAAACTTTTGTCGTAATCTCTCCGAATCCTCTTCACTTGTTCCAAAATCCCACTCTGAGATGCCACATTTCTTTAACTCCTTTATCAACACAGAGTCTTCGTTTGTCCAAGTTTCTCAGGCTCTCTAATGACGACTCTTTTAAGGTGGTATCTTGATAAGCATTGCCTTCTTTGCTCAACGTAGCTGCTCAGAGGGTTGATTTCCTCACAATTTGCGTGTTATTATATGTAAAGAACCTCAACTTTGTTGAGTGGTTTCTCTCTTTATCATCCTATGTAGAATATTCCGTGGAGAAAGTTTGTTATAGTCACGCGCTTTCTTTTTCTAACAGGAGATTTCTTTCATGAACGATTTCAAGGATCGAAAGACTATCACCCTTTGTCACACTGATGACTGTTGTCCCACGTTAGAGCGACAGGAGAATACTATCTCCATTCAGGATGATTTTGGTGGGAAGGTTGTCTTAACAGGGGATCAGTGGAATCTACTGGTTTCTATGATTGAACAAAAGCAGTTTGCTGATTGGGCCTTTGTGCCCTCTCCAAACCAATAAGGGCAACTCTGGTTCAGAGTCTTTTTGACGCAGGAGTGTGTAGTTTATGCAACTTCTAGAGATCCCTGATCTAGACTAATGTGGTTTC
>WNFA01005343.1_pt1 | contig 10728 bp, 9 predicted proteins | sample 5400481 | NCBI WGS metagenome assembly WNFA01 (sample SAMN13153340, study PRJNA577476) | soil metagenome | isolation source: 120 cm saprolite under Douglas fir tree site 2 hole 1 replicate 2 | place: USA:California | collected 2015-04-18 | reverse complement strand
TGGTGAAAGGCGGCGATGGGCGCGCCCCCCTGCGCATCCGGGTTGGACGTTCCCCGCGGTTCGCCCTGCGACGCGCGTTTGCCCTGGGAGTGCAGGCGCCCGAAGTAATGGTCGAAGGAGCGGTTCTCCTGCATCAGCACGACGATCGTGTCGAGCGGGATCTGCGACCCGTGCTGCGCGCCCGCGGGCAGCGTCGCGGCGGGCAGCGCGCCCGCCGCGAAGGGGCACGCGGGCGCCTGCGCGTGCGCCGCTCGCGCGACCAGGAGCGCGGCGAGGAGCGCGAGGTGTCTCACGGCTCCGGCAGCCCCAGGATCGCGATCGACGCGCGCGCCCCGTACCTGCGGTTCAGGTTCAGCAGGAGCGCCGTCGTCGCCTCCAGGTAGCGCGCGTTGGCGATCCCGCCGGCGTCCACCGCGCGGAGACCCGGGAGGAGGCCGACCAGCGCCGCTACCTCGGCGCGCGCGGCGTCGTCGTTGCCGCACAGGACGACGTCGCCCTCGAGTGGCGCCGCGAGGTCACCGAGCCTCTGCGCGGGCAGGTTCTTGAAAGCGCTGACCACCCGGGCGGCGGGCAACGCCTGCTGGATCAGCTCGCCCGCCGAGGCGGCGCCGTCCGCGGCGGCCAGCGCGACGAACCCGTCGCGCACCGAGAGCGGGACGACGACGTCGATGACGAGCTTCCCGGCCAGCGCGTCGCGCACCCGCCCGAGGAAGCCCGCGAGCCCCGCGAACGGCACGGCGAGGACCACGCGTTCCGCGCGCGCCACCGCCTCGCCGTTCTCGTAGCCGGACGCCGAGGCCCCGGGCACCGCGGCACGGATGGTCCGGACCGCCGCGGCGGCCCGCTCCACGACGCGTGAGCCGATCACGACCGGCACGCCCACGGCGGCGAAGCGGAGTGCGAGGCCGAGGCCCATGGACCCGGTCCCGCCGATGAAGGCGAGGGGACGCACGCCGCGCGGAGCATACAAGCCGCCGCCCGGCGTTGGAATGCGCCGGGGCGAGGGCGTACGGCCCACGGCCGTGTGGCGAGGTGGCGGCCGCCCCCGGAGTGGGGGACCGGGTGGGGTGCCCAAAATTCCCCTTGACTCCGTCAGGCACCGCGATTAGGTTGCCCCGTTGAGGCTCCCCACCCGCGAGGCGCCTCGCCCCGTCGGACGGTACGATTCGGACACTGAGCACGCCCATTCCCCAGCACCTGCTCAGCCCCTCGTGGAGGCCATTCGACCGGGCCCCGCAGTCCGGGTCCCCTTGAGGATCGTTCGCGTGAAGCGCCAGGAAAAGCGAGTCGAAGAGAAGAGGCCGGAGGCGCCCCGGTCGCGTCCGCCGCGGACTGCCGCCGCCCCTGCCGTGGCGCGCGAGCAGCGCGAGGTCGCGGCCGACGGGACGGCGCCCGAGGAGCTCGATCAGGTCGTCTCGATGCTCGGCGACATGGACATCGAGGTCGACACGGCGGTCGAGGAGACGCCGCTCGCCGAGGAGCCGGAGAAGGCGGCCGAGCCCGAGTGGACCGAGGCGGAGCCCGAGGCCGAGGAGGCCGCGGAGCGCGCCCCCGGTGAGACCGCCGACCCGGTGCGCATGTACCTCCAGGAGATGGGCGGCGTGCCGCTCCTGACGCGCGAGGAGGAGGTCGCGATCGCCAAGGAGATCGAGAGCGGCGAGCGCGAGGTGCGCGAGGCCGCGTTCTCGCTCGACCTGGCCGTCCAGTACGTGCTCACGCTGGCCGACAAGCTCCGCCACGCCGAGATCGACGCGCGCCACATCTTCGGCGACGACGAGCCGGAAACCGATCAGGCGGAGGGCGCGGAGAGCAAGGAGGACAAGCGCGCGGACGCGTTCCTGAAGCAGGTGAGCAAGCTGAAGCGGCTCGCCGGGGAGCGCGACAAGCTGGTCGCCGAGGCGGGCCGCGCCAAGACGTCGAAGGTCCGGCACGCGCGCATCGAAAAGCGTCTCGCGATCATCGCCCAGGCGGTGCGTGAGGTGCTGCTCGAGACGCAGATCGGCGCCAAGCACGTACAGATGCTGGTCGACAAGCTGAAAGAGGGGCAGCGCCTGATCGACACCGACCAGCACGAGGTGCGTCGCCTCGAGCAGCGGCTCGGCCATCCGGCGGGCGACATCCTGAAGCACGCCGCCCGCATCCGCGCCGACGAGAAGGACGCCGCGCGCACCGCCAGCCGGCTCTTCCGCGCGCCCGCCGCGCAGGTGGTCGAGGCCGCCGACACCATCCGCGAGGCGCGCCGCAAGGCGCAGCAGGTGCTGCGCGAGGTCGGCATGCCGGCGGACGCGCTGCGCACCTCGCTGCGCACCGTCCGGCTCGGCGAGATGAAGGCGCAGGACGGGAAGAAGCGGCTCATCGAGGCCAACCTCCGCCTCGTCGTCTCGATCGCCAAGCGCTACACCAACCGCGGGCTCGGCTTCCTCGACCTGATCCAGGAGGGGAACATCGGGCTCATGCGCGCGGTCGAGAAGTTCGAGTACCAGCGCGGGTACAAGTTCTCGACCTACGCCACCTGGTGGATCCGGCAGTCGGTGAGCCGCGCCATCGCCGATCAGGCGCGCACCATCCGCATCCCGGTCCACATGATCGAGACCATCAACAAGGTGATCCGCACGTCCCGCTACCTGGTCCAGCAGTACGGGCGCGAGCCCACCGCCGAGGAGATTGCCCAGCAGATGGAGATGCCGGCCGACAAGGTGCGCAAGGTGCTGAAGATCGTGAAGGAGCCGGTGTCGCTCGAGACCCCCATCGGGGACGACGAGGAGAGCTCGCTCGGCGATTTCGTCGAGGACCGCCAGACCCTCTCGCCCGCCGACGCCGCCATGGCGCTCTCGCTCGAGGAGCAGACGCGCAAGGTCCTGGCCACGCTCACGCCGCGCGAGGAGCAGATCCTGCGCCTGCGCTTCGGGATCGGGGAGAAGTCGGACTACACCCTCGAGGAGGTCGGGCAGCGCTTCGCGGTGACGCGCGAGCGCATTCGGCAGATCGAGGCCAAGGCGCTCCGCAAGCTGCGCAGCCCGAACCGGTCGCGCACGCTGGAGACGTTCGTGCAGCGGCAGTAGCCCGGCTGGAGGAGCGGGATGCTCGAGAACCTGGAGAAGGAGCTGCGGAAGTGGCGCCAGAACCGCGCCGCCTCCAAGCCGGCGCACGAGACGCCGAGTGACCGGCGCACCGTCAAGGTGAACGGTCAGGAGGTGCTCGTCGTGCGCAAGAGCAAGAAGCCGAAGAGCGAGCCCGCGGCCGGGTAGCGGCGCGCCGCTGCCCGTGCTCGGCAGTGCGCGCGGCGGGCGCGGGGGCGCCCGCGCCGCTTCGATTCGGTGCCGCTGCGCGGGGTATGCCCCGCCGATCGGCGCGTTCGGCACCTCATAGGCGCGCCGCGGGCGCCCCCGCGCCCGCCGCGGGTCCGCGCGAGTGCCGTGTGTCGGACGGAGGCGCGATCCGCCGCGCCGACTGTCCGCCCTCCAGCGGCGCTGAAGCGGGGGCTCCGGGGGGCCTCCGGGCGCGAGTCGGGCGCGAACCGCGCGGTGCTCGCCTTCGACTGCGGCCACGCAACGCATTCGACGGCCGGGCTCCCGACCGCGCCCGGAGGCCCCCCGGAGCCCCCGCCCACCACCGCAGAAGGCGCTCCGCCGCGCCCCCGCCTCGCGCAACTACCGCGTGCCGGCGATCGCAACCGGCTGGCCGTCGCGCAGCGGCGGCGGGTTGCCGACCACGACCGTCTCGCCGCCCGCGAGGCCGCTGGTCACCTGGACCTGGTCGCCGAAGTCCTTGCCGAGCGTGAGCGCGGCCCGCTGCGCGCGGCCGTCGACCACCGTCCAGGTGAAGGGGCTGCCCGGGTCGCCGCGCACCGCGGTGCGCGGGACCAGGGCGCCGGCGCGGTCGGCGGGCGCCCCCAGTGGCTCGAGGAACGTGATGCGCGCGCTCATGTCGGCCCAGAGGGAGTCGTCGGGCGCCTCGATCTGCACCTCGACCCGCAGCGTGCCCTTCTGGCGGTCGACCTGCGGGTAGAGCTTCACCACGTGCGCGCGGTAGCGCCGGTCGGGGTAGGCGTCCGGGACCAGCTCGGCACGCTGGCCCATGCGCACCTTGCCGAGCTCGCTCTCGGTCACGTCCACCTGCCCGCGCAGGTCGTCCAGGTTGGCCATGCGGATCAGGTCGCCCGAGCCGGCGAAGCCGCCCGGCACGGCGATCTCCCCCACCTCCTTCAACTTGGCCAGGATGACGCCGCGGCGGGGGGCGCGCAGCGTCGTGTACTCGAGCGCGACGCGCGCCTGCGCCAGCTCGGCCTCGCTCTGGCCGACCGTGGCGCGCGCCGTCTCCGCCTCCGCGGTGCGCAGATCGAGGTCGTCGCGCGAGGTGACGCCCTCCCTGGCCAGCTTCTTCGCCCGCACCAGCTGGATCTCCCTGAGCGCGGCCGTGGCGTGCGCCTGACGCAGGTTCGCCTCGGCGCGCTGCACCGAGGCCTCGTAGTCGCGCGGGTCGAGCTGCACGAGCGCGTCGCCGGCCTGCACGTGATCGCCTTCCTCGACCATGTAGCGGTCGATGCGTCCGGCGACGCGGACACCGATCGCGACGTAGCGGTCGGCGCTCACCACGTAGCCCGCTCCGGAGAGGATGGGCACGCCGGCATCGGCGCCCGGTGTCGCGGCGAGCGCGCTCGCCTGCGCGACCTCGACCACCGCGGCGCGGCCGCGGAGCGCGCGCGCACCGAGCGCCACCAGCAGGACGAGCGCCACGCCGGCCGCGACCCAGGCGAGACGCCGACGCGCCGGGCGACCCGACCGGGGGGCGCCGCGCGCCAGGCGGAGCGCCGCGAGGTTCCGGCGCAGCTCCTCGGCGGTCTCGGCCATCAGGCGCGGTGGAGGGCGTCGGCCACGCGCAGGTGCGCCGCGCGCCAGGCCGGAGCGAGGCCGCCGAGGATGCCGACGCCGGCCGCGAAGAGGAACCCAAGGGCCGCGCCGCCGGGCGAGAGACGGAGGAACACGGTCGCCACGCTGAAGGTCATCATGCTGAACTGCACGCCCGAGAGCAACGTGTTGATGGCGAGCACGGCGAGCGCCGCCAGTCCGGCGCCCACCGCCAGGCCACCGGCCGCGAGCAGGCATGATTCGCTCAGGAAGGAGGCGAGGATGGCGCCGCGCGAGAAGCCGAGCGCGCGCAGCGTTCCGATCTCGGCGGTGCGCGCGGCGACCGCGGCGTACATGGTGTTCAAGGCGCCGAAGGTGGCGCCCGTCGCCATCACGATGCCGAGGGTCAGCACCAGGATGTAGAGCGCGCCGGCGCTCTCGGCCTGCTCGTGGTAGTAGTCGATCTCCGGCTTCGCCTGGAGCGTGAAGCGGCCGTCGCCCTCGATGCGCCGCGCGAGCGCCCGGCCATCGGCGCCCGGCGCGACGCGCAGGCGCACACCCGAGACGAACCCCGCGCGGCGCGTGTCGTCGAGCACGTCCTGCAGGTCGGCCCAGATCTCGCTGTCGAAGGCGGTGCCGCCGGAGTCGAACACGCCGACCACTGTCCAGCGCCGCCGGCCGAACGCGAGCTCGCTGCCGAGCCCGCCCGGGGCATAGCGCCCCAAGGCGCCGCGGCCGACCACCACCTCGCCGAGCTTCGGCCGGAACATGCGCCCCTCGACCAGGCGCACCGCGCGGTGCACCGCGAAGGCGACCGGCTCCACCCCGCGCACGAGCACGTTCTCGCGCGTCCCGGCCTGGGTGCGGAGGAAGGGCTGGTTCAGCATCTCCGGCGACGCGAACGGCGACCCGTCCGGCCCCCGTGCCACGCCGTCGAGCGCGCGCAGCGCCTGCACCGCGTCGTGCGGCACCACGCTCGCGCCGTCGCTCGTCGCCCCCTTGCGCAGGACGATCAGGTTGTCGGGCTCGCCGGTCGAGGCGAGCATCCGCTGCAAGCCGCCGACCAGGGCGGCGAGCAACATGGTCGCGGCCACGACCATCGCGACGCCGCCCATGGTGAACGCCGTCGTCCAGCGGCGGACGGCGATGTTGCGGACGTTGTAGGCGAGCGGGACGGCCATCGGCCTGCTAGAAGAGGCGGCGGAGCGCTTCCACCACGTTGAGCCGCGACCCGTTCCACGCCGGGACGGCGCCGGCGACGAGGCCCACCGCGAGCGCGGTCACGACGCCCTGCGCCGCCACGGCGGGCGACATGCGGAAGCTCGCGAGCGGCCCGAGGAAGGGCATGGCGCCCGTCTTGCCCGCGGCGGCGAGCGCGCCGAGGATGACGTACGCCGCGCCCGCGCCGAGCAGCCCCCCGGCGAGCGCCTGGAGCGCCGACTCGGCCATCAGCGCGAGGAGGATCGGGCGGCGCTGGAAGCCGAGGCTCTTCAGGACGGCGATCTCGGGGATGCGCTCGCGCACGCCCATCGCCGAGGTGTTGGCGGCGATCAGCACCACCGCGCCGACGACCAGGAAGCCGACCATGAGGACGACCCGGATGATGCCCTGGAACGAGCTGAAGAAGCTCGTGAAGAAGGACTTCTCGGTCTCGGCCGCCACCTCCGCCTCGGAGTTGCGGAAGAGGTCGACCGCCGCGCGCATCACGTCGTCGGCCTGCTCGGGACGCGCCACGCGGAGCCAGACCCAGCCCACCATGCGCATCCCGCCGAAGCGTTCCATCGCTTCCTCGAGATACTTGCGGTTGAACCAGAGCAGCGGGCTGTCCGGGCGCGGGATCACCCCCACGATCTGGAAGGTCAGGTCGACGGGGTACACGCTGCTGCGCAGCGTGATCTCCTGCCCGACTCGGAAGTGGAACTTGCGCATCGTCTGCTCGCCGACCAGCGCCCCGTTGCGGATCTTGCGGAAGCGCTCGAGCGCCCCCGGATCGAAGCCGTACTCGGGCCAGACCTGACCGACCGTGTCGGGGTCGATCGCGAAGTTGGGGAAGAGGTTCTTCGGCTCGTCGTAGACGCCCCCGAACCAGGAGTAGTGATTGACCGCCGCGACGCCGGGGAGGTTGCGCAGCTTGTGGACGTAGGCGAAGGGCAGCCAGTAGCTGAGCCCCGCCTTGTGGTGCACGGTGATGCGCACGTTCGACGCCTGGCGCTCGATGATGGCGTCGAGCGCGCCGGGCAGCGTGAGCACCGCGCACACGAGGAAGATCGAGAGGGCGATCGAGGCCGTCGTGAACAGCGTGCGCAGCGGGTGGCGGAAGAGGTTCCGCCACACGAGCCGTGGCCAGGTCACGCGAACCCCCCGTCGACCAGGACGCCCTTGTCGAGCCGGATCACGCTGTCGACGAAGCGCTCGGCGCGCGGGTCGTGCGTGACCATCACCACGGTCTTCTCGAAGGCGCGGTTCAGCTCGCGCAGCAGGGTGAGGATGTCGACCGCCGACTTCGCGTCCAGGTCGCCGGTCGGCTCGTCGGCGACCAGCAGGTCGGGGTCGGTGACGATGGCACGCGCGATCGCCACGCGCTGCTGCTCGCCGCCGGAGAGCTGCTGCGGGCGGTGGCGCTGGCGCGCGGCCAGCCCGACCGCCGCGAGCGCGATCTCCGCCCGCCGCCGGCGCTCGGTGCGCGGCAGGTCGGTCAGGAGGAGCGGCAGCTCGACGTTCTCGAGCGCGCTCAGCACCGGGAGCAGGTTGTAGAACTGGAAGACCAGGCCCACGTGGCGCGCGCGCCAGGCCGCGAGCCCGTCCTCGTCGAGCCCGGAGAGCGCCTGGCCGGCGACCACGACCTCGCCCGCGTCGGGGCGGTCGAGGCCGGCGAGCAGGTTGAGCAGCGTCGACTTGCCCGAGCCGGACGGGCCCATGAGCGCCACGAAGCGCCCGCCGGGGATGTGGAGGCTCACGCGCTCGAGCGCGTGCACCACGTCGACGCCGCGGCGGTAGACGCGCGACACGTCGCGCACGTCGATCATGGGAAGAGCGTGTGCCGCGGGGCGGTTCGCGATTCAAGTCCGTTGACTGGAGGGCCGGGGCGACTATGCTCGCCGCCGTGCCTCCGCCCGCCCCGGCGACTCCACGCCCGTCGAGCACCGTGATCCTCCTCGGCGAGCCGCGCGACGGCGAGGGCCCGTTCTCGGTCCTCCTCCTCGAGCGCCACGGCAGCATCGCCTTTCCCGGCGCGACCGCCTTCCCCGGTGGCGTGGTCGACGCGAGCGACGTCGACGCGCCGGGCGCACGGCTCCCGGCCGCGCAGCGCTGGGCCCGGCCGGGCGAGGGCGATCGTCCGCCCGAGGCGCTCGCCTACTGGGTGGCGGGGCTGCGCGAGGTGTTCGAGGAGGTGGGCATCCTGCTCGCCCGGCGCGAGGGCCGCGTGCTCGAGGGTCCGCTCGCGCCCGGGCTGACCGCGCTGCGCGCCCGCGTGACGGCCGGGGAGCCGTTCGCGCGCGCGCTCGCCACGGCCGGCCTGGTACCCGCCACCGATGCGCTCTTCTACTTCGCGCGCTGGATCACGCCGGTCACCAACCCGCGGCGCTGGGACGCGCGCTTCCTGGTCGCCCGGCTCCCCGGAGGGCAGGAGGCGGTCGCGGACGGGACCGAGACCGTGAGCTGCACGTGGATGAGCCCGCGCGCGGCGCTCGCGGCCTACGAGGCGGGCCGCATCGTGCTCATCCCGCCCACCGTGCGCACGCTCGACGACCTGGCGCGCTTCCCGTCGATCGACGCCGTGCTGGAGGACGCGGCGGGCCGCGTCGTGCGCGCGTCCACGCCGGAGCTGGTGCAGGACGGGGGGGTCACCGCGATCCGCTACCCGGACAACACGGGGAGGGCGACGCTCCCGGCGCGGCGCCTCGTGCTGCGCGACGGGCGCTGGCGGCCGACCGACGACTGACCGTCAGGGGCGGATGGTGTCGGCGGAGAGTGGCCGCGAGTATCCCTCCAGCTCGCGCTGCCACCAGGCGCCGGTCGCGCGGCGCGTCGGGGCGTCGGTGAAGCGGTAGCGGTAGATCGCGACGCGCACCAGACGGGGCGGCGTCACCGGGAACGGGTCGCGCGCGAAGAGCGGCGCCACGACCTCGGGCGCCGTCAGCAGCCGCGCCAGCAGCCTGTCGAAGTAGCGAGCGCCGGGCCGCGGGCCGAGGAGCAGGAACCAGAGCTGGAAGTCGACCCGCGGCTGGTGCGGGGCGACGAAGGGCGGCGGCCGCTCGGGATCGCCCGGCTTGTAGCGGAATTCGTAGGGCAGCCAGGTCGCGCCGTCGGCCGAGCCCTCGATCACCGCCTCGCGTCGCACCAATGTCATGTGCGCGAACAGGTGGTAGGTGTTGATGGAGCGGAGGGGCGCGACCGCCCGGCGCAGCGGGACGAGCGGGGCGTCGAGCCCGGCCGGCACGCGCAGGAAGGGCAGGAACTCGACCACCGAGAGCGCCACCAGGACCGGCACGGCGACCGGCAGCACGCGCGACCGCGAGGGCGGCTCGGACGGCGCGCCGGCGCGGCCGAAGTGCGCGTCGTCCAGCACCCAGAGCGCGAGCGCGATGGAGAGGTAGTTGAAGAAGCCGTAGTTCGCGGTGGCCAGGATGAGGAGCTGCATGGCGAGCATGCCGGCGAAGACCAGCGCGCGCAGCCGGCGCGGCCCCCAGACGAGGAGCGGCAGTCCCAGCTCCACCGTGTAGACGAGGGCGCTGCTCGCCCGGTGCGCCCAGAGGGGCAACTGGTGCGCGTACCAGCCGAGCCACGTGGGCAGCGGCGCGGTCTCGTAGTAGCTCGCCATGGCGGTGAGATCCCGCCACGTCGGGTCGCCGAGGAGAAGCTTCACGGCGCCCGACTCGACGTGGACGCGGAAGAGGAGCCAGAGCATGAGGAACACCGCGAGCCGATGCGGTGGCCGCGCGCCGCGCGGCCTGAGGCCTCCGGGCGCGACGAAGAGCGCGCACAGCCCGGTCTCGAGGAGCAGGTTGTCCCACTGAAAGGAGAGGAAGTCCTGCCCGACGGTGACGAACGAGAGGTAGAGCGCCCAGCAGAGCGCCAGGCAGCAGCGCGGCGCGAGGAGGAGGATGAGGCCGAGGCTCGGCACCGTCCCCGCGAGGGCCGCGGCGCGGAGCGTGCCGTCGCTCGCGCCGAGCCAGAAGATGGTCGGCGCGTTCAGGAACCCACGCGGTGCGCGCAGGTAGTCCTGCACGGGGAGCAGGCCCTGCTGGCCGAAGAGCAGCGTGGCCTGCACGAGGAGCGAGAGGAAGGCGGCCAGGAAGACGGCGCCCAGCAGCCGGAGGAAGAGGTCGCGGACGAAGGATCGGCGCGCTTCCACACCGTCACGCGACGGCTGCCGTCGGGCGCTTCACCCGACCCCAGGCGCCCGTCGTAGACGGGGACCAGCCGCCCGGTGCCGCCACGTAAGCCTGCGGATTGTCTTGCTTCCTTGCTCCAATCGCGGGTGCTTCCTCATGCACGCACTAATGCGTGCGCCGTGCCGTGCCGATAGTCCCAGACGAATGGCCCGAGATGGGCGGGGATAGTTCATGTCGGCGCCGGAGCCGGCAGTGGGTCCAGGCGGAGGAGGAAGAATGGCTGGCGTGCTCAAGGGGAAGGCCACACTGCTCGCGGCGCGGGTGCTCCTCGCCCTGGCGCTCGTCGTCGGGCCGGCAGCGTCCGAGGCGAAGGCTGCGATCGCGTTCGTCGCGAACGTCGGCGCGAACGGGACGAAGACGACGGTCCGAACCCCGCTCGTCCCCGAGCCGTTCGTCACGTCCGCATCCTTGCTGTACACGTTGCCCTTGGTGTCGGTGCAGTCGACGGTGCCGGAGCGCGGGTCCATTGCAAGGCTCACGATGAG
>WNFA01005341.1_pt1 | contig 10728 bp, 10 predicted proteins | sample 5400481 | NCBI WGS metagenome assembly WNFA01 (sample SAMN13153340, study PRJNA577476) | soil metagenome | isolation source: 120 cm saprolite under Douglas fir tree site 2 hole 1 replicate 2 | place: USA:California | collected 2015-04-18 | reverse complement strand
CGACGCCATGCAAGCGTTTGAGCGGCGCGCGATTCATCTCGCACTGCAGGACGATCCCGACGTGGGCAGCTCGAGCATCGGCGAGGAGCCCGATCGCCGCGTGGTGGTCGGACCCCGCAAGCCCGCGAGCGGCTGATCTTTGCCCGGCCGGGCCGCAGGGGAGCGGATCCGGAAGGCGATCGCGTTGGTCAACGCAGTCGCAGATGGCGCGGGCGATGAGGAGCTCACGCCGACCGAGATCGCGGAAGCGATCCGCGATTGCCTTGAGCTGAGCGAGATCGAGCAGGGGTCGAACGTCCGCAAGTACCTCGGCGAGGCGCTCGACGCCACATCGGACGGAATGCCTGCCGACTTCGTGGCCATGACCCTATACGCGGCGCTTGGCGCGCTGGGGGAGAGCGGCTCCGGGGCCTAGCCACACAGTTCAGGCTCTGGGATGACTCCGAAAAGGGCGTCCTATACTGGCACCTCCCATGGCTCCGCATCGAGTTCATGGGCTGGCGGGAGGGGCGACTTTGGTCACCGACGCCATGCCCGAGCGGCTGTCCGCAAGCCTCGTCCTCATGTTCGGCGGGGGCTCGAGGCTTGAAGACGAGCGCCACGCAGGCGTCTCGCACTTCATCGAGCACCTTTTCTTCAAGGGGACGCAGAGAAGGCCGACGTCGAAGGAGATCGCCGACGCGATCGAGGGGGTCGGCGGTTTCATCAATGCCTCCACCGACAAAGAGCTCACCGCGTACTGGACGCGGGTGCCCGCCGAGCACATGGCGCTCGGCCTTGACGTTTTGCTCGACATCGTCTCCAACTCCAAGCTGGCGCAGACCGATGTCGAGCGCGAACGCATGGTGATCCTGGAGGAACTGCGGATGTATCAGGACCAGCCCCAGGATTTCGTGCAGAACCTTTTCGAGGAGATCATGTGGCCGGGCCATCCCCTGGGGCGAGACATTGCCGGCACTGAAGAGTCGGTAGCGCGGCTGACGCGTGACGACATCCTCGAATACGCCAACGCGCACTACCGGCTGCCCAACCTCGTCATGGGCGCTGCGGGCGCCGTCGATGAGGCGAAGATGCTCGAGCTGGTTCGCACGGGGTTGACACTTCCGGCGGAACCGAACGGTCAGGTGCTGCCGACGCCTCCCGGACCGTTGACAGCGCCACGCGTGCTGATGCGGCGGCGGCGGACCGAGCAGGCACACATCTGTCTCGGCGTGCGCGCGTTCAGCTATCTGCATCCGGATCGATATGTGCTCGACCTCCTGAACACCGTGCTCGGCGAGGGCATGAGCTCACGGCTCTTCTTGAACATCCGCGAGCGCCGCGGCCTCGCCTACGACGTGCACAGCTTCACGCAAAAGCATCGCGACACCGGCCTCTTGGGTGTATATCTCGGTGTCGATCCTAAGAACGCGGTGAGCGCCGTCACCGCAGTGATCGAGGAGATGCGAAACCTGTGCGATCACGAGCTTGCTGGAGAAGAGCTGGATCGGGCGAAGGAATTCACCAAAGGGCGTCTGCGGCTCGAGCTCGAAAGCACCAACGGCGTGTCGTTCTGGCTGGCCTACCAGCAGCTGCTGATCGGATCCATCAAGACAATCGACGAGGAGGTGGCGATCGTGGATGCGATCACTGCAGATGACGTGCGTCGTGTCGCCAACGAGGTCTTGCGGGCTCCGATCCAGATGGCCGTGATCGGCCCCTTCGCCAAAGACGTCGCTTTCAGGGCAGCGGTCGGAGCTTAACGGCTGTAGGTCGGACTCAACCCACGGAGACGCTGCCGCTTTCGAGCGTGGGCAGCTGCGAGTAGATGTTGCCGAAGTGGTTGATGGGCCAGATGCGGAACCAGGCGCGGCCATCGATGCGATCGCGGCTTATCGGCCCAAACGTGCGCGAATCCTGAGATCGGTTGCGGTTGTCGCCCATGACGAAATATTGGTTCGCAGGTATGACCGAGCCTTCGGTACTGCCATTGACGGGCCAGTTGCTGAAGACCGTCCACGCTTCCGGCAGGTATGGCTCGATGAGCCGGTGGCCGTTGATGTAGACGGTGCCGTCGCGAATCAGCACGCGCTCGCCCGGAAGGGCGATGACCCGCTTGATGAAGTCCTTCGAATCGTCCGTAGGCGGACGCAGGATGATGATGTCCCCACGTTGTGGGGGGTGCAGGCGGTACGCGATCTTGTCGGCAATCAGGTAATCGTTGTCGTCTAGAGTCGCGAACATCGACAGGCCTTCGACGTGCACCGTCTGCACGGCGAAGCTGATTCCGAAATAGAGGATGACGGCGAGCACCACGACCTCGGCGAGCTCGCGAAGAAGCGAAGAGCCGGTCGAGGCGCGGGGTTGGTCAGCCGCAAGTGCGGGCTGTTGAGGGGCCGCCATGAATTTTTAGGAGACGAGCTTAGCGCAGACCCGTTCCAGCTCTTCTTGACTCGAGTAGCGAAGCTCGATCTTTCCCCGCTTGAGACTGCCGCTGATCTTTACCGGCACACCGAGCCGGGACTCGGCCTCGCCCGCGATGCGGCGCAGCTCCGCAGGGGCGTCATTGCGCAGCACGCGGCGCGGCCTGTAGGTTCGCACCCAGTTCTCGGTCTGCCGGACAGAGAGCCTCTTGCCTATCACGACTTTCAGCCCATGCTCCTGCGCCTCCTGGCTCTCCAGGGCGATGAGCGCGCGGGCGTGTCCAGCGGTGATGACGCCCGCAGCGACTGAACTCTGGATCGCGGCGCAGCCGCCGAGCAACCTGAGCGACTGGGTGACGGAAACGCGATGCTTGCCGATCCGCTGCGCGACGTCGTCGTGCGTGAGGCCGAACTCTTCCGTGAGGCGCTTGAGCCCGCGGGCTTCTTCGATTGGATCCAGGTCGGTGCGCTGGAGGTTCTCGATGAGGCCCAGCACCAGCTGCGTGTCGTTGCCGGCTTCGGTGCGCACGACAGCAGGCACTGCGATCAGTCCGGCCAGGCGTGCCGCGCGCCATCGCCGTTCGCCGGCGATGAGCTCGTAGCCGTCGTCCCGCCTGCGGACCAACAGCGGTTGGAGAACGCCGTGCTGGCGGATGGATTCGGCGAGCTCGCCAAGAGGCTCGGCGTCGAATCGCGTTCGCACTTGTTGATGTGAAGGACGGATCTGGTCGACCGCGATCATCTGTGGCACCATCGCCTCTCCGTCGCGTGACATCGGGATGAGTGCGTCGAGCCCACGGCCGAGGCCGCGTGTGCGTGCTTGAGTCATCGTTCCAACAGCTCCTTTGCGAGAGCGCGATATGCGGCCGCGCCGCGCGATGTGGGGTCGTACTGGATCACCGACTTGCCATGGCTCGGCGCCTCGCTGATCCGAACATTGCGTGGGATGAAGGTCTTCAATATGTGAGCCGGGTGCATTCGTCGCACCTCTTCGAGGACGTCCCAGGACAGGGTCGTGCGAGCGTCGAACTGCGTCATCAAGATGCCGGCGACCTCGAGCTTCGGGTTGAGGCGCGAGCGGACGAGCTGGTGCGTGTAGAGCAGGTGGCGTAGACCCTCGAGCGCGAAGTATTCGCACTGCGTGGGGATGAGCATGCTCGTCGCAGCGGTGAGGGCGTTGAGCGTGAGGAGTCCCAGCGAAGGCGGGCAGTCGATGATCACGCACTCGACTCCGTCGGGGATGGTTTCGAGCGCGGTGCGCAGGCGGGTCTCACGCTTGTCCAGAGTGGCGAGCTCGATCTCGGCGCCGGCGAGGTCGATATGCGAGGGCACCAGCGTCAGCTGCGGGACTGTGGTCTCGACCATCGCCTCTTCAACGGTGGCGTCGCCCGCGAGCAACTGGTAGATGGTGTTGCGCGCCCTCGCCGGATCGAGGCCGAGGCCCGAGGTCGAGTTGGCCTGCGGGTCGAGGTCGATAAGCAGGATCGGGTGCCCGAGCTCCGCGAGCGCGGCGCCCAGGTTGATCGCCGTGGTCGTCTTGCCGACGCCCCCCTTCTGGTTGACGATCGCGATGATGGCAGTCCTGGTGGTGGCCAACATCTTGGGGTCAGCCATTGAGACTGATCCTATATGTGGGGCCATACGGCGCGATTGTAATCCACGATGGTCTTCCTGCCTAGTGCCCCTTTGTCTCGGCATCGGGGCAAGTTAATGGTTCGACCCCGACTTCCGCAACCCAGCCTGTTAGGGACGCTGTATCACGAGTTGGTTACCGCCGGGATGTGCTGGCGCCGCGACCAGAGTGCGTATCCGGTAATAGCCGCCAGCACCACCTCGGCTCCGATACCCAGGCTCAGGAATGCTCCGCCGACGCCGAGGCTGACGACCAGGTTGTAGGTGGCGTGACAGATGCTCGATGTGGTCGTGTTCGTGTACTTGCGAATCACCCCGAGGCCCAACGCGAGCACGAACACCGCGAGGGTGTCGAACGAGATGCTGTACTGGGTGTGTATCGAGGTGAACAGCAGTGCGGTGATCACCAGCCCAAGGCGAGGCTGAAGCGCACCACGGAAGAGGATCTCCTCGCAGATCGCCGGCAAGATGGCGATCGCGGCGATCCCAGCCGGATTGTTCAAGCCGCCAAAGACGTGTTGCGTGGTGATGTCGACGTTGTGCGCGACCTGTGGCGTCCATTGGTGACTCAAGAAATCGACGCCCTGGCCGAAGGCGAAGAAGATGCCTGCGGCCGCGAGGGCCAGCGTGATCTGCCACCATGCCGGCCTGACAACGCCCAGACGTATGGCGGTCTGCTTGGCGTCCCGACGCATGAAAAGACCGACGCCGGTCGCAGCGATGATGAGGAACGGCAGCTCTTGCGCGAAGAGGTCGACAACGGTCAAGGGTGGCTGGGATCGATCTGAGGCGAGGACGTCGACGAAGGCGAGGATTGAGACCTGCATCCCGAACAGGATCGCGGCGAGAGCCAGCGCCAGAGTGTGGACTGGGTTGTCGGGGTCCAGGTGGAGTGTTCTGTCGACTTGTGTTCGCGTTGGATTCGATGTCACGACCGCGGCGATGACAGCCGTGACCATGAGGCCGACGCCGATCGGCTGTGGTGATGCTCCCGCGGCGGGGGACCCAAGGAAGCCCGCGTAGTAGGCGGCGCCAAACAGGAAGGTCGCACCGGATGTCAGGCCGACGAGGATGCCGCTCGCGAGAGATGCCCAGGGCCTACCGACGACTGCGTTCGCCGTGATGATCAACGGCAGCGGCAGCAGCAGAAAGACAAAGGTGCCGGCGGCGTCGAGGGGCAGGTTGGGGATCAGCCTGGCTTGGAGGTCGTTGGCGATAAGGCCGGGGCGCTCGTTGGCCCCGGAGACGTTGGCTTGGACGTCGACGCCTCCAGGATGGGCCGGAAGAGCTCGATCGGGATCGGGAGGACGATCGTGGTGTTCTTTTCGGTGCCGATCTCGACCAGGGTCTGCAGGAAGCGGAGCTGAAGTGCCCCTTGCTGGGTGCCGATGATCTGCGCTGCGTTGGCAAGCGTCTGCGAGGCCTGGAACTCTCCGTCGGCGTTGATGATCTTGGCGCGCTTTTCCCGCTCGGCCTCTGCCTGCTTGGCCATCGCCCGCTGCATGGTCTGGGGCAGCTCGACGTCCTTGATCTCGACCACTGCGACCTTGATGCCCCAGGGTTCGGTCTGCTCGTCGATGATCTTTTGAAGGTTTTGATTGATCTTTTCGCGACCGGCGAGCAGCTCATCCAGAGTCGCCTGTCCGAGTGCGGCTCGCAACGTGGTCTGGGCGATCTGCGATGTTGCGTTGATGTAGTTGAGGACCTGGGTCACCGCCCTTTGCGCGTCGACGACCTGGAAGTAGATGACCGCATTGACCTTCGCCGTGACGTTGTCGTTGGTGATGACCTCCTGTGGCGGGACCTCGAGGGTGATGACGCGCAGGTCGATCTTGACCAGCCGGTCGATTCCGAACGGGATGATGAAGAACAGGCCTGGGCCCTTGAGCGGGATGAGCCGGCCGAGGCGAAACACGACGCCGCGCTCGTACTCATTGGCGATGCGCAAGCTCGAGAACGCGATGACGAGCGCCAGAACGACGATCACAGCGACGACCACGAGCGTGGTGATGTCCATTACGCGTCCTCCTTTTTCGGTCCGGTGTCCCCGGCCACCACTTGCAGCTGCAAACCCTTGCGACCCACAACCCGAACCGGGGTCCCCACGTGAATCGGGCCGTCGGCAGCGACCGCTTTCCAGAGCGCGCCGCGGACAAAGACTAGTCCTTCCGGAGCCAGCTCCTCGCGGGCCTCACCCTTTGCGCCCACCAGCGCCTCGGATCCAGTGGTGACGGGACGGTGGCGTGCGGTCCATACCTTGCGAATGAAGAAGACGAAGAAACCGGTCGTCACCGCGGCCGCGATGATGACCGCAAGAGGATTGACGCCGAGCCCGATCGGCCCCGTATTTATCAGGAACGCCATCCCCAGCAGCAGCGCGAGGACTCCGCCGGCGCTCAGGATCCCATGCGTGTTGGCGTTGAGATCGGCGATGAAAAGGATCAGCGCCAGGAGCAACAGGAGAGCTGCCGCGATATTCACCGGCAGGTTGGCCAGAGAGACGATGGCGAGGACCGCGGCGATCCCGCCGACCACGCCAGGGAGGATCGCGCCGGGCGTCGAGAGCTCGGTGATGATGCCGTAAGCGGCGAGCAGGATGAGAAGCGCCGCCACTGTCGGGTCGATCAGCGCGTTCAAGAAGACCAACCAGAAGGGCATCGGGAAGTCCTGGATCTGAGCTCCCGCCGTATGGAGTGTGAGCGCGCCACTCGTCCTTTGCACGGTGCGGCCGTCGATCGTGTTGAGGAGCGAGGCCGGATCCGATGCCTCCAGATCGGCCACGTGGAGCTGGACAGCTTGCTCCGCGTTGATGTTCACGCTGTTGCGCACGGCGTCTTCCGCCCAATCCGCGTTGCGGCCATGTATCGAAGCGAGGTTGCGAACTCTGGCCACAGCGTCGTTCAGCACCTTCTTGCCGAGGTCGCCCGTGAGATCGGCGCCTGTCGCCTGGATCGGATGCGCCGAGCCTATGTTCGTGCCCGGCGCCATCGCCAGGATGTCGGCGGCTTGAGCGACAAAGAGCCCGGCCGACGCGGCTCGCGCACCACTGGGATAGACGAAGGCGATCACGGGGACTTTGGAGTTGAGGAGGCTCGTGACGATGTCATCCATCGAAGTCGAGATTCCGCCTGGCGTGTTGATGACGACCAGAAGTGCGTCTGCGTGGTCGGCCTCGGCGCGGGAAACAGACGCCGACATGTAGGCGGCCATGATCGTGTTGATGTCGCCGTTCAGGTCCGCTTGCTCGACGCGGGTGGCGGCCGCAGCGGCCTGCGCAGGCAGAAGGGCCGCGATCGCCAAGGCGACCGCTCCCACTCCCAGCAAGTGGCGGACGCGCATGTTTTGAGTCTAGGGCCAACCAGAGAGCTGTATGTAAAACGTGGAACGTCGCCCCCCGCCCGCCCGTTAGGGGCGATCGAGAGGCGTCGTAAAATCGAGACAGTGCACACGCCGAGCCATGGCAAGACGGACGATGGCCTCACTGAGGCTGCCGCGTTGGGTTCCTTGATGAGCGAGGCTCGGAGCGCCGGCCGGTTGGCTCCGGGCGAGGAGACCCAGCTGCTCGAACGGGCGGCACTCGGCGATCGCGCCAGCGCGGACCGCCTCGTGGCGGCGCATCTGGACATGGTCATCCGCCTCGCGGCCACGCGAGCCGACCAGGGACTGTCGGCGCCTGACCTGGTCCAGGAGGGCTCGATCGGTCTCCTGGAGGCCGTCCGTTCGTTTGCCGATAGCGGTGAGGCCCACTTCGCCACTTTCGCTGAAGCTCGGATCGGCGCTCAGATGGACGCAGCCATCTCTGCAGAGGCGGCAGCCGTCCGCGAGGCCGAGCTCCTCGTGACAGCGGCCACGGACTATGAGCGAGCCGAGCTGGGCATGAGACGCATCCTCAACCGTGAGCCCACCGCGGCGGAGCTCGCCGAGAAGCTCGAGTGGACGATCGATCGCACGCTCTACGTGGCCCAGGTCGTCAACGACGCGCGGAGTCGATATGACGAGGAGCTGCTCGCGTTCATCGACCCACAGGCAATCGACTTCGACAACGACGACGAGCGCTCCGAACTTGACGGCTAGCGCCGCCAACAGGACCCCGCTCTACGAACGCCACGTCGCCCTCGGTGGTCGCATGGTGGATTTTGGCGGCTGGGAGCTGCCGCAGCAGTACACATCGATCCGCGACGAGCACGCGGCCGTGCGCAAGGTCGCCGGTCTCTTCGACATCTCGCACATGGGTCGCCTGGCGGTCCACGGCCGGGGTGCGGCCGAGTTTGTGCAGGGCTTGGTCACCAACGATGTCGCTGGACTGGGGCCGCATCGGGCGCTGTATGCGCTCATGTGCCGAGAGGATGGCGGCGTGCTCGACGACCTTGTCATCTATCGAGGTGATGAGAATGAGGACGATTTCATCCTCGTTGTCAATGCATCCAACCGCCTCAATGATCTCGAGTGGATGCGGGCGCACCTGCCCGCCGGACTGGCTATCGATGATCGGACCGAAGAGTTGAGCCTGCTTGCGTTCCAGGGCCCGCGCGCGGAGGAGCTGCTGCCCATCTCGGGACGGTCGAACGTGGAGTCCATTCCCTATTTCGGGTTTCGCGGTGGAGAGGTGGTGGCAGGAACCGAGGTGGTGATCTCCCGCACCGGCTACACAGGAGAAGACGGATTCGAGCTCTTCGTTGATTCCGAAAGGGTTGGGGACGTCTGGGACGAGATCCTGGCGAAAGGTTCCCCACACGGCGTTCTGCCCGCCGGCCTCGGAGCGCGCGACGCCACCCGCCTCGAGGCCGCCCTGCGCCTCTACGGAAGCGACATGGACGAGACCGTCAACCCCTATGAGGCCGGGCTGGGTTGGACCGTGAAGCTGTCGAAGGGCGAATTCATCGGCCGCGGCGCCCTGGAACAGATCAAGCGGGAAGGCCCGAAGCGAACGCTCGTCGGGCTGCAGACCGCACCAGGCGACATCGCACGCCACGGGGCCCCTGTCCAGAGCCAGGGCCGGCGGGTGGGCGCAGTCACCAGCGGAACCCACTCCTTCTTCCTCGGACACCCCATCGCGCTGGCGATGGTGGAAGTCGCATCATTGCGAGTCGGGGAAACAGCCGCCGTCGAGGTTCGAGGTCGGGAGGCCTCAGCCGATGTCGTTCAGCTGCCTTTCTACCGCGGTTCGGCGCGATCGGCCGCCGCGCCCGCGAAGTCCTGAGCCGAGCCGCGGCAGCGATCACGAAGAGGGAGGAATGGCATGGCGGGCCGGCTTTACACGAAGTCGCATGAATGGCTCGCGGTCTAGGGCAAGACGGTCACTGTCGGCATCACGGATTTCGCCCAGTCGCAGCTCGGCGACGTCGTGTTTCTCGAGCTTCCGAATCCAGGCCGCAAGCTCGAGGCCGGCGAGAGCTTTGGTGTGGTCGAATCCGTCAAAGCAGCCAGCGATCTCTACGCTCCGGTGTCCGGCCGCGTGACCGCAGTCAACGACAAGCTGGCAAGCAAGCCCGAGCTCATCAACTCGGACCCATACGGAGACGGTTGGATCCTCAAGCTCGAGCTGTCGGGCGAGCTGCCCACGGACCTGATGGACGAAGCCGCGTACAAGAAGTTCACCGAGTCCCAGACCTAGCTTGCCGTACCTCGTCCACTCTCCCGAAGAGCGCGCCGAGATGCTGGCTGCGATCGGAGTCGACTCGATGGAGGGCCTCCTGGTCGACATCCCGAGCTCGCTTCGCATCCCCGCGCTCGGGCTGCCGAACGGGCTCTCCGAGTTCGAGACGATGGCCCAGGTCACATCGCTCGCGGCGCGGAATCGTGTGTTTCCCGATCGCCTCACCTTTCGCGGTGGCGGGGTTTACCGGCGGTTCATACCCGCCGCGGTCGCCGCGGTGACCTCGAAGCCGGAGTTCTACACCGCGTACACCCCGTACCAGCCGGAGGCGAGCCAGGGCACCCTGCAGGCGATCTACGAGTTCCAAACCCTCATCGCCGAGCTCACCGCACTCGACGCGGCGAACGCATCGCTCTATGACGGCGCCACTGCTGTAGCCGAGGCGGCGATGATGGCGGCCGTCCATACCGGTCGCAAGGAAGTCCTCGTCGCCGGCTACGTCCATCCCGAGTACGTCGAGGTGCTTCGCGCTTTCGGCGAAGGCCGGGGCATCAAGGTCAGGAAAGGATCCGAGCCCACAGCCAAGACCGCCGCGGTCATTTTTCAGCAGCCGGATTTCCTTGGCTTGCTTGTCGACGCGCCAGATCTGACCCGGCGCGCGCACGACGTGGCGGCGCTGGCGATCGCGTGCGTCGACCCGATCAGCCTTGCGGTACTGGCTCCGCCGGGCGAGTACGGCGCGGACATCGCCGTGGGTGAGGGTCAGCAGCTCGGCCTCAGCCCCAGCTACGGCGGCCCTCATGTTGGCTTTATCGCCTGCCGCAAGGACCTCGTGCGCAAGCTGCCCGGCCGGCTCATCGGGACCTCGCATGACGCGAGTGGCCGTCGCGGATTCGTGCTCACCCTGACAGCGCGCGAGCAGCACATCCGCCGCGAGAAGGCGACCTCCAACATCTGCACCAACCACTCGCTGTGTGCGCTTGCGGCCAGCGTGTACATGACTTACATGGGCGAGGAAGGGATGCGACAGATCGCCGATGTCAGCTTCAAACGAGCCCACGCGCTTGCAGAAAGGCTCGCAGCGCTGCCGGGCTGGGA
>WNFA01008167.1_pt1 | contig 10730 bp, 12 predicted proteins | sample 5400481 | NCBI WGS metagenome assembly WNFA01 (sample SAMN13153340, study PRJNA577476) | soil metagenome | isolation source: 120 cm saprolite under Douglas fir tree site 2 hole 1 replicate 2 | place: USA:California | collected 2015-04-18 | reverse complement strand
GAAGCCGCGATCTTCACTTCGTCCAGGCCGGCGCGGTCGAGCGCCGCTCTGACATAGCGCGCATCGCTGGCCAGGTCGCCACTGTCGAGCCTGACCGCGGCCAGGACGTGCCCGAGCCGATCGCGCGCCGAGTGCGCGACCTCCACCGCGGTCTGAATTGCCGCCCGCGGGTCGTACGTGTCCAGCAGCAGGGTGTAGCGGTTGTAGGTGTCGGCGATTGCCTCGAACGCCTGTCGTTCGGTGTCGAACAGTTGCACCAGGGCGTGTGGCACGGTGCCTGTGGACGGCAGTCGGAAGCGAAAAGCCGCCCCCAGGAACGACGTGCTGAAGCAACCGCCGATACGCGACGAGCGCGTCGCGACGTATGGATCCTGGGCGCGCCGCAGCGAAAACTCGGCGACCGGCCGACCACGCGCGGCCCACACCACGCGGCTGGCCTTGGTGGCGATCAGCGTCGCCAGGTTGATCGCCTGGAGCAAGCCGCTTTCGAGCAAGAGCGCCTCGGCGAATGGCGCGGTCACGCGCAGCAGCGGCTCGTTGGGAAAGGCAATCGAGCCTTCGGGCACGGCCAGGATCTCGCCACTGAAGCGCAGCTCGCTCAAATAGTCGAGGAACGCCGGATCGTAATCGCGGATCTGCTGCAGGAAAGCAATGTCTTCGAGGTTGTAGTGGAAGCTACGCACGAACTCGAGCGCCATCTCCAGGCCAGCGACCAACAGATATGCGCCCCCGAACGGGGCGCGGCGGGCATACAGGTCAAAGGTGGTCAGGTCGGTGCGCCCGGCGCGCCAGGCGACATAGGCAGAATCGGGGTGGTACAGGTCGGTCAGCAGGCCCGGGTGGTAGGGCGTGAACGACCGGGCCAGCGTCATAGCCCGATAGTATCGCTCGGAAAGCTGCTGATTCGGCACGTCGGCTGCGTATACTGCATCTGGCACATGACATCCCTGACCCTGACCGACGAAGCCGTCTCACGTCTGCGCAGCGTGCTCGATACGCAGCAGGCGCCAGATGGTGCCCTGCGGGTGTTCGTTTCGCCAGGCGGATGCTCGGGCTTTTCCTACGGCATGTCGCTCGAAGCTGAACCGGCCGACGACGATGAAGTTGTCGAGCAGTCAGGCGTCAAGGTCGTTGTCGACCCGTTTTCGATGCAGTATCTGAGTGGCTCGCAGATCGACTTCATCGATAGCCTGATGGGCGGCGGCTTCACGGTAGTGAACCCGAATGCCGTCAAAAGCTGCGCTTGCGGCCAGAGCTTCGACACGAGCTTTGGCGGTGGGGCGGCCAAAGCCTGTCACTGACAGCCGACAGCATTATCTAAGCGCCCCGCCGATGACGCGTTGGCCCGTCGGCCACGCTGAGCCGGTGCCTGGCTCGTCTGACAGGCCGATCGAGTCGAAATTCTGCAGATCTGAGGGCACCTGGATCAGCGCGTAGCCATTGCCCGAGTGATCGGGCCAGAGTAGCCCCGCGCTGACAGGGACGTTGCCACGCATGAACCACACCTGATACCCCTGGCCTTGCGCAATGGGCGGCATGTCGTGGCAGGTCAGCATGCCCGTGCCCGACAACGGGTCCAGGTAGACCAGGCCGCGATACGGCATGTTCTGGGCGACCGGCTGCAGCTGCCGAATAGCCAGCTTGTCCGAAGCGAGCACTTCGGCAACGTGGTCATACCGCGCCGCCCGCTCGCGCGCGGTCGACACGTCGGCTCGCAGCGTGGTCATCTGGTCCTGCATGTGCGCCATCCAGGCAATCGACGCAAGCGAAACAACGAGTGACGCCGCCGCCACCAGCCACGCCGGCGACGATCGAGGTCGCCCCAATCGACGCGGCCGCAGCCGTTCCGGCGGCCGCTCCTGGGGTGTGGCGCGGACCGCTTCAAGCAGGCGACCGCGCAAGGCCGCGGGCGGATCACAGGTGGCGGCATGCTGTGCGACCCGCTCGACGTCGCTCTGCTCGAGCGCATCGAGCGCGAAGCCCGCCGCCAGATCCAAGAACTCGTCGCACGTGATGCTGACCTGCGGAGTCATCAGCGCTCGCTCCACAGGCGCGACAGCTCGGGTGCTTTGCGCAGTTGTTGCAGACCCAGGCGCATACGCGTCTTGACGGTGCCCAGCGGCAGCCCGAGGAGCGTTGCAATCTCCAGCTGAGTCATGCCTTTGTAGTACGCCAGCTCTACGGGCAGCCGCTGCTCGATTGGGAGTGTGCCGACCGCCCGCGCAACCGCCAACTGCTGCTCGAAACCGCCCGCGCGCGACTCTGGATCGCCCTCGCTCGAGGTCAAGCCGAGACTGTCGAGCAGGTCTGTCAATCCGTCGCCGTTGACATATGACAACGACGCAACCCGGTGGCGCTGCTCCAACTGACGTCTGCGCAAGAGATCGACGGCGTGGTGATGCGCCACGCCGAGCAGCCACGGCAGCAGGCGCCCGCGGCTGGGCTGATAGGCCGTCGGTTGGCGCCACAGCTTCAGGAATGTTTCCTGGACGACTTCTTCAGCAGCCGGGCCGTCGGTCAGCAATCGCAGCGCCAGCGAATACACACCACGGCTGTGACGCTCATAGAGCTGCTCGAGTGCGTGCGCATCGCCGCTCGCCACCGACGCGACAAGCGTCGCCTCATCGTCGACGGCGCCACCGACCGCGTCGCGGGCGGACGCGCGTGGCCCACTTCCTCCGAACGTGAGCCCGAGTTCCACGGTCAGGCGAGTATAGCCCCCGCGCAGGGCGAGTGGCGCCGCTATCGCTGGGCTGATGAGCGCCGTGGACATACCCCTAGATGTGGTACGCGCAACCGCCCGCCATAGATTCAAAAGAGACGTTAGACATTAGAAATTAGAAGGTAGAAACAGAGGGCTAACTTCTAACTTCCAACTTCTAACTTCTGACTTCCGTCAAGTAGCTGAAACTCGCACGTGATACCCGCGTGAGTTGTTGCAACGTGCCTGTGATGCACGTCACCCTAGGCTGGACGGGTGTCGAGGCGCACACGTCCACGCCGCAGCACGCGGCAAAGACCCCGTCTACAAGATCGGGTTCGTCTCTTTCTGCCACTCCGCAGTTGGCGACTACAGCTGTTTGGCGCAGCGATCGCCGTGGCGCTCGCGATCCTGTCAGCGCAATCTTTCGCTTCCGCGCGCGAAGCGGCGGCGATGTACCTGATCCAACCTGGCGATACGCTGTTGGCCATTTCGGCGACTACGGGCATTCCGCTTGACCGTCTGGTCGGCCTGAATAGCATCAAGAACCCGGACCTCATCATTGCGGGCCAGACACTCGCGCTTGATGGCAGCGCGGCGGCCGCGCCACAAACCGCTACCCAGGGCGCCCAGGATGCAGGGAATGGCCCACGCTACACGGTCAAAGCTGGCGACACCTTGTGGGATATTTCGCTGGCGACCGGCGCCTCGCTCGACAGCCTGATCAAGTTGAACAATGTGCCGAATGCTGACCAGCTCAGTGTCGGCCAGGTCCTGCGCCTCCCAGCGACGGCAGCCGCGCCGATCGTGGCCGGACCAGTCCAGCGCATCGCGGCCAGCGCGCCTGCGAAGCCCAAGGCCACGCCGACACCCAAGCCGACGCCCGCGTCTACCCGTACCGAAGGTACAGGGCCAACCCCGCCGCCGACGCCCGTGGCCAGCCCACTCCAACTCCGCGTAGCCGCCGAAGCGTTGCGGGTCGGGGGCCCGAACGTCCACATTGGCGCCGCTGCGATCAATCTCACGAGTGGCGAAAAGATCGGTCTCCGAGCGGAAGAGGCGTTCCCGTCGGCGAGCGTGATGAAGCTACCGATTCTGGTCGAGCTGGAACGCCAGATCGCGGCCGGCACGTTGGCGTGGACCGAAAGTTTGCGGGCCGAAGTAGGCGCCATGGTCGCGATCTCCGACAACAGCGCCGCGAATCAAATCGCGGACGCCATTCATCCGCAGTCAGTCAACGACACGATGGCCAAACTCGGTCTGGGTGGCACGCATTTTCTGAATCTGTTCAGCGATGCGCGCAGCGCGTCCAACCCGGGCATGAACCAGACGACGCCCGGCAACATGGCCCGCCTGCTCGAGCTGATCGCTACAGATCAGCTGGTCAGCCCACAGGTCAGCGGCGATATACGCACGCTGCTTGCGCGCAACGTCGACCGCAGCAAGCTGGTCCGATTGCTCCCGCCCGATGCGCGGGTGGCGCACAAGAGCGGCTGGTATGACGGAGTGGCCAACGACGTCGGGATCGTCACCGTCGACCGCGTTCCAACACGCTGGGTGATCGCGGTCTTCACCGAACACGTGCCCGATGCCGAAACGGGCAACCAGATCGTCGCCGCGATCTCGAAGGCTGTCTACGACGCCTGGGCGCCGTGAGGTACGCGCTCGCGACGTGAGCGTCGCGTTTCGGCCACGCGCTGCATCTCGCGCTCGATCAGCACAAAGTCCTGCGCTGAGAGCAGATGGACGTCGCCCTGGAGCGCCAGGTACCACATTTCTGGTGCCCAGCGTTTGAGGTACAGCAAGCGCGGCGCGAGCGCTTCGGCGTCGAGTCCTTCGCCTGCTTCGAGCACCAGGTTCGGTTGCGTGTGGACGCGATAGGGGAACGGATCATCCTTACGTTCCGGATTGATCCAGGTGGCATGGCGGTCTTCGAAGTAGGCCGACGTGACCGTGGCGGTCGCCGGAAAGATGCGCTCGTAGAACACGTAGTAGAGCACCCGGTCGCCCAGGGCAACCCGCTCAGCCTTCTTGCGGTGGCGACTGCGTAGCCCGAGAAGCGAGAAGTGCTGATCGCGCGTGATGGCGTAATTCTCGGGGCTGAGGGTGATCAGCCAGTGGCTGCCTGGCATGTCGTCGGTCGAGGGTAGCATCTTCGCGTGAGCGAGCTACTGATTCGCGCTGGACAGGTATTCACCGCGGCCGACCGCGATCCACTCTTGAAAGACGCATGGGTTCGCGTCCAGGACGACCGAATTGTCGAGGTTGCCTCGAGCGAGCCCAGCGGCGGTTCGGCCGCGACCAGAATTGATGCGCCGGATGCCACGCTGCTGCCCGGACTCATCGATTGCCACGTCCACTTTGCGATGAGCAGTGGCCCTGATTGGCTCTCGGAAGTAAAGGAGCCGTACGCCACGAGCTGCTGGCGGGCGGCCATCCACGCGCGCAACACGCTCAAGGCCGGCTTCACCACGGTGCGCACGCTCGGCGGGCGCGAAGGCGCCGATCCAGCGCTACGCGACGCGCAGGCGGCGGGCATCGTCGAGGGGCCGCGGATTGTCGCGACCAACATGGTGGTGTGTATGACGGGTGGCCACGGGTCGTGGATCGGTCGTGAGGCCGATGGTCCCGACGAGGTGCGCAAGGCGGTCCGCGAACAGCTCAAAGCAGGCGCCGACTGCGTCAAATTCATCGCTACGGGCGGGGTCATGACCCCCGGCGTGCTGCCAGGTTCGCAGCAGCTCACGTTTGAGGAGCTGCGCGCTGGTGTCGAAGAAGCGCACAAAGCGGGACGCACCACAGCGGCGCATGCGCATGGCGCGGAAGGCATGAAAGCGGCTGTTCTGGCTGGAATTGACTCGATCGAGCACGGCTCGTTCATGACCGACGAGATCATCTCGCTGATGAAGGAGCGCGGCACCTTCTATTCCGCCACACTGTGCTCGGCGCAGGGGTTTTTGGATGCGCCTGAGGGGCTGGTGGCCGATTGGGCGCAGGCCAAGGCAAACCAGGTCCGCGTCGCGCTCGACGATGCGTTTCGGCGCGCCTACGCGGGCGGGGTCAAGCTGGTGCTCGGGACAGATGCGGGCACGCCGTTCAACCGCCACGGTAACAACGCGCGCGAGCTTGCGCTCATGGTCAAGCTGGGTGTCGACCCGCTCGATGCGCTGCGTGCAGGCACACGCAATGGCGCCGACTTACTTGACAGGCTCGACACGGTTGGCAGCATCGAAGTGGGCAAGGCGGCGGATGTCGTTCTTGTCCAGGGGGACGTCGTCGCCGATATCACCCGCCTGTGCGAGCCGAACCATATTCGGATGGTGGTCCAGGGCGGGCGGGTCGTTCACAAGATCTCACAGTGACCTGGCGATCAGGAGGTGAAACGTGTCTACCAATGTCCCGCCGTCTAGCCGGACGGACGAGGCGGCGAAACTCCAGATCCTCGCGACAGAGCATTGGAGCCTGCTCGCAACTCGTTCGCTGACCTATACCGAATCTCTGAACCGGGTGACCATCTTTCTGGCCATCCTGTCTGGCGCGGTGATCGCCCTGGCGCTGGTCGCGCAAGCTGATGGCTTCGGCCGGACAACCGTCTCGATCGCCATTCCGGTTCTCTGCGTTGTCCTGTTCACAGGCATTGCCACGATCATGCGCCTGACCGCGCTCAATCGCGATGACTACCGCTGGGTGATCGGAATGAACAGGCTCCGACATGCGTACCTGGAGCTGCACCCGGAGTTGGAGCCGCACTTCGTCACCAGCCAATACGACGATTTGCGGGGCGCGCTGCAGACGCTTGGCGTCAGCGCCACAGCTGGTCGAGGAGTGGGGTCAGCGTTGCACGTGCTGCAAACATTGCCGGGCATTCTGACCATCATCGTGGCCGCCATTGGTGGCGCCCTCGGGGCCCTGGCTGGACTTGCTCTCGCGATTCCACCGCTGGGCATGGTCCTGCTGGCGGCATTCGTATTCGTGGCCGTCGTGGTGTTCATGGGCCTTTGGACACGCGGGTCTTTCGGTCGCACTGACCCAATCCTCGAGCCCCGATTTCCCTCGCGCAGCTAAAGGTGTGGAGCTGATTGCTGGGCCGCCGATCCTTCGCGGGGCGATACGTTTTCCGTCCGCGGGACCTGGACTCCTTCGGCGAGGCTGTCGCGCCGTTGGGCGGTCCACTCCTTCTCGAAGTTGAGCAGCGCGGCCAATTGGCGATCGTTTGGCAGGGCTTGCCAGCGGGCGCGGCGCACGATGCGCAGGGCTTCGGGCGCGCCGTAGCCCTGCGCGACCAGGACCGCGCAGGCCATCAGCGGTCCGCGGCCGACGCCATGTTCGCAGTGCATGAAAGCTCGTCCGCCATGGGCAATATGCTCGAGTACCCAGTCAACACCCGCATGCATCTGCTCGTAGGTAAACCCGTGCCGATCCAGGGTGGGCACATGCAGGAACTGGATGCCGGCCTGGCGGAGGGCTTCGGGATCATCCTTGGCCTCCGAGCGACAGTCCACCACCGCGGTCACGCTACGATGCTTGAGCCGCTTGATCTGCCGCTTGCGGAAAGCGCCGCCCACGGCCAGCTGTGGAGTGACGTCCGAGTAGTTGAGCTGCTTGGGCTGGATGTCGGTCAGCCACTCCATGAGCCGCGCCAGGACGCGCAGCCAGATGCGGCCCAGCGGCCAGCGAAAACTCGCGGCGATCGCTTCGCGGTCGCTCGGATAAGGAAGTGGATTGGAGGGAGCCATCAGCGCTCAGCTATTAGCTGACGGCCGATCGCCGACAGCTCGATTCACCAGATCCCTAGTTCGGCTTTGGCTTCCTCGGAAGCCATGATGCGCGGGTCCCAGCGCGGCGTCCAGACGAGATTGATGTCGACGTCGTTTACGGCCGGGAAGGCATTGGTCAGCACCGCGTGCGCCTGGGTCTTGATCACGGGTCCCAGGGGACAGGCGGGTGTGGTCAGGGTCATGTCGATGATGACGTTCTTCGAGTCTTCGTCGATCTGGACGCCATACACCAGACCCAGGTCGAGGATGCTGATGCCAATCTCGGGGTCGTAGACCGACTTCAGCGCCTGGCGGACTTCGTCCTCGCTCGGGAGGGTCTCGTTGTCGATGGTTTCTTGCTCGGTCATACGATCAGTATCACTCCCGACTTACGGCGCGTCAGCGCAATCTAGTTGAACGGCGCCGTCGCCGTTTGAAGACGACGGGTCGCGATGGCGGTACAGGTCGACGGTCTCGCGCAGGGTCGTCCAGGGTAGTAACGCGCACTTGACCCGGGCGGGGTACTTCTTCACTCCCTGCAACGCATCGAGCTCTTCTTCGAGCTCAGGTGGCGGCGGTTCGCGATTGGCCATGCGCTTCGTGAAGCGTTGCACCGCTGCCTCGGCATCGTCCAGCTTCTGGCCTTTGACGACCTCGGTCATCATCGACGCCGAAGCCTGGCTGATCGAACACCCGCGCCCGGTGAAGGCGATCTCGCGAATGAGCTGGCCTTGCTCGTCGATGCCGATCGAAATTTCGATCTCGTCACCGCACAACGGGTTATGGCCGCGGTTGGCCAGCGTCGGGTTGTCGAGCCGGCCATGGTTGCGCGGATTCTGATAGTGGTCGAGGATGATTTCCCGCGACAGATCGTCGGTAGCCATCAGTTACGTGTGCTCCACTCCCACCTGGACAGTGTCACCCTCGACGCGGACCTGATGCGTCTCAACTGGCTCGAAAGCCGGCAGCTGGATCGCGGCGCCCGTTCGCACGTCAAAGCGCGCACCATGGCGCGGGCACTCGATTTCCGCATCTTCGAGCTCACCCTGGTCGAGTGAGCCGCCATCGTGCGTGCACAGGTCGTCGATGGCGTAAAACTCACCGCCAACGTTGCACACGGCCACTTCGTGATCGCCGACTTGAAACACCGCGACGCGCTCCGGTGGAATCGCGGATGCTTTGGCCACGGTCTGCCAGGTCGTCATACGCTCGGCGAGTCCTCGGGATGTTTCCGATCGTCGATGGCCGACCAGATTGCCGCTTCGACAGCCGGCATCTCCAGCTTCTTGAGGGTCGACTGGAAAAAGCCCTCGACGATGAGCTGCTCGGCGGTCGCCTGGTCCAGGCCGCGGCTGGCCAGATAGAAGATCATTTCCTGATCGACCGGTCCGACCGCGGCGCCGTGTGTGCAGCGGATGACGTCGTTGTTCAGGATCTCGAGCTTGGGATCGGAATCGGCCTTCGAGCCTGCCGACAGCAGGATGTTCTTCTGCTCCTGACTGGATTCGGTCTGATGGGCCGACTTGTTGATGCGGATAAGCCCGGTGAAGTTCGTGCTGGAACGATCCCGCAGCGCGTTGTGGATCACCAGGTCACTGCGCGTGGCGTCGCCGAAATGATCCTGCAGCGTCTGGAAATCGACGTGCTGGCGACCGTGCGTCGCCGCAACGCCCAGGAGATCGGCTTGTCCACCGCGGCCCTGGAGCACGACCTGCAGGTTGTTGCGGGCCATGCGTGCACCAACGGCCACATTCAACGTCCGCAGCGAGGCATCTTGCCCGAGTTGCGCGCGCTGCGTGGAAAAACTCCACACGTCGTCGTTCCAGCGCTGCAGGTGCACGTAGCGCAGGTGCGCGTTGGCACCCAGGACCTGCTCGACCACGCCGTTGGCCAGGCCGGGGCCACCCTGAAAGTCCTCGACGACGCGCACGTCAGCCTCGTCCTCGGCGATCACCAGGGTATGCACCAGGGCAGGCTGATCTAACGTGTAGGTAATCCAGATCGGCTCTTCAACCGCCTTGCCGCGCGGCACGCACACCACGTTGCCAACGTTGAAGAATGCGTAGTGCAGGGCGGTGAATTTGTCCGACTCGGGCACGACGATCTGGCCGAAGTGCCGTTCGAGGCGCGGTGCGAGCCGCGGATCCAGCAAGGCTTCCTGGAGGTCGACGACCCAACCGTTCTCGGGCGTTATCGAAGGTGACTGAGTCAACTGGAGCGGATCGAAATCGTCCAGCACGAGCCCGCGCAAGCTCGTCCGCCGCCAGCCTTCGGTGCGCTGGTCGGGCAGCGGCAACCGCTCGAAGGCGTCAAAGGCACGCAGGCGCATCGTGAGCAGCCACCCAGGTTCACGGCGCCGTTGCGATAGTTCTTCTACCCCCGCGCGGGAAAAAGCGAGGCGGGGTGCGGACAGTATTTCGCTGGACACTGTTTCTCTAACCGATTGAGCCTTCCATCTGGAGCGCCAGCAAGCGGTTCAGCTCGACCGCGTACTCCATCGGTAGCTCCTTGGTGAACGCCTCGAAGAAGCCGTTGACGATCATCGTCTTGGCCTCGATCTCGGTCAGGCCGCGACTCTGCAGATAGAACAGCTGCTCGTCGGAGACCTTGCTGACCGTCGCCTCGTGGCCGATGTCCACCAGCTCTTCGTCGATTTCGATCGACGGGTATGTATCACTGCGGCTCTGCTGATCGAGCAGCAAGGCGTCACAGCGCACGAACGACTTCGAGTTGGTCGCGCCTTTGGCGACCTTCAGCAGACCGCGATAGGCCGCGTGACCGCCATCCTTGCTGATGGACTTGGACGTGATCGTGCTGGTCGTGTCGGGGGCGACGTGGATCACCTTGCCGCCAGCATCCTGCAACTGGCCAGCGCCTGCGAAGGCGACCGACAGGATGTCCGCCCGAGCACGTTTGCCGAGCAGATAGACCGCCGGGTACTTCATCGTGATTTTCGAGCCGAGGTTCCCGTCGACCCACTCGACGGTGGCATCTTCGTACGCGATCGCCCGCTTGGTGACCAGGTTGTAGACGTTGTTCGACCAGTTCTGGATCGTGGTGTAGCGAATGTGGGCGCCCGGCTTGGCGATCAGCTCGACCACGGCCGAGTGCAGTGAGTCCGAAGAATACGTAGGCGCTGTACACCCCTCGATGTAGTGCACCCTTGAACCCTCGTCGGCGATGATCAGCGTCCGCTCGAACTGGCCCATGTTTTCGGCATTGATGCGGAAGTAGGCCTGCAGCGGAATCTCGACCTGCGTGTTCTTGGGCAC
>WNFA01013000.1_pt1 | contig 10732 bp, 9 predicted proteins | sample 5400481 | NCBI WGS metagenome assembly WNFA01 (sample SAMN13153340, study PRJNA577476) | soil metagenome | isolation source: 120 cm saprolite under Douglas fir tree site 2 hole 1 replicate 2 | place: USA:California | collected 2015-04-18 | reverse complement strand
GAGCAGACGTTGGAGTCGTCGCAGATCAGTCCGGAGTCGCTCAAGGTGAGTAATCTGCCCTTCAACCTTGGCCAGGTTCTGCTCCACGATTCCCACCACGTGCTGGCAAGGAGCCGCTCCTTCATCCCGCACAGCGAGGATACGGCGTATATTGGCAAGCGACATTGCGAGGGCCTTCGCCCGCCGGATGAAGCGTAGGCGCTCCACGGCGTCCTCGCCATATACTCGGTAGCCAGCCGGCGTGCGCGTGGTGGGACGGACCAGGCCAACACGGTCGTAGTAGCGCAGGGTCTTCGGCTCGATTTCAGCGAGCATGCCTAGACGTCCAATAGTAAGCATGGTGCCCTCCCGTTAGTCCCTGTCCTCCGAAGGCGTGATAAGCGCTTCGCCGTAGTGTCGGGCGTTCGTTAGGCGGCCAAGAGCGAAGGCCTCGTCAACGGACAAGAGGAAGGTCCCTGCGTGCTGAGCTGTCCACGCCCTGCCAGCTTCCTGTGAGCCGAAGAAGTGGACGAAGTGGCAGAAGTTCTCGATGACGTCGCGGTCGAAGGTCCGGTCCGGCGTCAGGAAGGAGACCACCGTACTCTCCGGCCTGACGTGCTTCACCCCATCTGGGGCGACCGTCAAAGAAATCGGGGTGTGGGTGATCGGGTCGCGTGATGTGACTTCCGCGGTCTTGCCCAGGATGCCCGGGATGAAGAGACTGTCCCATGCGCACCAAGTGTAGAGTGTCTGACCCTCCACCCGGAAGAAGTGGGGCGGCATCTCCACCACCGTGAGACCCCCGAAGCCGATGACCGCGCCCTGGTCGTCGTAGAACGCCGGGTAGCGCGAAAGCACCCCGCTGACCGTCTCGCTTGACAGGTCGAGGGTGTTTGCCAGGCGCTCGATAGGGACAGGTTTGCCCTCCGCCAACAGGCGGTAGAGCCTCATCGCGACCTGCCGGCTCACAGAGTCGAATCGGGGGATGGCACCAACGATCTTATCGGCGAGATCTCTTATGTCCACTGCTGCCTGCTGCATAGGATCGATCCTCCGTTGTCCTTAGTCTTGGCATCTCTACACTAAACCTTAAACCCGGGTTTAATGTCAATGCCCCAACTCGGTTCCCCAGTGTTCGGGATTGACAGCGAACGTTTGTTCGGTTTACCATCTAGTCCACGATGGAAGCGCGTACGACAGATCTGTTCAAAGACCTCGAAGGAATGGAGCCGCAGAAACATTCGCTGAGCCCGCGATTGTTCCAGGCAAGCGGAGCCAGGGTTACCCCGCATGCCGAGTGGGTTGAGATTCAAACGAAATCCGTCCTCAATCGCGTGCAGGGAATGCCTTTCAAGTGGTCCATTAACCCGTATCGAGGTTGCCAGCACCAGTGCGTATTTTGCATAGCTCCGGAGACACGAATCTTGATGGCGGACGGTACCCACAAACCGATTGGAGAAGTGCGATCCGGCGACGGCATCTACGGCACGGTGAGGCAAGGCGCCTATCGGCATTTCGTGAAGACACAGGTACTTACGCAGTGGGAAACGCGCAAGCCCGCTTACCAGATCACACTTGAGGACGAAACGCGACTCATTGCCAGCGGAGATCATCGATTTCTCACTGAACGTGGGTGGAAGTTCGTCACAGGAACCGAGCATAGGCCGAATCAACGTCCGTTCCTGACGACGAACAACAAACTCATGGGTGTTGGCGCGTTTTGTGCGCCTCCGGAGAAAAACTCCGATTATCGGCGGGGATACCTCGCCGGCCTCATTCGCGGCGACGGCTCGTTGGGGGTCTATAGGCGCAATCGACTCGGGCGGCGGCACGGGGACACTTATCACTTCCGCCTGGCGATGACCGATCTCGATGCCCTGCAGAGAGCCGAACGATACCTCCGTGATTTCGAGGTCCCTACCCACGCTTTCGTCTTCGCCGAAGGGAATCTTCGGCACCGGAAGATACACGCGATTAGAACCTCGTCCCGCGAATTGGTGGCTGCCGTTCACTACTTGATAGAGTGGCCCGTATCTCTGTCGGCAGATTGGTGCAAGGGCTTTCTCGCGGGAATCTTCGACGCGGAAGGAAGTCACAATGACCACACCATTCGTGTCGCCAACACCGATCCGTCTATTCTCGATTATGTCTGCCGCACGATGGGCATTTTCGGATTCGATCATGTTCGGGAGCATCGGCCCAAGTCGAGTGGGAAGACGGTCACCAACGTCCGCCTCCGGGGCGGGTTACGCGAGCGCCTGCGCTTCCTTCACACCGTGGATCCGGCAATCTCGCGAAAATGCAATGTCGCGGGGGCAGCACTGAAGACTGCCGTCCCGCTACGCGTGGCCGCAATTGAGCCACTTGGTGCTAAGTTGCCTCTTGTCGATATCACGACGGGAACCGGAGACTTCATCGCAGACGGAGTCGTCAGCCACAACTGCTACGCGCGGCGCACTCACTGGTTCCTTGATCAAGATGGTGTAAATAACTGGGGTTCCCGCATCTTCGTGAAAGTCAACGCGCCAGAGGTGCTGCGCCGGGAACTCGCACAACCGTCATGGACACGTGAGGAAGTGCATCTCGGTACGGCCACGGATCCATACCAACCTGCTGAGGGCTCCTACAGGATCTCGAGGCAAATCCTGGAGGTTCTGCTGGCTGCCCGGACGCCTGTCGACATCGTCACTAGATCCACGATGGTTGTTCGCGACGTCGATCTCCTCACGCGCATGACCGCCGGACCGGGTGCCATGGTGTGTTTCAGCATCGCAACTATGGACGCAGCGGTGGCGCGCGAGATCGAACCCGATGTTCCGCCACCCCTGCGCCGGCTAGAGGCCTTGCGTGTGCTCGCTCAGGCCGGTGTGCCGGTTGCAGTCCTACTTGCTCCAGTGATCCCAGGCATTACGGACGATCCGAAGAACCTCGCGGCGGTAGTGACAGCGGCAAGGGACTACGGTGCGTCGTCGTTGTGGACAAACGCGCTTCACCTGGGTGATGTAACCCGGGAGGCCTTCTTCCAGTATCTAGAGCGCAGACGGCCGAAGCTGATTCCTGAATATGAGCGCATGTACCGCGGCAAGTACGCGCCATCCGAGTACCGCCGTCGCATCCAGGAAGTCGTCGCCGTGCTGAAGTCACGGTCTGGGTTTGGTGCGCCATCGGATCATCCGCGCAACCGTCGCCCGAAGCCCCGCTTGCTCCCCGAGCAACTCTCCCTGCTGTAGGGCCTCACAACTTGTGGTTTGTGCCGAACCTCTACACTTCTATGGATGTCTGTGCCTGCTTCAGTCAGAAGTGGGCCTGTGGGATTGACCGCCAAGTGGCTGCCGTGCTAGGATTGTCCTAGTGTGTCCTACTCGTAATAGGACAATTGAGTCCGTGCCGGTGCAGGTGCAGCGGGACGGATCATTGCCGATTGCCACGCAGATCGCCCAGCAATTAGTGGCCCTCGTGCGGTCGGGCAACCTGCGCTCGGGGCAACGCTTGCCCCCTGTGCGCGTGCTCGCCGGCTTCCTCCGGGTTAACCGGAATACCGTAGCTAAGGTGTATGCCTCGCTGGAGCATGCCGGCTACCTTGTCACCACACCGGGTCGCGGGACATTTGTGCGCGCTGCTCCGCCCCGCCAGGACGAGGACACTTTGAGCCCTCTGGTGGACAGGTTGCTGGATGAAGCGGCTGCCCACGGAATCGGAGAGGCCGAACTCCATGCCCTTGTAGTTGGCCGCGCCGCTCGGCGGGAGCGTGGTGGGTCCCCCCGGGTGGGTTTCGTAGAGGAGTGCAATCCGTCCGACCTGACCTACTTTGGACGCCAACTCGCTTCCCGCATTCGCGTCCCTTTGGTCTCGGTTCTGCTTGACGACCTGCCACGGGCCGCGGGCTCGATCGATGTCGTGGCCACGACCATGTTTCACGTCGAGGAAGTCCGCCGCATGCTCCCGCGCCATGACGTCGTGGGATTGATGGCGATGCCCGAACTCTCCACGCTGGAAGCGGTCGCCCAACTGCCGCCAGGCGCCAAGGTCGCCCTCGTTTGCGCCACAGAAGAGGGGGTACGTAGCAAAGAGCGCTCGATTCGCGCCGTCGGGATCCGCCGCCCCCGTCTCTTAACGGCGACGCTGCAACAAGAGGCGAAGCTGGCCGACGTCTTGCGGCGTGCAGAGATCGTGTTGGCGTCGCCTAAAGTCCTCGAGCGCATCAGCGGGAAGATGCCCCCCAAGGCCAAGGCGATTGCATTTGCCAGCGTGCTGAGTGATGGAGCAGTGGCCCTGCTAGAAGACCGTATCCGCAAGTGGCGGCCAGCAGATCACGATCGGACGGGTCGGCGGGCGGGGAAAACGGCATGAAGCGGGTGCGCGTCGCCGTGCTGATGGGCGGACCGTCGCCTGAGCGGGACGTGTCGCTGCTCACGGGCCGACAGATCGCCGCCGCGCTGGATCAAACCCGCTATGATGTCCTCCCTGTAGAAATCACCGTGGATGGCAAGTGGCTGCTCCGACCCGATCTCTCGTTGCCGGCTCCCGCCGAGCGTCCAGGAATCCCCGCGAGTGCCGCGACGACTGCCCTCACTACTGCCGACGGAGTCCGCAACCCCGTTCCCGTGAGTTTTGAAGCGGCGGTTGAGCAAGAGCGCGTGGATGTGGCTTTCATTGCGATGCACGGCCCGTACGGCGAAGACGGAACCGTGCAGGGCCTGCTGGAATTGCTGGGTCTTCCCTACACTGGTTCAGGCGTCCTGGCGAGTGCGTTGGCGATGGACAAACTGCGGAGCCGACAGCTCTTTGCCTACCACCGCATTCCTGTGCCCATGTACCTCAGCGTCACTAGCGAGGACTGGCAAGATCACGAGGCGGTGCACCAACGCGTCGCCCACCAGTTGGGCTATCCGTGCGTGGTGAAACCAAACGCCGTGGGCAGCAGCATTGGCGTCACCCTGTTGCGCGCCCCCGGGGAGCTGGATCATGCCATCGCCACGGCGCTAGCATACGGGCCGATCGTGCTCATCGAAGAATATGTGCGCGGGATGGAGCTGACCTGCGGGATCATCGACGACCCCCAGACCGGCCGTCCCATTGCCCTTCCGCTGATCGAGGTTGTACCGCACGCAGAATTTTATGACTATCAGGCCAAGTACGCCGCTGGCGGCAGCGATCACTTCGTCCCCGCCCGCGTCTCTGAGGCCCTGGGTCAATCCGCGACGGCCCTTGCGCTGCGGGCCTATCAGGCACTGGGATGCGAGGGAATGTCGCGTGTGGACATGATCGCCCGCGGGGACCAGATCGTCGTCCTCGAGATCAACACCATCCCCGGGATGACAGCGACCAGCTTGTTGCCCGATGCGGCGAAGGCAGCGGGGATCTCCTTCGTGCAGTTATTGGACCGTATCGTCGCATGCGCCTTGCGGCGGACCTCGCGACGGGCACCGAAACCGACTTCGCGAGCATCCGCATCTTAACGTTCCACGTCATGCGACCGAGCCTCAGCTGTTAGACAGGACCTCCCCGGCACGGCTGGAAATCCCTTCGGCATGAATCAGAACCACTTCGTGAAGTCTCACGCGTTAGGCAACGACTACATCGTCGTCGATCCCCAGGCGCTGTCGTTTTCGTTGACCGAGCGGGCCATCCAACGAATCTGCGACCGCCACGTGGGCGTGGGGTCTGACGGTATTCTCGCCCTCTCGCCGTCGTCGCGTGCGGACTTCGGGTTGAGAATCTTTAACCCAGATGGGAGCGAGGCGGAGAAAAGTGGAAATGGTCTGCGGATTTTCGCCCGCTACCTATACGATCACGGCCGGACCACGAAGCCCCGCTTCACGGTCGAAACGCCGGGAGGTCTCGTGCGGATCGAGTTGCATCTGCATGGGCGCGATGTGGAGGACATTACCGTTGAGATGGGGCCGGTCACCTTCCGCAGTGACCGGATCCCCGTCGCCGGCCTGCCGCGCGATGTCGTTGACGAGCAGATAGAGGTAGAGGGAGAGCTGTTCACGGTGACGGCGGTGTCCGTAGGGAATCCGCACTGTGTCGTCTTCGTCCCTGATCTTAGCCGGGTCGACTTGCACCGTTGGGGACCACGACTGGAGCGCCACGTTCTGTTTCCCAACCGGATAAACGTGCAGTTCGCCCAGGTGCAGTCGCGCGCCCGCGTGGTGGCCCGGATCTGGGAGCGTGGCGCTGGGGAAACCATGGCGTCTGGGAGCAGTGCTTGCGCGGTAGCGGCCGCTGCCGTCCGTAAAGGGCTGACCGATCGGGCTGTTACGATCAGCATGCCAGGCGGGGAGCTGAAAGTCGAAGTGGATGCAGAATGGTCTCTCACGCTTACTGGTCCTGCGGTGGAAGTGTACGAAGGGACGTTGAGCGAAGGATTTGTGTCGCTGCTCCGAGGGCAATGACCGCCCTAACTACTACGCCTGCTGCCCCCTGGGGCGGAAGGTGATGGGAGTTCTGTCACCACGATGAAGCGCATTCTCTATGTGATCCTCGACGGGCTGGCCGATCGCCCAATAGCGGAGTTCGGAGATCGGACGCCGCTGGAGGCCGCGCAGGTCCCCCACCTCAACCACCTCGCCGCGTCGGGCCGGCAGGGAACAGTGATCACAGTCGGCAAGGGCATCGCCCCGGAGTCCGATGTTGCGGTGATGGCCATCTTAGGCTATGACCCCCTACGCTACCATGCGGGTCGCGGCCCCCTCGAGGTGTTGGGCGTGGACTTGCCTTTCCATAGCGGAGATCTCGCGCTGCGTGGCAACTTCGCCACCGTCGGAGAGGGGTGGACAATCATCGATCGCCGTGTGGGCCGTAACCTCCTGTCGGAGGAAGCCCGCGCGCTTGCCGAGGCGATTAATCGTGACGTCCGATTGACCGCGTCTTCTGTGGATCTGGTGGTGCGCGCGACGGTGGGGCACCGCTGCGTGGTGGTCCTCTACCCCAAAGAGGGCAAGCTTTCCGCGAAGATCACCAACACGGATCCGGCCTATGCCCGCATCGAGGGGTTAGGCGTGGCTAAGGCCAACGCGGGCACCGAGGTGGAAGAGTGTCGGCCCCTGGACGACACGCCTGAAGCCTGGACGGCGGCGGAGCTCATTAATGAGTTTACGCGCAAGAGCCGCGAAGTGATGGATGGCCACCCAGTGAACCAGCGTCGCCGCGAACGCGGCGACCTGCCCGCGAACCTCATTCTGCTGCGGGATGCGGGTGACCACCTGCCCGAGGCCCCGTCGCTGCGCGAGCGTTTCGGCGTCGAGTTCGGCTGCTTTGTGGAGATGCCGGTGGAACGAGGCATCGCACGATTACTCGGCATGAAGATCATCGAGGTGCCTCCGAGTGCCGGGAATCGGGAGGCAGCCTATCGCCAGTGGGCCCTGCGGGCCGTAGACGAACTCCCCCGCCACGGAGGGCTGTACCTCCATCTCAAAGGGCCCGACGAACCCGGCCACGACGGCGACGCTCCCGCAAAGCGGGACGTCATTAGCCTCATCGACCGCGCGTTCTTTGGAGAACTGTTGCCCAAGATCGCGTTGCGGGACACGATTGTCGCCGTCACGGCAGACCACGCCACCCCCTGCGCGCTGAAGAGTCACTCTGCCGATCCGGTGCCGTTGCTGCTCGCCGGAGGCGGGGTGCCGCCCGATGGCACGACGACCTTTGGGGAACGCGAGGCTGCCCGCGGGGGCATCGGACAGCTGCTCGGTGTGGACATCATGCCGCTCCTGGCCCGCGCAGCGCGCTAACCGCCGGCCATGTTCACGAAATCCGCAACATTCTACGACGCCATCTACGCCGCGATGGGGAAAGACTACGCCCGGGAGGCGCAGCAGGTGCACGCGCTGATCCAGCAACACGCGCGCGCGCCGGGGAAAACGTTGCTGGATGTTGCGTGTGGGACCGGCAGTCACCTGGCCGTGCTCCGAGAGTGGTACGAGGTGGCGGGGCTCGATCTTGATCCGCGCATGCTCGCCATCGCCCGCCGCCGGTGCCCCGGCGTGCGTTTCCACCGATCGGACATGGCGGCCTTCCACTTGCGCAGGCGGTTCGACGCTGTGATTTGCCTCTTCAGTTCGATCGGTTACGCGCGCACGCGCGCCCGGCTGTATCGTGCGCTGAAAACTTTCGGCCAGCACACCGTCCCCGGCGGGGTGGTGCTGATCGAGCCGTGGATTTTTCCAGAGAAATTCGAGAAAGGGCGCGTCGGTCTCGTGGTCGTCGATCGACCCGCCCTAAAGATCGCGCGGATGAACGGGAGTGAGCGCCGCCGCGATCTCTCGCCGTTGCGGTTTCACTACCTCGTGGGGACTCCCGATGGCGTGGACCATTTCACTGAAGAGCACACCTTAGGGCTGTTTACCCACAAGAACTATTTGACGGCTTTCCGCGCCGCCGGACTGGATGTGTCGTTCGACCCGGAAGGGCTCACAGGACGCGGACTGTACATCGGCCGAAAGCCGCTCCTCTAACCTCCATCAGACTTGCCGCCGTGCGGACCGCTTCCGACTAGCGATTGTAGACGGCGGGCACATTTCGCGATGATGGCGTCTCTCCGTTCTGCCGTTGTGTCGTTAACCATACTCCTCGTGAGTCTGCTGTTTGGGCCAGCGTCGGCACAGGACGTCGCGGTGTACCCAGGGATTGATGGCGTCCAGAACGTCGCAGAGGCTCTGGCGGGCAGGCGACTAGGGGTCGTGACGCATCATGCCGGTTTATCGCGCGATGGGCTCTCTACGGCCTTCATCCTGTACGGCCTCCCGCGCACGGCGCTGACGGCTCTGTTCACTCCTGAGCACGGGTTCAACGGGTCGGGCCTCGAGCCCGAACAGCACGTTCTTCCCACACCCATCCCGGTCTATAGCCTATTCGGCCGAGTGACGGCGCCGACTAGGAAGATGCTCGCCTCCGTGGATGTGCTAGTCATCGATTTGCAGGATGTGGGCGTTCGACCGTTCACCTATGTCTCCACGATGGCGCTCGTGATGGAGGCGGCTCGCCAAGCAGGGAAACCGGTGGTGGTACTGGACCGCCCCAATCCAATGGGCGGAGTGATCGTCGATGGCCCCGTGCTCGAGGAGCAGTTTCGGTCGTTCATCGGCATGTATCCTATTCCGTACGTGCACGGCATGACGATCGGCGAACTCGCGCAGTTGTACAACCAGGCCTTCGGGATCGGTGCGGACCTCCGGATCGTCCCCATGCGGGGATGGGTCCGGCGCATGCGGTGGTCAGACACCGGCCTCCCGTGGCCCACGCCCTCTCCCGGGCTGCTGACCGACGACAGCCCCCTCTACTATGCGACGACCGGGGCGATTGACGGGACGAACCTGTGGAACGGCGTGAGCACCGACTCCCGGTTCCGCGTGATCCTCGGGCGGTGGATTGACGGGGCTAAATTGGCCGAGCGGTTGAACAAATACCAGTTGCCCGGCGTAGTATTTACAGGAACCACAATTCCCTACCCAGTCAGCCATCGACTGTGGTCAGGTGTGCAACTCCAGATTACCGATCCGGCAATGTACCGGCCGCTGACGACAACGGTGTACATCTTGGTGGAGATCCGGAAGATGTATGGCAGACAATTGACGTTTTGGCGGCCCCGCCGGGGAGGATACTTCTTTGATAGCGTGTGGGGGACCCGCGAGGTGCGTCTGGGCATTCAGCGGGGTGACGACGCCGCCACGATCGTCGGACGATGGCAACCAGGTCTGGAGAAGTTCCTGTCTTTGCGTCAGCGCTTCCTGCTCTATCCTGACGGCCCCCTGCCGGTGCACGAGGCAGGGTTCAAACAGCCCTCACTCGAGGAAGAGAGTACAGGGCGACGCGTGATGCCATTTCCTAACTGGAGGGGACAAGAATGAGTAAGCGATCGATCATGGCAATGATCGTGGCCGGTGTCTTAGCTACTACGGCGGCACCGGTGTGGGCGGATAAGGGGTCGAAGGACTTTGAGAGAGGGCAGGCGTTTTGCCCGGCGCACGCGCTCGTGGTTGGCGGGACCCTCATCCAGTCCGGCCGCTGCTACGTGCTGGCGGTATTGCGCAATAACCACGGCACATTTCTCGCGTTCCTCAACCCGTCGGTGGAGCGGTCCCGCGGGCCGATCAGGCTCAATAGTGAGGACGGCCAGCGGGTGTCGACGAAGGTGATCTACCTCGTGCCGATTGGGGCGGCGGGCATTTCGGCGGCGGTGATCCCGGTGAACACGGTGCGATTAGTGGGGATCCACGAAGAGGACCGCCACGAGGAGGAAGGCGAGAACAACGACGGCCAGTACGGTAACGGGGGCCAAGGCAACGACAAAGTCGTCTTGGTGGTCACAGGCATCCCCATCCCCAACCTGGCCGTGACCTTTATCGTCCGTCTCTAGATACGCTGCGCATCGTTACGGGAGTAGTCTGCTGGGAGGCACGTGGAGGACCGCGTGCCTCCCAGTGCTTTTGGCGGCCCGCGCCATCTCGTCCGTTGCCAACCAGGCGCGGATGATTCCCCTCAATCTGCATGCCATCAGTCTCCTGAAGGGACGCTCAGCCGGGCACGGAATGGTCCCCCTGCTGAGGTGGTCCCATGGACGCGTATGACTGGCTGATCGAGCATGTGGATCGCACGTATCAGGAAGGCAATTGGGCGGGGACGGGTGTGCGGCCCGCCCTGGAGGGCGTGAGCGCGGAGCTCGCCGCCTGGCGACCGCACCCCGAGCAGCACACCATTGCGGAGATCGCCTTGCACATGGCGTACTGGAAAGATGCGGCCGGCGCGCGCT
>WNFA01009966.1_pt1 | contig 10732 bp, 12 predicted proteins | sample 5400481 | NCBI WGS metagenome assembly WNFA01 (sample SAMN13153340, study PRJNA577476) | soil metagenome | isolation source: 120 cm saprolite under Douglas fir tree site 2 hole 1 replicate 2 | place: USA:California | collected 2015-04-18 | reverse complement strand
TTCCTGAGTTCGCAATTTCATTACAAAATTGTGTCTTGCCCGGACCATTTCGTGCGGGTCGGCCTCACACGCCCCTACAGAACAAGCGGGGAACGCTGCTACCTCATGCTCGATACACTTTTTCCACTGCCCAAGGCCGATTGGCTCGAGGAGTTTTGATGGCGCCACGCCAGACCTGCTCACCAGAGCAAGAAGAAGAATTTCGCCGCATTGTTGAGGCCTGCTTTCGCCGCGAAGCGGGTTCTTCGGCACCGTTCCCCAACGAAACGGCTGATTTGATCGAGACTGGAGTGCTGGATTCCATGGCCTGGGTCAGTTTTCTGCGAGCGGTTGAAACGGCAAGCGGCATTTCCGATCTCGGGTCCGGCTTGAATGAGCGACCTGCGACCATCGCGTCTGTGCTGGAGGCGATGCGAGATGCGGGTAGCCCCTTGGATTCCGGCGATCCTCAAGAGGGAAGGACTAAAACCTTCACCGCATCTACTGTGTTTCTCACGGCGTCATCCTCCGTGCAGGGCTCGCGCGTTGTTCCGTCTGAGGAAGTTGATCGCGCTTTTGGCATGCCTGTGGGGAAGCTTCGCGGCCGTGCTGGAATTGAATCGCTCGCCTACGCGGCTGAAGGTGAAAACGAACTTGTTCTCGGCGCGAGGGCGGCAGAAGAAGCGTTGCGCCGTGGTTCGTGCGGAGCGCAAGAACTGGATTGGATTATTGTCACCAGCGAAACCCATCACAACTACCCTTCGCTTTCGGCGGAGCTTCATTCTCGATTATTGGTCCGCGAAAATTGCGGCGCGCTCGACGTTGGCGGCGCCTGCCTCGGATTGCTCAACGCGCTGGCCGTCGCGCAATCACTGATCGGCGCCGGACAAGCCCAAACGGTCATGGTTGTCACTGCGGATGTCCACAGCAGGACACTTACCCCTGGCCGCGTCGCCGGCGAATTCGGGGGCCTCTTCGGGGATGGCGCAAGCGCTTTTATTCTTCGCTCCGCCGCCGGCGGTGATTCACGCGAGTCTTATCGCCTCGGCGAATTTATTTTTGGTTGTGCGGGCCAGTATGCTGCCGCGATTCAGGTGAGCGACTCAAAGGATGGCGGCCTCGGCGTGCAATTTGACGGCGAAGCGCTTTCTCGGGCGGCGATCACGCGCATGGAAAAAGTTCTTGCATCCGTTGAACAGCGGAGCGGCATCCCGCGCGGCTCTGTTGGCGGCTTTGCGACGCACCAGCCGAATCCGCGCCTCGTTGCGTTGCTGGCGAAGCAGTGCGGCGTTTCCCCTGCCCTGTTTCCGCCAGTCGCCCGAATTTCCGGCAATCTCGGCTCATCCACGTGCGGCGCGGCCCTGCATGAAGCTTTGCGCAGTGCCTCGAAGAAACCGCGCGGCGAGCGCCGGCCAATTTTTGTCGCTTCACTGGGTCCCGGCCTGCTCTTCGGCGGTGGCTGGCTCACTCCTCGCGAAAATAGAAAATAAAAAATGGAAACTTCGAAACTCTCTTCAAGGTCCGGGTCGCGTGCGAGTTGTAAAGCTTGTATTTACCGCAGGAACGACGCATCCTTGCAACGGCGGCCAGCCTGGATCGCTGACCGTATTCCGGCAAAGTGAAACAACGGCGTTAATGAATTGCGAAGGGTCTACCGCGCCATTCAGGGCTTCCGCATAGACCGTATAACTGCGTTCCACTGCAAGTCCATCGATTTCATAGCTGCCATCGAATTGCGCGGGACCCGGAGCACTGCAACTCCACCCGCCGAGCGTGGCCCCCACAACCGCGCCGCTTGCGGCATCCACGGCGACTACTTGCGCGCCGAAAACGCCCGTAACTCCCGGTGGCGAGGCCGGCAGCGCCAACGGATTCGCAGGAGAAATCCGTCCGCTGATCGATCCGTGGTGCACGGCATCCGCGGGATTGGGATAGAGAACGCGCAATCCCGTGCGGTCATCATCACCGAGCGGCGCATCGGGCTGCAGCATGGTTGGCCGCATTCCGCTGAATGTGCCCGGAGCCGGGGCAAAGGGAAACATGATCGCGCTCCAAACGGCCGAATGGCTGAAACCTAGAAAGTGTCCGAGTTCGTGTGTCAACAACGATTCAAGGTCATAAGCTTTTGGATTTGTCGCCAGCGCTTGGGGAGTTGCATACGCTGTATTGGAATCGCTCGGATTGAAATAAATGTCGGCGTCGAGAATTTGCCCCAACTGCGTTGAAACCGCGCTGCTCCCTACCTGAACTCCGATGCGGTCGGTCGTAATCACCCGCGTGAACGCCAGCACACCGGGAGTAAAGGCCATGTCGGTTTGGTCGAAGCAGACGGAATTCACGCCATCCGGGCCGCAGGCATTCTGTGTGGCCGTGCGCGTCAGGGGCGTGAGTGTTGCTGGAGCGAGTGTCGTTCCGGTCACTCCGGTCCACGCCGCCAGCGCCTGTGCGACTACTTGTTCGATCTCCGTGAGCCGCCCGCTCGCGGTCTGGTTCTGCGTGACGATAGTTACCGGATTCGAATTCAGCGCGGTACTCCATCGAACCGCGATGCTTCCTGTCGCGATCAGTTGATGCGCGCGAACAGGGCAAGCCGATCCGCCCGAAATCGCGGCCGGCTGGCGAACATCGGGCACGATCAAGTCGAAAGAATAGGCCTGCATCATCGGGGCAAACCATCCACCGTAGAAAAGCGCAAGCGTGCTCGCACCTATCTGTTTAAGGCTCATTCTCATTGGCCTGGGCCTCCGCTCTCAAAACGTTGCGTTTTTCTTCCAGCGCTAATTGAAAAATCGACACCGGGAGATTGCGAATTCCACCGTGCCGAAACTTTCGAGTTTGGGGATCAAAAAAGGGCGCTGCCGCGGAATCTTGTGTTACGCGTTCTACGCCCGTTCGCTCATCCCGGGAGATTCGAAAGGCTCCCTGTGACCATCCCAGCACGCGGAAGGGCTCGCCTTCGCGCCCCCACAGAAATACGTAAGCCTCTTCACCCGGACGAAACGTTGGCACTCCACTGACTCCTGAGTGCAGATTGCCGACACTGCCACCCAACATACGAACGCTCACCATACCTGGAAGCAGGCCTTTGTTTACTTCTACCGTTTCAAAGCGCGTTTCCGTCCAAATCTCTCCGTTCTCCCAGCGGCTTTCGACTCCGATGCACCGCAGCCGCGCCACGGCCGTTGCTTGATTTACAAGCTCCTCGAATCGCAGCCGCGAAAGCGTGGTGGCGTTTGCCGCAACCGCAAGCAACACAAGCCCTCCGAGAAACAGAATCCACAAGAATCTGCGGCGTTGGACAAAGCTCATTTCAATACACCTCCAGCACGCCGCTTGCGGCGGTCTTATCAAGATTGGTGTTCTGGACGAAGAGCGTGCGGGCACCGGGCGCGGCGCCGGCAGGAATCTGGAGCGTGAGGTGGATAATACCGAGTCCCGCTGGCTGCTTGGAGATGACCGCGAGGTCGCCCGGCCCCGAGACCGTGTAAGTCATGCTGGTGTCAAAGCCGCTCTGCGAGAAAACGCAAACGTCGGCGGTGGCGGTGCCGCTCGCCGGCCGTTGCAACGGAATCGCGCTGCCACCCAGCGTGCACGTATTGCTCGCAGTGTTGAATTGGCCCAGCGCCGCGACGTTCAAATCCAGGTCGTTGCCGGGCGCGGAGATTCCCGCGGTGGTCGGATCCACTACAACGATGTCTTTCCCGGCCGCGGCTGGAGCAGTGCTGGAGAGCGCAATCACTTCATCGGAAGCGTTTGGCGCTGCAATGATCAGCGACACGGCATTCGATTTTGTCCCATTCGGATTCTGAATCTGGATAGACAAGCTACCGGCAGCAGCGACATCTGCTGCGGTTACCGGGGCGGTGCACTCCAGAACGGACGTGCATGTTGTTACGCGAGCAGTGCCGCCGATCAACATTGTCGAACCCGGTCCCGGGCTTGATGCCGTAAAACCGCTTCCATCCACGCGCAGTGTGAAACCTTGAGCGGCGCCGGCGTAAACGCTGGACGGATGCAAGGCGAGAATGTTCGTACCCGTGGAAATCGTCACGTTGGCGATGCCAGACTGCGTCGTATCATCACTGCTGATGGCTACGACTTGAATCGCATCCGGCGTGGGAGCGGAAGCAGGCGCGGTATAAGTCCCATTGGGATTGATCGTTCCGCAGGTGCCTGCAGTCGAACATGCCGTGCCCTGGACCTGCCAGACAACGTTCTGGTTGCCGGTACCCAGCACTGAGGCGGTGAAGCCTTGCACTCCCATCGGAGCTAATGTGACGCTCCCCGGCAGGACGGACACGAGCACGTGATTGATCATGGTGATCTGCGCGCTGGCATTTTTCGTGGAATCAGCGGCGCTCACGGCCGTGGCGCTAACGGGATTTGGTGAAGGAATGCTGCCTGGCGCGACGTAGTCCACCTGCGGCGCGGCGGTGCTCGTCACTATCTGGCAAGGATTCGAGCCCACCGCGCAAATCTGCCCAAGCATGCCGTTTCCTCCCGGGGTTCCATTTACGCTCCAATTCACGCTGGTGTTTGATGTCCCATTAACCTGCACGCTCAGCGTCACGCGATGATTTGCCGCCAGCGTTGCTGTCGCGGGAGAAACGCTGAGATTGACGCCCGGCTGAATCATTATTGTTGCTTGCGCTTTCTTCGATTGGTCCGCTTGCGGAGTTACCGTCACCGTAACCGTGTTCGGAGTGGGCGCCGTCGCCGGCGCCGTGTAGGTGGCCGAATCCGCCACGGGATTTGCGCCCGCCGATTGCGTGGTGACTACGGTCAAAGTGCCGCAAGAACTGCCGCTGCAACCGGGACCGCTGAGCGCCCAAGCAAGGATCGGGCTGGGATTCGAACCTGGAACGGGAGTCATGGTTGCGACGATCGTTGCTGTCGCTCCAGCCGGCAAGCCGGAGGGAGCTAAGAGTTGCAATGAAAAGCTGCTGGTGATGGCTAGGGCCGCGGAAATCTGCTTCGAAGGATCGGCCACGCTTTGAGCGGTCAGAGTTGCGTTTGCTGGAGAGGGAAGAGCCTGCGGCGCGGTGTAACTTCCATTCATGTCCACCGTTCCGCAGCCGCTGGTGCAAGCCGCACCCGAGAGGCTCCAGTGTATCGACGGATCAGGATGCCCGCTACTCGTCACCGTTGCTTGAAAGGTTTGCGTCGCGCCGAGTTCCACGCTTGCTGGATTCGGGGTCAAGTTCAGCGTGATGTCGCTCGTAATCGCCAGATTGCCAGTGCCGGATTTTGCCGGGTCGGCATGACTGGTAGCAGTGATTTGCACCGTGGCAGGCGAAGGCAGGTCAGCAGGCGCGGTGTACACGCCTGCGGATGTGATCGTTCCCATCGTCGCGTTGCCACCCGGCGCGGCGTTGACGCTCCAAGTGACGGCAGTGTCGGTTGTGTTTGTTACAGTTGCCGTGAAGGCCATATGACCGCCAAGCACCAACGATCCGGTTGCTGGCTTTACGGTCACTTCGATCAATTGAGGAGGTGGTGGCGGTGCCGGCGCGCTTCCTGCGCCACAACCGAGCGTCCACAATCCCTCGACAAGGAACGCCATAGTCACAATCGTCCTGGTCTTGAATCTTTTTTTGTTGCTCGGCGAGAGGGATCGCATGCCAACCCAAAAGCAGGCCAGTGGCCAGCGAAGCTGAGACGGAATAGCAGATATGGAAAAGGGACAAGTCAATCCACTGCGCTCTGAAGAAACTGCGTTGAATCAACACTTTGGTGAACTTGGCGGAGCGGACCTTGCGTGCCTGCGAGCTTTTACAACTGGTCTTCTCGATGCATTCTGGTGCATCTTGGTTCTGAATTGGAACCATGGGGTAACGGCGCTGTTTCATATCGGGACCACGCCCCCATGCAAATTCCCGCGTTGACTTCTCTAGCCTGGCCTCCAATAATCCGGCCATGCCTCGTCCCGATGCTGTTCGCCGCGTCAAGAGCTACTCTGCAGCCGATGGCTACGTCTATCAGTACTACTTCTTCGAAGGCAATCGCGCGCAATGGCAGGGTAAACCCGGTGGCGAATTCACCTACGTCGTTTCCATTGACCGGCGATCTGCGTTCCCCTTCAAGATTTTCGTCACACAATCGGCCTTGGACGCGTGGGCAAAACTGAACGGGCGCGCACTTTCGAGCAGTGAGGAATATGCCGTCGCCAAGATGCGGCTCTTTTGCGCCTTCGATGAAGGAGCCGTCAAGCCCGCGCCGGAAGGCCAGCAACCGGGGGAAGTGCTCGTCGACGAATCCAACCTCGAAGAATTGCTCGGCACGCTGGGGATCTAGTCCGAAAGGTATCGCATAGCCGGAAGCGCCGTTTCGCACTGAACCTATTCGCGGATGGCGGCGTCTGGTTAGGTGTACGGAGAGGGCGAGCGTTGGAAGCTCGCGCAGGATGACAAATGCAGGAGCTGGTTCTGGTCCAACCAGGTCGCACGGTCGGAAATGAGCTGGAGCATGATGCAGCCCATGCTGACACGCGGCGCGAGTTCGAGGAGCGCCTCGCCGAATGCGGCCCGCTGGCCTATCGAGTGGCTCGCGGCGTCTTGCACAATAGCGCCGATGCGGAAGATGTAGCCCAAGAAGCTTTGCTGCGGGCCTATCGGCAGTTCGATCGATTGCGTGACCGCAACCGGTTTCGCGCATGGCTCGTGCGAATCGCGTTCCGTCTGGCACTCGACCGATTGCGCTCCGGGAAACGCCGCGAGCAGCGGGACACGCTCTGGTCGCAACCAGAGCACCAGCCGCGCACGGCGACTGCGGAAGACATTGCTGCTTCAAACGAGTTCCAAGAGCATCTCGACGATGCCCTCGCGGAATTGCCGGAGAAATTGCGCTTGGTGCTTTTGCTTGCAGCTATGGAAGGCCACACGATCGAGGAAATCGCGAGCACCCTGGGCATTTCCACCGGCACGGTGAAGTCCCGAATTTTCTATGCGCGAAGACAGTTAGCGGAGAAGTTGCGATGCCATGCAAACATTATAAAGACGCGTTGATCGAAGCCGCAGCCAGCGGCGCCGAGCCACCGGGTGAACTGCGGGCGCACCTCGCGGGGTGCGTCGATTGCCGTGCTGCTCTCGAACAGGAACAAGCTCTTTTTGCTTCCATCGATGCTGGCCTTCACGTCGCGGCCAACGCCGAGGCCCCCGTCTCACTTTTGCCGCGCGTCCGCGCCCGCCTTGACGAAGAGATCGCGCCCCAACGTCGTTGGATCCAACCCCTGATTTTTGCTGCGGCCAGCGTCGCTCTCTTAATCGCAGTCTTCCTGTTTGCTCGACCACATCCAACAAGGCCCGATAACCAAGCCAAACAGACTCCCCAGATCCCGGCCAGCGAGCTACCAACGACCAATGTTCACAATCCGAATTCTGTTCCAGGCACGCAAATCGTTTCGTCCAGGGTGAATAGTTCCCAAACGCGAGGTCACTCAACTCTCTTGCGCCCGGTGGCGTCCAGCCAACCAGAAGTCCTCGTTCCGCCAGACGAACGTGAGGCGCTTGCCCGCTTTGTCGTGGTATTGCAAGCACGCAGGGAAGCTGTCGTTGCTCTCGTGACGCCGGCCAAGCCGGCGAAAGACGAAACTGCCAGCCTGGAGCTGCTCCAGATCAACGGGCTCGAGATCAAACCGCTGGAAGAACAGCAATCCGAGGCGTCCGTCGGAAGGGAGCAAGGACAGTAGCGGATGGTCGAATCAATTTCGCAAGAGTGTGGAGGACAAAATGAAGAAGGCAGTGATTACAGTAGTGGTGCTGCTGTGCGGAATGCTCTCGCCGTTGTGCTCGGCCCAGGACAAACCAAAAGCCGAAGAGAGTCATAAGGCAGAGGTACGGACGACTCCTGTCAAAGTGCAGGTTGTCTTTACTGAATTTGAGGGCGACAAAAAGCTCAAGAGCCTCCCGTACACTCTTTATATCAACGCTCCCGACGCACCCGAGTGGCATTCTAGTAGCTTCGTCAAGCTGCGAGTTGGAAGTCGCGTGCCAGTGTATACAGGCGGCACTACGGGAAGCATGACCTACTTGGATGTGGGTACCAATATCGACGCTCGCGGCGCCTACTCTGATGGACGGTTGTTGATGCAGTTGAATTTGGAGCGGTCCTGGGTGGAAGGCGACGTTTCCGTCCCAGTGGCGAAATCAGAGGGCTCCCTCTCGGAAACTTCCAGCGGCCATTTCCGAGAACCCATCATCCGCAACTTCAGGTCGGAACTCGACATGAAATTGCGCGAGGGACAACCCGTCGAAAGCACGATGGCCACAGACCCCATTAGCGCGAAGGTGCTCAAGGTCGATGTCAGTTTCACGATTGTGAAATGATTTGTACTACGCCTTGGATCGTCTATACCAGATTTTTCAGAGCGGTAGACAAATCGGAGTGCACAAATTGATAGCCGGTTTTTTCTAACACTTGTGGCAGGACACGCTGGCTGGGTAGCAGCAGCGCGTCGGCCATTTCGCCCAGCGCCAACCGCAGCGCAAAGGCGGGAGCAGGGAAGAGCGCTGGGCGGTGCATGGCCTTTGCAAGCACCTTGGTGAATTCGGCGTTTTGCAGGGGTTGTGGCGATACGATATTAATGGCGCCCCGCAGCGAAGCATTTTCGATCGCGAATCGCAAAGTCCCGACAACATCTTCGAGCGTCACCCACGACATCCACTGCTTGCCGCTTCCCAATCGGCCGCCCACGCCCAACTTGAACGGTGTCAGAATCCTCGGCAGCGCGCCGCCTTCGCGCGCAAGGATAATCCCAAAGCGTGCGAGGACTACGCGAATTCCGAGAGCTTCCGCCTTCAATGCTTCTGCTTCCCATTCTTGGGCAAGGCCTGCTAGAAAATCCGTCCCTGGCTTGCTCTCTTCGGTCAGCATTTCGTCGCCACGATCGCCGTAAATGCCGATCGCTGAAGCCGACACCAGGACGCTTGGGCGTGCATTCATTTTCGCGAGCGCGTTCAAAAGCGCACGCGTCGTATCAATCCGGCTCGCGCGCAGCAGCTCTTTCCTTTGCTTTGACCAGCGCCCGTCCGCGATCGATGCACCTGCCAGGTTCACAACCGCATCAGCACCCACGCCTGCGCCGCCCAATTCTCCCGTCCCTGGATTCCAGGCCACCGCAAATCCTTCGGTTGCGCCTTCGCTTGCCGCGCTCTGCGGCCGCACTAACCGGCAAACAGTATGCCCAGCACGGGCCAGCGCGCTACCGAGTGCCGTCCCCGCGAGTCCCGATGAACCTGCTACCAGAATCTTCATCTTTTCCTCTGCGCTCTGCTACTTCTAGCCAGGACAATCGTCTGCGTCTCTCACGCTACGCAAGCCGCACTCGACGGTCAAGCGATTGAAACTTTCAAACTTTGTCTCGTTCACGACAATGTTGAATCTTTCATCGGGGTAAACAGAACCGGTCGGCAAGGTGCTGGGATTGAACAGCCTAAAGCCTGTGCCACTGGCCCCTTCACGGACTGCGGGTTACAATTCTTTTGTGCCACCTGTCTCACAAACGATTCGCCTGAAGGTCTTATTCTTCGGCCGCCTCAAAGAGCTCGCAGGCCACGCCGAGGATTCCATCGAGTCCGCCGACGCAACAACGATCGAGCAACTCTTCGCTCTTTACGCTGCGCGCCATCCTGAGCTGGCAAAGTATCGCTCCTCGGTAGTCGCTTCGCGCAACCAGGAATTCGCCGCCTGGGATACGCCTCTGCGCGCCGGCGACGAAGTCGCCTTTCTGCCGCCCGTGAGCGGCGGCTGACACAGCCACATGGCGACACTCCTTCAAGATGACATTTTTCAATTGGTGCGTGAGCCTATCGACGTGGCCGCGCTAGCTCGCCACGTGCGCGCACCCGAAGACGGCGCCACCGTCATATTCGATGGTTTCGTCCGCAACCAATCCCACGATCGCCCGACTCTCTACCTGGATTACGAAGCCTATGAGTCCATGGCCCTCGCCAAAATGCGCGAAATCGGCGTCCAACTCCACGAAAAATACCGCATCCATCGTGTCGCCATGGTCCACCGCCTTGGACGCCTCGAAATCGGCGAGACCAGCGTGTTCATAGCCGTCAGTGCGCCGCACCGCGCCGCCGCCTTTGAAGCCTGCCGCTTCGCTATCGATACCCTCAAGCGTACCGTGCCCATTTGGAAAAAGGAGTACTTCGAAGATGGCGCGGTCTGGGCCGACGGAGAACTACCGCCCGCACCCGTGGCGACTCCTCGGGCGAAACCTGCATCTTAGCTCTCAATGTCGATGACACCCCTTCGCCTCAGATCTCTTTTGCTTGTGTCCGTCTCAGCTCTTCTCGTCGCTGTGATCGCCTTCGGCCAAGACCGGTCCGACCGCCCTCCTTGGGCACGGAAGCCGAAGTCCACGGCTAGTGCCAGCCCAACTTCCAAGCCGAGTACCACTTCCGCCTCTACTGCGGCCCCCGCTTCCGTTCCAGACGGCGAGCCTGGGAAAATCGTTCAGCCCACGGCGGCGATCCCCCCGGACGAGTCACAGGATCCTTCTGCCCAGCGCGGTCGAATCCGGGTCAACGTCAATCTTGTTAATGTTCTTGTCAGCGTTCTCGACGACAAGAACAGGCCCGCGCCGGACCTTGCCAAAGAAGTCTTCCAATTGTTTGAAGAGGGCGTGGAGCAAAAAATTGACAAATTTGAGCCGGAAACTTCGCAGCCGCTGGACCTGGCGATCATGATCGATTCCAGCCTGAGCGCCCACAAAGAGATCAGCTTCGAACAGGAAGCCGCCGCGCAC
>WNFA01005339.1_pt1 | contig 10732 bp, 6 predicted proteins | sample 5400481 | NCBI WGS metagenome assembly WNFA01 (sample SAMN13153340, study PRJNA577476) | soil metagenome | isolation source: 120 cm saprolite under Douglas fir tree site 2 hole 1 replicate 2 | place: USA:California | collected 2015-04-18 | reverse complement strand
ATAGACCTTGCCGACCACCGTCTGCGGCCCGGGCTCGTGCATGCGCGGATTGAACACGAACTCGCCGCCATGCTCCGGATTGGTGGGCGCGGGCAGGATGGTCCAGCCGGTGAGGACCTTGGCGAAGGCGAGCACATCGTCCTGAGAATAGACCGTGCGCACGCCGAGCGTATGCAGCTCCAAAATCTCGCGCGCGAGGTTCTCGTTGAGCCCGGTGTTGTTGATCAGTCCGGCGACCGATTTCGGACCGATCGAGCGCTCGTTGTTGAGGTAGATCAGCATCGCGGAATGGCCTTCGGCCGCCGCGAGCATGTCGGCGAAGCGGCCGAGCACGTGCGGACGGATCGCCTCGCGCTCATAGCCGCCGGCCATGAACGGCACTTCGTTCGCCGATATGCAGAAATGATTGGACCAGAACCATACCAGCCGCTCGACGAAGCCGATCTCGGGCGTGCGCGACGCCGCAAACCGAGCCCTGACCTCGTTCTGGAAGATCTGCTGCTGGACGTTGGGCTGGTTGGGCTGCGCGTTGGCCGCCGCCTCGTTCGGCGCCGTTTGCATGGTGTTTGCCATGGCGCCGGCTTCGGTGCGTTCCTTTTCGGCGGCGCGCTTCGCGATCTCGTTCGCCTGGCGCTCCGCACGGAAATTGAAGGCGACCATCGAGGATTTGGTGCTGCTCATGAGGCGAGCGTCGACGATCTGCCCGGCGCCCGGCTTCTCGAGCTCGGCGAGCAGCGCAGCGCGGGGATCGGAGGCGATGGCGTCGATCGCGCCCGGCTTCGGGCCGAGGCCGAACCGGTGGAGCGCGAGCGCAGCCTGGTATTTCGGGTCCGTGGACATGGGGGCGTGTCCAGTTTCTGATGCCGCGACAATGGTACAAACCCAGTCAACGTTCCGTCAGGTCAGCGTCAAAGCGATTCATCCGGCGGATGAGGCGCTTACCGCCCGTCATCCGGGGCGATTTCGGGTTCCTCGCCTGATTCGTGCGAAGCGGCGGCCAACGGATTGACTTGGCGTCGAAAAGCGACACTTGCTGACCCCCGAAACAGCGCCTCGCGTGCCGGGCGGAATGGGAGAGCGAAACGATGGCGCTTGGGCGCTGGACAAACCTGCTCTTCGCCGTTGCGGCCGCGCTTGCATCCGCTGTGACGCCAGCGGCGGCGCAAACCTATCCCGACAAGCCGATTCGTCTGATCGTGCCCGGCGCGCCGGGCGGGCCGACCGAACTTCCCGGCCGCATGGTCTCCCAGTTCCTGTCGAAGCTCGGACAACCGGTCGTGACCGAGCATCGTCCGGGTGCGGGCGGCGCGATCGGGGCGCGCGCCGTCGTCGCGGCCGCGCCGGACGGCTATACGCTCCTCATCGGCAATACCAGCGTGCTCGCGGTGATCCCGGCCGTGTCGGCGAGCGCGGGCTACGATCCGGCAAGACATCTCGCGCCGATCGCGAAATTTTCGGAGAGCTATCAGATCCTGGTGGTGCCGCCGTCCTCGCCGTTCAAGTCGGTACGCGATCTCGTCACCTACGCGAAGGCCAACCCGGGCAAGCTCAACATCGCGCATACCGGCGCCGGCGGCCTGCCGCATCTCACCGCCGAGCTGTTCAAGTCGAAAGCGGGCGTCGATCTCGTCGGCGTGCCCTACAAGAGCGGCGGCGAATCCGTCACCGCGGTGCTGGGCGAGCAGGTGCATCTGACGTTCGAGGGCATCACCATCCTGCTGCCGCTCATCCGCGAGGGCAAGCTGCGCGCGCTCGCCGTGACGAGCCGGACGCGCACGCCGCTCGCTCCCGATCTCCCGACCATGATCGAGGCGGGCGTGCCCGACTACGAGGTGACGACGTTCAACGGCGTGGTGGCGCCCGCCGGCACGCCGGCGAGCATCGTCGGCACGCTCAATGCCGCCATCAACGACGGCCTGCGGACCGCGGAGACGCAGGCGAGCATCGAGAAGCTCGGCGCGGTGGTGCAGGCCTTGTCGCCGGAGCAATTCGCAGGCTTCATCGCGGCGGAGACGTCAAAATGGTCCGACGTCGCGAAGAACGCCGGCATCAAGATCGACTGAGACCGGCACTAAAAAGGAGCGCCGCATGGCCAGGATCGTGTTCGGAGCAGGCACGTCGCACACGCCCATGCTGCTCGCCTCGGACGAGACGCTGCCGCGCTTTCAGGAGACCGACCGCAACATCAAGCATCGCGACAAGGAAGGCCGGCCCGTCACCTACGGCGACCTTCTGGAAAAGGCCGATCCGAAGATGGCCGCATTGGTGGCGCCCGAGCATCTCGTCGCGCGCCAGAACGTGGCGCGCACCGCGGCGAAGCGGCTGCGCCAGAGCATCGGCGCGGCGCGCCTCGATGCGCTGATCGTGTTCGGCGACGACCAGAACGAAAGCTATCTGGAGGATTGCCGCCCCGCCTTCGCCGTCTATTTCGGCGAGACCATTCGCAACAACGCGACGCAGCACCAGACCTACTCGCACTTTCCCGATTGGTACATCAAGAACCGCCAGGGATTTTTCGAGCAGGCGGCGCCGCGCGACTATCCGGTGCATTCCGCGCTTGCCGTGCATCTCATCGAGACGCTGATGGATTCAGGATTCGACGTCGCGAGCTCGAAGCATCTGCCGGAAGGCGACGGCGAAGGGCACGCCATCGCCTATGTCCATCGCCACGTGCTCGACGCGGAACGGCCCGTGCCCGTGGTGCCGATCTTCCTCAACACCTATTTCCCGCCCAACCAGCCGCGGCCGAAGCGCTGCCATCAGTTCGGCAAGGCGGTGCGTCAGGCCGCGGAAGGATTTCCCGGTGATGCGCGTATCGGCGTTCTCGCCTCCGGCGGCCTGAGTCATTTTCTGGTGGATGAGGATTTCGACCGCGCCATCCTCAAGGCGATTGCCGACAAGGATGCCGGATTCCTGCAAAGCCTGCCGCGCAACAAGCTGAATGCCGGCAGCTCGGAAATCCTCAACTGGGTCGCGCTCGCCGGCGCGGTCGAGCATCTCGAGCTCGACTGGTTCGAATATGTGCCGGGCTATCGGACGCCGGCGGGCACCGGGACGGGGCTGAGCTTCGCGGCGTTGGCCTAGATTTACGCGTTGGCGCGTGTGCTTGTCGGCGAACCGGTATCCACTTCGCCGGGACACGCGCTAATAATCGTACACCACCGACACGCGAACGTTGCCTTCCGAGCGGATCACCTCGACCGATGCGGTCTCGCCGTGGCGGTGCACGGCGAGATCGACGCTCGCGTCGCGCAAGGTGAGATTGCGCAGCGTCACCGCGTCGAGGAATGGCGGCAGGTAGGGCTGGCGCAGGGAAATCTCGCCCTGGCGCGGGTCGAAGGTCAGGCCGAGGCACGCCTGCAGCAGCAGGAAGGGGGTTCCTGCCGCCCAGGCCTGCGGCGAGCACGCGACCGGATAGAGCGTCGGCCCCTGGCCGCGCCGGCGCTGGAAGCCGCAAAAAAGCTCGGGCAGGCGGCGCAGATCCATGTAGGTCGCGGCGTCGAACAGGCCCTTGAAGACCTGCGCGGCCGCCTTCTTGTGCCCGTAGCGCGCGAGACCGAGCGCGATCAGCGCATTGTCGTGCGGCCAGATCGAGCCGTTGTGATACGCCATCGGATTGTAGCGCCGCTCGGTGCTCGAGACCGTGCGAATGCCCCAGCCGGAGAAGAAATGCGGGCGCATCAATTCGGCGGCGACGACGGCTGCGCGCTCCGGCCGCGTGATGCCGGTGAAGAGCAGCTGTCCCGCATTCGACGTGCGCACCTTGCACGGCCGCTTCATTCCGTCGAGGGCGAGCGCATAGGTGTTGATCTCGGGGCACCAGAACGCGGCGTCGAACCGCTCCGCGAGCTTCTGCGCCTGGCTTTCGAGCTCGATCGCGAGGTACTGATTGCCGAGCCGCGCGGCGCAGCGCGCCGCCAAAAGCTTCGCGGCGTAGACGTAGCCCTGCACCTCGGCGAGCGCGATCGGCCCTTCGGCAAGCCTGCCGTCCTCGTGAAAGACGGCGTCGAAGGAATCCTTCCAGCCTTGATTGACCAGACCCTTCTCGTTGGTGCGCTGGTATTCGACGAAGCCGTCGCCGTCGCGATCCCCGCTCTTGTCGATCCAGGCGAGCGCCGCTTCGATGTTCGGCCACAACTGCGCGATCGTCTCGTCATCCCCGGTGCGCTCGGCGTAAAGGCCGGCCAGCAGCACGAACAGCGGCGTGGAATCGACGCTGCCATAATAGAGCTGGAAGGGCACCTCCTTGAGCGCAGCCATCTCGCCGCCGCGCATCTCGTGTAGGATCTTGCCCGGTTCCGCGTCCGCCTCCGCGTCGTAGTCGCGTGCCTGGAATGCGGCGAGCCGCCGGAGCACGCCGCGCGCGATCTCGGGATCGAGCGACAGCATCTGCATGGCCGTGATGAGGCCGTCGCGGCCGAACGTCGTCGAATACCAGGGGATGCCGGCGCACGGATAGACGCCTTGCGGCGTATCCGTCATCAGCATGTAGAGGTCGGCCATCGAGCGGCACAGCACCTCGTTGAAGATCTCGTGCGAGGTGTCGACCGTCGCGGCGCGGCGCGTCGCCGCCTTGAGGTCGCGGCGCGCCGCCACCATCGCCTTGAAGAACGGCAAGGATGTCGCGTGCTCCCGCGCGTTGCAGGCGATGACGACGAAGATCGAGACGCTCTGGGCGGGCGCAAGATCGAGCCGGTAGGTGGCGCTGCCGGGTTCGAGCTCGGTCGGGGCGGGGCCGAACAGGAGCGATGTCCGCCGCGTCTTCTCGTCGAGGCCCTCGTAGTCGAGGAGCACGCGGTCGGCGCCTTCGACGGCGCCATGGGCGACGCCGCGGCGTTCGCGCCTCAGCCCGCGCGCCTCGAAGATGTCGGCAAAGTCGCTCGCGAAGACGAGCGAGAGCGTGAAGCTCATCGGCCGGTCGCCGTAGTTGCGCACCGCTATCCGCTGGTAGGCATGATTGCGCCAGAGGAAGGTGGTGCGCACGATGTGGAGCGTGTCCTTCTGCAGGACGATGCGCTTGTCGAGATAGACGTCGGGATTGGTGAGATCGACGCTGAGCACCGAATTGTCGTCGCGCACGTTGAAGCCGAGCAGCAGCGGCGTCATGCCGTTGAGAAGCAGCTCGAAGCGCGAGAGGAAGCGGGTATCCGAATCGAACAGCCCGTCGGCGCCGCCCGCCGACGCGCCCACGTCGCCATGACTGTCGAACACCGCAAACGTGTCGCCGTGCTTGAGCACGCAGCGCGGACGGGTGGGCGACCCGGTCGCCGGAATGTAGAAGGGAACTTCCGGCAAGCCATCGCCTGTTTTCGACAGCGAGATGCGCGTGACGCTGCCGCGCGGCTTGCGCGCTTCCGCCTTGCGGTCGGCGGATCGTCCCGGGCGCGATTTCGGATCCAATGCGGTCGGCACGATTGCGTCCTTGCTGGTTCGTCGGCGGAGACCTTGGCATCCCTGCAGCGCGACTCGAGCAGGGCTGCTGACGCGATTCTACACCGTGGCTGTGGCGGAAAAGCGCTGTCCCGTGTTGTGCCGGCAATAAAGCAGACAAGGCGCCGGACCGCGGAAAGGTTCCCGGGGAGCGCGGGCGCGGAACCCGGATATCGGCTGCGGGTTAACGGTGGCGTCGGAGAAATGCGGGGTATTCCGCAGATCAACGGCATCGTGAAGACGCATCATGAACCGAGGCGGCGGGTCGGATCGCCAGGCATCGTTGGACGCGCCGCAACATCCAGCCGCGCGCCCGGCGCCTTCCGCCGCGAGCCGGCGCGGCCTCGACTGGTTCGTCTTCTTTCTCGCCAACGCGCAGACCGGATTCGGGCCGTTCATCGCGGTCTACCTGACCCAGGAGAAATGGACGCAGGTCGACATCGGCCTCGCCCTCACGATCGGCGGGCTCGTATCCCTGGCCTGCCAGGTGCCGGGCGGCGCGCTCGTCGACGCCGCCCGCTCCGCGCGTCTGGTGGCGGCGATCGCCGTCATCGGCGTCAGCGTGAGCGCCCTTGCGATTGCGGCGTGGCCGGTATTCGTCTCGGTCATGGCTGCGCAGGTGCTGCATTCGGTGGCAAGCTCGGTGCTTGGCCCGGCCATCGCCGCCATCAGCCTCGGGCTCGTGGGATATCGCGCGCTCGGCGAGCGGTTCGGACGCAATGCCCGTTTCGCCTCGATCGGCAACGCCGTCGCCGCCGCTGCCATGGGCGCGTGCGGATATTGGCTCTCGAGCTATGCGGTCTTCGTCGTCACCTTCGCGCTCGGGCTGCCGACTTTACTCGCCCTCTGGCACATCCGCGAACACGAGATCGATCCCGCGCGCGCCCATGGCGGTACGCCGCCGCGCACGGCCGAAAAGACCGACCTCGGACTTCGCATGCTGGCGCGCAATCGGGCGCTGCTGACCTTCGCGGGCTGCCTCGTGCTCTTCCATCTCGCCAACGCGGCCCTGCTCCCGCTGGTGGGAAGCGTCACGACGATGCGATCGAGCGACTGGGCGACCGTGCTGGTCGCCGTCTACATCGTCGTCCCGCAGGCGATCGTCGCGCTCGCCTCCCCGTGGGTGGGGCGGCATGCGCAACAATACGGGCGCCGTTGGCTGCTGGTCGCCGCCTTCGCCGCACTGCCGGTCCGCGCGGTGTTCATCGCGTTCACGTCGGATCCCTACCTGCTGGTGGTGCTGCAGGCGCTCGACGGCATCTCGGCGGCCGCGCTCGGCGTGCTGGTGCCGCTCATCATCGCCGACACCACGCGCGGCACCGGACATTTCAACCTGGCGCAAGGGATCGTCGGCTGCGGGGTCGGCATCGGCGCCTCGCTCTCCACCACGCTCGCGGGATTCATCAGCGACCGCTTCGGCAGCGTCATGGCCTTCCTGGGCATGGCCGGCGTCGCGACGGTCGGCTTGCTGCTGGTCCTGGCATTGATGCCGGAGACGCGGCCGCAAACCGAGGAGGAAGCCGACGCCTAGCGCGTGTCCCGGCGAAGTGGACACCGGTTCGCCGACAAGGACATGCGCCAATGAATGTATCTAGAGCATGTCCCGATTCCGCAGGAACGGGACATGCTCTAGCGATCGCCCGGCGTCGGCTTGAGCGTGCGATGGAGGGCAAGTAAAGTTCGCGCGTTGTCATTGTCTTACGGGAAATCCTGATGCGCGCTTGGAAGTGGGCTGTCGCCTTTGTTTTTGTCGCCGGCTTGGCGGGCTTGGTCGGCAGGGCTTCGGCCCAAGAACCGCGCTACGCGGCTGTCGACGCGAACAACGAGGGATCGTTGCAGGTCGTTTGGGACGCGTCGAAAGACGGGGCGAGTGAAAAGGCGGTCAGTGCGTGCAACCGGGTATCGAAGAGCTGCTCCGGCACCGCCTCATATACCAACGAGCCGAAGGACGTTTTCGCCTACATGTGCTGCACCCGGCCGCGCCTGGGATGCAGCATCGGCGTCGGCGAAGACCGCACGGCCGCGCTCGCCATGGTGCGCAAGACGTTCTCGGACGCGGGCTTTTCGCAATGCACCGTGAAGCAGTACCTGTCGGCCGAGAGCGGCAAAAGATTGAATTGATCGATTTGCGCCGCGTTTCAAAGATCACAATCTTGCCGCGTCATGCCCCGCGCAAGCGGGGCATCCAGTAATCACCACCGCTTGAGTGAGTACTGGATCGCCGCTTGCGCGGGCGATGACGCCGAATTTGTGATGACTTCTACGCCTGCGAGCCTCCGACCGCGGCGAGCCGCGGACGCGGCACCTTCGCCTCCATCAGGTTGCGATAGGTGGCGAGGTAATCGTTCGCCATGCGTCGCGCCGTGAAGCGTTCCTCGAAGCGTTTGCGGATGGCCTCGCGCGAGAGCTGCGGCAGCCGGTCCACCGCGCCCGCCGCACCCGCCTCATCCTCCACGATGAACCCGGTCACCCCATCCTCGATGATCTCGGGAATGGCGCCGCGATTGAAGGCGATCACCGGCGTGCCGCACGCCATCGCCTCGATCGCCACCAGCCCGAAGGGCTCCGGCCAGTCGATCGGCATGAGGAGCGCGATCGCGCCGCTCAGGAATGGCGATTTCTCGGCGTCGCCGATCTCGCCGATATACTCGACATGGGGCTGCGCCATGAGCGGCCGGATTTGCTCCTCGAAATAGTCGCGATCGACGCGGTCGATCTTGGCCGCGATCTTGAGGGGAATTCCGCAATGTCCGGCAATGCGGATCGCGCGGTCGACGCCCTTCTCCGGCGAGATGCGCCCGAGACAGGCGAGATAGCTCGGCTCGATCGGACGCGGCGTGAGCAGATTGGCGGGAAGTCCGTGGTGAATGGTCCGCACCCATCCGGCCTGCGGCAGCGGCCGGCGCTGCGCGTTCGAGATGGAGACGACCGGCACGGAGGAGAATGCGGTGAAGAGGGGCTGGTGCTCGGGCAGATCGAGGCGCCCGTGAAGCGTGGTGAGAAAGGGCGTGGACTGCCGGGAAAACAGCGAAAACGGATAGTAGTCGAGGTGGAAGTGCAGGAAATCGAACTCATCCGTGCGCCGGCACACCGTCTCGAGCATCATGATGTGAAGCGCGTTGGGATCGCGGACCGCGCCGTCCAGCCGCAGCGCCCGAGGCCACATCGGAACGAGATTCGCCGACGTCGATGAATCACCGCTGGCGAACAAGGTGACCTCGTGGCCAAGCGCGACGAGTTCCTCTGTCAGCCAGGAAATCACCCGCTCGGTGCCGCCGTAAAGCTTGGGCGGAACGGCCTCGGTGAGGGGCGCAACCTGTGCAATGTGCATGCAAAGCACTCCTTTTTTGCGGGCCCGAGCGAGATGGCCGGGCCGTCGCGCTCAGTTTGGTACGGATTCTGCTAGGCCCAGGCGTGCCCCGCGCAGATAAGCGCAAGTTAAAACGGCTGGTGGGCGTCTGGTTCCCTCAGGCCTCGTCAACAATTCTGTATGGCTGATACGAAGGCCGGTTCCCTTGAAACCCAGACAAAGCTGAGGCGTTGGGAATCCGGTTGCCATACCGGCACGCGGGCATCAGACCCCAATACCAAGATCAGACCCCAATACCAAGAGACGTCAGTCGAACACCCGAGGGCGCAGGGGCTGCAGGGACCAGGGTTTTTTATGGATCAACTGAGCGGTTATGCGAATCGCCCGGTCGCCTTCATTTTTCGCTATGTGCGGCGGCGCGGGCTCCCCCATGCAATCATTCTGGCGGCGGTGCTCACCGCCGTCGGCTGTTCGGTTGCGACGCAATACGCGGTGAAATTCCTGGTCGACACGCTGGGCGGCACGCCGGGTGCCGCCGCGGGCGCGTGGATCGCCTTCACGTTCCTGGTTTCGCTGATCGCCGCGGACATGCTGTTGTGGCGCGTCGCGAGTTTCATCGCGAGCTACTCATTCGTCGGCGTCAGCGCGGACCTGCGGCGCGACCTGTTTCGGCACGTGACCGGCCACGCGCCGAGCTTCTTCGCCGACCGGATGCCCGGCATGCTGACGAGCCGCATCACCGCGACCGCCAACGCCGTCTACACAAGCGAAAACATGTTCGTTTGGAACGTGCTGCCGCCCTGCGCCGCGACCTTCACGGCCATTCTGTTCGTGGGCACCGTCGACATGACGATGGCGTCGGTGCTCACGCTCATTGCGGGCATCGTCGTCGTCACCATGTTCCGCCTCGCGGCGCTCGGGCGCCCGCTGCATCATGATTTCGCTGACAAGGCGGCGGTGGTCGACGGCGAGATGATCGACGTGATCGGCAACATGCCGATGGTGCGCGCATTTTGCGGCATCGGGCGCGAGCTGATGCGGTACGACGGCATCATCGATCGCGAGTCGGCGGCGCGGCGGCGCAGCCTTCTCTACCTCGAGCGGGTGCGGCTGTTTCACGCCGCCGTCACGGTGCTGCTCACGGTCGGGCTGCTCGCCTGGGCGCTCGTGCTCTGGCAGCGCGGCGCCGCCACCACGGGCGATGTGGTCCTCGTCTGCACGCTCGGACTGTCCGTGCTGCACGCGACGCGCGATCTCGCGGTGGCGCTGGTGGACGTGACGCAGCACATGGCGCGCCTGTCGGAGGCTCTCCTCACGCTGCTGCGGCCGCACGATCTGCGCGACCATCCCGAAGCGGCGCCCCTGGTGCAGCGCGGCGCGCGCCTTCAGTTCGAACGGGTCTCCTTCCGCTATCCCGACGGACGGCGCGTGTTCGACCGTTTCGATCTGGCGCTCAAGCCTGGCCAGCGCGTCGGCCTGGTCGGCAGCGCGGGCAGCGGTAAATCGACGTTGTTCGCGCTGCTGCAGCGTTTCTATGACCTGCAGGGCGGACGCATCCTGCTCGATGGGCAGGACATCTCGCGCGTCACGCAGGACAGCCTGCGCGCCGTGATCTCGGTCGTGCCGCAGGACACTTCGCTCTTCCACCGCTCGATCGTCGAGAACATCCGGTATGGGCGGCCGGACGCGACCGACGACGAAGTCCTGGCGGCCGCCATGGCGGCGCGCTGCCATGATTTCATCCACCTGCTGCCCGAGGGCCTCGAGACCATCGTGGGCGACCGCGGCGTGAAGCTCTCGGGCGGGCAGCGCCAGCGCATCGCGCTCGCGCGCGTGATCCTGAAGGACGCGCCGCTCCTGCTGCTCGACGAGGCGACCTCGGCCCTCGACACCGAGTCCGAAGAGGCTATCCGCGCGGCACTTGGGCGCCTGATGCGCGGCCGCACCGTCATCGCGATCGCGCACCGCCTCTCCACGTTGCGCAGCTTCGAT
>WNFA01005336.1_pt1 | contig 10733 bp, 9 predicted proteins | sample 5400481 | NCBI WGS metagenome assembly WNFA01 (sample SAMN13153340, study PRJNA577476) | soil metagenome | isolation source: 120 cm saprolite under Douglas fir tree site 2 hole 1 replicate 2 | place: USA:California | collected 2015-04-18 | reverse complement strand
CTCAGCCGGTCGATCGCTGTAATCGCCGTCGAGGAACACTACAATGTCAGGGCTACTTGCACTAGCCAGTCCGGTCAAACAGGCGCGGCCGTATCCGCGGCGAGGTTCGTGGAGGACGCGGGCTCCCATCTTTGAGGCGATCTCGGGAGTCCCGTCGGTTGAATTGCTATCTACAACCAAGACCTCGGTGACAATATCGGCCGGGAGATCAGCTAAGACGCGGCCGATGGACTGCGCTTCGTTGTGCGTAGGAATGACGACCGACACTCGTACCTGATCTTCGCTCAAGTGATCTTCGCTCAAATCACCACGCTCAAGTCACCACCATGGGGAGGACGGCCGGCGTCGCGCCAGCAAAGCGTCGACGCCCCACGCTCGACCGGCCCGCCCCACCGCAAGCGCAAGCGATGCGAGCACCGAAACCAGCAGCTCCCAAATCCACGACGTGCCCCACTCAGACATCCAAAGACTGGCTAGGAACAGAAACGCTACAAAGGCGACCGGGCGCGTCAGCAGACCGACGACGAGTAATATCCCGAGAGAGATTTCTGTCATTCCCTGCAAGGGAGCCGCCATCGCGGCGTGACTCGCCGCCAAACCCATAACTGCCTTCCACGCGGCCGGCGAGTGACTCGCCTTTATGTAATAGTTGATCAGGCCTGCGTACCCCGCTGGAGTGTAGAGACCCTTTCCCAGATTTTCGAAGAAGACCCACACAAACATTGCGCCGATCGTGAGACGAACGATTGCCAGCCCATTTGCCGCGGGCAGTTGGTTGGCCACATTTTGCGTTGGGCTTGCGTTCGTCATCATCATGATCGTGAACCTCGCACCCAATGGATGCCGTGCCAGTTTGCGACGGGAAGAGAGGGACTGGACATTTTAAGCGGTTCCTCCTGTTGTTGCTAGTGGATGCACAAGTCTCATGTAAGTTTACTGCAACCCAAGGCGTGCTTAAGACATGGAACCCGGAGTCTCCTACACAGTAGTAGCCTCCTTCTGGTCACCAATCCGGCCTTGCGAACTCTCATTTGGCGTGAGCAGAACGATTTTCGAATTTCGCTCCCCCATAGCCGTCTTACGTCTCGATGATAAGCAGCCTGCGTTCTCAATAGCGGCATCAGCTGGCGCGCCGCGCCTGCAACTCCCCGCGCGAAGAAGTGACAAAGGCTCGGACCAATGCGGCGATCTCATCTGCAGTAGTGTCCAATGCGAAATGACCCGCGTCGAGAACGTGAACTTCAGCGTTCGGTACATCCTTGCGGTAGCGCTCCGGTTCGCCGGGATCGAACGAGAGGTCATACTTGCCCCAGATCACCAGCAGGCGCGGCTGCTTGGCGCGCATCCACGCTTGCCAATTCGGATAGGAGTCCACATTGGTTCGATAGTCGTAAAACAGGTCGCTTTGAATCTCGGCTTGGCCGGGTTGGTTGAGAAAATAGAATTCATCTGTCCAGAGATCAGGGTCGTAGCGTTCCACGTTCGGATCGTTTCCGACATGGCGCGTGCGCGTGGTCGCGAGCGACAGGAGATTCGTGCGCAGCGCGCTTTCGTTGGCCGCGCGATCGGCCCAAAAGGCTCGCCGCGTTTTCCAATTCGCCCCCAGACCTTCGTTGTGCGCGACAGCATCCTGGACGATGAGAGCCTCGATGCGATCTGGATGAGCCAAGGCCATGCGAAAACCGACAGGGCCGCCGTAATCCTGCATGTAAAGCGTGTAGCGCGACAGCCCGAGCGCTTCCGTAAAGTGATTCATGATCTCCGCATAGTGATCAAACGTATACGCGAATTTTTTCGGGTCCGGCCAGTCGCTGTGTCCGAAGCCGGGGTAATCGGGCGCGACAAGGTGATAGCGATCGGAAAGCCGGGCGAAGAGCGGTTCAAACATTTGCGACGAAGAGGGCAGTCCGTGGAGTAAGAGAATGGTTGGGCCATCTTTCGGGCCAGTCTCTCTGTAGAAGATGGATAGCCCATCGATCTGTGTCGTGCGATAGAAAGTCGGATACTTCATGGGACGTTCCTTTCCATGGGCTTGGGCCAGCAATTGAAATGATGCGAGCATCACAGAAACCACCAATGCTATGAAGGAAACGTGCAAGCATCGGGTCCATCGGGGCAATGTGAAAAGACTCATCCTATGGCTCCGCTTCTGCGAGCTCGCAGACCGGTGCTCGCAGTGCTTCTCGATGGCGTTATTGGTCAATTTCACATTGTCAGAACAACGCGGAACTGTGCCTTGCCGCTCAGCATGCGCGCGTAAGCCTCGTCCGCCCTTTCGAGCGGATAGGTTTCAATCATGGGACGCACGCCGGTCAGTTCGGCGAAGTGCAGTGTGTCTTCGGAATCGGCTGGTGTTCCCGCGGCCCAGCCCTGAATCGTTCGACTTCCACTAATGAGCTGTATCGGCGTGACCTCAATGGGATCGAACGTCGCACCGATCACCATGAGCTTGCCGTTTGGCCCGAGACCGTCGATCAGTTCGGACATCGCTTTCGAGCTTGGGGCCGTCGCCAAAATGACCTGCGCCCCGCCTAGTTTTTGCAACGCCGCGGCTGGGTTCGTCGATTGGCTGTCGATGTACACGCTCGCTCCGAGCTTTTTTGCGAGCGACGCGTTTTCGGAGCCGCGACCGATCGCCGCCACCTTATAACCGAACTTGTTGGCGAATTGAATTCCGAGGTGACCCAGCCCGCCGATCCCCAGCACCGCAACAAGGTCGCCGGGAAACGCACAACTGTGCCGCAACGCGTTGTACGTGGTAATTCCGGCGCAGAGCAGGGGTGCTGCTTCGGTGTCATTTAGAGTGTCCGGGATCGGCACTAGTGCCTCCACGGGAGCCACCATGTATTGCTGGTATCCACCGTCATAGCTGATGCCCGCGATTTTCAGATTCCGGCAATTGCGAAAATCTCCGCGACGGCACTCCCGACACGTGCCGTCCTGGCCGCCATGCCAGCCAACACCGACACGCTTCCCCTTCTTCCATGCGGAAACACCGGCGCCCACTTCATCGATGATGCCTGCCACTTCATGTCCGGGAACGCGGGGATACTGAATTCCGGGCCAGGAACCTTCTTTCGTGAGCACGTCACTGTGGCAAACACCACAGGCCTGCACCTTGATCCGCACGTGTCCTGGACCCGGCTCAGGAATCTCGCGCTCGACGATCTGGAAATCTGATCCGGGATGGGAGACTTGCGCCACCTTCATCGTTGCTATTGCGACTGTTGTCGTTGCCATAAACCCTCCTATAAATTCTTAGTTCTTGTTTGAGAAGCACTCACTGCTACTGGCGAGGCGACAGAGCATTGCTCGCCGCGCCTCTACCCCGCCACCTCGAAAATGACCTCCAGTTCGACCGGGCTGCCGAGCGGAAGGCTTGCGACGCCGTACACCAGACGGCAAGGGTTCTTGTCTTTTCCGAAGACGTCTTGCAGCAACTGCGAAGCAGCTTCAGCGACTTTCGGCTGATCGCGGACATCTCCCGAAGTAGCCACCGAAACGCCGAGCCGGACGATCCGCGTAACTTTGTCGAGCGATCCCAAATGCTGCCGCGCGACAGCGAGAACGTTAAGCGCCGCGAGTTTCGCCGCCTCGCGTCCAGCGCCTACGTCGAGTTCCGCGCCGACTCGCCCAATGAATTTCGCGCCCCGGCCTTCCGTGGGAAGCATCCCGCTCAGAAAAAGCAAATTGCCCGACTGAACCGCTTCCATATAGGTCCCGAACGGCTCAGGGGGCAGCGGCAGCTTAATGCCAAGTTCTTTCAACCGCTCCTCGGCGCTGACCGGCCGAGAGCCTTCGCAGGTCACCATTTGTCAACGTGCGCAGCGTCCACGTGCAGCACCTCCCCCGGTCACCTGACCGGCTTAGGTCCGTTGATACGGAACTTCTGGGTCCGAGGGATTTCGGTTGTGTGGGACATGCTATCTCCTGAGATGCCTGGGCGGATTGCTGGCCGCGCACCGCTTCGGACAAGAACCACACTGGCGACGAGGAAAAGGAATCTACTCTTCAGGCTCTAGCCTGAAGGCGACGGTGGTGTCAATACAGTAGAAACTGTACCAGAGCAGCAACGCGAGGTGCGCCGCAGGCGACGAAGCCCGAGGAGAGCCATGGGTGGTCTTTGCCGTTCAGCAAAGACCAATCAAAACCCATGGGTTGTCGGCAATCCGGAATGTATAGTCCCGTCATCAGTAGATTAGTAACGGGAAGTCGGCTTTGCTCGAGTTAATTTCGGGGTAGCCCGTCACTCGGGAACAACCGCCTGAAGGCTCATTACAAGTTCGAATAGAAGCGGGACCCCAATGCAGAAATCTTCAAGAACACGGACACTTCTGTCGTGGAATGTCAGGATTAAGTTTTTGGGTGAGGGGGTGGAGGACTTTTCGAGGAGGGTAGCGACGGATTTTTTGAGGTCGGCGTAGATGGTATCGGAGTAGGGGCCGTGGGCCTGCCAGACGGGATGGCCGTCGGGCGTGGCAACGATGAGGTAGGCATCATCGGGGGCGGAGAAGTTGACGAGTTTCTTCCAGTCAGATTCGTTGGAATAGAGCGGGACGAAGCGGCGGAGCTCCTGAGCGGGGACGCCTTTGCGCATGCCGTGAACGATCATGGGGCGAACCAGGGAGGGGGCGCTCTGGAGGACGGGCAAACTGAAATCGGCGATACGGGCGTCGGCATGGTAGTCGGCGGAGATTTGTTTGCCCCAAACTTCGCACAGTTTGCCGCCCTTCTGAGAGAAGCCCACGATGAGAATCAGGAATTGCTGGCTGCCGGGACTGGGGAGGGTGATTTCTGAGTTGTCGAGGGCTTTGGCTTTGATGGCAGGGATGGATTGCGCAGACGAGCGAGTGGCGGTGAAGAAGAAGAGCAGGAGGAGCTTGAGTTGTTTCATCGTGGTATGAGAATGGCAGGTGCTGTCGACAGGCAGTGGGCAAGCTTCAGAAGCGCAAGCGGCTCTGGACCGGCATCTCCATTACCTCCAAGGTCTTGCATTAGGCATTATTGTGAACGACCACCGCTTCCGGCCGCAACCCGAATGGGCGTCCCTGCGGAAATTGGGATCCGGACAACATTCATCAAGACGACAGATTTACCAGAGTTTGAGCAACTGCAATCTGGTTCTTCGGCGGCATCGCTCCGGCGATGAAGTCATTCAAATCGAACGCGTGACCATTCTGGAAAGTCAGAATGTTAAGCATCGCCTGGGGCGGCTGTGTGTTTAGGTCAGGATCAATCGCACGTGAAGCCTCTAGCAGCACCATCGACGAAAGGGTACGGAGCGCATCGTCTCCATACACGCCGCTCAGCTTGTGATTGAACGTGTCGGTCAAATCTGCTCCAAAATCCGCGAAGCGATTGATAGCTTTCGTAGGAGCAGTGGCAACTGAATCCAGCATTCCATTCACATCCTTCAGTGCTGCCGTCGCGCCGCGGATGATCTCGGCCTCGCTGAACAGCAGGGACTGAAGCAGCGTATCCCCCATCCCTGATAGAGTGACGTTCTGGAACGTTGTCGCTTGCTGCGCAGTGAAAAACTCTGCGTTGTCATCGTCTCCTGCTTCTCGGAGTCTGGTCTGTGCAGTCAGGAGGGATGGAACCAACGAAGCGGTTGTGTGAGGGTCGAATGCCACGGCGCGTCGCAGATCGATGTCTGGAAAATCCCAGAACACATCGGAATCGGTGTTGAATCTCCTGATCTGGCCATCCTGGAAATCAATGGCGGTCGACACCGGCATAGCTGCCCAGACTAGTAACGCTGCTGCTGTTGGGTTTGACCGCAATCTGCTTACGTCCTGGAAGTAGCAGAACGGAAGCAGGGCTCGCAGATTCGCCTGCAGCGCCAGTGACAAGGTCGCGCTGTCCCGTTTGAGTCGATCTTCGCTTCGGCGAATGAACCAGCTTCCCAGCACCGAGCTTGGCACAGAAACCTGCATGGCAAGCGCCACGTCGCCGAACTGGTTGGTGCCATTGTGAAGCACGTTCTCAACCGTGCGATCCAAATCGATATAGAAAGTCTGCAGTGAACTCTCATTCCCGGAAAACAGCCCTGGAAGGTATTCGTGAATGAACGGCGTCACCCGGTGTTCGAAATCCGCCAAGTTCATTCCCTTTTTTACCTGGCGCGACTGATAGGCGATCGACTTGGCGCTGTCCGGCGTCATTTCCAACTGCCCATTCCTGACCTGCAACGATGCCAGCACAGACAGGTCGCTACGGTAGCGGTTCTTCACCGTGACGCTGTCACTCGCATTCAGCTCATAGACCAGCACCCGCCCCCAATCCTCTTCAGCGGTAATCGTGGCGAGGCTGTCATTCACGTGCGCACTGTCAAAGCTGAAGTAGGGCATGTTGAGCTGAACAGTAGTGGTGCGCTGTATTTCATGACTAAGCGTCGCTAAATTAAGAGTAACGCCTTGAGCCTGTTGAACGAGTAAGTCGTCGAGATCGCTATCATCGACCACCTTGCGGAACATGTCCGCCGCCGCCGGTTGCTGCAGGTCGAAATTTACGTCCAGCAGCGCGGTCGACGTCGTGTTCTTCATGTAGGCAGCGGCAAAATCGAAATTGTATCGGCTGTTCAGTGCCTTTTGTGCCTTGCTGTAGATGTCTTGCGCTTTCGTCAAGACGAGATGGATCGCGGCCTGGACTTGCTTCAGGTCCTCGAAGTGGAGGTCCTTGTCAAAGAAATCGCCGAGCCGCTTGATGAGCCATCCGTCCACTTTATTGAAGTCGTCCTGGGTGACCGCGTCCCGGATTTTGGCAAGATTGAGTTTGTCATCAATGAAACTCTGGAGTCTCCTGATGATTCCTCCGTTGAGAATGTCGAGCGTTTGCGCGGCAACGGGCTGCACTTTGTCGAGCTCGCTGGAAAGCGCAAGCAGGCCCTGGTCCGCCAAGGCGGCAAGCCATTGACCTGCGGCTGAGTCGCCAAAGGTGGCCTCCTGCAGAGCGCTGGCGAAAGCCGCGGCTCTGCTCTTGGGGTCGTTGTCGGCCAAGGCGGTAAGGAAGGCCTTAAACTTATCGGCGCCGTCCCCCAGCTTGCTGAGAATGCTCCAGGTAGCCGCAGACACCTTCTCGGGAAGAGCGTCCCATTTCTTAAACTCATCCAACACTATCTGGCGGGCCTTGGTGAACTCCTTGGCGGCATCGATGCCCGTTGCCTCAGTCAGCAGCTTCAGTCCGGTGTCGTTAAGCAGGCGCGCGGCAGTTTGGCCCAGATCGGTTGCAGGATCTGTCCATTGTTCAATCAGATGCAGGTCTTTCATTGCTTGCAGCCCGTGTACTCCAAACACCGCCTTCACCAGCTCATCGATATCTGTGGGTAGATCATTCTGTCCGGTAACACCTACGGAAAGGTTCAGTCCAAAACTCAACCCTTTCTGGGACCGCTTAAAGAGCTGGAGGCGCACAGCAGTGGAAGAGTCGTCGGCTGACTCTCTTCCCAGCACCAGCAGATAACGCCCGCTTACATCGAAGCCGAAAGTAGTCTTCAGCGCGGTATCAATCTTGGCGCCCAGGTTTCTTGTCATTCCCAGCAACTTCGCTTCACGCACCATGTTGAAGTCGTATCCCAGTTGCGCAGAAATGTGAAGGGCAAGAACCGTCTACCTCGGTGACCAGCCAGCTTCCAGGCTTGAGATCTCGCCCCGTCCTTACCTGGCGTGGGAACCGCCAACTGCCTAAGGTATCGGCAATGGCAGTGCGCGCATCTGTCGCCGCAGGGAAACGGTGCAACACGGCATAAATGGAGTCGCGAGCAGCCTCCGCACCAAACGCTACGCTGCCCAGCACGCCGATGGGATGGGATCCAGAAAAGGAGCCGTTGACATTGTAGCCCCACAACAGGACGAGGAACTTATCTGTGCTGCTCCCCGGAATACTGAGGTTCAACTGTGGGCTGTCTTCCAGTTGGAGAGAGCCGATCGCATCGGCCGCGACATTGAATACCCCCAGACCAGTCTTGAACTCCGCCGAGGCTCTGAACCCGATCGTCGTCTGTCCGGCATTGAAAGCGAACGTCTTTCCTGTTTCAGCTTTCAGATCAATGCTGCCCAACTCGATCTTTCCTGTCAGGCCTCTCGGGAAAAGGCTTGTTTTCGAGAATGGCATCCAAGACGTCATGGTCGGTCGAAGCGCCGACGTCCACCGTGACCGAACCTCCCGGTGCCACGATCGTCTTATCAAGCTGGAATTTCGTGCTGCTGATTGGGATGACAATAGGGCTGGCTATTTTCTCCTCCAGGAATGCTAAAAAGCATCAGTAATAGCGGGGAATCGCGAACGATTCACCCCGCTGTGGTTTGCGTCAAGGCTACGTTCTCGGCCGGAAACTCTCCCAGACCCCAATTACTGAGATCATAGGAAGCGCCGTGAACTGAGCCTTGCCCCGTGGCGATCGCGATCTTTCGCGACCGCACATCTTCACGGAACGCAGGGATAGCAGCGTCTGCGACCGCATTGGCAATAATCTGGCGCAGTTCCGCTTCGGGTGGATTGGGACTGCTGCTTAGCTCTTTCTGTATAAGTGCCCGTGCAGTGGAGTTAATCGAGCCGTTCTGCACGTGAATGTCGAAGCAGAGGGCAATGCCAAGCTCTGACTGCAGGCCGAAGGATCGTGCGGTCGTGAGACATGGCAAATAATACTCATCGTGTGCGATCTGGCGTTGGATCTCACGAACCTCGGGAAACTCTCCCAAGGTGTGGAACTGCTGGCGCCAAGGCGACGCCAGTCTGCCGTTGATCGAAATACTGTCGGCCCAACTCTGCTGTTGATCAGGCGTGCTGCGCATGATTTGGATGAGTGTGCCAGCATTATCACCAAAGGCCTGCTCAACAAGCTCAGGGTGAAGCTGATTGGTCTTTAGGATGATCGACTGGACCTTGCCAAACTTCATCGTGAATCCGATGATGCCCCACGTGAGCCAGGCTCCGTCGAAGTCGCCCACGGCGAGCGTGTAGCTGTGTCCTTCAAAGGCGGCGGTCAATTCCAGGCTGCGCTCGAAGAGCGACGGGACCGGTCCCGGCATGAATGCTGTCCAGGTAACATCGTCGATGTCCCCGGTCTCCGCTACGTGGTTATTGAATTGAACTTGCTTTACGGCTCTCGCCGTACCTTGACCATAGATTTCATCCACGCGCCCAGCGTCACACTGCGCAGCGACGAGTCCGCGCTGAATGTCCCCCACGATTCCCCCATGGGCGCCGGTTCCAAAAAGCTTCCTCGACATACTTCCTCTGTCGAATTGTTCCCTAGCATGCTAGGGTGTCTGTGGTATGTGTCCCGACACTAATGCCAGGCTTGTAATCCGGGGTCTTCGTCTCAAGGGAAGCAGAGAGCTGTTGCTCTCCGGGGGTCGATAGGGGGCATTATCCTCCTGGTTGGCGGATTGTCAAGCGCAAAAGAACAAAACCCATTTTGTCCGACGATCACTCAGGAAGATCTTTGGACACATCAAGATTAAAGGCCACTTGCGATGAGAGCTAGAATTAGTGTTGCGCCCCCATCGTATATGGTTGCCCGCAGCCAAAATTTAGGTCGTTAGATCTCGCGTCTCTTGAGGCGAGCGATACGTTTTCCATGCTCCTTGCCCTTACCGAATATTATGTTTGAATCTTGCACCAGCAGCTCAAGTGTCATGGGAAGCTCCTTGCGAAATGGAATGTGCTGCAAGCAGCCCTTCCATGGTTTCGCAAGGGAACGAACGTGCAAGGAAAGGAGAGAGAATTACCTGGAAAGTCGGAATGCGGAAGACATGTCCGACCAACTGAACTGTTTGTGCTCCAAACCGCGCAGCGCTTTGGTCCGAAGCACGTAATGGTGAACTCCGGAGAGACTCACCATTACCTGTCGGAATCGGTGGCATGGCAAGGCGACGGTGTCTCAGCTCTTGAACTGAGACACCATCGGGATGACTACGGTTTCTTCAACAGGACTGTACTAAGTGAAAACGAGCTGCGGCACTCCTTAGTCAGGGACACACTGCCGTCGGCACCAACCGATATGACCGCAAGCGGGGCATAGTAGTGCGTTACGCCGTGCGGCGGCAGGGCGACGGGGATGATATTTCCCTTGACGTCAGTTTCGGGATTGCCATCGGCACCTATTACCTTTGGCCACTCGACGTCTCCAGTCGCGGTTCTGGCGGGAATCAGCCAATAATCTCCGGTGAGGTATTGATTTACCGGCGGAGTTGTGGGGTCGACAGGATCGGCTGGCTGGAATCGGATTTGAACACCGTCCTCCAAAGTCAGCCAGAAATCTTCCTGGACAAAGGCGGCATTGTCGGTGTCGAGCGTAAGCCCACCCTCGGCTGGATCGCCGTTCGTCTGGTCCCAGCGTCGCAGAAGTGGGTGGAGAGTTTCGTCGCTTCCCAAGAGCTTGTCGGGCGTGCCATTGAGCGTCACCGTCATGGTTGTCGACTCGATAGACTGCACAGGAAGCAGGTTGCCGGGCAGGTTGAGCAGAACGGAGCGGTCGTCCTGCACCTCAACCAGGTTTCCTTCGACCAATCCGAAACGGTCGTCACGGCCGAGACTCTCAACGACGACTGCAGTCGTGCCCCCGCCGCTGGCAATCGGGTAGATGACGGATCCGTTCTCTCGCGACCACTTAAAAGTAGCGGAACTCCCAGGGGTGGTACCGGCGGCGCCACCGCGATTGATTTCGACCCGGTACAGCTGGTTTTCCGGCCCGGTATAGGCGGCGTTCGGGTTAATGATGCAGGGATTCG
>WNFA01009710.1_pt1 | contig 10736 bp, 9 predicted proteins | sample 5400481 | NCBI WGS metagenome assembly WNFA01 (sample SAMN13153340, study PRJNA577476) | soil metagenome | isolation source: 120 cm saprolite under Douglas fir tree site 2 hole 1 replicate 2 | place: USA:California | collected 2015-04-18 | reverse complement strand
CGATGCGCGCGTGCCGCACGAGCATCCGGTACTCGCCGTGGACCGGGATGAAGTACTTCGGCCGCAGGATGTTGAGGAGCAGCTTGAGCTCCTCCTGGCTCGCGTGACCGGACACATGCGGCCGAACGCCCGCGTCGTAGATGACCTCAGCGCCGAGCTTGAAGAGGTTGTCGACGGTGCGGCTTACGAGCTCCTCGTTCCCGGGGATCGGCGTCGCCGACATGACGACCGTGTCGCCGTCCTTCACCGCGACGTGCCGGTGGTCGCCTAGGGCCATGCGCGACAGCGCGCTCGTGGGCTCGCCCTGGCTCCCGGTGGTGATGATGCAGAGCTCGTGGTCGGGAAGCTTGTCGATCTCCTTCGGATGGATGAGCGATCCCTCGGGAAAGACGAGGTAGCCGAGTTCGCGTGCGGTCCGTGTGTAGTTCTCCATCGATCGCCCGATGATCGCCGTGCGCCGTCCCCACGCCGCGGCGACGTCGACGATCTGTTTGATGCGCGAGATGTTCGACGCGAAGGTCGTTGTGATCACACGGCCCGGAGCGCGCGACATGATCGTGTCGAGCAGGTCACCGACGTGACGTTCCGACTGCGTGTAGCCGGCGACCTCGGCCCGCGTCGAGTCCGACAGCAGCAGGAGCACGCCGTGCGCGGCGATCTCGGACAGCCGCGCGAAGTCGGTCTGCTTCCCGTCCACCGGCGTGTGGTCGAACTTCCAGTCGCCCGAGTGCACGATCGTCCCGTAGCGCGTCTCGATCGTCAGGCCGACGGCGTCGGGGATGCTGTGACACACGTAGTACGAGTCGCACCCGAACGGACCCACCTTGAACGGCGTTCCGGGCGTGATCTCGTTCGCGATCACTTTGTCGGCGAGCTTGTGCTCGCGCAACTTGGTGCGCATGAGGCCCAGCGTCAGCTTCGTGCCGTAGATCGGGACCTCGGGGAGATCGCGCAGCACGTACGGCAGCGCGCCCATGTGGTCCTCGTGCGCGTGCGTGAGGATGATCCCGCGCACCTTCGCCTTGTTCTGACGCAGATACGAGATGTCGGGGATGACGAGATCGATGCCGAGCATCTCCTCGTCGGGGAACATGAGGCCGGCATCGACGACGACGATGTCGTCGCCCTGCTCGATCGCGAGCATGTTCTTCCCGATCTCGCCGACACCGCCGAGCGGGATCACGCGAAGCCGGTTAGTTGCCAAAGAGCGTCATCTGATCCGCGGTCTTTTCCGCGGCCTTCTCCTGTGGGACGGGCTCGGTCGCCAGCAGCAGCGCAAGCGCCGCAAAGTCGCCCGCCAGAGCGCCGCGCAGCGCCGGCTGATGGAGCGCGGCGGCGGGGTGGTAGACGGGGAAGATCACGAGGCCGTCGACCTTGCGCGGGCGGCCGTGGATCCGGGAGATCGATTCACCGGGCAGGAACTTCGCCATCGCGTGCCGGCCGAGCGTCACGATCACGCGCGGCTTGAGGACCGCGAGATGCCGGTGTAACCAGATGTCGCACGCCGCGACCTCTTCCGGTAGCGGGTCGCGATTCTCCGGGGGACGGTGCCGCACCACGTTCGTGATGAACACCTTGCTCCGGTCGAGACCGATATCGGACAGGAGCTCGTCGAGGAGCTGCCCGGCCGCTCCGACGAAGGGCCGCCCCTGAAGGTCCTCGTTGTATCCGGGCGCTTCGCCGAGGAAGAAGATCCCCGATTCGGCGCTCCCCTCCCCCGGCACGGCCTGCCGGGCGCTCCGGTGAAGGGGACAGGCCGTGCATGCCCGGATCTCGTCGGCGAGCATGCGCAGGTCGTCTTGCATTCGCGGTGATTATGTCGCGCTCACGGCTTCGTCGGGGCTTTTCTCGCCAGGTAGAGCACGTCGGTGTAGATGCGCCTCGGCATCTCGACGACGTCCACGACGAATCCGGCGCGCGCGAACATGGCGACGGCCTCGGCGCGCGAGGGGAAGAAGAAACGCTCGCGTCCACCTTTGGTCAGGCCGAGGCTCACGGTGACCAGCTCCTGCCCGTAGGTGAGGGCGTAGCGCGGGTCGAGCCGGCGCTCCTGCGCCTTCACCACGAGCGGCCCGCCCTCGCCGAGGGCCGCGGCGGCGTTGCGGAGCACGCTCTCCTGCTGCTCGAATGGGAGCAGGTAGAGCACGTCCACGATCGTCACCGCGTCGCACCGTGGGGGCGTGTCGGCGATGATGTCGCCGACCTCGAAGCGCAGCCACTGCGTGTCCTGGATCGCGCCGCGCGCCACGTCGATCTTCTCGGGATCGAGGTCGATGCCGAGCACGCGCCGCGTCGGCGACGCCTCGCGCAGCACACAGGCGAACAGCCCGTGGCCGCATCCGAGATCCACGATGAAGCCCTTCTTCGGCACGTAACGCTCGACGACCGCCAGGTCGGAGAGGAACGCGCGCCCATGCACGAACAGGCGCGCCGTGATGGGCGCGTGTGTGTAGCGGCGAAGCGCGCGGCCCAGGGCGCCGGTCGCGGTGGCGCCCGGCATCAGTGGACCCGCCAGATCACGCCCTCGCGGCCGAGCGCGACGCGCAGCAGCGGGTCGGTGAGAAGTGCGAGATCGTCGACCCGCGGCAACAGGGCGTCCGCGGCGCTGAGGTCATCGTCCACGTACCCAGGATGGCCCGAAAGCTCCCCGAGCGCAGTGACGTCAGGTCGACGTACCAGGAGGGCCCGCGGATGCCGCGGAAGGCCAGGTCCGACGCGAGCGAGGCCGCGGCGAGCGACGCCGTCTTCAGCTCCGCCCGCAGCCGCGGCGCGCGAGCGCGGCGCACCCAGCGCACGCCCAGATCGCGCGCCACATGCCCGACCACAAGCGCGACCGGCGGCAGCAGATGCACATGGCGATGCGAGTCCCAGGCCAGCGCCGGGACGCCCCAGGAACGCGCCCGCGCGGCCTGCGCCCGAAGCTCGGTCGCGAGCTCCGCGGGGCGGACACGGCCGGTGAAGAGACGGCGGGTGAAGATCGGCAGCGCGTAGAACCGACCGTCCTCGTCACAGAGCGAACGGACCGCGGCGGGATCGCTCACCGGCCGGCCGCCGACCAGATCGAGGTGCAGTCCGACCTCGAGGTCTGGCTCGGCGAGCGCGAGTGCCGCGGCCTCCTGGGCAGCTGGGTACGTCACGATGAGCGATGTCGAGCGGACCACACCGCGTCGATGAGCTTCGAGGATGCCGCGCGTCACGCCGGAGCTAAGGCCGAGATCGTCGGCGGTGACGATGACGCTCAACCGTAGCGGCCGAGCATGTCATTGAGCCGGATACGGATCAGGTCGCGCATCATGCGCGGCGCCTGCGCCGCGAAGTTGATGCTCGTCTCGTGGTCCTGCACGAGCGCGAAGGGGATCTCGCGAACGCGGTAACGAGCGCGGCGCGCGAGGAAGAGGACCTCGGCATCGAACGCGAAGCCGTGCAGGCGCTGGCGCAGGAAGAGATCCTTCGCGGCCTCCGCGGTGTAGGCCTTACCGCCGCACTGAGTGTCCTGGACGCCGGTCGGCACGAGCGCTCGCACGCACGCGCGGAACGCGTCACCGATGAACCGGCGCCACCACGGACGGCGCACGACGGAGCCGCGTACGTAACGCGACGCGATCGCGATGTCGGCGCCCTCGTCGATCGCGCGGAGGAACTTGTCGATGATGTCCACCGGGATCGTGAGATCGGCGTCGAGAAAGACGATCGGATCGCCCGTGGCGCTGCCCACGCCCGCGCGCACTGCGGAGCCCTTGCCGCGGTGCGGCAGCGGCAGATAGCGATACGTGAGGCCGCCGTGCGGCAGCGCCGCGATCGCATCGGCGAACGCTTCACCGGTGTGGTCGGTCGAGCCATCGTCCGCGACGATGATCTCCGCCTGCAGTCCGCGGTCGCCGAGGTACTCCGCGCAAGCGGCGAGGCTCGCCGCGATCCGGCGAGCCTCGTTATAGGCCGGTAGAACCAGCGAGAGCAGCGACTACCTGCGAGGCGGACCGCTTCGCCGGAAGCCTCCCCCACCACTGCCGCCCGGAGGGCCGCGGAAGCCGCCCCGGTCGCCGCCCTCGCGGTCGTTGAACCGCGCCCGTTCGGCGCGCTGCCGCTCCTCGAAGCCGTTGCCGTCTTCGTTCACGGCACGCATCGAGAGGTTGACGCGGCCCTGACGGTCGACCTCGGCGATCTTCACCGTGACCTTGTCACCGACCTTCACGACGTCCTCGATGCGGTTCACGCGATCGTTCGAGATCTCCGAGATGCGCACCAGCCCCTCCTTCCCGGGAAGGTACTCGACGAACGCGCCGATCGACATGATCCGCGTGACCTTGCCCTCGTAGACCTCGCCGACCTCGGGCTCCTTCGTGAGGCCCTCGATCATCGCCTTCGCCTTCTCGCGGCCCTCGGCCTTGGCACCGGTGATCCGCACCGTGCCGTCGTCCTCGAGCTCGATCGCGGTGCCGGTCTCGCTCTGGATCGCGCGGATCATCTTGCCACCGGGGCCGATGACTTCGCGGATCTTGTCGGGATGGATCTTGATCGTCTCGATGCGCGGCGCCCAGAACGACAGCTCCGGTCGTGGCGCGCTGATGACGTCTTGCATCGCCTTCAGAATGAACAGGCGCGCTTCGCGAGCCTGCGCGAACGCCTCCCGCATGATCGCGAGCGAGATCCCCTTGATCTTGATGTCCATCTGCAGCGCCGTGATGCCCTTGGCGGAGCCGCAGATCTTGAAGTCCATGTCGCCGTAGTGGTCCTCGAGGCCCTGGATGTCGGTGAGGATCGTGTACCGGTTGCCCGAGGTCACCAGGCCCATCGCGATGCCCGCGATCATCTCCTTGATCGGCACGCCCGCATCCATGAGCGAGAGCGTCGAACCGCAGGTCGATGCCATCGACGAAGAGCCGTTCGACTCGAGCGTCTCGCTGACGATGCGGATCGTGTACGGGAACTCGTCCTTCGTCGGAAGGACCGGCAGCAGCGCGCGCTCGACGAGCGCGCCGTGACCGATCTCACGACGTCCGGCGCCACGCATCATGCGCACTTCACCGACCGAATACGGCGGGAAGTTGTAGTGATGCATGAAGCGCTTGGTGTCGACCGGCGAGAGCGTGTCGATGATCTGCTCGTCACCGGTCGGCCCGAGTGTCGTGACTGAGAGAACCTGCGTCTGCCCGCGGGTGAAAAGACCGGAGCCGTGCGTCCGCGGCAGCACGCCGACCTCGACCGAGATCGGCCGGATGGTCGTCGTGTCGCGGCCGTCCGGCCGCAGCTTCTCCTCGGTCACCGCGCGCCGGAACTCCTCCTCGAGGATCGTTTCGAAGGCCGTGGCGACCTCCTCCGTGAGGACGAGGCTCCCCTCTTTGACGAACTGCGCGACCGCCTCGGCCTTGAGCTCGTCGAGTCCGCTCTCGCGCTGCGCCTTGTCCGGATTGCGCAGCTTGGCTCGGATGCGCTCCTTCAGGAACGCGATGACCGCGCCGAGCTTGGCTGTGTCGAACGGGAGCGGGGCGACCGGGAGCTTGGGCTTGCCGACGGCGCGCCGAAGCTCCTCCTGCGCGTCGCAGAGCTCCTTGATGCCTTCCTGAGCGAGCGCGAGCGCCTCGACCAGGAAGTCCTCGGTCACCTGACGGGCCCCGGCCTCGATCATCATGATCGAGTCGCGCGTTCCCGCGACGACGAGGTCAAGCTCGCTCTCGTCCATCTGCTGGATGGTCGGGTTCAGCGTGAGCTTGCCGCCGACCGTGCCGACGCGAACGCATCCGATGGGCCCTTCGAACGGCGCGTCAGAGATCGTCAGCGCTGCGGATGACGCGTTGACAACCAACACGTCGTAGTCGTTCTCCTGGTCGGCGGACCAGGCCGAAGCGACGATCTGGACGTCGTTCTTGAATCCCTTGGGGAAGAGCGGGCGGATCGGTCGATCGGTGAGGCGCGCGGTGAGGATCCCCTCCTCGGACGGCCGACCCTCGCGCCGTGGAAACGAGCCGGGGATCTTCCCAGCCGCGTACAGGCGCTCTTCGAAGTCCACCGTGAGCGGGAAGAAGTCGATCCCGGGCCGCGTTGTCTTCGCGACCGTCGCGGCGGCGAACACGATGGTGTCCCCGTAACGCACCGTGACGGCACCGCCCGCCTGCTTCGCGTACTTGCCTGTTTCGAAGACGAGGGGCTTCCCGTTGATCGTTGCCTGGGCTTGCGTGACTGGCATGTATTTGTTGGGGTGCCTCTAAGAAGAGACCCAGGGAGTTCCCTGGGTCATCCGCGCTTTCGCGGCCTCGCTACCGGCGGAGTCCGAGTCGCCCGATGATCACCTGGTAGCGCTCGGGAGACTTCTGGTGCAGGTAGGCGAGGAGCCGCCGCCGCTGTCCGACCATCTGGAGCAGGCCGCGCCGACTGGAATTGTCGTGGCGCGCTGCGCGAAGGTGTTCGGTCAGATGCTTGATGCGCTGCGTGAGGACTGCGATCTGGACCTCCGGCGAACCGGTGTCTTTCTCGTCGCGCTGGTAGGCCCCGATGAGCTCACGCTTGGATGTCGTCGTCGCGGGCGGCACCCACTGTCCTTTCTCTGATCCGTAGATCTTGTTTTGTCCCGATCAGTGTATGCGATGAGTGACCAGCCGTCACGAACGCGACTGATCGCGCAGGGCAGCACGCGTGGCTTCCACATCGCGAGCGATCTGCTCGCTGAGCTCTGCCGCGGTCTCGAATCGCAGCTCGTCGCGCAGGCGACGCACGAACGTGGCCTCGATCCTCGCGTCCGGGACGTCGCCGTCCCAATCGAGTAGGTATGCCTCGAGCGTTCGCTCGTTGCCACCAAGTGTCGGTCTCACGCCCAGACTCGCGGCGGCCGCGATCTGCCGGTCGCCGATCCCGAGCGACACCGCGTAGATCCCATCGCGCGGTAGAAGGCGCGCGGCCGGGACCGCGAGTGCGATCGTCGGAAAGCCGAGCGCCTTTCCGTGCATCGCGCCGGGGACGACCGCGCCGCTGACGGTGTAGCTGCGGCCCAGCAGTCGCGCTGCGTTTTCGACGTCGCCCGCGAGGAGCGCATTGCGGACGCGGGTCGAGCTGACGATCCCGCCGTCGAGCGTCACAGGCGTCGCCACGATGACCTCGAAACCGTATTGGGGACCCGCGGTCCGGAGCGTGCGGATGTCCCCGCGACGATCGTGCCCGAAGCGGAAGTCCTCGCCGACGAAGATCTGACGCACGTCACCGGCGTGCGCCACACGGCGCACGAACTCGTCCTCCTCCTGCTCGGAGAACTCCTTGGTGAAATGGAAGATGACCACATCGTGTGCGCCTGCCGCGTGGAGCAGACGCAACCGATCGTCGATGTCCGTCAACACGGAGGGCGGTGCTCCTGGCGCCAGGACCTGGATCGGGAGCGGATGGAACGTCGTCGCGAGCGGCGTGCCGCCGTGTTCCCTGGCGCGCTCGGCGGCCTGCCGGATGAGTGCCTGATGGCCGATGTGGACGCCGTCGAAGATCCCGATCGCGATGGACAGCGGACCGCGCGGCCACCCGGTGAAATCGCTCAGCTCAGCCACGAGCGCTGAGGCTAGGGCTAGTCGACGGCTCCGGCAGGTGCTGGCATCGGCTCGGCCAGACCCGGCGCGCCCGGGGCGGCGCTCTCACCGGGCTCGAGCGGCCGCACGTCGGTGCTCGCGGGGCCGGCGCGCACCCGCTCGCGCCTCGCTCTTGCCCGCTTTCTTGCCGGCGCCGCTTCTCCTCTGAGGAATAGCACTGGCGTGGCCACCGCGAGGATGTAGCCGAGGTAGTTGCCCTGGAAGTAGCGGCCGAAGAAGAGGAACGCGAGGAGCGTGAGCGCGTAGCCGGTGAGCATCGTGGCGAGGGTCGGCTGCTTCCATAGCCTCCACATCCACCAGAGGGCGATCGGCGTCGCGACGGCGATCTCGATCGCGGCGAACGGGAAGTCCGCCTGCCGGAATTCGATCACGCCGAGAGCGAGGAGCAGCGCGGAGAAGCCCATGCCGGAGATCGGATACGTCCAGGCCGCGCCGCCGGCGTTGTAGCGGACGACGTCGTCATAGAACGCCGCGAAGTCGTTGAGCAGGAACGGCAGGAACGTGATCGCCAGGAACAGCGTCGCGGGCCAGAGCGGGCGCCACAGGACGTCCCATGCCTCGCGGACGGTTCGCGGGCGCCGCGTCGCGACCAGCCACACCGCGACGAACGGCATGATGAAGACGGCGTGCAGCTTCGCGGCCGCGGCGATCGCGATCGCGAACGAGCCGAGCGTCCGCCGCTCGCGCTGAAGCAGGGCGATCCCTGCGAACAGGAACATCAGCACGAAGAAGTCGTTGCGGCCTTCGACGACGAATGGGAACAGCTGCGGGTTCAGCGCGACGAGCGTCACGAGCGCGAGTCGGTTGTCCACGCGACGCGCAAGGAGCGGCACGATCGCGAGCGTCGCGATGTACGCCGGCAGGTACAGGTAACGCTGGTCCCAGAACAGCCCGACCTTGTCGAAGAGCCACACGAACGGCGTCGTGACGAGGAAGAGGAATGGGAAATACGTGAGGTGATAGAGCGCGGGGTTGTTCACCATCGGCCAGTAGTAGAGCGGGGTGTCGAGGTAATCCGCGACGTACGGGTTCTGTCCGAGGAGCAGCTTGCGGGCGGCCCATTCGATCATCAGCGCGCCGTCGTGGATGTAGGTGTAGGGCTTCCCCGTCTCGCGCAGGACGAGCGACGCGAGCGTCGGGACGACGACGAAGACCGCGATGATGGCCGCGAGGTGCACGGCGCGTTGACGCGTTGTGAACGCGGCGCCCGAGATGTGATCGCGCATGGCGTAGGCGATCGGCAGCACGCCGCACGCGATGAGGAACCCGGTGTCGGCGCCAAATGGGAACAGCTGCCAGAGCGGCACATCGCGCGTCGCCGCGACGGTCGTGTGGTTGCCGAACAACAGCAGCCAGTTCGCGACACCGACCGCGCTCACGACCTTGGCGTCGAGCGAGAGCTCGCGCCACGCCTGGAGGGCCGCGCGGGCGAAGCGTTCCGCGACCTTGATCACGTGGGTCCCCCTGCGCCGATGAGTTTACTGGCCGACTCGTCGAGATACCGACGAGGCAGCACCAGTGTTTCGTCGTTCATGACGCGCAGTCGCGCGACAGCGGCGTCGCGGCCCGCGGCCCGGAGGGCCTCGATGCCGATCGCGTCGGCGATGTCGAGCGCCCCGATCGCAAGGCGCCGGAGCGCGGCGAGATGCGCGGCCGACCCGAGCGCTCTTCCGAGATCGCGCGCGATCGACCGCACGTAGGTGCCGCTCCCGCAGACGATGAGGAGGCGCGCGTCGGGCGGGTTCCACTCCGTCATCTCGAGTCGGTGTACCTGCACCTCCCGCGCCGCGAGGTCGACCGTTTCGCCGCCACGCGCGCGCGAATACGCGGTCCGGCCGCCGACCTTCACCGCGGCGTAGGCGGGCGGGACCTGCGATATCGCGCCGCGTGACCGCGCCAGCGCCCCTTCGATGGCGCCCGAATCCGCGGGCGGCGCCACGCTGCGTGTCACCTGGCCCTCCCGGTCGTCGGTTGCCGTCTCGGTCCCGAAGCGCACGAGCGCGTCGTAGACCTTGGGGGCGGTGTGCAGGCGCTCGGTCGCGCGCGTCGTCTCGCCCACGAGAAGCGCGAGGAGACCGGTCGCGAGTGGATCGAGCGTGCCGCCGTGGCCGACGCGCCGCTCACCCAGGACACCGCGAACGACCGCGACGACGTCGAACGAGGTCCAGCCCTCGGGCTTGTCGATCGCGAGGATGCCGGTAAGCCCGGCCTGTTTCAGGCGATCCCTTCGGCGACCGGCTGAGCCGCGCGCGCGGCCGCGAGCGCCTCGCGCGTGACGCGCAGCACGGCCTCGCGCACCTCGACGACGCTGCCGGTAACGAGCGCGCCTGCGGCGCGCACGTGGCCGCCCCCGCCGAAGCGCGACATGACCGCCGACGCGTCGACCGACGGCGCCCAGGCGGAGGTGCGGCACGAGACCTTGATCCGCCCGGCGTCGTGCTCGTTGAACAGGAGCGCGACCCGCATTCCGCTCGCGCGGGCGATCTGCTCTACCAGACCGGACACGTCCTCGTCCAGCGCCTCGGAGCTCGAGAAGTCTTCACGCGTGACCTCGGTCCACACGAGCTCTCCCTCCTGCTCGCGACGCAGCCGCGAGAACGCGAACCCCCACAGCTTCAGCGCCTGGAAGCGCTTGTTGCGGAAGACGTTGTACGTGATCGCCTGGAGATCGGCGCCCGCTTCGCGCAGCCGCGCGGCGCGCTCGAGCGCGCGCGAATCGGTCGATGGGAACTGGAACGATCCGGTGTCGGTCATGATCCCGATGAGCGCCGCCGTGGCCATGTCCGCCGTCCACTTCACGCCGAGCGCATCGATGACGCGCGACACGAGCTCCGCCGTTGCCGCGGACGTGACGTCCACGAGGTTCACCGAGCCGAAACGATCGTTCGATGCATGGTGATCGATGTTCACGAGCGTCGGCCCGGCGGGAAGCGCGAATTTCGCGCGATCGGCCGAGCCGAAGTCGACCGTGACGATGAGGTCGCAGGTGTTCGGCGGTGGCGCGCTGGTGTAGCGATCGGCCCACGCCAGGAAGCGAGCGTGCTCCGGCACGGGGTCGGCGCAGTGGAGCGTCACGTGCTTTCCGAGGCTGTCGAGCGCGAGGCCGAGCGCGATGCCGGAGCCGATGGTGTCGGGGTCGGGGTCGCGATGCGAGACGATCGCAACGGTCTT
>WNFA01006536.1_pt1 | contig 10736 bp, 8 predicted proteins | sample 5400481 | NCBI WGS metagenome assembly WNFA01 (sample SAMN13153340, study PRJNA577476) | soil metagenome | isolation source: 120 cm saprolite under Douglas fir tree site 2 hole 1 replicate 2 | place: USA:California | collected 2015-04-18 | reverse complement strand
GCCTCCAAGGCGACCCTCGTCTTCAGGTCGGCACTGTATCGTTTCCGTTGCACTGACATCGTTTTCCTCCTTCTCGCCGGTTTCTCGATACAGCTATTTTATCTTATCGACCTGTCCAGTTTCCTGGTACCATTATACTTTGGGTAGGATATGAATTTGTTTACTACGACCTGTTCTCAATCGATGAATGCATAGTTCGCAATGATCGAGAGGTATTCATCACTATCACTTTCGATCGTCCAGACTGTCAAAACCAATATGCGCAGGCACTAATACTGTTTCTAGATTTCGTTAAAACCCATCTCTTAAGATACTTAGGATTGGATGGTGAACAATTTGAATCACAGCTTCGAATGGCAGCAGCTCTCCACTCACTAGCAATCCCTATGTTCCACCTACTTCATCATAAAAGTGAAACCCGAGCGCTCGCATTTACGTGCCTGGGCCTTTACCATGCTGCATTGGCTCTGGCTTGAGATGCACTGCCGGTCTGATATAGTCCTTATGGTTACTTTTTACTAAGATATTCATGAAACCGTTTGTTATCATAATGATTGATATCATGCCTCTCAACGAAGATCGTATAGAAAAGAGAGGGGAAGGCTATGAATTCGCAGACGAAATCTATCGTCCTCATCACAGGAGGAAACAGCGGAATCGGGCGGGCAATCGCAGAGGCCTTTGTCAGAGTTGATGCTCAAGTCATTATCATCGGACGTAATCAAGAAACACTTAGCACAACTGCCCAGGCTCTTAGTTCTAGTGTCGCTTGGTATCAAACAGACGTAAGTTTGCGTAATCAGGTTGCTACGACAGTGGCATCTATAGTTAAGCAATTCGGACAGATCGATGTGTTGGTTAATGCTGCGGGCTTCATGAAGCGAGTCTCTACCAACACGCCTCTACATGAGGCAGAACAGCTGTGGGACGAGGTCCTGAACACGAACTTGAAAGGCTGTTTTTGACCTATAGTTTGGCGCGTGAACTAAGCCCTCAAGGTATTACGGTTAATGCTATTGCACCTGGTTTCATAGAGCACACCAGATCCACTAGCGATGGGTCCGAAGAGCGTGTACAGCGTACTATCACTGAGACACCAGTTGGTCGAATGGGATGTGTAAACGATATCGTGTATGCCACCCTCTACTTAGCTTCTCCAGAAGCATCCTTTATCACTGGGCAGATACTCAATATCAATGGTGGCTTACTGTTTGGACATTGAGTATTGCTTTATACATTTTCACTCCATAGTATGCAGGAAAGTAGGAGCGATTAAGTTCCTCTCAAAACACAACCGAGATAACGTGTCGCAAGGAACTCTGCTCAAGAGCTTGGCCCGCGTATAGCGAGCCAATATGCTCCAGACACTCCTATACTGTCTCCTTGTTGCAAAACCCGAATTGTTGGTATTGGAACGTACTTGAGATTTGCTTCCAGATAGCGAACGGTTTGCTCTAAAAAGAGTGGGTATCTTTGACTCACTCCTCCAATAAGCACTATTTGCCTCAACTTGAATAATGCGCTCAACGTCATGAAAAATTTGCCGAGTTCTATTCCATAATTGGACCAGAATTCATGGTCTTCCAAATTCTCCGATCCAGTGCCCAAGCGTTTGCCGAGTTCTATTCCAGAAAGATCTGCCGCTACACAGCCATATTGTCCACAACCACACTTGATGCTATTTCCGCTCAGATTTAGAGGTATATGACCGACTTCCAGCGGCATAACACACTTTCTGGTAACTAATGCCCCTCCTACACCAGTTGAAAGAGTGATTAGCATGGTAGGCTCCATTCCATGAAGTTCTTGATTTTGTACTGCATAGCCTGCAGCCTCTGTATCCTGTAGAATTAAAATTTTACCAGTTACTTGCAGTAAGTTACGAATATCAGCCTCAATGTGCTTCCCGTCCCATTCGTCTCCAAGATTGAGAGCCTTAACGATCCGTTGCTTCTCAACTATAGCAGGCAGTGCTATAGCAAGGGATTGAATAGGTTCATATGGCCTTAGCCTTTCATAAAGGAGCTGCAGGTACTGAGTGTAGATATGAGGTGTTCTTAGCTTCATAACCTCGTGCTCCCCATCCCAAAATCTCGTAAAAGATGCGCCTGAGTCAACACCGATACTCGTCATTCGATTCCTCCAAAAGAATCTGTCTTAACCTTAAATCGCATTATATCGGATTTCATAACTCACTCACTGCAGACTGAAACGACAGAGCACACCCGACAGTTCCCTAAACAGTTGGGTGTGCTCCACTCTTTCCTTGAGCAAACTTTACGCGTTCCCAAACTTTACTGCTGTCGTATTATACATCACCGTCTCAGCGATATAGCGCATATCCATCTCCTCCAGCACCTTCTTCTTGCCCAGCAGCAGCTTCGCCATATCAAACGCGCAGTTCAACTGCTCTTTTTCAAGCTCGTAGCCCAGTTCGCGCATCTGAGCGGCAAGCGCCGCATGTCCTGGGAGTTTGCCCATGTGTATACGGCGGCAGTCAGGCCAATGGATTCGGGCGTCATGATTTCGTAGGTGCGGGCATCCTTGAGTACGCCGTCCTGATGAATGCGTTGCGACCAACCAAAGCCCAATCTTTGCACACGGGAAGCACTACAAGGAGATCCTTCTTGTTCTCCGCTCCCTGTTCGCTGAAAGCGCAGGACCGCTAGAGATATATAAGAACAGAAACGAAGGGCCTCTTCTCTCGTCTTCTACTCTCCTGGTTGGCTTGGAAAGAGGATGGGGAGATTTCGTTCCAGGCGCATCCATTGACCCCATTGATAACGTTGATGAATAACAACACTCACCAGGAATGCCACGATTCCCGCACTTGTGCAGACCCACAAAGGCAAGCTGAACACAGCAAGCAGCAGGCCCACAAAGCTCCCGATCAGCACACTATTGATCACGGCGATCATGCCAGCCACATTGAAGAAGACCTGCACCCAGGAGGTAGACATCTCTTCATGGCTCAATATTTCTCCCCGATCGTCATGAGCAGAAAGAATAAAGTAGGGTTGCAACTGCGGGGCATACTCCAGATAGAGGTGGCGAAGACGGTTGACACCGCGAGCGTACGTATAATCTGTACTGCCTGATTGCAGCACGCGCTCAAAGGTGATCAGCCCCATCAACACGAGTGTGGGAATCACGACCAGACTGAACACAAAAAAGGCCGTTCCTAGGTGAGAAATCTGTCCTACAAAGGTGAGTGCAATTAATCCGCTGGAGACGGCCCCAACAAAGAGACTGGAGCGGCCATTGGCTTCTGAAATGGTCATGGATCGCCCTGTTTGTAAGTTATAGTGTTCGGTCGTGATGATCGAGACGAGTTGTGAGGAAAGCTCCACGGGGAAGTGTTCGTTGTTGTGTTGTTGCATCGGTATCTGTCCTTTCGAGCAAGGCGCTCTTCCCTTTGCTTACAGAAAGAGTGCTCAGCATGCTTCTCATTCAGCAATCTTCTAGCGTCCTTTGGACTGTCCATCTCATTTTACCTCACAAAAGTGGAATGGTCATCGCCTACTGCGGCTTGACATTGGGGAAGAGGTAGGGTCATAGATGGTGATTCCGTATGTTACATAGGGAAGCATTTAGCCTTATGTACAGCGATGCTCAATGGAACCTATGACGAGTTCTGGGAGGAACAACCTCACCTTGTTGCTTGCCTACAACTTTTTCATATGCTCGCCATCGAAGCCTCGACGTAGCCGCAACGGCCAGAGTTAGGGAGCGTGCCGGGTGCTGTTCACAGGAACGTCCTCAATCGCCCCCAACGCGCGCAACGTCGTCTTCTGCGCCTCGGTCACTCCTCGGATCCCCGTGATATTGAGGCGCTCGTAAGGCCGGTCGCGCCGCAGCGTCTGCAGTTGCTCGCCGCTCTGGAGATCCCACAGCTGAATGGTATTATCATCGCCGCAACTGGCCAGTCTCCGGCCATCGGGACGTACGCTGAGTGACTGGATCGCCCCCTGATGCCCCTGCCGAAGCGCCAGGCATTTCCCGTGCTGCGTGTCCCACCAGCGCAGGTTCCCATCGTTGCCGCCACTGACCAACACCGCTCCGGTCGGACTCCAGGCCAACGCGTACACGATCACATTCGGCTCGCTCCAGGCCTGCAGGCGCTCCCCACTCTGCACATCCCAGACGAAGAGCTCCCCGCCACCTCTGCTTCCGCCACCACTGGCCAGCCGCGTGCCATCGGGGCTCCAGGCTACACTCATGACTATGCCACGATGCCCCTGGAATTGCTGTAGCAGCGTGCCGTCTGGGACCTCCCACAGGCACACGCTGCCATCATCGCCGCAACTGGCCAGGTACGTCCCGTCCGGACTCCACGCCACGCCATAGAAGAGGGCGTTGACGTGGTCAGGGTCCCGCAAAATCTGCCGAGCCTCTCCCGTGGTCGCGTCCCACAGCCGGACGGCATTGTCCAACCCGCTACTGGCCAGAAACCTCCCATCCGGACTCCACGCCACCCCAAACACGAGGGAGCGATGGCCACGCAGCAGCCTGAGTGGCGTCGAGCCTTCCACATCCCAGATGGTCACCAGCGTATTCGAGCCTGCACTGGCGAGCCGGGTGCCATCCGGACTCCAGGCGATGTCGTAGAGCGAGACCGCGTAGCCCTGCATGATGTGGACACACTGCCCCCTCTCCACGTCCCACACCCGTAAGGTCCCATCTTCACTGCCGCTGAGCAGGCTGCGGCTGTCAGGTGTGAAGGCGATATCGTACACACCGGCGGTATGCCCGTGCAGCCCCGTCCGATAGCTGCCCCGATCGACATCCCAGAGCCAGATCGTTTGGTCAAAGCCACAACTGGCCAGCAGGCGCCCATCCGGGCTCCAGGCCACCGCCCGCACCCGCTCTGTATGCCCTGTCAGCGTCTTGCGCAAGCTGAGGCTTTCCACGTCCCACAGCCTCACGGTGTCATCCCAGCTTCCGCTGGCCAACTGTGTGCCATCGGGGGCAAAGGCCAGCTCCAACACCCAGTTGGTATGACCCGCGAGCATCCGCACGCCCGTGCCTGGCTGCGCGCCCGAGATCTCCCACAGTCGAATGCCTCCATCGACGCCCCCACTGGCGAGTAGGCTCCCATCAGGATTCCAGGCCAGCGCGAACACCGGGCCGCTCTGACCGGTGAGCGTCTGGCGGTGCGCGCCGGATGTCGCGTCCCAGAGCTGGACGGTGGCATCATCTCCGCCGCTGGCGAGCATGCGTCCATCGGGAGCAAAGGCCAGGCACTCGATGTTGTCGGTGAACCAGCTCACCCAGAGCAGGGCACCGCTCTCGATGTCCCACAGCTTGATGGCACCATCCCAGCTCCCAGTAGCCAGCGAGCGTCCATCCGGGCTGAAGGCGAGGGCGCGCACCGTGTCGCTATGCGCCTGCCAGGCCAGGTGCAGGAGCCTCCCTTCTTCGCGCCACACGCGTACTTCCCCCCGCCTGCTGCCGGCAGCCCAGTACTGCCCATTGCGGCTGATGGCCACTGCCCAGGGGATATCAAAGGCCTCGTTCAAGACCGTCTCGCGCACGGTGGCCCCGGCAAGGGAGGCATCCTGCATCTCAACCCCGTGCAGAGACGCTCCCCGAATGCAGAGCTGCGACAGATCCAGGCCGCGCAGGTGCCCGCGCTGCTGGCGCAGCAGCGCCAGCACGTTCGCCGGTCCATAGCCTTGCGCATACTCTGCCTGTGTACGCAATTGGTCGAGCAGCGCGAGCAGGTGCCCCTCCACTTCAGCTCGCCCCCGGTACACACTCCGTACCTGCGCGAGCAGCGGAGTCACAATGAGCCGCTCCTGAGTCTGGCGCACGTATTCTTTGGCGGTGGCCAGTTCCAGACCATGCTCGATCAGGCGAGCCAGCCGTCGCTGCTCGATCTCGCTGGCCGCCTCCGCGATGAGCCGCGCCGTCGCATATTCCAGCACCACCGATTGCAGCGTGAAGCTCCCCGCACGTTGCCCGCGCTCGATCAAGCTGCGTCGGCGCAGCGCCTCCACGGCTTCCAGCACCTGGGCGCGTGGCGGCGGCATGCCTAGCACCGCCAGCAGCTCCTCCAGGCTCACCGGCTCGCGCAGGATCGCCAGCCACAGCAGCACGCTCTGCTCGAGAGCCGAGAGACGGGCGAATTGCTCGTGCAGCAGCTCCCGCACACTGCCAAAGACCACTTCGCCTTGTTCTAGGAACGCAGCGATCTCGCCCCCGAAGAGCTCCGCGATGGTCTGCGCCACGATGTTCAAGACCAGCGGGTTGCCTGCATACACCTCCACCAGGTGCGCCCGGTCTTGTGCGCTGCCCAGCAGTTCCCGTTCCTCTAATAACTGCTCACTTGCCACCGCATCCAACCCGACGAGGCGCAAGGCCCGCACCGGCTTCTGGCTGCCCTCCAGCGGTAGGAGATCAATCGGTTTCTCCCGGCTGGTGAGCAGCAGGCAACTCTGGTGCGCGGTCTCGCCCACTCGGTGCAGCAGCTGCGCGTATCCCTCGTAGCCGGGACGCATGCGACCCGTGCCCGCGCCTTCCTCCAGCAGCGTCTCCAGGTTATCCAGCACCACGAGCGCACGCCGGACACGCAAGTACCCCATCAGGAGACTGAGGCGTCGTTCGAGGGAGGTCGGCATGAGACCCAACGGCTGGGGGGTGAGCACTTGGAGGCACTCATCCAAAATCGCTTCACAGGCGGGAGCATCGCGCAGGGAACGCCAGATCACCACCTCGAAGTGTGGAGCAACCTGGTGCATCAGACGAACCGCGAGCGCTGACTTGCCGATGCCGCCCATGCCCTCTATGCTCACCACCCGGCAGCGCTCCTCGATCACCCACTGGGAGAGCCGTGCCACCTCCCCCGCGCGCCCATAGAAGCTCGGCACATCCAGCGCGTCGCCCCAATCGACCCGCGGCTCACCCAAAGCCTGAGGAGCGCTGTCGTGCTCAGCACCAGGGGTCTGCTCGACCGGCCGTGGCGCCACGAGCGCAAGCCGGGGACGCTGGGTACCCAGCAGCCTCTGGAGCCACGGCTCATCGAGTAACACCTTCTGATGCGCCGCGTGCCAGAGGGCACGGACCTCCTCCTCTTCGCGCCCGGACGGAAAGGCCTGCTGCCCGACGGCGAATGCCAGCAACGCTTTGAGATGCTCGGCCTTGGGATAACTGAAGCCTCCCTCCCATCTGCCGATCGTTTTGCGTGAGACGCGAAGCCTCTGGGCTAAGTCCGCTTGTGTCAGCCCAATGGCGGTGCGCAGGGTCAGCATGGCCTGACCAAAAGCATAGTCTCGCTCACTGTAGGAGAACCGCTTCATGAGCGGGCTCCTTTCTATGTGACCTCAAGGAGCGCGCCACGGGACATGACAGGAGTGATATGGGACACGATGGGAAGTGACATGGGACACAATGGGCCCTGACTTCCCCGAGCATTCCTGTTATATTTAGGGTGTTGGATGCGCTCCACGCGGGTCCACGCTGTTTGAGGCGGGTCTGGGGGAATGACACGTGACTCCAGACCCTTCCTCTGACTTCATCCCTTTATGATAGCAGATGTGTTGACAAACGGCCAGGACCTTTGACCCAACCGACAAACCCAAAGGAGTACTACATGACAGTTCTCACGATCCATGAACAGCAAGAGATCGACCGCGCCAACGACTCAGGATTGCAGCCGGTCGTGTTCGTGCACGGCCTCTGGCTCCTCTCGTCAAGTTGGGACCGCTGGCGTGCGCTGTTCGAAGAGCAGGGCTACACCACGCTCGCGCCTGGCTGGCCCGATGACCCGGACACCGTCGAGGCGGCCAAGCAAGATCCGGAGGTCTTCGCCCACAAGCGGATCAAGCAGGTCACGGATCACTACATTGACGCCATCCGCCAGCTCAAGACGAAGCCCGCCGTCATCGGCCATTCCTTCGGCGGCCTCATCGCGCAGCGGTTGGCCGTGACAGTCGCGATCGATCCCGCTCCGTTCCGCGGAGTGCTCCCGCTGCCTCTCTCGGCGCTGAAGTCGTCGTCGGCGGTTCTGGGCAACCCCCTCAACTACACCCGCGCCGTCCCGCTGACCTACGAGCAGTTCCGTTTCGCCTTCGCCAACGCCGTAGACGAGAGCGAAGCTCACAAGCTGTACGAGACGTACTCGGTGCCTGGCTCCGGTGTGCCGATCTTCCAGGCGGCCACCGCCAATCTCAACCCGTGGACGGAAGCCCAGGTCGACACGCAGAATCCCGAGCGTGGACCGCTGCTGATCATCTCCGGCGAGCACGACAACACCGTCCCATGGGCGATTGCCCATGCCTCCTATAAGCAACAGGAGAAGAATCCCGGCGTGACTGAGATCCGTGAAATACCCGACCGCGGACACTCACTCACCATCGACCACGGGTGGCGTGAAGTGGCCGAGACCGCGCTCACGTTCATCGCGCAACAGCTTCAGAAAGGCCAGTAGTCGCGGCATGTCGCTCGTTCGGTCGCGAGTTCAGCAATCGAAAGGAAAAGAGTGTTATGAGTTCGCTTGAAGGAAAAGTTGCTGTAGTAACAGGTGGCAATAGTGGGATTGGCCTGGCGACTGCCAGAGAATTTCATGCCAATGGAGCCAAAGTCGTGATTGCAGGACGCGATCGTGGGACCCTTGAAGAGGTCTCTCAAGAACTGGGTCACGATGTTCTGGCGGTTCCAACCGATGTCACGAAGCTCAGTGATATTGATCAGTTGATGGCTCGTGCATACGAGACGTTTGGCAAACTGGATATCCTGTTTGTCAACGCAGGCTTTTTCAAAGGGGCCCCTCTGGAAGAGGTGGATGAAGGTGCTTTTGATGAGATGATGAATGCCAATTTGAAAGGGGCGTATTTCACCGTCCAGAAGGCCCTCCCCTTTTTCAATGAGCCAGCATCTATTATTTTCAATGGCTCGGTGAACGCCCTCACGGGTATAGCCAATAGTTCGCTCTATACGGCCAGCAAGGGTGCGGTTCACGCGCTTGCTCGTGCGCTGGCGGCTGAACTGATTGGTCGTGGTATTCGGGTGAACACCATCACGATTGGTCCCACCGCGACGCGGCTCCTGGCCCGGTCGGGGTCTTCGCCAGAAATCCTGCAGGCTCAGGATGTGGCGCGGATCAGCCGTTCGCCGGTCAAGCGTCTGGGCCGTCCTGAAGAAGTGGCCAAAGTTGCGCTGTTTCTCGCTTCTGATGACTCATCTTTTGTCGTGGGATCAGAGATCGCTGCTGATGGTGGCTGGCTCTTAAATACCATGTAGATCACGCCTTATGATTGTCACCCTGAGCGCAGCGAAGGGTCTGCCTTTGGGCAAGGAGATTCTCTATGAAAACATGCAACATTGACCATATTAACAGGGCAAAGGCAATAAAGTGCTTTGATGGGCATCGTCAGATGCTACAAGGTTGGTTCGCGATCATGAAGCATCGACCTGGGATGGGAAGGTGGCGTTGGACACTATCATTCACTCTTGTCTTGCTTTTGGGTATCGTCCTGGCCATCGGGGTTCTCCCGTCGACGGCCCATTCTCAGGAGCCGCACTCTCTTCTGCCAAACGGCTTTACTGAGGGTTTCGTCAGGACGAATGGAATACGTATGCATTACGTGCGCGGTGGAGAAGGCGAGCCATTAGTGCTCCTGCACGGGTTCCCAGAAACCTGGTATGCATGGCGAAAAGTACTTCCCAGCCTTGCAAAGCATTACACTGTGATTGCTCCTGACTTGCGTGGCGCAGGCCAGTCCGACGCCCCGCCGACAGGATACGACGATGTGACGATGTCGGAAGATATCCGAGGACTCGTGCAGCAACTTGGCCTTGGACCTATCAACCTCGTGGGTCATGATATCGGTTTAATGGTTGCCTATGCTTACGCTGCTCGCTATCCCAACGACGTAAAACATTTGGCTTTGTTAGAAGCGCCAATCCCTGATGAGAGTGTCTACAGTTACTCGGCACTCACTGCTAATGGGCCTGGATTATGGTGGTTCGGATTTTTTAGCACACCGCAGATGCCTGAAAAACTTCTACAGGGCCATGAATCTGACTTTTTAACCCTGTTCTTTCAGAACAGCGTTCCAGTTCAAGTACAAGGAAGTATCACGAAAGCCGAGATAGCACTCTATACAACGCAGAATCTGCGCAATCCGGCGCGACTGCACGCCCAGGTGAGCTACTTCAGTGCCCTCAGAACAGATGTTGAGCAGGTGAAAGTGTACGGCAAGAAGAAGTTGCAGATGCCAGTGCTCGCGCTTGGTGCAGATCATAGCCTGGGTGCTGCCGTTGCAACACAGGTCGCACGCTACGCTACCAATGTCACCGGAGGTGTGATCACTGGTTCAGGTCACTGGATACCTGAGGAGAAGCCGCAAGAATTGGTCGACCGGCTTCTTACCTTCCTAAACAAGATGTAAATCATATACAAGAGAAAGAACTGGACCCCGTATTATTCATCGCCGTCTCAGCGATATAGCGCATATCCATCTCCTCCAGCACCTTCTTCTTGCCCAGCAGCAGCTTCGCCATATCGAACGCGCTGTTTAACTGCTCTTTTTCAAGCTCGTAGCCCAATTCGCGCATCTGAGCGGCAAGGGCGGCACGTCCTGAGAGTTTGCCCATGTGCATACGGCGGTCGGCGGCAGTCAGGCCAATGGATTCGGGCGTCATGATTTCGTAGGTGCGGGCATCCTTGAGTACGCCGTCCTGGTGAATGCCTCCACCGTGGGCGAATGCGTTGCGACCAACAATACTCTTGGTCC
>WNFA01005740.1_pt1 | contig 10743 bp, 8 predicted proteins | sample 5400481 | NCBI WGS metagenome assembly WNFA01 (sample SAMN13153340, study PRJNA577476) | soil metagenome | isolation source: 120 cm saprolite under Douglas fir tree site 2 hole 1 replicate 2 | place: USA:California | collected 2015-04-18 | reverse complement strand
CCGATTAGAACGTGGCTTTCGAAGCAGGCATCACGTGCGAGATGGATGCCAGGTCCCATTGTCCTTTTCGTCGTTCCATCGGACACCGAGCACCCAATCTTTCACATGGTTACGGCAAACGCGGCTGACCCTTGAGTCTACCGGGAGGAGAGCTCGGGAAGATGCGACGCGGTAACAATTGCACGCGGGCCGCTGAAGGGCCGAGCCCGTCCTGCCCCTGCAGGACAACGGCGCCGCGGCCGGCAAGGAGCCGAAGTAGCGGTTGCGCCGCGGGCCCCGGGATTGCGCATCCGGGGCCCGCGGTCTTCGATTCGGGCTATTCTCTCGTCAGGGCCAGCCGGCGGCCTCGGTGATATTCGGACAAGGTGGCGTTGGCGGATTCTCGCGAGGTCCTTTCCGGGAACAGCCACGTAGAGCTCGTCCTCGCCCAGATCCGTGTAGACCCGATTCCCGATACATCCCGTGCTCACGACGACGCCCTGCGCCAGCGCGGCGGGCAGCGCCATGCAGGTCGGCCGCCCGAGAAACGGTGCGGACACGCCGATGCCGGCGCGCTGCGCGGCCTCCTGGAGGAGCATGAGCCGTCCGGGCCGGCCGATGAAGAGGACCACATCAGGGTCCACCGGCGATTCGCCGAGCGGCGCGTACACCACGGCGCCCGGGGTGGCGGACAGGCGAGGGATGGCGGGGACCTCCTCCATCTTGATGTAGTCGATGCCCGTCATGAACGACAGGGTCTGCTCGAGCTCCTGGGCCCGCTCTGCCGGGAGGGGAATCGAGTGCGTATGGCTGCCGATCGCGCAGTTGTAGTGGTCGCTCGGCACAGTGTAGAAAGCCCGTCCGGCCGCGGCCAGACGCCAGAAGCTGCAGCCGGAAGGCTCCGATCCCGAGAATCTGGCCACACCCGCGGGCGGGGTATCGCGAAACGTGACGGCCACGGGACGGCGCCCGAGCCCGAGGGCCTCGGAGAGTCGCTGCTCAAGACCGTGATAGTCGATCATCGCTCGTCTCCGTTACTCCTGGTCGATGAATGAGCTGCTCGGGCATTCCGCGATCCCTCATCGCGCCAGCGGATCGGGGCGGAGCTGGAACTTCACGACCTTGCTCGTCGTCCCCCTGCCGCCCTCGACGTGGAACGGCGTTCTCGTCGCGTAGGTCGACCACAGTCCCTTGCCCTTCCAGCCGGCGTTGGGATCGTCGATGCGCCCATCCATCCACTTGGCGTAGAAGCCCATGGGGTACGGGACGCGCAGGTTGATGAAGGTGCCGTTCACGAGCGCGATGAGCGACTCGTTGGCATTGCCGGTGGCCATCGGCACGTTCCTGCCCAGCCCGAACGTATCGTGCTGGTCGACCCAGGTGTAGTAGCTCGCCTCGGCGCTGCCCGACTCCGTGACGCCCTGGAGCTGCGGACCAGGGAACGGATAGAGGGTCCAGCCCTCGGGACAGTGCTTGCCCGTCGCGGTCGGGCCGTTGAGCGGCCCCTTGCAGAGGCGCCGGTCGAAACTGGCGAGATGTCCGCTCGAGAGCGGAGTCCACACCACGCCGTTCCGATCGATGTCCATGCCGCGCGGACCGTACCCCGGCAACGGCGGCTCGAAGACCTCGGCCAGCGCCGTCGCCGCGGGATCCGGTCCCGGATTGACGCGGATGACGTAGCCGGGGAAACCGAGGACCGAGCCCCAGATGGTGCCGTCGGCCGGGTTCACGGCGATGCCGTAGAAGGCGGCCACGATCCGCTTGTCCTTGGAGGGATCGACGGGCTGATTGGGCTCGACGTACTCGTCCCGCTTGCCGTTGCCGTTGGTGTCGAGGACGATCGCCGTCCAGCCTTGCGATCTCGCCTCGTCGCCGGTCTCCTCGAACATCTTGCGATTGAGCCAGCCGAGGACGCCGCTCTGCGGGCCGCCCGCGCTCGTCCACAGCGTGTTGTTGGCATCTTCCGCGAACACCAGATGGTGGGTGGGGAAGCACGTGCTGATGAGGGTGACCTTCCCCGTCCTGGGATCGTACATGGAGAGGTGCCGGTTGGCCTGCTCGACCGGGAAGATCTTGGCCGACGGATGATCCGATCCCTTCTTGCAGAAGTCCGGATTCTCGGGCGCGCGCACGCGCGAGGTGAACCAGACCCTCCCCTTCTCGTCGAACATCGGGTTGTGCATGCTCGTCTGGCTGTCCCAGATCGGTTCGGGCCCCCAGTAGGGTGACGGTGTCGTGGCGTTCGCCTTCGACGAGGGCGTGTTCGGATCACGCACGGGCATCTTCACCTGAGTGGCTTTGTGCCTCACCGGGTCGAGCACCGGGAAGAGGTCGCGGCTCTCCTCGGGAGTCCCGTAGATCAAGCCGTTCGGATTGACCCTCGGATTGCGCTTATCGGTCGAGATCTCGTCGTGCAGGTAGTCCTTGGGGCCCGCCCAGTCCCAGAGCGTGATGACGATGTTGCGCTCCACGCCCTGCGGTCGCTGCGGCTGCGAGTGAGGCAGCTCGCCCGCGGCGATCCGGTCCGTCCAGTCGGCGAACAGCTCCGTGGCCCGCTTCGGATCGAGCCGGCCGAGATTGTTCGCCATCTGGGTCATGGCCTGGCCCGACACGACACGCCTCGCCCATGCCTCCTTCGAGGATGCGAAGTCGCCCAGCTCCTTCGGAATCGTGCGGGTCGCCTTGTTGCCGAGCTGGTGACACGTGTAGCAGCCATTGGTCTTGACGACATCGAGCCATTGCGCCTGACTCTTGAGCGTCACCGGAATCCCATTCCCGCTCGGGCCGGTGCCGGGGAACTCGCTCTTGTCCGGCACCTTGAGCATGGAATACCAGTAGATCGCCGGGTAGTATTCGGCCGCGGCCGCCGGGCTCGGCGCCACCGACGCCTTCAGGTCGACGATCTTGCCCGGAGCGGTTCGCACCTTGGGCGAGTCGACGAGCCCGTAGCCGCGGACCCAGACCCTGTAGGTCGCCTTGGGAAGATCGGGCAGGACGTAGCGGCCACGATCATCGGTGACCACGATCTTGGCGAACTTGGTGGGTAGGTCGGTCGTCTCGGCAATGACCCACACGCCCGCCTCCGGCCCGTTCGCGCTCGTGACCACGCCGCCGAGGTCCCGGCCGCCGATGCGGATCGCCGGATCGGCGCTCTGCGCGCTCAGTCGGGCCTGGCCCGACACCAGGAGCACCACCACGATGCTGGACGCGATCAGCCCGAGGCACCATGCTCTGGTCGTTTTCATGTCCCCGCTCCTCTCATGTCAGCCCGACGCTTGTCCGATACGATGCGGCCTTCCTTCAAGACGAGCAGCAGCTGGCGCAGGTTGGTGATCTCGTCCAGGGGATTGGCGCCCACCACGATCAGGTCGGCGAGCTTGCCGGGCTCGACCGTCCCGAGCTCAGGGCCCACCCCGCAGAGCTCGGCGGCGTGCCGCGTGGCGGCCAGGAGCGCTTGCCACGGAGTCGCGCCATCCTTCACCCAGAGCCCCAGCTCGAGCAGCGCGGCCTCCTTCAGCGGCCGGATGTCCGAGCCGATGGCCATCTTGACCCCCGCCGCGAGCGCCTGCTGAAACCATTGCCGGTGCTCGGCCGCCGCGGCGTCGGCGCGGTGGCACAGGTCGGCGGCGAGGCTGCGCTGCTCCACCCAGCGCTTCTCCCAGCGATCGCCCGCCTGATCCGGAGTCAGGTGGGTGATGGCCAGCGTCGGGACATACCACGTCCCCTGCGCGCGCATGGCGTCGATGCACTCGCGGTTCATGAGGTAGCCGTGCTCGATGCTGTGCGCGCCCAGGCGGACGGCGGCCTGGACGGCCTCGGCGCTCGCGGCATGCGCCATCACGCGGTAGCCGCGCTTGGCGCAGATGCTGAAAGCCGCCTCGAGCTCGTCGTCGAGCAGGAATGACTGCCAGTGACGGTCCCACGCGGGCCCCATGATGCCACCCGTGAGGTTCAGCTTGATGTGGTCCACGCCGTTCTTGATCTGCTCGCGGATGGCGCGCACGAAACCATAGGGGCCGTCACACTCCCGCGCGTGACCTGAAGTCAGGAAGTGACCGCCCGTCGTGGTCAGGAAGTGGCCGGCCGCGAACACGCGGGGCCCGATGTACTGCCCGCTCTCGAAGGCGCGCTTCCATGCGACGTCCATGAAATTCGCGGCGCCGGCGCATCGCACGCCCACCACCCCGCCCTCCGTCAAGGCTTCCATCAGCCGATGGCCGAAGACGACGGTCTGCTCGACCACCGAGGCGCCCGTGGCCGCCAGGTAGTCGGGATGGATGTGGACGTCCCAGAGCCCGGGCAGGAGGTAGGCCCCGCCGAGATCGGTGACCTCGGCTCCCCGTGTATCAGGTGCGCGGCTCGCGTCGAGAACCTCCGCGATGCGTCCATCCTCGATGGTGACGCTCGCGCCGGGAATCGGCCGAGGGTTGACGCAGTCGATGAGGGTCGCATTGGTCAGCACGCGCTTCATGGCTCGATCGTCCCTTCCCCGAGTCGTCTTGCCATCCGCAACCATCTAACACTGCGCGTGGCCCAGAGCAACCAGGGGGTGACAAAGTTTGGCGGCCGGGATCAAGTGTCGGCATGCTTTCCGTTTTCGGAAATGAAGGTGTCACCACGCCTGTCAAGTGTCTGCTTTCCCGACCTTGCGCTCCGTGGCACGGCTGTTGCGGCAATGAGATATTTTCCGCCCCACGCACATGGGAGACCGACAGTGAAATCTCTCTTCGACACCCCCGATAGCTGCGCGGCCTGAGACGATGATGCCTCTCGGGCGTGGAGCGCGTCTGTGGGGATCGATCACGGTTCTCTCCACCATGACGGCGCTCGCGTCGCCGGCCGGCGACGAGCTCTCGAAGGACTGGCGCTGGTGCACGGGCAAGGACAACGTGTCGATCGAGCTCGTGATCAAGAGCTGCACGCTCGTGATCAAGTCGGCGCGCGAGCCCGCGGAGCATCTCGCCACGGCCTTCTACAACCGCGCAACGGCCCACCGCATCCAGGGCTGGTACGATCGCGCGATCCACGACTACGACGAGGCCATCCGCCTCGATCCAGAGTACGCGCTCGCCTACAATGACCGCGGCACCGCGTACAGTCGGAAGGCCCAGCCCCGGCGAGCGATCCAGGACTACGACCGGGCCATCCGTCTCGACCCCGCCATGGCCTTCGCCTTCAGCAATCGGGGCAACGCGTATGCCAGCCGGGGCGAGCTGGACCGGGCGATTCAGGACTACGACGAGGCCATTCGGCTCGATCCGAGCAATGCGCCGGCCTTCAACAATCGCGGGTACGCCCATCGCAGCAAGGGCGACCTGAAGCGGGCCCTCCAGGACTTCGATCAGGCGATCCGGCTCGATCCAGGCTATGCGCTGGCCTTCAAGAACCGGGGGCTCGTCCTCACCATCACCGGAGAGCACGAGCGGGCCATTCGCGATCTCGACCAGCTCGTTCGGCTGGAAGCGAGGAATGCGACGGCGTGGACGGCTCGCTGCGTGGCCCGCGCGCTCGCCGGGCGGCTGACGCCCGCGCTCGCGGACTGCAACGAAGCGCTCCGCCTGCAGCCCGGCTCTCCGGAGGCTTTCGAGGCGAGAGGATTCGTCTACCTCAAGCTCGGCCAGCCCGATCGCGCCATCGCCGACTACGATGCCGCGCTCCGTGTCGATCCCAAGTCCCCGCGGTCTCTCTACGGGCGCGGCCTGGCCAAGCAGAGAGGGGACGTGACGGAGCGCCAGGTCGACCTCATCGCGGTAAAGTCGATCACGCCCGCCGTCGCCGCGGAATTCGCGCGCGTCGACGAGCGGCCGTAGGTCGTCCCCGCCTCCACAAGCGCTTCGTGGCGAGCGCGGCCCCCTGCGCGAGCGACTGGAGCTTGGCCCACGCGATCAGAGGATGCACTCGCCCCCCGAGGCCGCAGTCCGTCCCCGCGATGACGTTCTCTCGCCCCACCAGCTTCGCGAAGCGCTCGATGCGGTCGGCCACCAGATCGGGGTGCTCGACCACGTTGGTGGCGTGGCTGACCACGCCCGGGATGAGAAGCTTGCCCTTCGGCAGCTTCACGTCTTGCCAGACTTTCCATTCGTGCTCGTGGCGGACATTGCCAGCCTCGAACGAATAGGCCTGACAGTTGACGGCCAGCATCACCTTGACGATGTCCCGCATCGGGATATCCGTGACGTGCGGACCATGCCAGCTGCCCCAGCACAGGTGGAACCGGATCCGCTCCCGGGGCAATCCCCGCAGCGCGTGATTGAGCGCCTCCACCCGGATCATGGAGAACTTTCGGTACGCGCTCGCCGAGGGCGCCGGGTTGACCATGTCCCAGTTCTCGGCAATGGCGGGATCGTCGAGCTGGAGGACGAGACCCGCGTCGACGATGGCCTTGTACTCCTCCCGCATGGCGTCAGCGCAGGCGTAGATGAACTCCTCCTCGGTCTTGTAGTGCTCGTTGCCGATGCGGGAGGCGCTGCCTGGCGCGATCGAGGTCATGAAGCCTTCCTCGACCCCGGTGGCCGCCAGCGCGCTCTTGAAGCGCTCGATGTCCGCCTGGATCGCCGCCTGGCCCGTATACGTGAGCGGGCCCGTGCAGACGGGAATGTGCATGCCGGCCCCGCCCCCCGGCGTGGTCGAGACGCCCGCCTGGGGATCGGCATAGGTGGCGGCGAAGAGCTGGCGGTCGCGCCGATCCGAGAAGCTCGTGAGCCTGACCTGTCCTGGGTCTGAGCGCCGGGGTGGCAGCCGGTAGAGCTCGGTGCCGAGGATGAGACCTCCCAGGCGCTGGAAGGAGTAGCTCCACCACGCGCCGTAGTTGACCCGTTGACCCATGGCCTTGCCGTACTCGCCGTCGCCCGGCACGTCGAGGCCGATTTCGTGCTGACGTCGGACCACCTCCTCGACCGCCCCGCTGAGCCGCGCCTGATAACCGCGCTCGTCGTCCAATTCGCCCGCCTGGCGCGTCCGGTTGAGCTCGATCAGGTCGTCCGGGCGCGGCAGGCTTCCCGCGTGGCTCGTGATGATGCGCGCGCTGCTGTCTCTCATGTCGCTCCCCTCAGATCTTGGAGTAGCCGCTGCCCCGCGTGTCCACTCCGCGGCCGCGTGCCTCACTGATCCAGCCGAACTCGCGGAGGAGCGGCTGGCTGTAGGTGACGCGGCCCGTGACCTTGTCGAGCGGCTCGGTGGCGAGCAGGAGCGCCGCGCGGGCCATGAGGAGGGGCGGCTCTCCGCGCGGATCGTCCATGCCCTTGACGAGCCGGTGATAGACGGTGCCCGGCGTGGGGACGACCTGGGACGGCGCCACGCTCGTCACCGAGATGCCGTACTGATAGACCTCGGAGGCCAGCCCCTGGGTCATGCGCTCGAGGGCGGCCTTCTCGGCGCCGTAGCACGTGCCGCCGCGGGCGCCCACGGCGGCATCGGCGTACGGGCCCCGACCGGGTCCGATGGCGGAGCCGGAAGAGATGTTGACGATGGCCCCGCGCCGACGCCGAATCATGTCGGCGAGGGCGAGCTGGCTCAGGACGAACGGCGCGTGAAAGTTGACGGCCCACGAGCGCATCCACTTGTTGACCGGGTAGTCCTTGATCTGCACGTAGTAGGTCAGCGCGGCGTTGTTGACGAGCACGTCCACGGGCCCGTAGACCTCGCGCGCCGCCCGCACGAGCCGCTCGCACTCTGCGGGCTCCGCGATGTTGGCGGCCACGGCGTGGGCGGTGCCGCCGGCCGCCCGGATGGCCGCCACCGTGGTGTCGAGCGAGCCATCCAGCGGATGGTCGCCCTCGCGCAGCGTGCGCGCGGCACAGACCACTCGCCCGCCCTCCGCGGCGAAGAGCCGCGCGATCTCCGCGCCGATGCCGCGGCTCGCCCCCGTGACCAAGACCGTCTTGCCGTCCAGCTTGCCCATGACGTGGCCCTCACAGAGCCCGGTTCCTTCGGTCGTGAATCGGTCGCTATCTTAGCGCAACCAGATCGTTACTGAGCGCTCGCGATGCGGGATCGCCTTTTGCTCCCCGCACGTATGCGGGCGCTGCCCGCGACGATCAGGGCTGAAAACATTTCAAGGCGGCGGCAAAAAATACCAGCAGCTGTGGACGCATCACCGCGACGATGACGGCGACAATCCTACGAGCTCGTCACATCGCGGCGCGTTTCACGGGACCCCGGAACATGTGACCGGGAAGATCCAACATGTCGCTCAGGCATTTGTGCTCGCTCGTCGCATCGCGCCTGCGTGGCATGAGCGATGCAGCCGCGGGGAGCCACCGGCAGGAACCGAAAGGAGGACACCATGGTCACGATCACGGCACGAGCAAAGGACACCCTGCTCCAGCTGAGGGCACAGGCCAACATGGATGACCCCGAGCTGGGACTGCGGCTGGAAGCGGACAACTCCATCCTCGGCCTCTTCCCCGATTGGCAGAAGCCCGGGGATCAGGTCGTCGAGGTAGCGGGCGCGACCGTCCTCCTCATCGCGGATGACCTGGCTGACGCCTTGACGGGCGTCACCATTGACTCGCAGACCGCCGACGACGGGACGCAGATCGTCATTGCCACGGCCGAGCTTCCGAACGTCGAGACCGACTTGGACGGTCCGGACATCGATGACGACGACGGTGGCGACGAGAAAGACGGGAATCCTGCCCTTGTGTGAGACGCGCCGCGGGGCGCCGAGGAGAACGGGGCTGGACGTCACGACCGGAGGGCCTGGACGCCCTCGACACCTGGGCGGAAGCGAGAATCGTGGCGTGAGGCCTCCAAGCGTCTCTTGAACCTGCGTGACCTCAGTCCTCGCCCGCCACACCGCGAAGGTGATGATACGTGCTCCGGGCAGGTGTGCTCTACTTCCGGCTGCCGGCTCCCAGAGGGCCGAAGTGGAGGACACCGTATGCGAGCGCTGGTGCTTGAAGAGTTCGGCGGGCCCTTCACCGCCAAGGACGTGCCCACCCCCACCATCGCGCCGCACGAGGCGCTGGTGCGAGTGCGAAACGTGGGAGTGTGCGGGACGGACGTGAAGATTCGAGCCAACAAGATGGGGCTCGGGGTGATCCCCCTCATCATGGGCCACGAGATCGCGGGGGAAGTGGCGGAGGTGGGCCGCGAGGTGCGCGGCTTTGCCCCCGGTGACCGGGTCATCGTCAACTTCTACCTCACGTGCGGACGCTGCCAGTACTGCCGGGCGGGCCGCGACACCCTGTGCACCGAGGTCCGCCAGCACGGCTTCAGCACGGATGGCGGATTCGCGGAGTATCTCAAGACGCCGGGCGTCAACCTGTGCAAGGTCCCGGATCACGTTCCCCTGGAGCACGCCTGCATCCTCGGAGACGCGGTGGCGACGTCCTATCATGCGATCACCAAGCGCGCGCGCGTCGTGCCCGGCACCACGCTCGCCCTGATCGGCGTGGGCGGCGTGGGCCTGCACGCCCTCCAGATGGCGCGGATGGCGGGGGGCTGGGTCATCGCGATCGATGTCAACGAGGCGAGGCTGGAGCTGGCCAGATCTCTCGGCGCCGACGCCGTGATCGACGCTCGCCGCGGGCCCTTCCACGAGACGGTGCGCCAGCTCACGGACGGCCAGGGGGTGGACGTGGTGATGGAGTTCGTGGCCAATCAGCAGACGCTGCCTTCCAGCTATCAGAGCGTGAAACGCGCCGGGCGACTGGTCTTCGTCGGCTACACGCCCCAGCTTCCCCTGTCCGTGATGCCCCACGAGCTGGTGCGGAACGAGCTGGAGATCGTCGGCTCCCGCGCGAACACGAAGCAGGAGCTTCAGGAGACCATGGATCTCGTGGGCCGCGGACGCATCAAGCCCATCGTGGACCGCGTCTTCCCGCTTGCCGAGATCGAGTCCGCCTTCGACGCACTCCGGGAAGGTCGATCGCTCGGCCGGAACGTGCTCGCGATCTAGACCCTTGCTCGGCGTGCGGCCTACGACTCCCGATTCCAGTACACGAGCCGCCACAGGGGACCGCTGAACGGGCTGAAGTCGAACCCTCGGAGGCTGTTGGCGATGGCGAAGACGGCGTGCCGGATAACCACGGGGATCACGGCCACGTTCTGGACCACGAGGTCGTTCATCCGGATGAACATGCCCGCCCGCTTGACCGGATCCATCTCGGCCTCGGCGGCGCGCCAGAGCCGATCGTACTCGTCGTTCCGCCACCGCGTCACGTTGACCCCGGCCCACTTGTTGGCCTTCTGGGCCGCTTCCCAGGAGCAGAAACTGCGCATGAAGGCTTGCGGGTCGGGATGGCGAAGGATCTTGGTGGAGAGCTGCAGATCGGCGTAGAAGTGGGTCTCGGTGTCAGGATTGCCGGGATCGGACGCGAAGAACACGGAGGCCACCACCGACTTCAGCTCGCACTCGATTCCCGCCCGCGTGCACGCCTGCTTGATGATGGCCTGCACCTTCTGTCGAACGGGCTGGTTGACCGTCTGGAACAGGATTTTCAGGCGCTTGCCCTCCTTGGCGCGGACACCGTCCGGCCCGCGCTTCCATCCCCCGGCGTCGAGGAGGGCATTCGCCTTGTCGGGGTTGAATTCCCATCGCATGTTCGGCGAGGCGAAGGGGCGCCGGTTGAGAAAGTGCGCGGTGGCTTCGGCCTGTCGCCCCCAGATCTCCGTCTGGATGGCGCTCCGATCGGCGAGAAGCGCCCGGGCCGATCGAACCGCCGGATCGGTCAGGAACGGATGCGTCGTCTTGATGCTCGACCGCTCGCCGTCGACGTCCTTCCCTGGATCGGTCTGGTTCACCTGGAGATACTCGATGTT
>WNFA01009745.1_pt1 | contig 10744 bp, 9 predicted proteins | sample 5400481 | NCBI WGS metagenome assembly WNFA01 (sample SAMN13153340, study PRJNA577476) | soil metagenome | isolation source: 120 cm saprolite under Douglas fir tree site 2 hole 1 replicate 2 | place: USA:California | collected 2015-04-18 | reverse complement strand
TGTTAGCGTCGTCAGGAACGGAAGACGCTAGCCTTCGCTAGTAGCGGTAAGGAACGAAAGCGTAGTAGCTTTAGAGGGCCGTGAGTAGAATCAGTAGCGAGAGCGATGGAGCGAGACGGTGGTTGAGGGACGAGCGAACTGCGTACGCCTCGAAGATACTTCCGGCGCTTAACGAAGCTGAGGGATGGACCGACGTGAGACGGGTATCTATCCGTTTCACGAGATTCCAGTGAACAAGGTTACGCTGGAGTCTACGGTAGTAGAGTTAGAAACTAAGGGTCACGGAGGGACACGAATTTCAGGCAGAGTCAAGGTGGTAAGAAGAATGATCACATGTGCCGCAGACTACAGGTATAAATACAGGTTGCAGGTCACGCGTACTACCTAAAGGGGGTGCGTAGCTAAAGCGTGGCTTCTGTGGTAAAAACCCTTATAAGGGAAAAGCATGAGTGCACGTTTGAGGCCGGGGCCGAGATGGGGAAACTAATTTAGTATGAGAGGTGAGGATCAGCGATTCCTAAGTCATAGACATTAGGTACCGGTAACACCACCCCCTTTTAGGCATCGCTTAGCCTTAGCGCGGCGATACAAGAGGGACGATCATGACTCGGAGGTCGATAATGTCGTGCCATACCGAAGGCAAGGGGATAGAGAGAGAGAGTCGTATGTACGAGTGTGAGGAAGATCGTCCTCATCACTTGTGTCATCCGGGGCAGGCGTTTCAGTGGATATGGAATGTCGGACGCCGACATGTAATATTTTAAATGGTGAATCGAAAGGCGGGAAGGAGTTCAACGGAAGCGGGGGACGTGGCACGTTGTCTCCGATGTTGCACAGTTATCGATCTATTTGCCGCGCGCCGTGGACGGATTCGCCGATGAAGTATTGTCCTTGGCTGGGCTACGAGGGGGAGGAGTCGACGCGGACACACCCCATCCTTGATTAGAGCCTTCTCCTAAAAACGTAGGGGCGTACGCGAAATCACGTTCGGGGTCGCGATACTGATTTCCCAGCCGTGGTTCATTTTGCTGAGATCTTTCGGCTCGGTAATTGGACCTTGGCTCTCGCGGGGTTTCTCGGTTTCGGTCTCCTGGCAGAGAGTAGTGACAACGAGGGGGAGGTGATTGATCGCGCGAGTATCGAGTGGGGGACCAACGCCTGGGAGCGGAGGAGCGTCGGTAGTAATCTGGAGAGGGGGAACGTCTCGAGTAGTCCCGCCGTCTGTCGCGGGAGCGGTTTCGCGAGCTAGAAGTTCGAGGGGGGGAGTGGCGACGTTCTCGCGAAGGGGGCCGTTCCGCCTGAGTTTGAGCCAATTGGCTCTGTTGCAACGCGCGTTGTAGGAACACTGATTGCGAAAAGTCTGTACTTATAATTGCCGTCTCCACCAGTTGGTTCGACGCCGTGTCATGTAGCAACATGGGCTGGGCTTGAGCTCCCAGTACTCGGAATTGTGGCACTGCCTGAACAAATCCTACACTGTTGGCTGACGATCTAGGGACTACGGCAGTGGGGCGAGAGTGCGAGGCGGTATGGTTGCGACTTCCGTAGGCTACTCTGTGAGCTTCTTGCCCTTCGAAATATTGGTCCCACGTATCGCGGCTGGCTCGTGTGCGCGACTGAGGTCTTGACGCTCCTTGGTACTCGCCAGCACGTTGCTGTCACCGAGCGGCTCGGCCTCGCCATTGCTGAGGGGTACCTCGCCGATGCGAAGAGGGCATGTTAATTGAGGAGGTGGAGGAAATAGCGGAAGAGATTGCGGAGTTGGGGGCCGAGTTCGACGCCGAGGTGGGGGTAGAAGTAGGGACGGGTGGAGTTAAGCTGTCCGTTACGTTGAGCTGGAGTGTTGGAGTTTTACTCGGGGCTGTCACGTCAGGAACCGCGAGATGCATGTTCTCGAGAGGTTGAGAGGCGGGCTCGCCGGTGGGCTGTACGTCCTCCATGACTTCCGTGATTTTGGACGGGAATGGTTCCTCCTCATCATCCTCGTTCACTGATAGTGCGGCGTTCGCCATGTCGGAGCTCTCACCATCGTCGTAATCCTTCCGCTGCTGCTTCGTGAGCCGCGTGCCGTCGGGCATGTAACGTCGTTCCGAGAAGTTGGGCCTAACATCGCAGAACATCAGTGCGTCATAGTCATTCCCAGGGAGCTCTTCGATCGTCGGGAAGGATAATTGGTTGGGTACGGAGCCTCGTCCTTCGCTGAGGAGAGCTGCTCGAGCTTCCGATAAGTCATAATTATCGGGGATTACCCATTCGGCAGGACAGTTAATAGGGAGAGCTAAAAACGAGAAGGCTAGCGCTAAGCTTCTATCGCGCTCTTTGCAAGTGGCGGGGTCAAGAAATATTCCGATGGGGTCGCTGTAGAACCAATTTTTCTTTTCAGGGTTCAAGAGTAAACGACCTGCGTTCACGTAGCCTTCCAGTAACGCTTGCGCTCGTTCAATCTGTCGCCATCGAGCGTATTGAGCTATGATGTCGAACCAGGGCTGAAACTGGAGCTCGAAAATCGCAGCTTCATTGTGGCTTCGGAATAGTAGGCGAGGAACTAAATTGAATGCGTAGTCTGGCAGCGGTAAGTTGGTGAGTGGGGCGACCTTTTCTGCTTCTCCCACTACTTCCAGAAAGCTTTCTCGGAGGCCTCTAAGGGCTGCGGGGGAAGGCAGCCATTGTCGGTTGACCTGGGTACGAAAGGCAGGAAGCGTTGATCGTAAGTCCTGTCACGCAGTAGGTCGAAGTTTACCGGGTTCGTTCCCATTTCTTTGGCGCCATATGTGCCCAGGTTCTGCATGAAGTCACCTTTGTTCAAGCCAAGCAGGGCTCTGGCGGCTTCGTCTTTAAAGTAGCCTCTTTTGCGGCCCATTTCGATTGGTGCCCTGTCGAACATGGATAGTCTAGTCCCAGGAATAATCGAGGAAGAGTCGTCGAAGGTAGATTGCGACATGGTGGTGGTTGGATCGTAGGTGGCAGGAGATGGGATCACGTGGAGTCCTCGTGGTGAATTCGTGGAGTGCCGAAGTCGTCCCGGCCGAGCTAGACGTCATAAGCGTTGTCTCCATGCTTTCAAAATTTCCGGAGCATTTTGGATGTCTCGGGCCATCTGCCATGTATCGCTTTCGGCATCGTATCCTTTCCATCTTACCCGATATAGCAGTTTACCGTTTCTTTGTCGTTCGCCGACTATTTTATCCACTTCGTATTCTTCGCTACTGGGTAGCACGTCTCGTAGATTCGCCAGAATCGGTCGTTCCTTGTCAGTACCTCGATGGTATTTGGACAAGTGTTGTAGGTTGAATACATTATGTCCTCGATATGAATCCGGCAACCTTAGTCGAAACGCCGTAGGGCTTATGACTTTGATTACTTCGAAGGGTCCAGCCTTTCGCTGCATGAGTTTGCGGCTCGAGCCTTTCTCGTTTATTAGTTCGAGGGAATGAGGGTTAATTAATACTTCGTCTCCTATCTCGATCCTTATGGCTCGGCGCCCTTTGTCAAACTGAAAGGCTTGCTTGTCCGCGCTGTGGCGAAGTGCATCGCGAGCGGATATCCGATGGGCATCCAGTTCTTGGATGCGTTTCTTTACGTCTGGTTGGCTCTGGCTGGCTTCCAGTCCATTTTCCACTAGGTAATCGAGAGGGGATCGAGGTTTGTATCCCATGAGCAGCTGCGCCGGTGTAGATTGATGCGAGGAATGCGTGGCATTGTTGTATGCGAATTGCAGTACATCCAGCCAGTTAGCCCAGTCCTTCTGATCCTTGCATATATATGCTCGCAGCATTGTTTCCAAGTGCTGGTTCATTACCTCCGTTTGTCCATCGGTTTGAGGGTGTTTCGAGGTGGAGAGTGCTAGTCGGGTGCCGAATAATTCTGCTAATGCCTTCCATATGGTGCTCGTCCACCTAGGGTCACGGTCGCCTATAATGCGTGTAGGAAGTCCGAAGTGCTTGACAATCCGTTTGAAGAGTAGGCTGGCTACTTCCAGAGCGGTTGCTTCGACGCGCGTAGCCATGAAGTGGGTGTACTTCGTGAGTTTGTCGACAACTACCAAGATGGCGTTCCTTCCATGCGAGCTGGGTAGGCTGGTTATCAGATCCAAGGATATGTCGTCAAAGGGGTTGACGGGTATTTCTAGTGGGTGTAGGAATCCTGCTCTGGCTCCTCGGTCATGCTTTATCTTCTGGCATGGGTCGCATGTTTTGACATAGTCCACAACATCCGATCTCATTCTGGGCCAGTAGAACCGTTCCCGAAGTGAAGCTAGCGTTCGTTCCCAGCCAGCGTGAGCGCTTTCGTGGGCTCCGTCATGTACTTCCTTGAGTATCCTTGCGCGTTCGTTCGCCGGTACGCATAGCCTAATTCTGGAATCCGCGTCTTCGAAGTATAAAAGACCATTGTTTCCTATGCGGTAGGTGTGATATTTTCGTTCGTCCATGGTCTCGCTTTTCGTGCGATTGAACAGGATGGAGAAGCTTTTGTCGGTAGCGTATCCTTCTGTGAAGCGACGCACGGCTTCCTCGCTGGCGTATATGTGTAATCCAACATTGGTTGTGGACGGTGCTGCTCGATCCTTAGGTTTCGCGGTTGTTGCGGTCGAGTCTTTTGCTGTAGCCAGCAGCTTCCCTTTTGCCTTGGCTTTGCTCCTTTTGGCCGCTTTGGTCGAGGTGACTTTTACGTCCACTGCCGTTTCTCTCTCCTTGATGAAGGCGAGCCAGGCCTTTTGCAATTCGTCATGCTCAGTCGTTAGCGAGGGTTCTGGGAGATCATTTCGGGCTGGCGATGCAAAGGCGGGTATTCTTGGTAGCCTGGACAAGGGATCGACGTTGGAGTGAACCTTTCCGGGCCGGTGAACAATGACCATTTCTGGGAATGCAGCAAAAACGAGTCCCCATGCTGCCAGTCTTCGATTAGCATTCTCGTATGTTTTTGCCCAAGTTAAAGCGGAATGATCCGTGACCAGTAGCACCCTTTCCCCTTCTATGAAGGGTTGGAAACGTACGAGACTTTCTTTGGCTGCTAACGCCTCTCGTTCGGTGGCGGAGTACCTTGTTTCAGCTGGAGCTAGAACTCGGCTCCAATATGCGACCACTCGTTCCACTGGGATTAGCGTGTCTTCCCAATTCGGACTCCAGGGGTTTGTTGGGCGACGATCGTCGTGTTCCTTAGATAGCCTGGCTACGAGTTCTGGTACTTTCTCGCCTTTGTTGTAGGCGTCGTGTAGTCTTTTATGAATTCGGGTTCCTTTTAAGTCCTTGAGGGACATGTACTGGATTTGCTGTAGCACTCCTGCTATAGCATAGTCCGAAGCGTCCGTGTACAAACAATACGTTTGTCCCGGTTCGGGGTGTCCGCGCACCGGTGCGGATACTAGTGCAAGTTTAATTAGCTCGAAGCACTTTTGATGTGTGTCGTTCCATTTGAAGGGTTCATCCTTTTTTCTCAGGTTTTTGAAAAGCAGGTTTACCATCCACGAAAAGTATGGTATGTAAGCGGAAAAATATACTGCTAGACCTAGAAAGGTTTCGAGTTTCTTGCGGTTGGTTGGGGCGTTTAGTTCCCACATGGCCTTAAGTTTTTCGTGGTGCGTCGACAGGCCTAGCCTGGATACGATATTGCCCAACACGACTATACTTCGATACCCGAGATGGCATTTAGGAGGCGAGAGCATTAAGCCGGAGTTGGCTATAGCTTTGAGGACGGAATCGACGTGTTTCAAGTGGTCTTCGAAAGTCTTTGAATATACCACTATATCGTCGATATACACGAGCGTGAATATCCAGAGGAAGGGAGATAATATCTCCTGCATGGCTCGTTGGAATTCTGGAGGTCCATTCCTCCAGCCAAACGGCATTCGTTTGAAGTGATGCAAACCGCGATGAGTTCGAATGGCCGTTATGGGTCTTGAAATTTCATCGAATTCCAGCTGCGTGAAACCCGATAAGGCGTCGAAAACAGACAAGTATTGCGCGCCGGATAAGGCTTGTAGTATGTCGGTCTGCTTAGGAATAGGGTGCTGATCGGGTATTGTAGCCTTGTTCAGTCTTCGGAAGTCGATGCAAACTCGAGGTTTGCTATTTCGATAGACGATGATGATTGGTGCCCCCCAAGGACTTCGGCTCTCCTCAATTACTCCTTGCGATAGCCATAAGTCTATTTGCTTATCGATTGCTTCCCGCTTGGCGGGCGACGCATAGTATGGTGCCATGGATATGGGCTTTGTGCCGGGTACGAGTTCGATGTGCACATCGGAATTGAGATGTCCCAGTCGACCGTCGAAACCAAAGGCTGTTTGATTTCGCTCAAGGACTCTGTACAAGGCGTCGCGCTGCTTGGCTTCCAATAGCGGATCTACGTCGATTACTTCTCGTAATTCCGCCGAAGGGTATATTCGGTCGGGTCCAGGGTCAGCAGTTTTGGGGCCCCATCCTTCATGCTCATCCTTGCTGAGTTCATCATCGAGCATAGTGAGGGAGTCCGCCGGACTAGCCTCTTTTCTATAGTGTTCTTCCAGCTTAGGAATAAGCGTAGCTAGTTGGGTGGCTTTAGCTGCAAACACTTGTAGCTCTTGTTCGGTTAGTTCGGTAGCCGCTTTTAAGGTCTCCTCGGCCTTGAACAAATGCCCTAAGAGCTCTCCAGCTCGAATGATGATTTTCCGACGAGTGGTGTTCGCTATTTTTACTTGGAAGCTGTAATCGTCTTCAAGCCTGACCAGGCTGTTGGGTACTTGTATGAAGGAATCAGATCCTCGTTTCAGGCTAATACCTTCGAGGTATAGCGCTCGGCGTTCTGGTGCTCCTCTCGCCACGGCAGTGAGGGAGGCGATTGATTCGGGAAGGATCGTTAGTTGTCGAAGTGCGCTCGCGTTCCATTGCACGCGTTTCCCTTCGCTAGCCTTCTTGGTTGCTAGCCCTTTGCTCTGGGGCAGGATAGGGGCAGAAGCCCATTTCGCAACGAAGGTTTCTGTGGGGGCTCGACCTGGTATGGCCGGTATGCAGTGAAGGGAGTCTCCAACCTTCCAGTGACTTCTTCCTCCATTCCTAATCATATGTAGTTGCCATGCTAGTTGCGTGTCTTCGCCGATGAGCAAGTTTGCTTCCATGTCTTTGACGACATAGGCTTCTACTCCTTTGAGACATACTGGTCCCAGCTGGCTTCGGAAATAGAGATCGAGTTTAACGAATTCCGAGCACTTGGCAGATCCTGTTAGCTGGATGAGCTTGAGTCGAGCTCCCCCTCGCCTCTTGGGCTTAGAAGCTTGTAAGCTTTGCAGGAATTTTTGCGAAATAAGAGTGGGCGCGGCGCCTGAATCTCCTATGACGATGGCGGCGGGTTCCTTAAGAGTGTTGACGTGACAACGAATCTTAAACGCTTCGACCCCTTGAACCGAGTGTCCTGCTGGTCGTTCCCAGATTCGGGTAGGTTCATATATGTCTTCTTCAGGTAGTTGCAGGCTCTCGAGGTCGACAGTATTGGCTGCTAATTCTTGCCAGCTATGACTGTCGTCTGAGTCTGGAGTCAGAAACTCATTAGATTCTTCGGGGTCATCGTTATACGCGACTTCGTTAACTAGTTTCGCATCAACTACTAGTACATCGGTAGGGATGTCTGAGTCGAGAGAAGCCAAAAAGGTAGCGAATTGCGCTTCGTACTCGTCGTCTCTGGAATCAATCATAGCTATATACGATTGGTGGTATAACTCATTCATTTTACTATTCGGTTTCGGTTTTTTGTTCCCACTGCCTAGCTTTCTCCACGACGCGCAATCTCGATCATAATGTAAGGGGCTTCTGCAATTGTGGCAAGGCCTAGGTGGAGTCTTCCGGGATCGGTTATTCGCTTGCGGGTACTGGTAAGTCCCCAGAGCTCTAATGGGTCCTTTGTTGGCAGAGGGCTTGGCGTCTGCGATCATGCTATCGAGTGTAGTGTCTTCTCCTTCTTCCTCGATATCGGCCAACTGAGCATTGGCGAATCGTCGTTGATTTTGTCGTTGTAATTCGGCTCGTACGAGGCGGGAGAGATCCGTGATGTTGCTGGCTTGTAGTTGTTCGCGTTTGTCCGTGGCTACTTTGATGAGTTCAGCGGCAGTCGGGCATAATGATGTGTCGATGTGGGCCGCCCAGGAAGTTGGGCAATGTGTCCATAAGTCGAGGACTTCGAAGGCACGCTCTTCGTCCGGCGTATTTGGATAGATGGGCATCAAGATTCGTCGCAGCTTGACCTTGCAAGAGAAGTATTGCGCCGGTGCTTCCTTCTCGTGTCCTGCTTGCTGGTATCTCATGGCGTGGAACTTAACCCATTGCCTTTCGACCCATGAGGCAGCCAGAAGGCTCTCTCAGGCAGCGTCGCGTAGCGTAGGCCAGTGCTCAGTCCTTTCGTTACGTTCTTCTTGCGTTAATCCATGCCACCAAACAGCTGCTATTCCTGAGAAGTTGAAGGTAGCAACTCGCCCTAGGTCTTCGACGGATGCAGATTGCTGTCCGTAGTGGAAGTACGCGTCGCCTTTTTCGGCCCAAATTCCGTACGAGTCCTCCGTTCCATCGAACGCTGGGAATTCTGATGCCTTGAGGTTTTCTTCATATCGTAAGCCGTTCTGTCTGTAGGCTTCCGGATCATACGCGCCAGCCGGGCCTGGAGGACCTGGTGGACCTCTATCGCCATACGGACCAGGCGGTCCGGGAGGTCCCGGCGGGCCATCGTCGCCTGGATCGCCTTTTGGTGGACCAGGAAATCCTCGTTGTCCTCGCGGACCTCGAATCGGAACTCCTCCGCCTCTTGATGTGGAACTCGACGACGAGGACGAGGGACGCGAAGGGCTGCTAGGTGGCGCCGGGGGATCAGGTGCTGAGTTCACTCTGGTGGCCTCGGACTCTCATGAAGTACTTGATGAGCTGGTACTTCGTCTTGTGCTCGAGCTGCGTCGGCTCAGCAAGGAGCGTTGGCTCACAGGACGACTGCGCGTCCGATAGCTGTTAGATTGTGGAGGCTGAGACGCACGTTGTTCGTCTTCATCGTCGGCGTCGGCATCGCGTTCGCCTTCTGGGCGTTCCGCGGGAATTGCAAACGTTGCTAATAGAGCGGCGTGTCCTGGGGGGAACTCCGTCGGGTCCTTTGCTTTGCCTTTGTCTAAAGGGACGTAAGACGTGGAAGCAATTGGCTGATCGTCAGGAGCTTCGGATGCAGCTCGCGAGACGGATCGCTGCGCGTCGTCTTCCAGAGCACTAGCCCACGTGGCATCTTCTTGCCTAGGAGAAGAGAAGGCTGATGCTTCGTTTTGCAAGGTGTTCATCACTCTTGAGGCGAAAGTAGAGTTGTCGGTAAATGCGGGCGATGCTGGGCGGGGCATTTCTTGACCCGGCATTTCGCTAGCGTTGAAAATGAAGACGTTAATCGCTCGATGAGCTGCGGCGATCCGGTCCATCAATCTCTTCTCGATACTTAGCGCAATGGTTGGCACTGGCCATTCTGTATAAAGAATGTTTCCAAAGGTTTTACCATCATAATACTTCGAGGAACCATAAGAAAATGATCGTTCGCTTCCAGCTGCTCGTAGGAAAACGTTGAGTGTGTCGGCTGAGAGCGTCATGACGCTGTTTAGATGGTCGACATAGTCGGGGTGGAACGTGAATCGGCGTTGAGAGCCTTCTTGGGATTCGAGCTCCCTTATTCTTCGTGGAAAGGCTTTTTTGAATTCTTCCTTGTTAAAGGTGAGCTCAAGGGCTCCTAAAACATCATCGTAAGCTCCGGCCCTGTTACGAATCTCTTCTGCGATCATGCGGATTCGTGTCATTCGTGATGAAGGACTGGCCGGGGTTTCACCTGAGTGAAGAGAGACAGACTCCTCAACTTCCGGAGCGCTGTACGGGCTGTCGCTCGGGGTGAAATCGCCAGGCCTGGCTCGGTCTGAAGCGTAGAGTGATCTTGTCATAACTACCTCGAAGCTGCTTGTCCTTTCTGAGCGCGATAGGGTAGGTAATTCCATTGGCGATGGAGACTCATCGCGTTCCTACTCTATGACGGTGGCGAAAGAACCTGCACGCTTGCCTGCCTTCTTTACGAACTGTGATTGCACGATGCTGCCAATCTGCTGGGGTCCTAGTAATGGTCGTCGTGCTGGTTCACGTCGAACAGTGGAAGCGGATTCAGAGGCTGGCGATCTGCCTGTGCTGATAGTAGAGCTTCTGGGCCTTGTAATGTTGAAAGGTTTTCTGGTGCTGGAGTCGTCATCACGTCCAGCGTTCGCTGGCGCGGCATTCCTGCCTATTCTTGCAGGCGGCGCATCTCTCGAGAGGTTGTGTTGGACGACAGGGGTCGCTGACGTGTCATACCTGCCTGCGTTCGCAGACGGTGGATCTTGCTTAGCCTTGCCGGCAGAGGATCGGAGAACGCGAGACGTAGTTGAAGGCGTAGTATTTGACGACATATTGGTTAAACAGTCGAAGTTGAGAGTTGGTGATAAGGGCGCTTAGAGCGACGGGTGACGTGTCGAATCGATAGAAACCTGTAAGGGCGTAAATCGAATACGATAGTCTTTTATATGACGTAAATGTCGAAAGTGCAATGATTCAGTGGGAGAGCGAATAGTTTTGGTGTGCACCAGGCTTGCGGCACCAATGTTAGCGTCGTCAGGAACGGAAGACGCTAGCCTTCGCTAGTAGCGGTAAGGAACGAAAGCGTAGTAGCTTTAGAGGGCCGTGAGTAGAATCAGTAGCGAGAGCGATGGAGCGAGACGGTGGTTGAGGGACGAGCGAAC
>WNFA01005324.1_pt1 | contig 10744 bp, 13 predicted proteins | sample 5400481 | NCBI WGS metagenome assembly WNFA01 (sample SAMN13153340, study PRJNA577476) | soil metagenome | isolation source: 120 cm saprolite under Douglas fir tree site 2 hole 1 replicate 2 | place: USA:California | collected 2015-04-18 | reverse complement strand
GTAAAAGTAGGAGTTGATTATGAGTGTCGAACATATGCCTGACCAACGGCTCGCTCATTTCTACGAAAACATTCGACAACAGGTCGAGGCTGATCGGGCGAACAAGCATCAATTCATGGCGAACCCAACGGTTCGTCAGTACGCCGATAAGCTGCAGAGCGAAATGATCAGACGACGGTTACAGCACTCGCCGATCGAGTGGCCATCTGGAGATTGATGACATTGATCCGCCCACCACCGGGGACGGGCGGTTGGCCGCCCGAACCGGGACCGCTTCTTTTGTCGGTGTTCGCAGCGGTGATGTTAGTGGCTGGGCAACTTCATATCAAAAATGCTTCCGCAAGGGTCCCGGCGGTCGCCGCCGTGCATGGAGTTTCGCTGCCTCTATGACTCCTGCGTGTAGAACCGGCTCCATGCATTAGCCCGTCGGTACTCGGGCAACGCACGATGGAATCGACGCGGCGCCGGAACCGTTGCCAAATTATTTACGGACCCTGGCCGATTTCGGCGGTGCGATTCACCCGGTTGTCAGACTTTTAGCCTAATGCGGGACAATGAGCGCGCGACATGCAACACGACGACAGCGAGTGTTCAAGGCCGTAACGATTTGAGTTTGACCGTGCAAATGTCGATTGTACGATTCGTCGGTTTCGATAAAGCTTAAATTACCGCCCCATGCGCGGTTTCAACCTAACCGGTAGCGAACGATGGTTGAACGACGATCCATCGGCAGAACGACGATCTCGAAGCGCGCGTTGATGTTTTTCGATGCCCCGCGCGGCATATTCACTTGCGCGGTTCGGAACATCACCAATGGCGGCGCCGGAATACAATTGCGAGACCTTGACGTCTTGCCGCCGAGCTTCGAATTGACATTCGATAATTTTCACACCATTCGCAGGTGCCGCGTGATCTGGCAGCAGGGCGATCTTGTCGGCGTGGCGTTTCAGAACTGACGGTTGGGCCTCAAATAAAAACCCGCTTTGGCGTGACCGGCTGGATTTCGCGCGCTCCTGGCATTAGCCTTCACGCCTATGGACGAGCCTGCACTTGACCTCACGGGCGTGACGTTGTCACCACAGAAGGAAATGGTGCGCGTGTTCTACAAGCTGTTGTGGGACCACGCCGACAAAAGCTTGATCCCGACAATCTTTCATCCTGACTTCAGCTTTCGCGGTTCGCTCGGGCCAACGCTGGTCGGCTATCGGCAGTTTGGCGGCTACGTCGACTGGGTGACGGGCACATTCGGCCAATACACCACCGACATCCTGGCGATGATCGAGGAAGGCAATTGCGTGAGCGGCAAGATGCGTTTCCATGGGTTTCACCGCAAGGAGCTGTTCGGCGTACCGCCGAGCGGCCGGCATGTGTGGTGGACGGGCATGCCCATCTTCACGTTCGAGGGTCCCAAGGTGCGCGACCTGTTCGTGCTTGGCGATATTCACGGACTGATCGGCCGGATGCGCGACGCGTGAACGGCCCGCCGGCTTACGTCCTGCGGGCTCGGAACGATCCTCGATTCAAGTTCCTCACGATCACTGATTTTTGATCTTCGTCCCGAGGACTGACCAGAACCGAATTACGCTGCCGAGGATTGGATTCAAGTCGAGCAGAGCTGGTCGTGAGTCGCATCACCGCCACGATTTCAATTGCGCGACAGGGACCGCTGGCTTTTTCGTTCCCGCCGGCGGTCCCACTGCGAGGTGGCTCAAGGCGAAGTGGAAATGCATCAGCCCAAGCGCTCAGCACCCGCCAACTGGTTCTCGTCCTGAACAATCGAGATTGCATTCGGAATCGCGGCATATCCAAACCCTGGTTTTGTGGCTGCCGCGTGGAAGCATGCACCCACGCATTCGCGTGCTGTCGCACGGGATCGGGTGAATGGGTTGGATATGCCGAATATTCCGTCCTCGACTTGTGCGGTCGTCTTGGCGCGACCGGCCTCGGGGATAGTCACTTCCATTTCGGCGGAATAGATGTTGCACTGAATGCAATGAATGCTGCATCCGAGAAGATGTTAACTCTCATGCCCTCGGCCCAGGTTGAACTTTGAATACTGCATTGGCCGCCTTTCTTGCGTAAAAGCCACAGGTGCACTTGGCCAACGGGGTGGTCCTCCTGCCGCGCAAAGGGTACCGGTCATATGTGCCATTTTTAGCCCTGCATGGCGTCGGCGGTGCCGAGGCAAGCGGGCTCGTTTTTTTGAAAGCGAAGCCGCCTCCGGCGGCCGCCCAAGGTTTTTGGATTGCAGTAAGGATGCGTCACGGTCGATCAATGCGTGTTGCAGGATGGGTGCTGCTCGTCGGCGGTTTTCTGTTGTGCGTTTCGATCCTCTCGGCCGCGCTCGGTTTCTTGTTCATGGGGTTCGGTCTGATTTTCTTGCAAATTGCAGAGCAAAAAGACAAATCGCCGGCTACATCTGATGCTTCGCGTTCGGGCCAATCCGAGCCTGAACGGGCGCCGCCTCCACCTCGGGCTCTCGCCCCCTCGCAAGCGGAGGAGGCGAGCGAGGTTGTCGATCGAGAGAGCGCGATTGACCCAAACTCCTACGACAGGGAAAGGTGGCGCCTCCTGCTGCGTAACGATGCCGATATTTCGCGATTGGTGACGGCCCTGGCGCCTTACGGACAAAAGTACGTTGATGAACTCGCGGCGGCCTATTTGGCGCTCAACGACAAAGATGATCTGCCGATGATTTTACGGCAGATCATTGCAAGCGCCAGGAGAGACAGCAGGGTTGCCAGCGATCTCCCTGGCAAAATTTCAAATGTGGAGGCGGATGGATTGGCTGTTGATAGAACACGACGGGTTGATCGGGTTCGCGATTCGCGCGTCGGTCACGCGGACGAGCCTGCTTCGGTGAACAACGCCCCCAAGGTCGACGCAGGTCTGAAGATAGAGCAAGAGTCAGAGCCATCTGGACGGAAATTCAGCGGTGCTGTCGACGCGAGCGCAGCGCGCAAGACCGCGGTCGAAGAGACGAGACTCAACCCGCCGGGTGCACATAGAGAGAGTAACGTCAGCCCGGCAGGCCAAATTGCGGTTGAAGCAACCAATCCCGAACCGCCGGCGATAGCGGATACAGCAGTCGGCGCAGATGAGAAAAGGGTCACGCGGGAGGTGGACGCGGTCGATGCCGACAACCTGACTGACATACTTAACCGACTAGGTCAGGATCGGCCTCCAAAAATCGAATAGTGACGGCAGCGAAATCTCCACGGACATCATAGCTTGCGCAAATCATTGCAGAGTTTCATGCGCCGCGTGAACCGGCGCATCCGGGCGCCGAACAATTTCGGTGACTACACTGTAGGAGATGTCGAGTGAGCCGGGCTTCTGTCGGCTGGGCCGGATATCTCTTATCTGAAGAGACGCGCGGACCAGTCTTCCATCGCTCAAGACAATTTCGGTTGCGCCCTGCCGGACGACGGAGACCTTCGCCGGGGTTCCCCCGAGTTTGAAGGTGAAGGGTTGAGCATAACCGAACGTCATATTTTTGCTCCGTTTCCGCTAAGACTCCACGCAACTTGCTTGCCCGGGATTTTCCGGGAACTCGCGAAATAACGATCCTTCGCCGGATTAGTTCCGGTTCCACGGGGAACTGCGGTTGTGGGCCGGGTGTTAGGCTGGCAAATCAGCTCTCACTTTGAGGGCGGTTCGGGTTTTCATCACCGTTGTTGACGATTTTGCCGCTAGTTGTTCGACGAGAGCTGAATATGAAAGATAAGGGGGATCAGGAACGGTTGGCGCATTCGCCTGATGTCGGGCAACCAACAGCCCCGCGAGGTCTTCTTCCAGGCCACATCCTCAAAATTGTCCTGCTTTGCATGGGGTTGGTTGCCTCGGGCGTTAACGCCGAGCACGGCTCGCTTGCTGGGAATACGCAGCCCCAACCGACCCCGTCAGCCAAAGCGACCGGGGCGCCGGTGTTGGGCGAGGCGGAAAACGCGACCTCCGACGCTATATCCCTCAACGCCGAGGGTTCATCCCCACCGTCGACGGTTGCACCTTTAAGTTCAATCAATCCGAAATCCATCAGGCCCGATCAAAATTGCGAGGCGCTGGAAAGCGCCGCAGCCGCGCATGATCTGCCGCTGGATTTTTTTGTTCGATTGATCCGGCAAGAGAGCAATTTCAACCCGGATTCGGTAAGCCATGCGGGAGCCCAGGGCATCGCGCAATTTATGCCGGGCACCGCGCGCTGGCGCGGGTTGGTGGACCCGTTTGAGCCGCTTCAGGCGTTGTATGAATCGGCGCGATGGCTCCGCGAGCTGCGCGAGCAATTTGGCAATCTGGGACTGGCGGCCGCAGCCTATAACGCCGGCCCAAGACGTGTTCAGGACTGGCTTGCCGGCCGGGGACCATTGCCTGGCGAAACAGGGGCCTACGTCCGGATCATTACGGGAAGATCGGCAGAGGAATGGGCCCGCGGCTCGCTTGAGGATCGTGTGGATCCGCCGAATTGGCTGCCGTGTGGTGAATTGGCCAAACGCGCTCCGATGGCGCCGCGAATCGCCGTCAGAGTCGAAGAAAAAACCGATTGGGGACCATGGGGTCTTCAACTCGTCGGTAACTGGTCGGAAGCCAAGGCGCTTTCCGACTACAAGCAACTTCAGAAACGATTCCAGTCCGTACTTGGTGACCGCGCGCCGATGGTGATCAAGAGCCGAATGATGGGCCACGGCTCTGCGCCTTGGTACCTCATACGGGTGGCCGAATCCACGCGCGACCGCGCCAAGCAGCTTTGCTCGCGGTTGGAGTCGATCGGAGGCAGCTGTCTTGTGTACAGGAACTGACAGTCCGCGGTTCGCCGCACGGTCCGCCCAACGCGTCTCCTCTCGAAGATTCACAGAAACGATGGCTGGTTTGGAACAAGCCCGCGATTGCAGCGATCTCGTCAGCGCATATCAAGCTTCGGTGTCCTGAGAAAGTTCCGGCAACTTAGTTCCGCCATTTCGCGGTCTTGCCGAAAGCATCATTGCCAGCGAGACCGACTCTTGTTGACGAACCGGGATTCTCTTCGTCATCGCCCCACTACCTAAAATCAGAGAGCAGTTGTATTTCCTGCTCGCAAAAGGAGACCAAGAATGAAGAAGGCTTCCATCATCGCAGCAAGTGTTGTGCTCATCGCTTCATCGGCTGTGAGCTACGCTGCAGGTCCAAATAATGGTTCCCATGGGGCTTCGGGATTGGCGCCGGGTATTCAAATGCAGAACACGACGCCGACGCCGCAGGACCGCGGCGCCACTCAAGGTGCTTCGCAATTGACGCCGGCGTTTCAAATGAAGGACACCGCTCCAGCTGCACCAAACGGGGCGTCCACCTTTACACCCGGCCACAAAAAGTGACGTTGGTGGCGTTCGTGCGTCTTCTGTGAATCGACATTGAAGAACATCCAGGCTCCGGTCCGCAGATCGGAGCCTGGAATCTGATCTCAGGTCTATCCGAAGTCTTTTAGGCTTCCTCGATGCGGATCTTTCCGCATCCTTCGGAAGCGGCGGCATGAAGTCGCCAGTGCGGGAAGCCATCGCTCGGCCAAGCCGCATCAAAAGGCATTGGTGTGAGCCAGAACGGCGAGCGCGGTTCGGTTGGCGATGCCAAGCTTCCGATAAATATGGTGCAGGTGAACCTTCACTGTGCCCTCGGCCAGCCGCAGCCGCCGCCCGATTTCCTTGTTGGTGACACCGTCGGAGAGCACGCGGATGATCTGGCGCTCGCGGGTGGTCAGGTCATACGAACGAGCCCGCAGTTTTGGCATTTTTCTCAAGCCGTCAAAGTGCTGCATGGGATAATGTCCTTCACGCCTGATGGCGTCGACCCCAAACCAATGGCGATGGACGATCGATGGTTCCTTGCGGTGCGATCATCGGAGACGGGTGCTGCCATGCAAGATCACCATTGTTGTTGTCTTTCACATTTTTGATCTCGTCCTTGGCCGACATAGTCGTGACGGGAATAGAGTTTCGGGATGGAACTGCGTCCTTATTGCCTCCTAAGCCACTGCTTTCTATGTGGGAACCCATTTGGGTTCGTTCTGCCAATTTTCGAAGCGACAATTACAACGAGTGATTAGGATGTTTATAAATCTCTCGGAGTGCCATCGCTTTAGAGGCCGCCTCAGTTGGCGGCCTCTTTCATTTCCGGCCTTGGCATCGTCACTGGCCGCGCGCGCCCCGTGGTGCCCGTCTATCCGGCGCGCCGCCGCACGGGCGACCGGCGGCGGCCCCGGCGATTGGCAAATCCGGCAGCGTCCTAGTTTCGTTTTTTGTCGGCGACCGAACAGACAATCTTTTAAAGGCCGAGATATGCTTACGCGCGCGACTAAGCGTCGAACAAAGTTAAGGTCACGGCGCGTCTTAATATCGGGCTGACATCACCCCCCGCAACCAAGTCAGGGTGAGCCATGGACCGCAAAGCAGCGTGTATAGCTCAAGCCTCAGTGTGTCGTGAAAAGGCGCGGGCTGAGCCTGAGCGCCAAGAATACTGGATCGATGAATCGATTAGGTGGCTGGAGCGCGCCATCGAGCGATCGGGCGACATCGCAGTGTCTTATGAGGTGAAAGATGGACGCCTTGTCGCAACGGATGAGCACCACTGTCGGGTCCTCAGGCATGATGTCGTTGCAAGAACTGCAGACCGCGGCCAGCGTAAACAAGCTCCCGATCGCGGAATTTGAGGATCAGTCACTGGTCTATTCGACCGTGACGGAGCGTTAAGCGAGAGGCCGCCTCAGTTTGCGGCCTCTTTCATTCTCCGATCACAAGGGACGGCCCCAGCGGTCCTAAACGCTGAGGCCGTCTTATTTCTGGATGCCGTAGGTCGGCTGTGGCATCGGACGTTAATCGATCACATTCCGCCCAGTGGCGCTGTCCGTTTTTGATCACTGGCACTATTTTTCCCCCGTGATCGGGCCGCCCGATTGGCATCGGCGCGTCAGTATTCCTGACGTGATAATAATGGACCGACTGTGCGATATTGAACACCGGGTCCCAGACGCGGATGGTTAGTTTTGGTCACTGGGCTGGCGACTCAAACGGAGAAGATCATGAGCGATAGCGTGACGTTATTTCCGAACATCTTGCAGCCGGCAACTGCTTTGAAGGCCTATGCGCCGATAGGCGTCAAGTTCTGGGAGAACCAAGAAACCGCGCTCGAAGGCTTGAAGGAATTTGCCGACGGTTGGTTTGCCCGGCGTCAGAAGAGCACACAAGCGGCGCTTGAAGCGGCCAAACATATTGGCGATGCGGAGACGCCCTCCGACATACTCAAGGAATATCAGAACTGGCTCACGCGAGCGGTGGAACTGCTCGCAGAGGACGGCAAGGCCTATCAGCAACAAGTGCTGAGGGCCGGTGCTCACCTGAGCGCACGGCCGGAAGCGCAGCAGGCCGACGAGCGTCGGACCGGCTAACGCCCCTATAAAAAAGCGACCCCCAAACACACTAGGTCAGCGCGAAGTCCTGACGCGCGTTGTTGACTGGACGATGACGCGCGCCGTCATCTCGTCAACCCGAACCGCATCCGACCTACTGTACCGGCGCCCGTCGCGCCGATGGCGGCTCCGGGCCTGCGCCGATCTCGATCTCCGCGTCATGAACGTGCGCCAGCAGTTGGCCGAGATCGCGCATATCGAACCATTGCCCGCAGGCGGGGCATTTCATGAAATGATCGGCTTCGGTTTCGGCGATGCCGTGCGGGTCGACGCCGGTATCGCGCGGAATCTTGGCCATCACAGGTCTCGTTTCAATTTCCGCTTTCCCCAATGGGTATCGTCTGGTCGCGGCGCTCGTTGATCCCCATCGGGCTGGTTTTTTATTGGCCGGTGCGACGACGGCTCAAGAACGTTCCGAGCTGTGGATGTCTCATCCTTCGAGTCGGGAACCGGACGGACGAAAATTAGGTTCAACGCTACTATAGTCGGTCACGGTGCTCCCGCCGCGCACCGCGTTCCAGCCCGTGTACGAAAAACCCGCTCGACGACCCCCGCCGGGCGGGTTTTCGCTGGAGGCGCGCCTTGCCCCATCGCGAATTAAGGTAATGACGTGGTACGCATCAGCAGCAGAACGTGGACGCTGGCTCAAATAGAGGACCTAGCGGCACTTATCGCAGCCGGTTCAACGGCTGCAAATGCGGCTGTGGCATTGAGGCGTTCAACTACGGTCATTCGAGCGAAGGCGCGAAATCTTGGGACGCCTTTTCAGATAATCGTGGACGACCAACGCGGTTAAAGCCGCCCGAGTCTTTCATTTGCGCTCCGTCGCGATTCCGGGCCGGCCAAAGAGAAGCGGCCCCAGCGCGGGCTGCGCACTGAGGCCGTCTTATTTTCCCTCTCTCCTGGAAGCCGTAGGTCGGCTGCGGCAACCGTCCCTAGGCAATCATATCTCGCCCACTGGCGCTGTTCGTTTTTGACCACTGGGTCTAATCATTTTGCCTTTACCTCTGACGGGCGGGGGCGAAAGGGATGAGCGAACGCGGCGATAGTGGTCACATCATTTCCCCTTTGCCTTCGGCCCTCGGTGCGGCCGCCCTAAATCCGGGCCTTTCAGAGCAGCTATTTGCACACGAAATCTCCCGATCTCCCGAACTATATCGTGCCGTTGCTGACGCGCTGGAAGCTTGCGAGCCAGCGCTCGAGCTGATGATGTCAGTTCATTGGGTTAAAGCAAACATGCGGTTGCGTGCGTCGAGATCTGATTTTGACCCCCAGTACGTCCGCTCAAGCCCACGGCGGGGGGTGGTCAAATCTCTGGCGCTTATCGGCGCCGGACCGGCTCCTTCATACCAAAAAAGTTCGGAATTCAATCCGAAAAGCCCACCTAAACTAAAGGCGGTAAGCTCGGCGTTCACTCGCGTTGCATCCTGCACACTCGCGCTGCCACCAATCTTGTGACACGTTAATCGAAGGCTTCAGCCACTTCGTTACCTCCATGACTGCTCCGATTGCTTCCGGCTGGAGCGCCGGGTGGGGCTTGCACCCACTGGAAAGCGCCGCCTTTGCACGGCGCACACCCATAGCGGACATCGATAGCGGCAAAACGAGCCTGTGAGTCCCCTTTTAGTCTGCTTGTTTGACAGGGTATGATGCCCTTGGCCTGAGCCTCGGGGGCACAATGAGGTCTCAGCGCTGACTGCAGCCGAAAGCGACTTTTGATAAGTCTAGGGAGAGCAAAAATGAAAACGCCAAGGAGTGGAGCGACGAGCGTCGCGCTCGCGCTGCTGTTTGTAATCGGAGTGACCTCGATGTCCGTGGCCAAGACGTTCGTCTACGTGTCGAACGCACAGGACGGCAATATCGACGCCTACATCATGGACACGAGCACCGGCGCGCTGACACCGATCGGCAAGGCCGAGGCCGCCAAACTGGTCATGCCGATGACGGTGAGCCCGAGCAAAAAGTACCTCTATGCCGTCATACGCTCGCAGCCAACACGCGTATTGACCTACGCCATTGATCCCGCGACCGGCGCGCTCACGCAAAAGGCATCGGCGCCGCTTCCCGACAGCATGCCCTATGTGTCGACCGATCACACCGGGCGTTACCTGTTCACCGCCTCCTATGGCGGCGACAAACTTGCGGTAAGCCCGATCGGCGAAAATGGGCTGGCGGAGGCGGAAGCAATTCAGGTAATCGCCACTGGCCGCAATGCGCATGCGATCCTGCCCGACCGCAGCAACAAATTCGTCTATGCGACCACACTCGGCGCCAATCAAGTGCTGCAGTTCATCTTCGATAGCAAGACCGGCAAGCTCACGGCCAACGAGCCGGCGGCGGTCAGCCCGGAAGCAGGTCACGGCCCGCGCCACATGGCGTTCTCGCCGGACAACAAGAACCTTTATGTGCTAAACGAGCTCTCGGGACACGTCACGCAATATGCGGTCGATACCGCCAAGGGAACGCTGACGCTCGTAGAGAGCATTAGCTCGGTGCCGGCGGAGGCCGGCCTCGTTTGGGGCGCGCCGCAGGCGCCGGTCGGCGCCGCACCGGCGCCCGCGGCAGCTGCGCCGAAGGACGACAAGCCGAAAGTCTGGGCGGCCGACATCCAGATCACGCCCAATGGCAAATTCCTGTATTCGACCGAGCGCACCACCAACAAGATCGCCCTGTTCACGGTGACGGCCGAAACGGGCAAGCTTGCCTACGTCACCAATTTCGCGACTGAGGCGCAGCCGCGCGGCATCAAGATCGATCCGAGCGGCCAGTATCTCGTCGCTTCGGGTGAAAAGTCGGACCGCCTGTCGGTCTACAAGATCGACCAGAGCACCGGGAAGCTGGGCGAGCCCAGTCGCTACCCAGTCGGCAATGGCGCGAATTGGGTGGAGATTGTCGACGTCCAGTGAGAGGTCCGCCTGCCGACGTGAGCGACAGATTCTGAGCTGCAAAGCCCCGGAGCAACACCCGGGGCTTTGGCTACTTATAAGGTAATGCGGACCCTGCGGCTGCGCAGGCGCACGTCCGAGGCTGACCCAAAGCCGTCCTCAGGGCCGATGCAAAGTCAAGCATTCCGCCGGTTCCGAACCTGATCCAGCGCCCATACGGCAAGGGCGCGATATGGTAGTCTTTCCGCCGGAGGGAGCGAGGTCCTCATCCTCGTAGCTCACATGAGGCGGCGCGAGTTCATCACTCTTCTCGGCGGTGCTGCGGCTGGATGGCCGCTCTCGGCGCGCGCGCAGCAGTCGGCGATGCCGGTGATCGGGTTCCTCAACGGCTCATCACCAGAGGGATGGGCGCCCTTTGCGGCGGCGT
>WNFA01040617.1_pt1 | contig 10745 bp, 7 predicted proteins | sample 5400481 | NCBI WGS metagenome assembly WNFA01 (sample SAMN13153340, study PRJNA577476) | soil metagenome | isolation source: 120 cm saprolite under Douglas fir tree site 2 hole 1 replicate 2 | place: USA:California | collected 2015-04-18 | reverse complement strand
CTTTCTTCATCTGAAGATAAATTGTCCCCGTTACCCGCAGATGTTTCGATCATCACACGATATTGAGAATAGTCTTCATCGTCCTCTGTTATGACTGCATCCTCGTCGATACCATTATGAATGCCATACAGAAGTCTATGCATACGACCAAGAGAGCGCTGTAAAAGTCCAATCGTAGACTGATCTAAAGTAGCAAGATCATCTAATATATCACCCAGGATATCTTCCATACCATGGGCCACATGTGCAAGACCTGGAAAGTCCATCATAGATGCAGAGCCGCCAATGGTATGAACACGACGATACGTCTCCTCTAGCGCTTCCGTGTCATCAGGAATGTGCACTAAACGTCCGAGATTTGCCTCGATTTCCGGCAAATAACTATTCACTTCTTCGATAAATGAATCGAGGACTGATAGTTTATCAAATGTATTCGACATGCTTGGCGCACCCACTCATTCTAGTTCCACGATCTGAGAAGCAATGCTCCACGTAGCTGGAACTCCGTTTGCTATTGCCCCGAGTGTCCATTGTTCGGGAAAGGCATCTGATCTTGACCAAATGAAGGCTGACTCTGCTGAGGGTTTCTCCAACGCTGGTTTGCAGACATCGATTGCCCTGGCTGTGACCCGACGTTTTGTTGTCCCATCTCTGGTACCTGATTCGAACCAGGGTATGCTGATTGATTTGAACTCCCATATGCAGATCCAGGCATCGGATTAAACTGCTGCTGTCCTTCAAATCCTTGTTGGTTTTCGAACCCGGTCATATCTCCATAAACGGGTTGAATACCAAACTGCTGCCCATCATATGCCTGCTGGTTACCATACTGTTGACCACTACTGAATTGCTGTCCACCATACTGGGGTGTACCAGTAAAGCTTGGCTGCGATCCAAAGTCCTGCTGGTTATTGGACGCGAACTGGTAAGCTCCAGAATTTCCTGATCCCTGAGGTTGAGGAAGTGAAAGAAAATCACTCGAAAAACCCTGATTCCATTCATTCTGCATCCCCATCCCCATATCTTGCTGGTAATACTGATCAGCATTACCACCAGGTAATGCCGGAACACCTGCCATGCCTGGGAAGACATCCACCATTTCATTGGCATGATCGGGCAATCGAAATGTTGAGACTGAAGCTCGCAGTTGATCAGCAAGTTCAGAGAGGTAGCTTACACTCATCGCAGCTTCTTGCGTACCTGCATTCGTCTGACGTGTAATCTCAGAGATCTGGCCCATTGCTACAGCTACATTTTCTGAAACTTGTGCCTGCTCATTCGCAGCATGCGCGATAGTCTCGATCATTTGCGCTTGCCGTTCCACAGCAGTATAAATGGAGTTGAGGGCTCGTCCAGCCTCGTCAGCAAGTTGCGACCCTTTGACAACTTCCTGTGTGCTATCTTCCATTGCAACCACTGCCTCAAATGTATCACCTTGAATGCTCTTGACCAGGGTTGCAATGCGTTTTGTTGACTCGGTCGAACGTTCTGCCAGTAGACGGATCTCATCGGCAACCACTGCAAATCCACGTCCATGCTCCCCTGCCATGGCAGACTGAATTGCCGCGTTTAGCGCTAGCAGGTTAGTTTGATCTGCAATATCTTCAATGATACGAACGATTTCGCCAATTTCATTGGAGCGCTCTCCAAGACGCTTGATCTTTTTCGACGTTTCCTGAACATTTTCACGAATAACCAACATTCCGTCAATAGACTGGCGTACAGCCTGTTGACCAGCATCAGCATTATGCAATGCATCTTGCGCTGCTTCAGCGCTCAGTTGAGCATTTCGAGCTACATTTTGAATGAAGATTGCCAGCGCTTCTACCGCTTCGGTTGTTTGCGAAATCTGTTGCACTTGAGTTGAAGAGGCTTGAGCAAGCTCATCAGAGCGATCAAGAATGCGACGCGTCGCATTTGTTACTTGCAATGCTGTAGCTTGCACCCTACCAACAACTTTAGCAAGCTCTTCAATCATATAGTTGAAGGAATCTGCTAGAACCCCAAGAGTATCTGGCGTTACTTCTGCCTGGACACGAAGATCACCATCACCAACAGCGCTTACTTCCTGCAAGAGCTTTTCGATTTGCGCTTGTAGAGCCGCTGCATCGCTTGAGCCACTGGCAGGCGCTCCTATTCCACCCGAGGCGAATCCCTGGTTATCAAATAGTGTGTTGATAGACATCGAAAGCATGGCGAATTCATCATCGCCGATGACCAAAGCTCGAACAGAGCGGTCCCCTGCCGCATATTTTCGACACACATCTACAAGTCCCTGAACCCGATCCAGGATTCTGCGACGCACAAAATAATTAACAAACAGTACTCCTAGTAACACGATCAGAGCGCATAACCCCACCATATATACAACGACTGTTTGATCAACAACTCCCCTTATTAAAATACCAAGAACAATAATAGCGATGACAGGAATGGCAACTGAAGCAGCGAGTCCCATTACCAACAATGAACTTACTGTCATTCCGCCTCTATCGGTGTCATTCATCCTCCAGGCCTCCTCTCGTTTGAAGCAGCATTTTGAAATATCACCAGGATACTCCTGAGATCTCGAAATATCACCAGAATACTCCTAAGATCTCTAAGAATAGTGTTGCATCTTGTCAGAGAATAGCAGACGAGCCGTGTCCAACAAGATAATATATCGGTTTCCTACAAGCGTGCTTCCAGAAGCATAGGAAGCCAACCATTGTGGAATATTGGCTTGACGTACATTCCCATTTATTGCGGATGGGGGAATAGGTATCATTTCGCTTACACTGTCCACGACCAGGGCGATCACCATTTCATTGTATTTCACTGATAATAGCCGGGTACGTGGATTAAAAGGCAAACGTTCCATACCGAGAAATGAGCGCAGATCAACCACTGAGGCAATAGATCCGCGTAAGTTGATCACTCCACTAATCCATGACGCAACGTTAGGAACTGGAGTCACGTCCGCAAGGCGTTCTACACCATCGATATGCTCCGCTTTGAGAGCAAGCTCACATTCAAGTAGTGAAAAAACCAGGTATTGCTCACCAACGACAACTGCTTCTGCTGGTACGTTTGTCAGTTCTCTTGGGGAGATCACATTCCCAGGAAAACTACGCATGTTGCCTTGTGGATTACTTCCCATAGATCTGGCAGTGGCAATGTCTCTTTGAGGCTGCAGCCCATCTACTGTGGACTGCGAGAGTCGCCCCGTATCGCGCTGCACCATTTAAAAGCTCCTAAATCTACAAGAGTTGCCGAACGTTGTTTACCAGTTCATCCTCACTAAAAGGCTTCGTCATATACATATCGGCACCTTGTCGAAGTCCCCAGGATTTATCAAGCTGAGTATTTTTACTTGTCAACAAAATTATTGGTATATGCTTACTTGCATCCAGGCTTTTTAGCCTACGGCAGAGTTGAAACCCATTCTGTTTAGGTAAGACTACATCGAGCACAATACATTGTGGTCGTTCCTTGAAGACTTTCTCAAGTGCCTCATCGCCATCCACAGCGGTTATCACATCAAAGCCCTGATTCCGTAATGGAGTGGCGATCATTGTCAACTCTGTCCAACTATCATCAACTACAAGTACCTTCTGCCCTGGCATAACAGTATACCTTTCCTTTGTAGGGGCGCAACATATATCGCCCAGTCAATGGGAAAGAATGGCTATAACAACGTGTCATTATGTTCTTCGGACAAGGACTATCCACGACGTCTCAGACGCGTACGCATACCTTCATACTGCGGAGGCATACGCTGCTGCCAACCCACAAGATGCTTTTTAACTGTCTGGACCAACTCTACTGAGTCGAACGGTTTCGTCAAATATTCTGTTGACCCGGCTAGCCTTCCCCGCATCTTGTCAAACAAACCATCCTTCCCACTGAGCATAATAATAGGTATTGATCGAAACTGCAAGTTTTTCCGTATTATCTGGCAAATATGGTACCCATCCATGCGAGGCAACTGTATATCCAGGAGAATAAGAGCAGGCATTTCGTCCGCCACCGAGGTGAGAGCACTTAGACCATCCCCAGCAGTAATTACTCTAATACGCTCGCGTTGCAGAGTCATTTGAACAATTTTCCGCACCGTGGGACTATCGTCTACTACTAGAACCGTTGGTATTGGTTCGATCATCTAATTGACCTCCTTTGTCTCTCTGGCGACCAGTTAAGATTGCCATCACTTTGAGGGACACTACTTCTACCTGGCCCACTTTGGAATCCAGTTTCACTATACCGGTTACGCATCTGTTGTGTGTTCTGATGTGCCCGATAGAGTTGATACTGTTGAATCTCTTGATCAATTTCTGTAAGAAATGCTTTCCAAACGTAGTTAAGTTGACGACCAGTATGCGAATTACCCACCTCATCATTCAACAGCGTTGAGAAAACAGTTCGTAAGAACGTAGCAAGTCCCAGTACAGCCTCCCAATAAAACTCCTCTAGCTTCTCTCCTTTCACCAACTTATCCAGGTAAATGATTTCAGTGCAGTCAAGTTGCCCATTTGTAAATGTCACCGTTTCCAGGATTGGATACTGCTGATTTGCTAGTAATTGCAGGGGCTGAGCAAAACGCCGTTCTAAATAACGTACAATCTCCGTGAAAGGAAGTTGTCCTCTTCCACGCAGGCTTTTCGCATAAGTGCCGTGATGAATCAGCAACCCATTAATACATTGAGATAATGTTTCGATCAGTCCGAGAAGATGTTGTTCTGGGGCAAGATTTTGTCGCCGCTGAGCCAATTTATGTTGACACACGATGATGATGTTTGAGAGATCTTGCTGTAATTCTGCCTCTAATGCCGTATCAACTACCTCTATCAGGCGCAATTCCAGCAGATGATTCATAATACGAGCAACACGGGCTTCAGGGATCATCAGAACCATAGCCATCGCTTGCAGTGGTACTTCACCATTTGCAAGACAAAGCACTTCGATATGTTCCTGGCTCAATCCTAAGCTACGCACATCATTACTTACTTCTGGTAGCCAACGAGCAACTGTCATACTAGTAAGTGAAGTCTCACCCATTTCCACCCACTCGTCAGCCTGGCGTAATGCCTCAAGAAGTACACTGTCAATATCTAGCGGCTGCATTCGGCTTTCCATAGTAACCAATTGCCTATGGAAAGAGAAACGTCCATTTACCCAACGGAGGGCATGACTAATCGATTGTGTGACAGCAAATTCAAGACGGCGCTGCATTTCTTCGGCACTCATCCAGTTGCGTTCAACCAGCATTGCTAATGCAACCTGGAGATTACCTTGCGAAGCCTCACGCACGGCTTGGGCGCGAGGAGGATCGAGTTTATTGATCAGGCAGAGCATGCTCAGTAAATCTGATTTGATGTAACTCTCTTCATGCAAAGCCATGAGTTGGCCCTTGCGTAGACTAATGGAAAGCGTTTCCGGACCCGAGTGTACCAACAATGTACCGGTTTTCCCACTCAACGCGAGCATTTTTAGAATAGATTGAAGACCTAGCGTTTGTAGATCTCCATCCATAATACGATCTTGTGACTCCATTGATCCTCTATTTCCTTTACCTTGCGGAAACATCTTCCCTTACCTCTAAGGAAGTCTGTGATCGCATCTCACTCCCACACGATAATGAACACTGAATGCCCCATTATGGCAGTGTACGGCAAAACAAGTTAGACTAGCATAAAAAACGCGAAAAAGTCATTAAAATTGTATTAAAGTTTCCAATAGCTCGAAACTTAGTTTGGATGCGTTTCGAGGGACGTCGTTGTGGTAATGGCTGATTGTGTTTCATCTTTATTTGCTGCCATCACTTGTGGGCGAAAAACATAACCAACTCCAGGTTCGGTTAGTAAATACTTTGGTCGTGAAGGCTCCTTCTCGATTTTCAAACGGAGTTGTCGCACATAGACCCGCAAGTAATCTGCCTCTTCACCATACTCAGGTCCCCAGACCGCCCGTAGCAATGTACGATGCGTCATTACCTTACCAGCATGCAACATTAATTGGTGTAACAATTCAAACTCTGTCGGAGTCAGTTTGATTTCTTGAGCGCCTGCACGCACTTGTCGTCGTAAAATATCTATACTTACATAACCATCTTCAGAGGTTAATACCTCGGGTTGTTGAACATTCATCCCCTCTGAGGCATTTGCAGCGCGTCTTAAACATGCCCGCACTCGAGCGAGCAACTCATCATTGCTAAACGGTTTGGTTAAATAATCATCGGCTCCTTTGTCCAGAGCCTGCACTTTTTGCTTTTCGTCCGATCGGGCTGAAACGACAATGATTGGAACCTGAGACCATTGACGCACCTGCACACACACACTCATACCATCCATCTCACCTGGCAACCAGAGATCAAGTAGTATGAGATCAGGTTTATGGAGACGTACCAGTTCTACAGCCTGCTCTCCGCTGTCTGCAATCAGGACATCATACCCACTCATGGTGAGATTCCTGCGTAAGATTCGCTGTATCGGCGGTTCGTCATCTACAATTAGTATGCATTTCCCTTTTGTTTTCATGAGGCAAGTAACCCCTTATCAGGAAATAGGTAGTACAAAGGCAAAACATGACCCTCCACCTAGGGCAGGCTCGACCCAGATGCGACCCTGATGAGCTTCAATAATTCCTCGGCTAATCGCCAGTCCAAGCCCACTACCTTGTGTGTCGAGACTGTAAAAGGTTTTGAAAATCCGCTCTTGCTCCCCATTTGGTATCCCGGTCCCATGGTCAATAACCCGTACACGCAAGAATTGGTGAGAATCTTTGGGCGCAACAACATCTTCATCCCCGCCAGCGACGGTATCAATTGCGATAACAATCTCAGCATTTTCCGGGCTATGGTATACGGCGTTTTCAAGCAGACAATGCAAAACTCGTTTGATCTGAACATAATCAACATAAACCATTGGCAACTGCGATTGAAAATCTGTATGCACGGGATAGCCTGCTAACAGCCGTTTATCAACAGTGAAAGCACTATGTACGATTTCGACAAGGTCGCACCACTCTTTTTCGAGCACCAGCGCGCCCATATCAATACGAGACATTTCGATGAAAGAATTGATGAGAGAATGCAGATGATCAGCCTCGGCGTCAATATCTTCAAGTATTTCGCTAAGCATCGGTTCACCCCAGGTAACATCAGGTTGCAGAAGCCCTGTCACCGCAGCTTTAATTAAAAGTTGATCTTGCGAATCATAAAGAGCAAAGTGCATAAATTGATAATGGCGGTCTGAAGGGGCGCTATGCGGAAGCATCGTTTGTGGGTCAGAAAAACGATTTCTCGGCTCCTTTGCAGAATGTATATTGAAAGAAACTGGCTCTTGATCTCTAATAACTTTAGCCTCGACTTGAAATTGCAGTTGAGGTTGTCTTTGCACAGGTTCAGCAGCAATGATAAAGCGTAATGTATTTGCCGGTGGGAATTCCAGTTGAGCGACGTTTTGGTGACGCTCAACTAATCGTGCATCGTCTAGAGCGAGATCAGAGTGAGTGAATTCTTGCAGGTACGTACGTACTTCATCGATGTTGCGTATACGTGAAAGCAAACCTGCAAATGCATCTAGCAGAGTTAACGAGGAGATCTGAGAAAAAGGAAGATAAGTATCGTAAGGCACATGGCTCTCTAACAACCACGATATCTCGTGTGACTCAATTTTTAAAGAATCTTTCCCTACTTCATGTGCCGGGCGTTGCAAGCTTGCAAGGTTCCCCAGCTTATCGAGGGAAAGATGTATTCCACAAAATACTTCTGCTGCGGGATTCACATAGATACATTTCCCTTGTGCATCGGTAACAAACCAGGGGGTAGTCATATCACTTCTAACTCGCTCATAGAGTTGAGTTAACACCGGTGTAAGCGCAGCGCTCACATCACCTAATAATCCAGCGTGAGCCAGGGCAGCTTCAGCCGTTTCTATAAGAGTAGCGGCTTTCTGCTCCTGAAGCAACGGTAAAACTGCTCCATTGACATAGTTTACATTTGTAACTTGCGGTTCATCTTGGATGGCGTGCAGCATATCCTGTAAGTCACGTTCGCTGGATGTCAATAAGTGGTCACTGATAAAACGTAACAGGCTGCTAAAACTGACACCAAAAGTCTGTTCAGACTCTTCCCGCACCCTTTTGAGCAATAGCAGCTCATCTAGTTCATCCGAACCGGCAGAACCATTCAGTTGTCGAGTTGAGTCGAGTCGCTCGATTGCTTCCTTAAAACGTCTTCGCTCCCTCGCCGCTTCCAATAACATGCCATTATGAATCGCGATCGTAGCCTGGCTGGCAAAGAGGGAAAGAATATCTAATTTGAGAGGAGTAAAACCTCCTGGTTCAGATGAACAAAGCAAAAGTGCGCCATAGACTCTAGAGCCAGTCACCAGTGGAAAGCTGAAAATAGAGCGAATACCAAGCTGCGACGCAAATAGCTGGCTTTCCGGAAAACGGCTGTCTCGGGCAATGTCATTTGAAACATAAGGCTGGCGACGGTATATAGTAGAACCAATGATGCTTTGTTCGGTGAAAGCTAATTCATGTCCAACAATCTCTTTCAAAACTGCCGTATCCAGTCCGTACTGCACTACCAGTTTCAGGGTACCATAGCGTCGATCCAGTTTGATTATTGCAGAGGAACCATTCAGCGCTTTCGCGATACCAACCACGATCCGATTGAGAATCATGGAGAGGTCCATCTCCGAGGCGAGAGCGCTGGAAACGTTCTTCAATTCCTCGCGCTGCCGATCTTGTATTTCTACACTACCGCCTACCTGAGCACTCTCGATGGCTGCTGCCAGGACATGTGCCACAGCGCTGATAAGTCGTTGGAGCGCTTCACCAGCATATGCATCAATGCGTGTACTGCCCAGTTCAAGCGAACCAAGTATCTGATCCTCAACTACGAGTGGGGCAATCAACGTAGAATGCAGGTACGGTCTACCGCTCAATGCGTCGCCACTTTGTGCAGGGGAACCATCTAAACCCTCTGGGTAGTTCCTTATTTCGAGAGCGGCCAAATCCTGCGCACGTGGTGAATCAGCAGTCAGATGCGGCTCGGTTGTCGTTTTGTCAGCATATTCCTGGTATTGCACAGTTTCACTACGCTGCAAGATGTACTCAACCATCGAGTCGTTTAGGGGATGCTGATGATAGTGGGCAAACCATCCATCTGCTTCATTTGTACAGACCACCACCCGAACAGCTTCTCTGTCATGACGCAACAATACGATACCAAAAACATCAAAAGGGATTGCTGGCTCTAATTCTGCAGCCAAACGAGCATAATCAGGCTTTGCTCCGCGTACACGGGAAACTATGCGAGCAACACGCTCAACGATAGCTGACTGTTCTTGTGTTGGTGGTTGTGTTCTGGTCTCCATCTAAACTTCCTGCGCTTTTCGCAAACAAATACCACCGATCCCTAAAGTATAACGAACCATATGCTATAACCAAATACCATTGTAGATACTAATTAACACAACAATACACAGTGCTATATTGTAGCACATTTTGCGCTACAATGTCTTACACTTGAAATTACAAATACAAATGTGGAGTGTTCTAAGTCTAAAGGTACCTGAAGAGTATACCATATTCTTCCTACAACTGAGATGAATGTAGCCGATACTTCTTAAGTATACTATTCCAAGCACTTTTTGCCTCTTCTAAGAAAGATGAGCATAGCCCGTCAGCTCGACATAGCCTTCACCTTGTACAACCTGTCCTGCACTCTGCCCTTGAATACTCACTGCTCCTTCCCAATAACTGTTCCCTGTCGATTGATATACCACAAGTTCCTGGTCTTTCAATTCAGGTACGAGTATGAGTGAGGCTTGCAATTTAGGATCATTTATCTCAAGCCTCCAACCCGATGGATAGTTTGCTCCTGTTACTGAACTTCTCCAATGACTGAGAACAGTCACATTGAGTGCACTTGCAGGCAGCAGAAAACCCCTGGCCTGCGGCCCTATATAGCCAATATAAGTTGAGATAGTCTTTCCAGAGGCATCCCGAATGAGGTACAACATCATCTCAGTGTTGTCATTAAGCTGAATGCTAAACCAATCCCACCCACCACCATTAAGCGTGAGGAAGTTACCCCACTGATGGTCCATCCATGCCTCGCCAGACACCTGCAAGGGTTGATTATGGTCAACCAGCATCCCTGTGAGAGACATATGTGTACGTGAATAATAGTAGGAAAAACCACCTAGCCCATAAGTAATTAATCCATTTCCATTGTGTAATGTCGCAGGCTTTAAACCATTAAGATCGAATTGCAAAGCATAATTTTTCATCTTCGCAACCAGGTGATCTGACCCATTGACACCTTTGATCGACCAGTCGTTTATTTGAACATTTATGCCACTGGTTGATGTGCCATCAGGTATCACTGCATTTGGTTCAGTCAGGCGACGTTGATCGAAATGGAACTCGCCTCGAGTTATATCACTGATTGCAAAGTGCGCAGCGTAAACAGGGGGAAGATCACCTCGCAGGGCCTGAAAGAAAACCAGCTCAAAACCATAGTGATGGACTTTTCCACCAGGCATCGTGGCATTCAGATGGCCGGTATAATACCACCATTCTGTCAAATCACGATGTGCTGCCTCATCCTGAGGAAAGCGAACGGGCGGCAATGGAGTTGTTGTAGGCGACAAATTCACCGCAGGCAATTGAGCTGAAGTTGACACAACACCTGGAAAACCACAAGAGGAAAGCAAGAGCGCTAAAATCAGAAGCAGGGCGGGGGTAAGCCC
>WNFA01005323.1_pt1 | contig 10745 bp, 8 predicted proteins | sample 5400481 | NCBI WGS metagenome assembly WNFA01 (sample SAMN13153340, study PRJNA577476) | soil metagenome | isolation source: 120 cm saprolite under Douglas fir tree site 2 hole 1 replicate 2 | place: USA:California | collected 2015-04-18 | reverse complement strand
GGGGCTGGTCCCATTGACGGAACTGCCGAATCCGCGCCCGAGGGCGACGTAGGCAATGCTGCTGGTCGCGAAGCCCACAAACGTGGCCATCTGCCCGGGGAAAATATTGGTCCAGTTCAAACCGCCATCAGCCGAACAATAGACTCCTGCCGTGTTAGTGCCCGTGAAAACCTGCACGCCTGCAAGGATGAGATTTGCGTTCGTCGGATTCACAGACAGGTAGCTGATGCGGGCGCCCCCACCCGGAAAGAAACCGTTGCTAAAGGGGCCGATAAACGGATTTGTACAGCCAGAGAATGGCGGGGGGCATACGGGCACCCAGCTTTGGCCCCCGTTGGTGGATTTCAAAATGCCAGCGCCATAGTAAACATCAAACCCGGTCAAAGCCTGTTCGCCCGTGCCGGCATAAACGGTTGCGGGGGCGGAGGGAGCAAAAGCAATCGAGCCCATAGCCAGCGACGGATTTGCGTCGCCTACAGCCGTCCACGTGGCGCCGCCGTCGGTAGAACGCCAGATGCCTCCCTGCGCGCCGCCGATCAGGACGGTTTGACCGGTGGTAACGGACGGGTCTACGGCGATCGTCGTGACGCGACCTGTCACGGGACTAAAAAAGCCGCCGCTTGTAGGTGCGGGGCCGATGGGAGACCAGGGCGGGGGCACTGTGACGTTCGCCAACGCGGCAGCGAAGGTGCCGTCGGGATTGCGGACGAGCTTGCCTTCGGCCTCCATCATGTGCTGCATATGTGTGAAGGCATTCATGCGCGCGCCGGCGGGGATGTTGCTGAAAGGAAACGCGCGCTGCTTATAGAACCATTCCATGCGTTTTTGGACGAGTTCCGGGTTGTCCTTCTCCAGGCGTTTTTGGGAGCCCTGAGTCTGGGTTTCCGGCGAAGTGGCTTTAGCCTTTGCCGGGAGTAGAGGTTTGGGAGCGGCCTGCTTTGGCGGAGTTTTCTTCTGTTGTGACTGAGCGGAGGCGGATTGGCCGCAGAAGAAGAAAGAAAGCAGAAGAATGGTCAGGGCCGTGAGGAAGGGCATATAGCGAGCCCCCGCCTTGTTCGCACTATTCCAAAGCGATCGTTTATGAGTCATATGCTCCTCGTTGTCGGAGAGGATTGACGGTCCGGCGGAAGGATTACGAGTCTGCAATTCTGAACTGGGAAATGTATTGGCCCGGTCATGGTTCAGGATTCGTCTTCGGCACATCCAATGGATAAAGTCTCTAGGATGCGGGCTGGACAGAAAGGGTTTCCGACCGCCACTCAGAATAACTGCGAGACCCACCCACGGAGAGAAGCTACTCTTACCCGGGTTGATTTTCAAGGGGTCAAGACACGGCTGAAAGACTCCCACGGCGATCTCATTCCCAGGGCCGTCTCAGCGACGAGGAATCGCGGGGCATGGATCACTTCTTCCGCGCTCCTACGCAGGAAAGACGATGTTCCAGAAGCCGGGCATGGGCTTTTCGAATTCGAGAGGAACCATGGCGCCCTCGCGGGTGACTTGAGGGTGGCGCGTGACGCGGCAGCCGACCCGCCGGCGGGTGTGGTCGTTTTCGAGAACGAGGGGAGTGCCCGCGGGCAGAGGTTCGCGAAACAGAACCATGGCGCCGTGATCGTTGACGGCGATGGTGATGCAAGAGGCGGATTCGCGGCCGGGGATGTGCAAGGTTATAGGAATGCGGATCATGACGCGCTGGCTGCGGCGCTTCTCCTCACCGGGGACGGTTTGGCTGGCGGGTGCCGGAGAAGCCTTGGGTGGCCTCAAAGCTCCAGACCCCAGAAATCCATTTCCGGGCCGATGAGCTCGATGCCGAATTCCCGGCCATCGTGCAGCATACTGCCCTTCCAAACGACCACAGCATCATTGGCCTTGCGGGTGGCCAGGTTGGTGAGTTGGACCTTTTGTTCGAACGCGAGGTCGTCTGATAGCACGACGAGGCAGCCGTATGGGTTTACCATGCGGGTGTGGACTTCGACATGTTGTTTGTCGCCGCCCTCGGGAGTCCAATCGAGAGCGACCGCAACGCGCGAGTTCAGGCGCACGCCGCGGCGGCGCTCCCGCCATTTGGCGGCGTGAGCAACGTCCTTGTGAATCCCCATTCCGCGCCCCCTTCCGCATTTACAATGCTAGAGAGGCGGGGCCGGAGCGTCAATAGTACGCGGACGTAAATGACATGCAGGGCGCCGGAAAAGAGCGGCTGAGGAAACGCGAATGAAGCGCTTGATCGTCAACGCGGATGATTTTGGGTGGAGCGAAGGGGTGAACCGCGGAATCGTGGAGGCCTATCGGAACGGAATTGTCACCAGCACGACAGTGCTGGCCAACGGCACGGCGTTTGACGGCGCAGTGCAGTTGGCCCGTCAGGAGAGGCGGCTGGGGGTCGGCGTACACCTGAATTTGAGCGACGGGGCGCCGCTGCTCCCGCGTTGGGAAGTGCCCAGCCTGGTGAACGAACAAGGGCACTTTTCCGGCGGGCCGATGAAGCTTGTGGCGAGAATGTTGGCAGGGAAGCTACGCTCCGCGGAGGTAGAAGCGGAGTGGGATGCGCAGATCCGCAAAGTGGAAAAGGCGGGGATTCAGCCGACGCATTTGGACGGGCACAAGCACGTCCATATGCTTCCGGCGCTCTTCCCTATCGCTCTGCGCGTGGCAAGGCGGCACGAGATTCCTGCGGTGCGGGTGTCCATCGAGCATTTCCTCGGCTGGAACGGCACGCTGCGGCGAAATCGCCGGAGTACACTGGCGATCCTGACGCAGCACGCCCGGGCGCGCGCCCTGAACTGGATGGCCACGGACGCCCGCACAGAAGTGGAGCGCGCGGGCTTGGCGTGTCCCGAATTCTTTTGCGGCCTTACACAAACCGGCTTCCTCGATGCGAACGAACTGGAGACGATTCTGTGGAACCTGCCGGAAGGAACTAGCGAATTGATGTGCCATCCGGGATACCGCGACGCGGGCCTGGCGGCATCGAGCACGCGCCTGCAGATGCACCGGGAACGCGAATTGGAGGGATTGAAGGATGTGCGGTTGAGGAAAGTGATCGCCGCAGCCGGCATTGAATTGATACACTACGGAAGAATTATCGAACGCGAATGAACAACAGCGAACCCATCGCCTGCTCGATTGTCGTGCCGTTTTTCAACGAGCAGGAAAACATCCCGCCGCTTTATCTCAAGCTCACCGAGGTAATGGACACGGTCGGGGAACCCTATGAGCTGATCTTTGTGGACGATGGAAGCCGCGACAGCACGTTTCGCGTGCTGCAGGAAATCTTCGAGCACGACCGGCGAGTGCACGTGGTGCGGCTGCGGCGAAATTTCGGGCAGACCGCGGCGCTGAAAGCAGGGCTCGATTTCGCCCACGGGGATGTGATTGTCACGATGGACGGCGACCTCCAGCACGACCCCGGAGAGATCCCGCAATTCCTGGAAAAGATTGCGGAAGGCTACGACATTGCAAGCGGATGGCGCGTGGAGCGCTCGGATCACTGGCTCACGCGCAGACTCCCCAGCCGCGTGGCGAACTGGATGATGGCCAAGCTTTCCGGAGTCCCGCTGCACGATTTCGGAACCACTTTCAAGGCCTACCGCCGGGAAATCGCGTCGGAGATTCATCTTTACGGCGAACTGCACCGGTTCATTCCGGCGCTGGCCAGTTCATTCGGCGCAAAAATCGGCGAAGTGCCGATCACCAATCCGAGCCGGCAGACCGGGAAATCGAATTATGGAATCGGGCGGACCATTCGCGTTCTGCTGGATTTGATTAGCGTGAAATTTCTGCTGGACTACTCGACGCGGCCGCTGCAGTTTTTCGGGTTGTTCGGGCTGCTGGGAACCGGCGCCGGAGGAGTCCTCATGCTGGTGCTGGCGTTCCGGAAGGTTTTCCTGAACGATCCCATTATGGGCGCGCATGCCCCGCTGTTTTTGCTGGGCATGGCCTTGCTGGTCGGCGGAATTCAGTTCTTTACCATGGGCCTGCTCGGCGAGATGCTGGCGCGGACGTATTACGAATCGCAGAACAAGCCCATTTACTCGGTGCGCGAAGTCAAGAGCCGGAGAAAGGAAATGAGCGATCCGGCCGACCCGCCGAGGTCCACAGGCTCCGCCGACTCGTAGGTCGGCAGAGAATCTCCCCGCTTCTCTCGCCCGGCACGGTTCGTATGGAAAAGGAAACGCTCTGGAATCGCGTCGGCTCGCTCCTTAATCCGCGGATTGTGGGGCGGGAGCGGGGTGGCCGCGGAAGACGCGGTTGACCCAGCCCTGGAACGATTCCATGTAAATGTAGAAGACCGGGGTCAGGTAGAGCGTAACGATTTGCGAGAGCAGCAGTCCTCCCACTACGGCATAGCCCAGCGGACGGCGCGCGGAGGCTCCCGCGCCAAATCCCAGCGCGATCGGCAGCGTGCCCATCAGCGCGGCCATGGTGGTCATCATGATGGGACGGAAGCGCACCAGACAGCCGCGATAAATGGCTTCGGCGGCGGAAAGATGTCCGGCGCGCTGGGCTTCGATGGCGAAGTCAATCATCATGATGGCGTTTTTCTTCACGATACCCACCAGCAGAATGACTCCCACGAAGGCATAGAGGTTTAGCTCGGCGTGGAACAGCTTCAGGGTGAGCAGAGCGCCGAACCCTGCTGACGGCAGGCCGGACAGAATCGTAATGGGGTGAATGAAGCTCTCATACAGAACACCGAGGATGATGTAAATCACCAGGATGGCCATCAGCAGGAGAATTCCCAGGCCGGCGAGGGATGATTCAAAAGCCTGAGCCGCGCCCTGGAAGCTGGTGCTGATGGTGCCCGGCAGATTGTTCCGAGCGAGTGTCTGAATGGCGGTCACGGCATCGCCCAGGGAAGTTCCGGGCTTCAAGTTAAACGAAAGCGTCACTGCCGGAAGCTGGCCGAGATGATTTACCGTCAGCGGGCCGTAGGAAGGATTCAGTCGCGCTACGGCATCCAGAGGCACAAGCTGGCCCTTGGAGGAGCGGATGTACAACAGCGAGAGCGCAGCCGGATCGCGCTGGTATTGCGGTTGCAATTCCATGATGACGCGGTATTCGTTGTTGGGCGCGTAGATGGTGGAGATCTGCCGGGCGCCGTAGGAGGTGTACAGCGCGTCTTCCACCTGCTGCGCGGAAACTCCAAGCGTGGAAGCCTTATCGCGGTCAATCACCACGTTGACTTGCGGGTTCTTGATCTGCAAATCGCTGTTGACGTCCTGCAGCCCGGGGAGTTGCCGCAATTTCTGCTCGAAGGCCGTCGCCGAGCGATACAGCTCCTCCGTGTCCGGACTCTGCAGTGTGAATTGGTATAAAGCCTTGGTAAGGTTTCCGCCGATGCGGATGGGCGGCAGGATTTGGGGGTAGGCGCGAATCCCCGGAACCACCGCAAGCTTGGGACGCAGCGACTCCGCGATGTGGTCCGCAGGAGGCCGCTGGGAAATGGGCTTCAGACGGATGAACATGATCCCGGTGTTGACGGTGCCGGCGGCGCCGCGCCCGCCGCTGCCCACGCTGGCGAAGACGTTTTGCACGTAGGGATTCTGCGCCACGATTGCCAGGAGCTGTTTCTGGTGCTCCACCATCGAGTCGAACGAAATCCCTTCGGCGGCTTCGGTAAAGATAAACACCGAGCCGGTGTCCTCGTTGGGCAGGAATCCTTTGGGGACCTGGAGGAACAAGTACACCGTGCCCACGACCATGAGCGCGGAAACGGTCATGGTCGCCACGCGATGGCGCAGAGCGATTTGCAGCGTCACGTCATAGGCGTGCTGGAGGGCCTGGTGGCCGCGCTCGAAGGCGTTAAACAGAGCGCCGTGCTTCTGCTCTTTCGGGTGACGCAGGAAGCGGCTGCACAGCATGGGCGTGAGGGTGAGCGAGACAAATCCGGATACCAGGATGGCTGCGCCGATGGTCACGGCGAATTCGTGAAGCAGCCGGCCGAGAATCCCGCTCATGAACAGGACCGGAATGAAAACCGCCGCAAGAGACAGCGTCATGGAAAGAATCGTGAAGCCCACCTCGCGCGAGCCGTTGTAGGCCGCCTCCATCACCGCTTCGCCATGCTCCATGTGGCGGACGATGTTTTCGAGCATGACGATGGCATCGTCCACAACAAAGCCGACCGACAGGGTCAGCGCCATGAGGGAAAGATTGTCGAGCGAGTAGTTCAGCAGATACATGATGGCGAAGGTGCCGATGATAGACATCGGCAGCGCCAAGCTCGGAATAATCGTGGCGGAAATATTCCGGAGAAACAGGAAGATAACGAGGACGACCAGGCAGATGGTCAGAAGCAAAGTGAACTTGACGTCGTTCACTGAATCGCGGATGGACAACGAGCGGTCGTAGAGCGTCTCGAGAGAAATGGAGGGAGGGAGCTGCAAGCGAAACACCGGCAGGAGCTTCTTGATGTTGTCCACGACTTCGACGGTGTTGGTGCCGGGCTGCCGCTGAATCGCCAGGACCACGGCGCGCTGCAGGTTGAACCAGCTCGCCACCTTGTTGTTTTCAACGCTGTCCATGACGTGCCCCAATTCCTCGAGGCGCACCGGAGAGCCTTTGCGGTAGGCGACGATGACCGGACGATACGCAGCCGCGCTGGTCAACTGCCCCGTAGCCTGCACGGTGACGGCTTTATTGTTGCCCCACAGTGTGCCGGTGGGGAGATTCACGTTGGCGCTCTGCACCGCCGCCTGCACTTCGTCAATCCCGATTTGCCGGCTGGCAAGCTCGCGGGGATCGAGCTGCACGCGCACGGCATACTTCTGAGAGCCATACACCACCACCTGGGCCACGCCGCCGACCATCGAGATGCGCTGCGCCATGAAGGTTTCGGCAAATTCATCCACCTGGGAGAGCGGCTGCGTCTTCGAGCCCAGCGCCAAGTACAGAATGGGCTGGTCAGCCGGGTTCACTTTCGAGAACGAGGGCGGGCTGGGCATGTTCTGCGGCAACTGCGCCGCAGCCTGGGTGATGGCCGTCTGCACGTCCTGGGCGGCCGCGTCGAGATTGCGCTTCAGGTTGAATTGGAGCGTGATTTGCGAGGCGCCAAGAATGTTCGCCGAGACCATCGAGTCCAGCCCCTGAATGGTCGAAAACTGCCGCTCGAGCGGGGTGGCTACCGAGGAAGCCATGGTCTCGGGACCCGCGCCGGGCAAATTGGCGAAGACCAGGATGGTCGGAAAATCCACGTTAGGCAGGTCGTTGACCGGCAGGGAGCGGTAGGCCACCATGCCGAATAACAGGATCGCCAGCATCACCAGCGCCGTAGCGATGGGCCGGCGAATGAAGAGTTCGGAGATGCTCATTTCTGAGGGTTTCCCGGCTTGAGCGAGACCCTGGCCCCCGAAACCAGACGGAGCTGTCCGTCGGTCACGACCGTCTCACCGGGCTGCAAGCCGCTGGTGATGACCGTCTCGCCGCCAATCGTTCTGCCCGTCACAACCGTGCGGGATTCGGCTGTGTTGTCGGCGTTGACGACGTACACGAATTGCCCGTTCTGGCTCACGTTGATGGCAGACGACGGAACGACAATCACATTGGGCTCCGAGGTCAGTGTTAGGACGATGGTGACAAATTGTCCCGGCCAAAGCTTCCGCTGGGTATTCGGAAACGTGGCCTTCATGTGGATCGTGCCGGTGGTATTGTCCACGGAGTTGTCAATAAAAGTCAGCGCGCCTTGCTCGGAGGCGCCGGACTGGTCCGGGATTTGCCCCATGACGCGGAGGCTGCCGACGGCCATATATCTTTTGACGTCGGCGAGATACTGCTCGGGAACGGCGAAGTTCACGTAAATGGGAACGAGTTGGTTGATGACCACCAGGATTGGGACGTCGTTGGCCTTGGTCAGATTTCCGGGATACACCAGGACGCTGCCGGTGCGGCCGTCAATCGGCGATTTGATGGTGCAGTACTCGAGGTTCAGTTTGGCGTTATCAATGGCCGCCTGGTCGGAGCGAACCGACGCCTCCTGAGAATTGGCGTCGGCGAGAATCGAATCATACTGCTCGCGGGGCGCGACGCCTTGTTCATAGAGCTTGGCGTAGCGCCCGGCCTGCATGCGGGCATTCTGGGCCTTTGCTGTGTCGCGCGCGTAATCGGCTTCGGCTTGCTGGAGGGCGACCTCGAAGGGCCGCTTGTCAATCTCGAACAGGACGTCGCCTCTATGGACATCCTGCCCCTCATGGAAGTGCACCGCGGTGACCAGCCCCGTCACCTGGGCTTTGATCGAAACGTTGGAGTAGGCCTCGACATTCCCGATCGCCCGGATTTCCACCGGCACAGTCTTCCGAACGGCCTGCTCGGCGACCACGGGGACCGTGGGCATCGCCGGCGCCGCCGCCTGTTCCTTGCCGCATCCCCCGAGCCCCACAATGGATGCAGCCAGGAGCAGCCACGGAGCCAACTCTCGTACTGCACCTGGCCTCGAAGTTAATGTCCCTCTCCGAACTCGCAATGGTCTGGTCAAACTGGCTCTCCTGTCATCTCCTGTACAGCGCTGCGCACAGTGCTCCATGAGTTCCCGGATACCCCTAGCATATCTCGATGCGCGCCCCGAGGAAAGGTCACACGCCCACGCGGGGCATGTTGCGTCGCTGCCCTGCGCGCTTACCTAATAGAATTAGACGTACGCGCATATCGCTGCGTTGCGGGGGCGTTGTGGTGTCCCCCGGCCTCCTAAACCTTCGGGGCCTGGGCGAACGGAAAGCTGGTATATTCTTCGCGACACTTAGGGCGATTCATTCTTGCTTGTGGAGGGATGGAAGCCATGAACGCCAATTTCTTCTCTCTTTGCGCCGGCATTTTCTTTCTAACAAGCGCTTCCGCTCTGCATGGACAGACACCAGAAACTCCCAATCTGGCGGGGGCGCCGCCGAGATTCCTCAACTTTGTGCATGTCCAATTAAAGCCGGGCAGGGCCGGCGCCCACGCAAGCCTCGAGGCCGCCATCGTTCGCGGCTACAATGGCGCTCAGTTGGATGTTTACTGGCTGTGCCTGCAGGGGATCACCGGCCCTCCGGAAGCGCTCTATCTGAATTTTTTCAATTCCTTTGAAGAGTACGAGAAACTCTACGCCACCTACAACCAAAAGCTCTCCGCGCACCCGGAGCTGCTTCAAATGCAAGAACGGCTGCAACAGGAAAACATGTCCGAATACAAGACCGTGATTGGCGTCCGCCGCGATGACATGGGCTACCGTGCAGGTGCCATTGATTTCTCGAAGATGCGCCGCCTGCGTATTCACGAGTTCCATGTCCGCCAGGGACGAGAGGCCGATTTTGCCGAGGCCGCGAGAATCGTCGCCGCTGCCTACGCGAGGACGCTCCCGGACGCCTCCTGGATCGTCTATCAAGTCGATTCAGGCACGGTCGGCTCGACGTTTCTCGTTTTGATTCCGCTGGTGTCGCTGGGTGAGTTGGACAATGTTATCGCCGCGAGCAAATCGCTCGCGGATGCCGAGGCCGAAATTGGCGGCGAGCGCCTGCCTCAGATTGGACTCGAGGCCATCTCCTCCACTGAGAACAACATTTACATGGTGGCTCCGGAAATGAGTCACATGCCCAAGGATTTCACCGACGGCGACCCCGACTTCTGGACGCCCCAGCCCGCCTCACCCACAAAGCCCCGCCCAGCGACCGCCGCCGCCAAGCCCCCCGCAAAACCGCCCGCCGAAAAGAAACCCTGAAGTAGCCCAGCCACTCCTTCCTGGGCACGGTCGAACTGCGCGCCCAGCTGGCCCCGCCAAGCTCTAGTACTCCATCGCGCACAAATTTTTTCATCTTGACAAATCTTGCAGCATGGATAGTATCCGCATCACCACCTTTCAAACTCCCCCGGTTTGAAGCGTATTTTGCTGTGCAAAAGGAGATGAACGTGAAAAAAAGAATCCTCGTTCTCATGTGCAGCGCTCTGCTTGTTATGTGCGGAGCTCTGCTAGCTTTCAACGTTGCCGGTGTGTTTGCCCAGAACAACCTCAGCTCTGACGTAAACCTTCATTTGCGCGATTATTGCGATCCTGCCAGTTTCAACGCCGCGGTTGGCCCCGGAACGTGCGCCCGCAGCACCGTGCCCGGAGCCATTACATTTGGCGGCTTCATAGCGGAATTGACTGCCGACAAGTCCGTGGGCGCGTGGCGTTTCGTGCCCAACCAGGTTAGCGTTGCCGAGGGAGCAACGCTCCATTTACAAAATTTGGGCGGCGAAACTCACACTTTTACCCAGGTGAAGGAGTTCGGCGGCGGGTTTATCGCGCCTCTGAACGCGCTGTCGGGAAATCCTGTTCCGGCGCCGGAATGTGCCCAGGTGGTCAACGGACTACTCGTCCCACAACCACCCGGCGAGGACAATATGTTCATTCCTGCGGGCACGAGCGCCCAGCACCTCCTGGAGCACGAAGTAAACGCCAAGTACCAATGCTGTATCCACCCGTGGATGCGCCTAACCATCACCCCGCGCCAGTAGCATCACGTAGAAGCGCGCTGACTGCAGGTCTGACCGAGGATTGCTAGTGTTGGAAGGGCGGGACGGCGCATCCTTCCAACACTGGCCATTGAGGGCATGATTCGTTTGCACCGCCACGATAATCGGCCATTTGACTCGCCCCGACAGACAATAGCGCAGGAGATTTTGATGAAATACATGCTCACTTTTCTATGGGTTGCCGTCGTGGGTACCGTCGGTCTGGCTGCTCCCGCTACAGCTCAGGATGCGTCCAAACAACGCCCTCCTATCATCGACATGCA
>WNFA01015078.1_pt1 | contig 10746 bp, 9 predicted proteins | sample 5400481 | NCBI WGS metagenome assembly WNFA01 (sample SAMN13153340, study PRJNA577476) | soil metagenome | isolation source: 120 cm saprolite under Douglas fir tree site 2 hole 1 replicate 2 | place: USA:California | collected 2015-04-18 | reverse complement strand
CGCAAGAGCGCCGACGGCGTTGCCGTCGACGCCGCCGTCACCGAGCTGCGACTCGTCGACATCGAGTTTGACGCCAAAACGCTGCGCGTGATCGCGGAGGCCGACGGCACGGTGAAGGTCGCCGTGACGAAGCTCGCGGACAAATGACGGCGAACGGCGCCCCGCCGATGCAGGAAGAGGCAGAACGACGATTGCGTTTATCGCGCTTTATCTATCCGCGGACGCGTGTTGTGGTCTAGCCGCAGTCGGGTGTCGTGCATGATCCGTTGATGCACGTGCACCATGAAAGCCATGGCGAACACCGGCGTCGCGAGATTGACGATCGGGATCGACACGAAGGCGGCGATGAACATGCCGGCGAGAAACACCGTGCTCTGGTGCGTTTTGCGCAGTCGTTTGGCCTCGGCCATGGGCTGATGGCGCATGGCTGCCAATTCAAAATATTCGCGGCCGAGCAAATAGGCGCTGGCGAAGAAAAAAATGAGGAGGCCGGCGCCGGCGAAGAGGAGAAACGGCAGCGCGATGAGATAAACCAAGACCGCGAGCAAAGCCGTTTTCAGGCCTTCGGCGAGCGCCGGCATCAGCGGCGGGGGCCTGCCGACAGGCTCGGCGGGATAGTGAGTGCGTTCCACTTCGAGCGCGATGTCGTCGACGAAGAAGCTGCCGACCAGCGCGGTGACTGCCGGCATCAAGAACACCGATCCGACGATGATGCCGAGGCCCGCGGCGATAGAAACAATCCAGATGAGGATCGACAGCGGCGCGTGTGCGCTGACGCCGAATACCGTCTCCGCCCAATTCGCGCCGGTGGTTGCGAGCCAAAGCAGCAATCGATGAAGGCCAATGGCGATAAGCACGATCAGAAAAAGGGCAAGCCCGGCGGATTTCAACAGCACCCACCGAAACGGCGGCGCGAACATCTGAGCGAGCGCTTTGACGGCCGCGTCGATCATCGTTGTCTCCCTGCCTTGGTTCCGGCTCCGTTGGGTGCCGGCCTTGAATAAGGCATCGCTGTGGCGATACCGCAAGCATGCGACGATGAGACAAGATTTCCGACGCGCGGCACGCGCGTTCCGTGGTAGACCTCGCAACGCTTGACACCCTGTGCGCCATGAGACGTTTGAGCCGCCGATCCTTCCTCGCCTCCTCCGCCGCGGTCCTGACGGCCGCGCCCGCGCTTGCAGCGCCGCGCCCCGCGCCGGCACCCGAGGTGCCGCGCTCCGGCTGGGTCGATGCCGTCATCGTGGGTGCGGGCGCCGCCGGCATCGCCGCCGGGCGGCGACTTGCGGCCGCACGCAAACAGTTTGTCGTGCTCGAGGCCGCGGATCAGGTCGGCGGGCGCTGCATTACCGATACCAAGACATTCGGCATACCCTATGATCGCGGCGCCCATTGGATTTACGCGGCCGACATCAATCCGCTGGCGAAGCTTGCCGTGCAGTCCGGGCTCGACATCTATGCGGCCCCGCCTGGCCAGCGTGTGCGCATCGGACGGCGCTACGCCCGCGAAAGCGAGATGGAGGACTTTCTGTCCAGCCTCGTGCGCGCCAACACCGCCATCGCGGATGCGGCGCGCAAGAGTGACGTCGCCTGTACCCAGGTGTTGCCGAAAGATCTCGGCGAATGGCGGCCGACGATCGAATTCGTACTGGGGCCTTACGGCTGCAGCAAGGAACTCGCGGACGTTTCGACCGCGGATCTCTCCCGCTCGGGCGAGCGCGACAACGGCGCGTTCTGCCGCCAGGGATTTGGCGCTCTGCTCGCGAAGCTCGCCGCCCCCCTCCCACTGTTGCTGGCAACGCCGGTGAAAACCATCGAATGGTGGAGCCGCGCGCGCATCGAGGTCGACACGCCGAAAGGTCAGTTCAAGACCAGCGCGGTCATCATCACCGTCTCGACCAATGTGCTCACGAGCGGAAAAATCAAGTTGGCGCCCGATTTGCCCAAGCGCCATCTCGACGCTGCCGCCAAGCTCAAGCTCGGCAGCCGCGATCACGTGGCGCTGGAATTGACCGGCAATCTGCTCGGCTTGCGCGCCGATGAGCTGGTGTTCGAGAAAAGCGAGAGCAGGCAAACCGCTGCGATCTTCGGCAACATGGGCGGCTCGACGATTTGCGTCGTCGACGTGGGAGGCAGTTTCGGGCGCGATCTCTCCGCCAAGGGGGAGGCCGCGATGATCGACTTTGCGATCAACTGGCTCGGCGGGCTTTACGGCGCCGACATGAAAAGCGCGGTCAAACGCCGCCACGCCACGCGCTGGAACAACGAGCCGTGGGTGCTCGGCGCCATCTCTGTCGCCGCACCCGGCGCCCAGTCTTCGCGCAAGGTGCTGGCGGAGCCGCTCAGCGGCCGTATTTTCTTGGCTGGAGAAGCCACGCATGAGACGCTGTGGGGCAGCGTCAACGGCGCCTGGGAATCGGGCGAACGTGCGGCCGATGCGGTGGTGAAGCTTCTCGGCGGCCCGAGCAAGCGCTCGTGAGCGTTCACGCCCGCAACACTCCGCCCGTCCGCTTGCCGACCTCGGCGACGATCTTCGCCGCCACCGCCTCGATCTCTGCGTCGGTCATGGTCTTTTCCCGCGGCTGCAGCGTCACCGTGATCGCGATCGACTTCTTGCCGGGCTCGATCCCTTCGCCCTCGTAGACGTCGAACACGGTGACATTGGTGATGAGCTTGCGATCGACGCTCTGCGTCGCGCGCAAGATGTCGGCGGCCTTGACCGTACGATCGACCACGAAGGCGAAGTCGCGCTCCACCGGTTGAAACGGTGAAAGCTCCAGAACCGGCCGCGCGCGCGTGGCCCTCGCCTTCGGCTGCGGGATGTTTTCCAGGATCACCTCGAAGGCGACCAGCGGGCCCTCGGCATCGAGCGCTTCGAGCGCGCGCGGATGCAGTTCGCCGAAGTGACCGAGCACGTTCTGCGGGCCGATCTGGATCGTGCCCGAGCGTCCCGGATGGAACCACGGCGGCCCGCCCGGCACGACCTGCAGCGCCTGTGCCGGCGCGCCGGCGGCCGTGAGCACGGCGAGCGCGTCGGCCTTGGCATCGAAGGCGTCGACCTCGCCGGCAGGCGGCGACCACGACCGCCCGATGCCGGTCACCTTGGCGAGCGCGCGGCGCACGCCGCTGGCGGCGGTGAGCTGGTCCTGCGGCCGATCGCCGCGGAAGACTTGCCCGACCTCGAACAGCGCCACGTCGGCAAAGCCGCGGTCGGCGTTCTTCTGCGCCGCGGCGGCAAGCCCGGGAATCAGGCTCGGCCGCATGTCGGATAGGTCGGACGCAATCGGATTGGCGAGCGCAAGCTCTGCTTTTCCGCCGCCGAACAGCTCGGCTTGCGCCTTCGAGATGAACGACCAGGCCACCGCCTCGACCATGCCGCGCGCGGCGAGCGCGCGCCTGGCTTTGCGCGTGCGCAGCTGGATGGCCGTGAGCACCGGCTTGCGCGGAGCATCGCCGCGGTCGAACGGCGTCGCCGGAACACGGTCGACGCCGAGGATGCGCACCACTTCCTCCACCAGATCAGCCTTGCCCTCGACGTCACCCCGCCACGAGGGAACGGTAACTTTCAGGTTCTTGCCCGTGTCGGCGACGGAGAAGCCGAGTCGGCCGAGCACGCGCTCGACCTCGCACTGGTCGACCGTCAGGCCGCTGAGCCGCGGCAGTTCGTCGAGCGGAAAATCGATGATGCGCGCGGGTACCTCCGGCGTGCCCGCGACCGTGACCTCCGAGGGTTCGCCACCGCAGAGATCGAGCACCATCCTGGTTGCAGGCTCGAGCCCCGGCAGCATGAAGGCGGGGTCGACCCCGCGCTCGAAGCGGTAGCGGGCGTCCGAATTAATGCCGAGCTTGCGGCCGGTCTGGGCGATGTTGAGCGGATCCCAGAGCGCGGATTCGATCAGCACGTCGGTGGTCGTCTCCGAGCAGCCGGTGGCCTCGCCACCCATGATACCGGCAAGGGATTCCACGCCGGTCTCGTCGGCGATCACGCAGATGGTCGGATCGAGCGCGTAGCGCTTGCCATCGAGCGCGAGCAGGGTTTCGCCATCGCGCGCGCGCCGCACGGTGAGATTGCCGTGCACCTTGGCGGCGTCGAACACGTGCAGCGGACGGCCGCGATCGTAGGTGATGAAATTGGTGATATCGACCAACGCGTTGATCGGACGCAAGCCGATCGCGACGAGCCGGCGTTGCAGCCATGCGGGCGAGGGGCCGTTTTTCACCCCGCGCACGAGCCGCAACGCGAAAGCGGGGCAGAGCGAGGGCGTCGTCCCGAAGTCGAGCTCGCGGAGCTTGCCCATGTCGGCGGCCGCGAGGTCGCGCGCGATGCCGTTGACGCCGGCGCAGTCGGCGCGGTTGGGCGTGAGATTGATCTCGATCACGGGATCGGCGAGGCCGGCCCACTGCGCGTAATTCGCGCCCACCGGCGCCGCATCGGGGAGTTCGATGATGCCTTCATGGTCGTCGGAGATTTGCAACTCGAATTCGGACACCAGCATGCCGCGGCTCTCGACCCCGCGGATCTTGCCGACGCCGAGCGTCATGTTCTTGCCCGGGATGAAAGCCCCGGGCGGAACGAACACGCCCTTCATGCCCGCGTGCGCATTGGGCGCCCCGCACACGACCTGCACCGGATCGCCCGCGCCGGTATCGACCATGCACACGCGCAGCCGGTCCGCGTTCGGATGCCGTTCGGCCGAGATCACCCGCGCGATGGTGAACGGCGCCAGCATCTTGCCCCGGTCTGCCATGCTCTCGACTTCGAGCCCGATCATGGTGAGCTTGTCGACGATCGCCGTAAGCGGCGCGTCGGTGTCGAGGTGCTCCTTGAGCCAAGCGAGGGTGAATTTCATCATTCCGCGGACTCGGGATCTATTCCCTCTCCCGTTTGCAGGAGAGGCTCGGCGGCGGCAGCGAGCTGTGTGTGATCGTCTCGAACGGCAAGCGATCCACGGATTGGATCATGGCGACCTGCAAACGAGAATGATCAGTTGCTCAGTCCTCCTGCAAGCGTGGGGAAGTCGAGCGGGCGGAAGCCGTAATGGGCGAGCCAGCGCACGTCGGCCTCGAAGAACGGGCGAAGATCCGGCATGCCGTATTTGAGCATGGCGATGCGATCGATCCCCAGGCCCCAAGCGAAGCCCTGATACTCGTCGGGATCGAGCCCGCAATTGCGCAGCACGTTGGGATGCACCATGCCGCAGCCGAGAATCTCCATCCAATCCTCGCCCTCGCCGAATCTGATCTCGCCTTTGTCGCGCTGGCACTGGATATCGACCTCGAGCGAAGGCTCCGTGAACGGAAAGAACGACGGGCGAAAACGCATCTTGACTTGATCGACCTCGAAGAACGCCTTGCAGAATTCCTGCAGGATCCATTTCAGATGGCCGAGGTGGGAGCCCTTGTCGATGACGAGCCCCTCGACCTGGTGGAACATGGGCGTGTGGGTCTGATCGCTGTCGCTGCGATAGGTGCGGCCGGGAATGATGACGCGGATCGGCGGCTTCTGTGCCAGCATGGTCCTGATCTGCACCGGCGAGGTATGCGTGCGCAGCAGCAGCCGCGAGCCGTCGGGCTTCGGATTGAAGTAGAAGGTGTCGTGCATGTCGCGGGCCGGATGACTTTCCGGGAAATTGAGCTTGGTGAAATTATAGTCGTCGGTCTCGATATCGGGCCCTTCGGCGACCGCGAACCCCATGTCGGCGAAGATCGCGGTGAGCTCGTCCACGACTTGGCTGATGGGATGGATGCGGCCGATCTCCGCCGGCGGCTCGCGCACCGGCAGCGTGACGTCCACGGTCTCGGTGTTGAGCCGCTGCTCCAGCGCCAGCCCTCGCAGCGCGTCCTTGCGCGCGGCGATCGCGGCACTGAGTCGATCTTTGAGGCTGTTGATGAGCGGCCCCTGCTCCTTGCGCGCCTCCGGCGTCATCGTGCCCAGCGTTTTCAACAGCGCGGACACCGAGCCGTTGCGGCCGAGCGCCGCCACCCGCAGGGCTTCGAGCGCGGCTTCGTCCTTGGCGGCCGCCGCGGCGGCGAGGAGTTCGGTCTCGAGCGCGCGAAGGTCGGTCATTGATACTGCTCCACTGCGCCGGCGCAGCGTCTTGGGTTCGAGCGCATTGACGAAGGCCCGCTCTGCGCCGCCATCCATTCATCCTTCACGGGTGCCGCCAACGCGTCTGGATATCGACGTCGTTGATAAGCATCAGCGGGGGCCTCTGTACAAGGCCTTCGCGCTGCTTCGCCGCCGCGCGCTCGCCCGGTCGCTAGGTCGGCAGGAACGGCAGATCGGTATCGCCGGGTTTGCCGCCGGCCTGCGTCAGCATGCAATGGACCTGGCCGCGATGATGCGTCTGATGGTTGAACATATGCGTGACCAGAAGCCATGTCGGCTTGTGCACTTCCCGCTTGATCGCGCCGGAGTAATAGGCGAGCTCGCCTGCGAGCGACGCGGCGTCGAGCCGGTCGGCCCAGTCGATCACGACCGCGTCGAACGCCTTGCGCTCGCGCTTGAGCTCGTCCCAGTCGCTGTGGAGCGCCACGGATTCGGGAATGCCGCCGTTGGGGCACGGCGTGCCGGCAAGACGGCTCATCCAGATGCGATCGGCCCAGAGCAGGTGATTGAGGGTGGCGTGGATCGAACCGAAGAACGCCCCGCGGTCGCGTCGTCGCTCGGCGTCGGACAGCGTGTCGGCAGCGCCGTAAAGGTTCTCGTTCTGCCAGCGGTTATAGCGGGCCATGCATTGCACATAGGGGACATCGATCATCGTCTAGTTCGCAGGACGGACGGCACAGGACAGAAGGCAACATCGTCTCCGTCGTCCATCCTTCGTCCTCTCACGCCTACGCCGCGATTGCCGCTTTGGCCTTCTCGACAATCGCCGCAAAGGCCGTGGGCTCGGTAATCGCAAGATCAGACAGCACCTTGCGATCCACCAACAGTCCGGCCTTGCCGAGGCCGCCGATGAACCGGCTGTAGGTCAGCCCGAACGGGCGCACCGCGGCATTGAGGCGCTGGATCCAGAGTGCCCGGAACGTGCGCTTGCGGCGCTTGCGGTCGCGATAGGCGTACTGGTTCGCCTTCTCCACCGCCTGCTTGGCGACGCGAATGGTGTTCTTGCGTCGGCCGTAATAGCCCTTGGCGGCCTTCAAGACTTTCTTGTGCTTGGCGTGTCCGGTGACGCCGCGCTTGACGCGTGCCATGGCTGATCTCCTGACTGATAGCGTGCGACGATTGAGTGCGGACGGCCGCCGGTGGACGGCCGCGGGCGATCAGCCGTTCGGCAAATAGTATTTCTTGATCTTATCGCCGTCGGTCTTGAACAGCACGGCGGTGCCGCGCAATTGGCGGATCTGCTTCTTGGTGCGCTTGATCATGCCGTGGCGCTTGCGGGATTGCTGGTAGAGCACCATCCCGCTCGCGGTCACCTTGAAGCGCTTCTTGGCGCCGGATTTGGTCTTGAGCTTGGGCATTTGGCTCTCCTTTGCGGCGGCAGGCATGGCCCGGCCGGCCGGATGCGCTCGTTTGAGCGTGCTGATCGCCGTCGCCACGGCAGCCCTTTTCGGCCGGGCGACGGAAGGGCGGCGTTATGGCAGAGGCCACCGCGAAATACAACCAGAACCCGGGTTGATGGGCGCTATGGGCCTTCGCCGGCTCAAGCAAGCAAAGGGGCGCCAGCTCTTCCGTCACGGGCCGCCTTTTGGCCCTTTGGCACGGCGTGCCGCCCTCACCGCGGCGCCAACACCATCACAACCTGGCGGCCTTCGAAGCGCGGCTCCTGCTCGACCTTGGCGACTTTGGAGGTGTCGCCCTTGACGCGATTGAGAAGCTGATAGCCGAGCTCCTGGTGCGCCATCTCGCGCCCGCGGAAGCGCAGCGTGACCTTGACCTTGTCGCCCTCTTCGAAAAAGCGCTGCATCGAGCGCATCTTCACGTCGTAATCGTGGTCGTCGATCATCGGCCGGAGCTTGATCTCCTTGACCTCGACGATCTTCTGTTTCTTGCGGGCTTCCGCCGCTTTTTTCTGCGCCTGGTATTTGTATTTGCCGTAATCGAGAATTTTGCAGACGGGCGGGGACGAATTGGGGGCGATCTCGACGAGATCAAGCCCGGCCTCCTGGGCCCTGTCCAAAGCGATCTGGATTTCAGTCGGCCCGTGATTGTGGCCGGCCTGGTCGATCAATTGGACTTCACGAACACGGATCTCCTCGTTGATGCGCGGGCCGTCCTTCGGGGCGGGCTGCGCGGGTCTCATTGGGCGACGAATGGCTCTGCTCTCCTCATGCCGTTGCAACGTCCCTGCTACCGCAGGGTGACGAAGGATCAGGACAAACCGCGCATAAGTCAACGGCCTTCCGTCCGTTTCGCGGCCGAGCCAACGCGTTCCCCGCTATCCGCTAGAGGCTAGCAGCGCTCCGTAGACGGCGTGGGTCGCGACCACGGCGTTGCGTGGAGAGAACATGTATTCGGCGAAGTGCCGCGCGCGCTCGGACATCGTGCGGTAGGCGGTTTCGTCGAGGGCGAACGCCTCGCCGAGCGCGTGGGCAAATTCCCCCGCGTGGCCCGCCTTGGCCACCCACCCCGTGCGCACCTCTTCCGGCATTTCAGGTGGCGCCGCCACGTGCTCGGGCAAAATGCCGATATCGGACGTGACGACCGGCCGGCCCATGGCTTGCGCTTGGGCCACCACGCGGCCGAGCACCGGCGCCTCGATCGCGGGCACCACCACGGTATCGGCGGCGGCAAACGCCGCCGGCATGTCGCGGCAATGACCGGCGAAGCGAATGAACGCCTGCACCCCTTTGAGCTCTGCCTCCTTCGCGACGGCGCGCGCGTATTTGCGATAACTGCGATGTTCGCCCGCGAGCACGAACACGAAGCCGCGCACACCGCCGTCGAGCAGGAGGCGCGCCACGTCGGGCAGAATGAGTTGGCCATTCCAAGGGGCGACGCGTCCGGGAACGAGCAGGATCCCTGCGGTTTGCGCAATTCGCCACGCGTCGCGCACCGCTTCGACGCGCGCGGCGTCAACCGCCGCGGGATCGAAGGCGGCGACGTCGATGCTGCGTGGAATGATGGTAACGCGCTCAATCGGAATCTTGTGACGCGCCATGACCGGCGCAGCGGCGAAGTTCGATGGCGTGATCACCCAATCGCCGCGCGCGAGCGCGCCGGCCCAATAGCCGCGCAGCCCGGAAGCCGGCACGTCGAGCAGCGTGGTGACGAGCCGGATCGGGATGCGCGCCGCCGCCATGCGGGCGATCCAGGCGCCACCGACGCTTTGCGCGTGCACGATATCGACGTGCTCGGAGGCGATCAGACGTTCCAGAGTGCGTGCGCTTCGCCTGAGCTTGAGCGGATTGACCGTGGCATTCACGAGCGGAGCCCATTCGCCGCCGAAGGCGGTGAGCTCCCCAACGAGCGGCCCCTCCTCGGCTGCCACGAGCGCGCGGGCGCCCGACTGCACCAGCGCCGAAGCCACGTTGAGCGCGGTGCGGGCGACCGGCTCCTCGCGCAAGGCCGGCACGATCTGCAGGACGGTCGCGTTCTCCAAGGTGTGCGGGGGCGCATGGCTATCGTCGTTGTGCACGGAGGCCAATTCCTTCGACCCGCATCGGCTTGTTTGCCGCTCGGGCATCCTTGTATTCAATGGCGGCACGCGGCGAAACACGCCCGCCGCAAGCGTGCGCCCAAGACCAGGTTCCCCAAATGAACGATCTTTGCCCGAAATTCTTGGATGTTGGAACCGGTATTGCGGCCCGCAGGATTGCCGTCCGGCGGCGCGAGGGCGCGGCACCCGGCCTGTTCTGGGTGGGCGGCTTCAAATCGGACATGAAGGGCACCAAGGCCGAGGCGCTCGATCTGTGGGCGCGGGACCACGGCCGGGCGATCACGCGCTTCGACTATTCCGGCCACGGCGAATCCGGCGGAAACTTCACCGACGGCACGATCGGTCGCTGGTTCGAGGAAACGCTCGCCGTGTTCGATGCCTTTTGCCGCGGGCCGCAGGTTGTGATCGGCTCGTCGATGGGAGGGTGGCTGGCGCTGCTGCTGACGCGCGAGCTGACGCGCCGCACGCAGCCAGACCCGAGCGTGGTGCGCCTCGTGCTGATCGCGCCGGCGGTCGACTTCACCGAAGAGCTGATGTGGAAACGGTTTCCGCCGGAGGTCAAGCGCGAGATCGAGCAAACCGGCGTTTGGGCGCGACCGTCGCAATATTCCGAGCAACCCTATCCGATCACCCGCGGGCTCATCGAGGAGGGACGCAGACACCTGCTGCTCGACGGTATGATCGAGACCGGCTGCCCGGTGCGGATCCTCCAGGGCGTGCAGGATCCCGACGTGCCCTGGCAGCACACGGTCGAGCTGACCGCTCGCTTTGCCCGCGACGACGTCGTGCTCACGCTGGTGAAGGACGGCGACCATCGCCTGTCGCGCCCCGAGGACATCGAACGGCTGATTGCCGCCGTGGCCGAGGCGTGAAATGACCGCAGCCGTTAGCCGTGCTTGGAACGACTGTCGGCGGGAACCTGCGCGCGCTCGGACATGCCGTAGTCCCTGATCACGCCGGCAATCCGCAATCGATAGTCGGAGAATATTTCCGCGCGGCCAAGCGCCTGCGTGCGGCGATGCGGTTCGAGGTTTCTCCATGCGCTCACCGCCGCTTCGTCGCGGAAGAATGAAAGCGAGAGCATCTTGCCGGGCTCGTAAAGGCTCTCGAAGCGTTCGATGGAGATGAAGCCGTCGATGGT
>WNFA01006556.1_pt1 | contig 10747 bp, 5 predicted proteins | sample 5400481 | NCBI WGS metagenome assembly WNFA01 (sample SAMN13153340, study PRJNA577476) | soil metagenome | isolation source: 120 cm saprolite under Douglas fir tree site 2 hole 1 replicate 2 | place: USA:California | collected 2015-04-18 | reverse complement strand
TACCGCGACCGTGGCGTGGACGCGACTTTCGTCGGCCATCCCCTGGCCGACCTTCCCCGGCCTGACGTCGATCACGCAGGCTATGCCGCGCAGTACGACTTTGATCCTTGCAAACACTGGATCACGCTCATGCCCGGCAGCCGGGTGAAAGAAGTGCGCATGAATTTGCCTGCGATTCTGGAATCAGCGGCGAAATTGGGCTCGATTTACGAATTTCTTCTTCCAGTCGCGCCCACCCTGGATCGCAGCTTTCTGCAAGCACTAGTCGCAGACAATTCCTCGATCCATCTGGTCCCGGAAGCCCTGCCCGCGTTGGCCCATTCGCGAGCAGGTATCATCGCCAGCGGCACGGCTACGGTCGAAGCCGCGCTGATGGGAACGCCGTTTGTGATGGTATACCGGGTCTCGGACCTGACCTACTTGCTGGGACGCTCGCGGGTGAAGGTTCCGTACTTTGCCATGGTGAATTTGATTGCGGGAGAGGAGATCGTTCCAGAGCTGGTGCAACAGGATTTCACCGCCGACAACGTGGTCGCGAGACTGAATGAAATCATTCCCGAAGGTGACGCCCGGCGCAGGATGATTGCCCGACTGGCGGATGTGAAAGCCAGGCTCGGTGGGGCGGCCAAGGGAGAAATCCATCCCGTGGAGCGCGCTGCGAAGGCAGTTATGACCGTCTCTACACGGGCAAATCACTAAAAACAGCCTAAACCTTGTCCTACCAGCATCTTTTGCGTAACAATCTTCATCTTAGGGATAAGCGTACTTGTTCCAGGAGAAAGCTTTTGATGCCTTTTCAACCTCGGCGCCGGCGTCGAGTCTTCTTACTCTGTCTCGCGTGCTTATTGCTTTTGATGTCGTTACCCACGTGGGCAGCCGACAAGATGCGCCTGCGGGTCGACGATTACCAGATTGACGCTGAACTCAGTCCGCATATCCACAAGATTGTGGCTCGCGCCAGGGTGAGGTTCACTGCACTGGAAGATCTGAGTATCGCCACGTTCGAGTTGCACAACGGCCTGCGCGTGACCAAGGTGCTCGATATCGCAGGCAAGCCGTTAAGCGCCGAACGGGTCACGCAGGACTCGACCGTGCGCGTCCAACTTGCTACTCCGCTGGCTAAGGATAGTTCGACCACGCTTGCCTTCGAATATGAAGGCACGCTCGATTCCGCCGATGACAGTCCGGTGCAGGGCCTCAAGCTGGCTTACGTGAGCGATGACACCAGCTATCTGCTGTATGCCGGGCGCTGGTTCCCGGTGAATGCATACGGCATTAATCGCTTTACTGCCACGATGAACATTACTGTGCCCGCACACATGATGGTGATTGGCAGCGGGAAAGAAACCATCGGCAGCAGTGCAGCGACAAAGCGGCCGGTTGCCGGCGCCTTGCCCACCAAGACCTACACCTTTGCCTGGGAGAAGCCTAGCTTTCCCGGCACCATCGTGGCCGGCAATTTTCAGGAATTCAAAAGTGACGAAGCGGGGCTCGACCTCCACGTCTTCTTCAAGCCTGCCCATCAAAATCAGGGAGCCACTTACGCCAGCACTGCGGTCAAAGAGTTTACCTATTACGTGACCTTGTACGGCCCGGCGCCTTCCACAACTCTGAAAGTGGTCGAGTTTCCCGACGACTCAGTGCCCGCGGCCTGGGCGCCCGAGATGGCCATTATCTCCAGCCGGGCCGTGACCGAGAAGGTCAACTATCGCCTGCTGGCCAATACCATCGCGCACCAATGGTGGGGCGCTTCGGTCAGTCCAGCCTCGCGGGACGCCTGGTGGCTCAACGATGGCTTTGCCCGTTATTCCGAGGCTCGCTACGTGGAGCAGGCCGCCGGGGAAGCGGGTTTGGAAGAAACGGTCAAGGACATGTCAGTGGGCGCGCTCGCCTACGACACCGTTCCGCTGTCCAGCGCGGGAAAGCTTGACATTTTTTCACCTGAATTCCAGTCCCTGGTGACCGACAAAGGCGCAATGATTCTGCACATGTTGCGCTGGGTGCTGGGAGATCAGAAGTTCGACCAGACCATGCGCTCTTTTGCCGCCAAGTACGCGGGTAAGTCGGCGTCGCTCGATGACTTTCGCGCGCTGGCCGAACAGAACTATGGCGACCAGCTTACCTGGTTCTTCTCCCAGTGGCTCGATTCCACCGGCGCTCCCGAATTCAAGACCAAGTACACGATTTATCGCCTGGGCAATAACAAGGGATTTCGGGTAGTCGGACAGATCTCGCAGGACCTCGATCTTTTTCGCATGCCGGTGGAGCTGAAGATCGACACCGACGGAAAAACTGAAGCCAAGCGGATCGAAGTGGTGGGCACCAATTCGGCCTTCACCGTGGAGACCTACGGCAAACCGCGCCGCATCGTAGTTGATCCCGATGACCGGGTGCTGAAAAATTCGTCAGAGGTTCGCTTGCGGGCCTCCATCCAGCGCGGCCAGGGACTGACCCAGCAGGGCGACCTCGCGGGAGCGCTGCTCGAGTTCAACAAGGCGCTGGAGGTGAACAAGAACAGTTCGCTGGCGCACTACCGCATCGCCGAGGTTTTCTTTCTGCAGCGCAATTACCAGGCAGCGGCGAACGCCTATCGCGACTGTCTCAACGGCGACGGCGAACCGCGCTGGACTGAAGTCTGGAGCCACATCCAGCTGGGCAAGATTTTTGACGTCACCGGACAGCGCGAGCGCGCCACCAACGAGTACCGCCAGGCGCTGCAAACCAACGACAACACCCAGGGCGCGCTGGACGAGGCCCGCAAGTATTTGCAAAAGGCGTTCGAGCAGCAGAAGAGCAACGCGTAGCGGAGGTGCCTTGTCCCCGCGATTGTCATCCTGAGCGGAGCGTTTGCTTTCGTTCACGAAAGCAAACACGCAGTCGAAGGACCCCTATCGGAGCATGCTGCTGCTCGGCGGTGCCAGTTCGCTTCAGCGTCTTCACAGACGCTAAAGCATAATTAAGCGTTCGCGGAAATGCAGGGGTCCTTCGACTTCGCATACCGATTCGTTCCGAATCGGTATGCTCCGCTCAGGATGACAACTTTGGCTAGTACGCCCAGCGCAGCAGGGCAACACCGGCGGTGAATCCGGCGCCTACCGACGCCAGCAACACCAGGTCGCCTTTCTTGAGCTTGCCTTCCTGGCGCGCGGTATCCATCGCCAAGGGGATAGTTCCCGCGGTGGTGTTGCCGTAGCGGTCGATATTGACGATCACGCTCTCCGGCTTCAATCCCATGCGGTCTGCAGTGGCGGTGATGATTCGCAAGTTGGCCTGGTGAGGGATGAAGGTATCGATGTCGCTCCCCTTGAGGCCATTGCGGGTCAGGATTTTCTCGCACAGTTCGGCCTGTTTGCGGACGGCAAACTTGAATACCGCCTGCCCGTCCTGGTGAACGTAATGCATGCGCTTGTCTACGGTTTCCTGGGTGGAGGGGTGAAGGCTTCCGCCACCCGGCATGTAGAGCGAGCATCCGCCCGAGCCATCCACTTCGTGAATGAAATCGATCAGGCCCGCGGAATCATCTTCCGCCGGCTCCAGGATGACCGCGCCAGCGCCGTCGCCAAAGATCACGCAGGTGGCGCGGTCGGTGTAGTCGATGATTGAGGACATCACGTCCGCCCCGATCACCATGACTTTCTTGTGGACACCGGTCGCGATGAACTGGGCTCCTGTTTGCAGGCCATAGACAAATGCCGAGCAGGCAGCCGAGAGATCAAATCCCCAGGCCCCCTTTGCGCCCAGTTTGTGCTGCACCACGCAGGCTGTAGACGGAAAAAACATGTCCGGCGTGACCGTGGCCACGATGATCGCATCCAGGTCGGAGGCCTCCAGACCGCGTTCCGCCAGCGCCCGCCGGGCCGCCTCGGTGGCCAGGTCACTGGTGGCTTCACCCTTGCCGGCGATGTGGCGCTCGCGGATACCGGTGCGTTCAATGATCCACTCGTTGGAAGTTTCCACCATCTTTTCCAAGTCGTCGTTGGTCAGCAGGTGGGGCGGGACGTATGTGCCCAGGGCAGTGATCTTGGCGCGTACCAATTGGCTCACTCGATGAGTTCTCCGGGTTCGAGGCCGAACCCACTATTCTGCCGCACCCACGCCGCAATGTCCAACTGCATGTGCCGCAAAGGTTTGTTTCTGATTGCGTGTGGCGCGGGCACCCTCGCCTGCGGCCTTTGAGGCTGATTTCAGATCTCGCGGGCGGGGGCGCCCGCGCCACATGCGGTTACCCGGGTACATGTACCTGGGGAGGAAACCAATCGACGAAACCGCTGGGCCACGGCGCCCGAAAAGCACCAAATGGACCGAATTGGAACTAGTCCCGGAATGGAACATCGGTGACCTTCGCTTCCTTGCGGCATTTCACTACGCTTCACCAGCCACTCGAAAGCCTTGCGGCGCGCCGATTTCGACGCGCTAAGCGAAAGTTTCTTCAGTACCTCGGATCTTCAGGAAAGGGATCAGAGATGATCGGAACCGCAAAGTCTTTTCGCACCAGATTCGCCAGAGCAGTGGTCTTGGCCTTCGCAATTGCCCTATTCTCGGGCTGCGGCGGAGGCATGAAGGTTGGAGGCGCTTCGAGCCCAACCACGAAACCGACCTCCAACGGAATCAGCATCGCTCCTGCGAGCCCGACGATTCGTGGCGGGGACACGGTGCAGTTCTCGGCTACCGTCACCGGCAGTACCAACCAGTCGGTGGCCTGGTCGGTGAATGGAGTCGCAAACGGCAACGCGACCGTGGGCACGATCGACATGATGGGCAAGTATCAGGCGCCGCCCAGCGCTCCGACACCGAATTCGGTGACCGTGGAGGCGATAAGCGCCGCTGACAAGACCCTTTCCGCCACCACTCCGGTGAACCTGGAGAATCCGATTCCGATGGCCCAGACCGTAAGTCCCACCCTGCTTCCGGTGGGGAACTTCACGCTGACCGTGGGCGGCTCGAACTTTGTATCTGGCTCGACCGTGATATTTGGCGGGACGCCACTGACCACGACTTTCGTCTCTCGCACCCAGCTCACTGCCACCGGGACCTCCACCGCCGCGCAAAAAGGGACGGTGGCGGTCACAGTAACCAATCCTGATCCCGGCAAGTCCACATCCACAGCTTCATTGAACGTGCAGGTGGGCACAGCCGGCAAGGTTACGGTACAAGTGATCCCGGCCACGGCCCAGGTCCACGTCGGAGCTACCGTTAACTTCCGGGTGGCCATAGACGGCGCGGGCACCTTGACCGCGGTGAAGTGGACGGTGAACGGAATCCCTAACGGCAATGCGACTGTAGGCACGATCAGCGCGGGCGGAGCCTATACCGCACCGCTGACGATCCCAAACCCCAACACCATCCAGGTGCAGGCAATCAGCCTGGCAGATACGACCGCCACCTCTTCCGGCACGGTGACGATCAGCAATCCGTTGCCGGTGGTGACCGTGGTTCTGCCCAGCAACATTCCGGTGGGCGATTTCACATTGGTGGTAAGCGGCCAAAACTTTGTCAGTGGCGCCGTGGTGTCGTTCGGCGGCACCTTCCTGCCCACCACGTTTGTCTCCTCCAAGCAGCTCACCGCGACTGGCACCGCGACCGCGGCGCAAACCGGGACGGTCCAAATTACCGTGATCAATCCCGATCCCGGTTCCGCGACCTCGAACGCGTTTGCCCTGGAAGTGGGAACACCGGCCAACGCGCTCACCCCCACTGCGGCCGCGCGTTTGCTTGAGCAGTCCACATGGGGTGTTAACCCGCTATCCCTCTCTCATGTTCAAGCCGTGGGCATGCAGGCCTTCCTGAACGAGCAGTTCGCTATGCCCTCGTCCACCTATCCCGCTCCGGGAGCGAATGACGATATGTCGGTGGTGCAGAAGCGATTCTTCACCAACGCCCTTACCGGGCAGGACCAGTTGCGGCAACGGGTTGCCTGGGGGCTCTCGCAAATCATGGTGGCTTCGGCGGTCAAAATAAATAACCCCAGTGCGTTTGTGCTCTGGCAGAACATGTTTCAGAACGACGCCTTTGGCAATTTCTCCACCCTGTTGACCGACGTCACTCTGAGTCCGGTGATGGGCCACTACCTGGACATGGTGAACAACGACAAGCCCAGCAACGGCGTAGACCCCAACGAAAACTACGCCCGGGAAGTGCTGCAGTTGTTCTCGATCGGGCTAGAGGAGCTGAATCCTGACGGCACCAAGCAACTGGACAGCTCAGGCAACAGCATCCCGACCTACGACCAGACTGCGATCCTGGGCTTTGCCCATACCTTCACCGGATGGACTTATCCCACCAAACCGGGCGCGACCGCCCGCTTCAACAACCCCGAGTACTACGGCGGGCCGATGATCCCCTTCGACGCCCATCACGACACCGGCGCGAAGATCCTCTTGAATGGAGTCACGCTGCCGGCGGGCGGAACTACGCAGGCTGATCTGACCGCTGCGCTGCAAAACATTTTCAATCATCCCAACGTTGGCCCCTTCATTTCCAGGCAGCTCATTGAGCGCCTGGTGTCGAGCAATCCCAGTCCGGACTATGTGGGCCGCGTGGCGGCGGTGTTTGCCGACAACGGCAGCGGCGTACGGGGCGACCTCAAGGCGGTAGTCACGGCGATCCTGCTCGATCCAGAGGCGCGCCGGGGCGACGATCCGGCGCAGGCGCAACCTAGCGACGGTCACCTCAAAGAACCCGTCCTGTTCATCACCAACCTGCTGCGCGCGATGAATGGCACGTCTGACGGTTCGAACCTGGCGGACGTCGCTTCCGACATGAAGCAGCCGCCGTTTTTCTCACCCACGGTCTTCAACTTCTATCATCCGGATCACGTGATTGCGGGCACCCCGCTGTTCGGTCCGGAATTCGAGATCTTCAACACCAGCACAACCATATCCCGGATCAACTTTGTGAATACCCTGGTCTACGGGCAGCTGAACAACAACACCACCGTGGATATTTCCGGATATGTGCCGCTGGCCGCGACCCCGGACCAACTGGTCACGGCGGTCGCAGCCGTAACGCTGCACGGCCAGGTCTCGAGCGACATGCGGAACACGCTGGTCACAACGCTTTCGGGCATCACAGACAACACCCGGCGCACCAAGGCCGCTTTCTATCTGATTGGCAGTTCATCTCAGTTCCAGGTCGAACACTAAAGGAGAGAACCCTCATGGCATTTTCACGAAGAGACTTCCTGAAAAGGACTTGCTGCACTGCGGCCGCTGGATTCGCCGCCGCCAGCTTCAACCGGTTTGGGATGGTCAACGCGCTGGCGCAGACCGCCCAGGACTACAAAGCCCTGGTCTGCATCTTTCTCTTTGGCGGCAACGACAGCAACAACATGATTGTTCCCCTGAGCAGCAGCGGATACGCCTCTTATCAGCAGATCCGTTCGGTGCTGGCGCTGCCCCAGGGCAGCCTGCTTCCCATCACTCCCCCCAGCATCGGCTCGCCGTTTGGTTTTCATCCCCGCTTCACCCAACTGCAGTCTCTGTTCAACCAGCAGCACCTGGCCGTGCTGGCCAACGTGGGGACGCTGGTTCGGCCCACTACACGGACACAGTTTCAGCAAAGGCAGACCACCCTCCCCCAGAATCTTTTCTCGCACGAAGACCAGCAAGCGCAGATGCAAACTGCTGCGCTCGATGGCAACGGGCAAACCGGCTGGGCGGGAAGGACCGCGGACAAGATCCAATCCATCTATGGCGGCAATTTCCCCATTATCATCTCGCTGGCGGGTACGAACATTTTTTGCGAAGGGCTGGTCGCCCGCTCGATCGAGTCCAGCGGGGACCCCACAAGACTGCTCTCCGGCTTCGGCGGTTCGGCTGAGTCCCAGAGTCGCTTGTCCGCGCTGCAGAACCTGCTGACGTTCGACACTGGCGTTTCGTTGATCCAGTCGGCCAGCAACACTACAAGCAACGCGCTTCAGGACAGCAAGTCGCTGGCCGATGCTCTGGCAGCGAGCCCGGCCCTGGCCACAGTCTTCCCCAACAGCGGTCTTGCCAATCAGCTCAAGCAGGTGGCGCAGATCATTTCCGTGCGCGCGGCGCTGGGATTGCAACGGCAGATTTTCTTTGTTTCGATCGGCGGCTTCGACACCCACAGCGATCAACTCAATGGCCAGGACAACCTGCTCAACCAGCTCAATGGAGCCATGAGCGCGTTCTACCAGGCAACCGTGGAAATCGGAGCAGCTTCGCAAGTCACCGCCTTCACCCTGTCGGACTTCAGCCGGACCTACGCCCCCGACAGCACCTCCGGCAGCGACCACGCCTGGGGGAGCCATCACATGATCATGGGAGGAGCCGTCCATGGCGGCAATTTCTATGGCACTTTCCCAACCCTGGCTCTGGGCGGACCCGACGACGCCACCAATGAAGGGCGCTGGATTCCGACCACTTCGCTGGACCAGTATGCGGGCACGCTCGCTAACTGGTTCGGAGTGCCGACCGCCGATTTGCCAACGGTCTTTCCGAACCTGGCAAACTTCACGACTCCAGTCTTGAATTTTGTGGGGTAGCGGCAGACGAGGAAGGGAAGAGCGCGCAATTATCGGCGTAAATGGCCGGTCCGGAATGTTGGCGTAACGCATGTTTACGCCGTTTCCACTGGGTGCGTTATTCTGGAGTCGATGCCAGAAGAAGTTTCGACACTATACCGACCTGTAGGACAAACTGAATTCGAGCTTGTTCAAACATCTGGATTTTGTAGATTCCCGCCCCGATTGCCACACCAACCGTTTTTCTACCCTGTGCTCAGTGAGCAATACGCAACGCAGATTGCTCGCGACTGGAATCCAAAGGACGAAAGTTCAGGTTTCGTTGGGTATGTGTTGCGCTTTGTAGTCCGAACCGAGTTCCTCGACGCCTACGAAATTCACATCGTCGGCAGTGCAGAGCATCGAGAGTACTGGATACCAGCGGAAGACCTGCACAAATTAAATGGAAACATCGTGGGACCTATCGAAGTCGTTTCGCAGTTTCGGCACGAGGGATGAGCAGAACTACTCAAGCCGCGATCGACATGAAGATTGTTGGCGCAGCATCGCCATTACACCAACAAGCCCTCGGGTCAACTCTGCCCAGCCCGGATTGTCGTTGACTTTGTACGGCTTGGCCAATGGCGAGATTCTACTAACCTGCTACGGCCGAGCCTGCTTCGTTGCAAGATCAATGAGCAGGATGTCCGAATTTTCCCGCAACCGGTCGAATACAATCCGGCTGCCGTCGGAAGTGATATCGAAGGTCCGCATTGCGGCGGGATTGCTCAGCCGGGTCAAACGCCGTGATCGCATCGTGCTAAGGTCGAGCAGCCAGAAATCCTGCCCGGCCGTCGTACTTCCGAGCATGTAAACCAGACCCTTGCCATCAGGCAGGAACCGCGCACGCTCACCGTCGCGCTGTACGTTGATTTCGGGCAGCGTCGCGGGCGTGCCATCCGGGTGCACCGCCAGCAGCGGCATCTGCGTGAACACCTGAGTGCCGCCGTACACGATCAACCGGATCCAAAAACGGTCCTGTTGCGATGCGAACGGGCGCGCCGCCGTCGGTGGGAAGTTTGAACAAGCCCGCACCATCGCGGTCACTGCCGGCGGCGACAATCCATTTGCCGTCGGGAGACCACGAAGCCGTGCCCCGAACATCGACGTCGCTCGAAAGGGGGTGAAGTCGGGTTCCATCCGCGGCGATTACGTGCATCTGCCGCTTCCCGTCCCGTCTTAGCGCAAACGCAACACTGCTCCCGTCCGCTGAGACTGCTGGAGCCGACTGGAGCGCGCCTTCCGAACCCTTCCAGATCTCCAGCGCTTGCCCATCGCGAAAGCTCCACAGCCCGTCAGCCCCGTCCCGCGAGGACAAGTAGAACAACGATCCGCCTCCGAAGCGCGGCGCCTGGGCGCGCGCAGTGGGCAATGGGAAGGCTGCCACGTCCTTTTCTTCCATAGTGCGACTGGTAATCGGAACGCTCCACAAGTTGACCTGAGCGTTCACGACGCTCGCGGCAAGACGCCGGCCATCCGCGGTGGCTGTCACAGCGGTGTATTGTTCCAGGCCCGAGCTCACGCGCTGCGAAGTTCGGGTCTCCATATCAAACGCCCACAACCATGGGCCGGCCCCGTTTTCGTCGTGCGCAACGAACAGAACCGTCCGCTCGTCGATCGGAGCCGGATACGCGATATCGGTATTGAGACGACTGAGTTGTTCCGGTTCTTTCCCGTCCGGTGAAATGCGCCACAGGTCCATCTCTCGCGTGGATGGACGGCCGCGAACAAAGTAGATCCAGCGCCCATCTTTCGACCAGACCAGAAAGTGGTTGTGCAATCCAGGCTGGCTTTTCAGGATCTGACGTTCATTGGCGCCGTTGTGATCCGCCACAAACGTGGGGTCGCCCGGTTCCCACCTGTGATACACCAGCCGGGTGCCGTCGGATGACCAGGCAACCTCTGCCGCATGTTCACCCAAAAAATTGTGCGGCGCTCCACCCATGAGCGGCCAGAGCATGAGCCTCCTGCTTTCCGTTCCGCCGCTCCACACCTCCGATCCGTCGCCCGAGAATCCGATGACACGAAGCGGCCCGCGCGCATCTCCCATCCGCCCCTGGGTAAGGTTCGCGAGGCTGCTACCGCTGGCTTGAATCAGCCAGACGTCGAACGTGCCGCTGCGGTTGGAGATGAAGGCAACAAATTTCCCGTCTGGGGAGATAGCGGGGTTCGTCTCGGCTCCTTCGAAGTCGGTGAGCCGAGTGAACTGCGCATTGGAAA
>WNFA01005320.1_pt1 | contig 10748 bp, 9 predicted proteins | sample 5400481 | NCBI WGS metagenome assembly WNFA01 (sample SAMN13153340, study PRJNA577476) | soil metagenome | isolation source: 120 cm saprolite under Douglas fir tree site 2 hole 1 replicate 2 | place: USA:California | collected 2015-04-18 | reverse complement strand
CCATCCAGGAGTGCGCGTTCGCGGCGTACACCAACCACCCGCAGGGCATGGAGGCGGGGCTGGAGGCGGTGCACTACTACGATCCGCCCAACCTCACTTTCCCCTTCGGCAGCTACATCTGCGTGGTAGACATCGACCGCGGCACGGGCGACGTGAAAGTCAGGCGCTTCGTCGCGGTGGACGACTGCGGCAACATCATCAACCCGATGATCGTCGAGGGCCAGATCCACGGCGGGCTCACGCAGGGGATCGGGCCGGCGCTGTACGAGGAGATCAGCTACGACGACGAGGGCAACATCTCCGGCGGCAGCTTCCTCGACTACTACGTGCCCACCGCCCTGGAGACTCCGCACTGGGAGACCGACAAGACCACGACGCCCTCGCCGCACCATCCGCTCGGGGCGAAAGGGGTGGGCGAGTCGGCGACGGTCGGTGCGCCTCCGGCGATCGCGAACGCGGTGGTCGACGCGCTGCGGCACCTCGGCGTGACGCATTTAGACATCCCGATCACGCCCGAGAAGGTGTGGACGATCCTGAAGAACAAGGGGGTCGCGGAGTAGCGCCTTACGCGGAGCACCTGCGTCCGGGCTCACGCCGCCGGGCGCGGAATCTGAGCCTGTCCATGAAGTATCCTTCCACGGATGGCCAAGCCGATCCGGATCGCCGGGCTCTCGCGTCGCATGCCGATCGCGCGCGCGTCATCGAAAGTCTTGCGGGTGACGCTCCACGATCTGCTGGAGAAGGTTCCCGACGCGCGCAGCGGCGACCCGGACAAGGGAATCCACGACCTGCGCGTCGCGGTGAAGCGCTTCCGCGAGGCCTTGCGGCTCTTCCGGCCGGTCATGCGGAAGAAGACGTTCCGCCGGCATCGCGAGTGGATCGAGGACTTGAACGACGCTCTCGGGGAGGTGCGCGATCGCGACGTGGCCATGGCCCAGCTGCGGAAGCTGACCGCCGGGCTCGCGGAGCCGCCTGGCAGCGTGGCCCGCCTCCGGGCGCGCCTCGAGTCGGAGCGGCTCGGCTCGGTCGACGCGCTCGCGGCGATGCTCGATCGCCTCCAGCTCGAGGGTGTTCCCGCGCAGCTCGCCGCGCTTATCGAATCGCTCGCGCAGCAGGCGGAATCCGGCCGGCCCACCCACGAGTTCGCGCGCGAGCGGGTGCGCGAGCGCCTGCTCGACGTGCGCGCGCGCTGGACGGCCGCGCGGCGGGAGGCGACGCCCGAGTCCTTGCACCGCGTGCGCATCGGGAACAAGCGCCTGCGCTACGCGATCGAGCCCTTCTCGCGCATGCTGGGCAAGGAGGTCCGGCGGCTCTACCGGAGCGCGTCGCGATTCCACGACGTGCTCGGCGATCTCCACGACGCGGATTCGATGGCGGTGATGCTCGAGACCTCCATGGCGGGCGCGTCCAAGGCTGAGCGGCGAGCGTGGGAGCGCCTCTCCGTGAAGGTGATCCAGGGGCGCCGCGTCGCGCTGCGCAAGGCGTTCTCGCTCGCCGATACGCTCGAGCCTCTCTGGGACGAAGCGCAGCGCGCGGTCGAGGGGCCGCCGCTCTGAACCGCTCGACGCACGGAGGAGCGGTCGTCTTCAAGCTGACGGGCGAAGGACCCCGCTACCTCCTCGTCGAGGCCGCCGGAACGCGCGACCGGTGGGTCTTTCCGAAGGGGCACGTCGAGAGCGGGGAGACCGCCGCCGTCACCGCGCTGCGCGAGGTCACCGAGGAGGCGGGCGTGCGCGCGCGGCCGATCAGGCGGCTGCGGCGCGTCGAGCAGAAGCAGGAAGGGGAATGGATCTCCATCGTGTACTTCCTCATGGCCTACGCCGGCCGCACGACGCCGCTCGAGAAGCGAAGGATCCGCTGGCTGAGCTTCGACGAAGCGACCGAGGCGCTCGACCTCGTGAAGAGCCGGCGCGTGCTGCGCTCGGCGGATCGCCTGATCTCGCTCGGGGCGGGAGAGGAGCCGCCGCGCCATCGCATCCGCCGCGCCGTTGCGCGCTTTGCCGAGTGGCTCGTGCTGGGAGCGCTCGCGCTCCTGCCGCGCCGGCGTCCTCGCGGCAGTCGGCTTAAGTCGCGCGCGAGGCGCCCTGTGTCAGGCTCTACGGAGCGGACCCACAGAAACTAAAACGACTCCCTGCTATCCACTTGCGCGAGCAGGCTTCGCAGAGTAAGTTCAATTCCCGGCCTGCGGACCACGTTCCTGGTGCCGGCCGGCTCGCCGATCAAGAGCATTCCCGAGGTGGACCGGCCCGGCGTGCGCATCGTCGTCCCGGCGCGCAGCGCGCAAGGCGAGCATCTGGAGAAGATCATCACCAAGGCCGCCTTGATCCGGGTGCCGGTCGAGACGCCACAACCGGCGGTCGACCTGCTCGTCGCCGGCAAGGCAGACGTGTTCAGCCACGTGGTGCCGATGCTGGCGACGGCGCAGGCGGGCCTGCCGGGGTCGCGCATCCTGCCGGGCAGCTATTACAACGTCCCGATCGCGATCGGATACCCGAAGGGCCAGTCCGCAGCCGTGGTCGAATTCTGCAGGGAATTCATCGCCGACGTGAAAGCGTCGGGCTTCGTGCAAAAGGCGATCGACCGGATGGGCAGCAAGGCCGATGGGGTCGTGGTGCTGACGCCGTAACTAAGCAATTACCCCATCAGTCTGGCAGTCGTTCGATGAACTCGCCCAAAGAAGACGCCAAGCGACCGAAGCTCGGGTTGTACATCAGTCGCCGTATCACGCCCTTCTTCATATTTTCGTCGGTAAGTTCACCCAAGTAGTCTTCTTTCTTGTCCTTGCACCGGTTGTACTTGTCCGGTACTTTGGGAAAGTAGTGCAGGCAATTCGCATAGTCACCGTTGCTTCCGTAGTGAGGATCGCTTTCCGGAAGGACCAGAGCGGTGTGCGCGGAACTGAGGATGCGCCGGTCCGGAAAGGAACTCTTGACCAGCGTCACTTTTTCTCTCGAGAGGCCGGGCGCCTGGAAATCGTCCTTCGTACTATACAGAACGAGCGCATTGAGCGGATGAATGGCATCTTTGAAGAACTCGACCGTTGCGTCCGTTATGACAGAACTGTCATTTTCGCTTGCTGCAATAAACACCGGCAGCATGTATCGCTTCAGCTTGAGAAGTTCGCGCTGGATTTGCTGGGTAAGCAAATGAATTTGATCCGCAGCATTGGCTGGGAACGATTCGTACTTGTACGGGTCCGCGTCGGGCATTATGTCGATCCACTTGGTTCTCGGCGCAAACCAGCTATAGGCTTCATGCCAGTTCGCCATGATCCCGAGCGGCGATATCCGTATCGCCGGCGAGAACAAGAACAGCCCCCTCACCCGGTTGTCGTGCAGACTCTGGTACACGCTTAGCGCACCGCCGGTGGAAAATCCCAGCAGATAGACCTCGTCCGCCTCGTCCGCCAAGGCGTTCGCACCAAAGGCGGTCGCTTTCGCCCACTCCTGCCAGGTGACTTCAATAAGGTCGCCGGGACGGGTGCCATGCCCCGGAAGCAGAATTGCCATGACGCGAAAGCACCGTTTTTGGAAAACCTCGCCCAAAGCGCGCATGAAATACGGTGAGTCCGTTAGCCCATGCGTCATCAGCACGCCGCGACGATAAAGATGCGTCCGGCCCCGAGGGCATTCTGCCCCGGGTCTCAGCTCGAATGGACTATTACCTTCCAGGACGGCATCTCGTCCGGCGCCCCGCAGATCCAGTCGGGCAGCCCTGATCACATCCTTTGTTCGCAAGATGTACTCAGCGAAGGTTTTTCCCGAAAACTCGAAGCGGCTGTTGATACCCGACGGCTGGTGCCGCTCCGCCAAAGGAATATCCTCCGCGGAGCTTGCGGCGGCGGGCCAAACCGCGAGCATCACGATCAATGCCCGCGAAACGGCTCTTCGCACCCTCACTTTCGTTTCTTCAGCGCACACATGATTCATCGCGTTGCGCAAGAGATCAAACTTTAAGGGCACCCTTAACCTTGTCGTCTTGCGCCTTCATGACATCCAGGAACGCGCCAGAAATCCAGCGCCGCTCCGCCTCCCAGTAGTCCGAACGCTTGCGCCCCTCGGCCACCGCATTTGCGGCAAGTGTCAGGAGGACCGCCTGCTGCTTCTGTGACGTATATTGATCGATGGGCAACCCGCCCCAGTCAATCACCGTATCCAGCGGTCTCCCTTGTGCGTCTGTCTGAAATGGCTCGTAGAACAGTCTGTCCTCCGCGGTAAATCGGCGAATGGTCTTGCCGTCGTACTTGTCGATAACGGTTATCGAGGTGGCGGGACGATAGACTACGGCGAACAGCGTTGCACCCTGCCGGTTGGCCGTGTCTATGCTCGTCAGGATGTAGTGTTCCGGATCTCTGACACCGTAACGCTTGAGAACTTTCTGGAAATACTCCGAAGCGTGTCGCATCCTGCGAAATACTTCCCCGGTGTCACCCTCCGGCCCGATTTGATTGAGACGCTTTCCGTAGGCTGACTCATAGGTATCGTCGAGTGTTACCTTTGCCTGCGCCTTTGCCAATCCGTCGTTGATCGCGGCGAGCGTCGTCCCGGCGTAGTATGGCAGCGCGGCCACGCCCTCAAGCAGACCGGCGGCAATCTGGAACGGCGCTAAAACAAGATGGCCGATACCTTTGAACATTCCGAGAAAGCCCCGCTCCGCATCGGGTCCCCCTTGGGGAGGGGCGACGCAGGACGCGAGCAAGAATACTGCGATGGTAAGCAACCAGGACAGTCTCTTAGTTTTCATAAGGCGTCTCCCTTGGTAGTATATCCACGCGCAAGCGGGCGGCGGATGTTTGTATCTGCCGCCGACATGATAGGTCACTTCTCGTGGTTAAGGGTATCTGTCCATTAGAGCGCGAATGACGCCTTGAGTCGGTTGCCGTCATCAAGCTTCTCTAGTGCATCGGAAAACCTTACATGTGATATGCGCAAGAAGGCTAGTGCTTGTCCCGATCGCTGGACTCCCCCTTGTTCAGCCGCCGGCCACGCCCTGCGTGTTCACGTAGAGCGAATAGACCGAGGTGCTTGCGGCCATGAAGAGCCGATTGCGGTAGACGCCGCCGAAGCAGAGGTTGGCGCAGCGCTCGGGCAAGTCAATGCGCCCGATGAGCTTGGCTCCGCTGTTGAACACGTTGACGCCGTCAAGCGCTTCGGTGCCCATGCCCCAGCCCATCCAGAGATTGCCGTCGACGTCCACGCGAAAACCGTCGGGTGTTCCGTTCGGCTCGGCGGTGAGGAAGATGCGACCGTTCGAGAGCCGGGTGCCGCCGTCCACCACGTCGTAGACGCGGACCACGCGCGGGTTTGCGGCGGCCTCGATGATGTAGAGCCTAGCCTCGTCGGGCGAAAAAGCGAGGCCGTTTGGCCGATTCACATCGCCCGTGGCGACTGCCAGCTTGCTCGTCCTGGGATCCCAGCGATAGACGTTGGTCGGTAACTCGGGCTTCGCCACGTGCCCCTCGTAGTAGCCGAGCACGCCGAACGGAGGATCAGTGAACCAGATCGAGCCGTCGGACTTGCAGACGATGTCGTTCGGCGAGTTGAGCGGCTTGCCGTCGAAGCGGTCGGCGATCACCGTGATCGAGCCGTCGTGCTCGGTGCGCGTCACACGCCGCGAGTCGTGCTCGCAGGTGAGCAGGCGCCCTTGGCGGTCGCGCGTATTGCCGTTGGCGTTGTTCGAGGGCTTGCGGAACACGCTTACCGCGCCGGTTTCTTCCTCCCACTTCATGATCCTGTTGTTCGGGATGTCGCTCCAGAGCAGGTACCGGCCATCGCCGAACCACACTGGCCCTTCGCACCAGCGCATGCCCGAGGCGATTCTCTCGACCTTGGCGAGCGCGAGCCGGTAGCGCGCGAAGCTCGGGTCGACGATCTTGATGAGCGGGTCGGGATAGCGCTGACTCGGCTGCCACTGCGCGAACGCGCGCGGCATCACCGCCAGCGCGGCGACGCCCGCCCCTGCCTCAAGGAACTGCCTTTTGCTCCATTCCACGGCTCCCCCTTTGGACTCTGTCGGGTGTCATGACTATCTCCTCAGTCGTCGTCATCGTCGTCATGGTCCCTGTCATGATGCTTGTCCTCGCGGCACTCCTTCGGCAGCTGGACGGCCGGGAGCACGCCGCCTTCCGGCGGCGGCACGCCGCGGTCCAATCCCGCCTGCATCAGCCGCGTCAGCTGGGCTTCGACGTCCTCGCACAGCAGCAGGCGATCCTCCACCATGTCCTCGACCGCGCGCACGATCTTGCCGTGGTAGGCGCCGAAGCTCTCGTAGCGCTCGGCGACCGAGAGCCGCGGGTCGCCCGTCTTCGTGCGATCGTCCCTGGTCCTGGGAAACGGGATGAACTGGCCGGCAGCCTCGCAGCCGTCGTCCGCCTGCGCACCCCTGCGCAGCGCCCAGCCGGTGTAGGTGGCGAGAGGCACCGTCACGTCGGGCAGCCGCACGCCGGCGATGTCGTTGCCGTCGCTGTCGGTCTTCGGAATCAAGCTCCGATAGATCGGCCCGTTGGCCAGGTTGTCCTGGTACGGCGGGGTGATCACGGGCGGGTTGATCGTAGGGATGCCGGTCTCGTCGAAATTCAGGCCGTAGTTGAACTTATAGCGCGTGGTCTTCAGACCGGTATAGGTGACGGTGGGACGGGGAGGACTGTCTGCCGGAAAGGCGTTGGGGATAGTGGGAAATCCCATCCCGGACTGCGGCAGCGGCGGCACCAGCGTTCCGTCGCGCAGCCTCGGCACCCGGCTCGCCGGCGGTTGCTTGCCCCGGGTCGCCCATTCGTCCAGGGCGATGAACAGCGCGCGCTGCACCGGCGCGGAATTCAGCGGATTGTCGAACTGCTGGCAGACCCCTCTGCTTGCGGCGTTGCCGGTGCCGTGCCGCATGCTCGACATGAAGTAATTGCGCGTAAACGGCGAATCGGGGAGGTCGCGGCTGCCGGTCGGATCGGTGTGCAGCAGCGAGGCGGCCTTCACCCAGTACTCGTTGGCGGAGTAGATCTCCACCCCGAACGGACAGGTCTTGGTCGCGGTGCAGCTTGCGTACCGGCTGTCCGTCTTGCGGGTGATCGGATCGAAGCTCGTCACGTTGGCGAACGGGAACACGCCCTCCTGGTACAGGTGGTCCTGGCGGTTGCGCTCGGTGCGGCCCGGCTGCGAGAAGCGGTAGTTCAGGTTGATGCCGTCGCCGGCGGCGATCCACTGCATGTGGCCGTCGAAGGCCTTCTTGCCGCGTTCGGTTTCGTTGAACCCGAGGTGCCGGAAGTCGTTCAGGAAGCGTCCCGGCTGCGACGAGATTTCGGTATAGACGCGCTTGATGTGACCGGCCAGCGGGTTGGGGTTGTTGTGGTCGTCGCGCCTTTCGTAGCGCAGGAACTCCATCCAGTCGCGCACGGCGGCAAAGCCGAGACCGTTCACCGTCGGGTCCTTTGCGGTGTACGAGAACTCGTAGATGTCGTTGGCGATGAAGTTCGATCCCACCAGGTTGATCGCCGTTCCCGCCGCGTTGTACGCCCAGCCGGAAGCGGGAATGACTTGCGGCGCGTCGTTGAGATGAACGCGATGGGTCAGCTTTGCCGTGGTCTTGTCCAGCGGATTGGCCGCCGGATAGTTCAGCGTGAACGAGCTTCCCGAGGTGACGATGTACTCGTAGGCCGGTCCGGTGATCGAGGTGCCATCCGGGTTCTTCGCGATCGGCAGGGTGATCGTCGTATTGAAGTTGGAGTTGTCCTTGCCGGCCGCCATGTCCCAGCCGCTCCAGACCATGGTGTAGCCGCGCGGCATGAGGAACGCGTTCGCGAGCACCGCAGGGTCGGTGATCGAGCCCGGGTCGTCTCCGGCGGTGACGCGGCCCAGGGCCGCCCAGGTCTTGCCGCCGCGGTTGGGCGGCTCGTACATCACCTTGCGCGCGCCCTTCCTGAGGTCGATCGGCTTCAGGATGTAGAAGTCGAACGAGTACTCGACGTTGCCTCGGGCGTTACGGGGGGCGAATTCGACGTCGACGATGACCCGGTTCTGCCGGTCGTGCGGGTTGACCTCGCCGTGCGCCTTGCCGACGATCTTCTCGTACTGGCCGACATTCGGCCACGAGAATCCGCCAAAGGTAGGCGATTCCGACCGCGCGGCGTCGATCTCGATCCCGGTGATGCGCGCGTCGGCGGGCGGTGCCGCGAACAAGGCGGCGGCGAGCGATGCAACGAAGCCGATGCTGAAAGTGCGAATGCCGCGAGGCACTGCGAAGAACTGGCTCATGGATGACTCCCCCTGGTAAAAACCCTCTTCCCTCACGCGGTTGTTTCTTTTGAGGTCGCCGGAACAGCGTTGGATGCTGAACCGATGCTACGCCGGCGATTTTGCCGGGTCAACGGATTTCACGGCGCCGGGAAGACTCCCAGCCATCCACTTGCGCGGACAAGCTTCACAGAGTAAGTTCATTTCCCGCGGAGCGCGAAAATCATCACGGGAGGATCATCATGAAAACCACATCGATCATCGCCGCCGCGGGCGCATTGCTCTTCTCGGGCATGGCTGAGGCCGCAGAAATCAAGGTGCTGTCCACGCAGGCCGCCCAGGAGGCCTATCTCGAGCTGGTGGCGCAATTCGAGAAGGCGACGGGGCACAAGGTCACGACGGTTTTCACCGGAACGCTCAACGTCCAGAAGCGTCTCGCGGACGGCGAGGCCTACGACCTCATCATCATGGCGGGCCCCGCGATCGACGAGCAGATCGGGCTGGGTAAGGCCGCCGCCGGGCAGCCGCGTCGACTTCGCGAAATCCGGCACCGGGCTCGCGGTGCGCAAGGGCGCGGCGAAACCCGACATCAGTTCGGCCGGCGCATTGAAGAAGGCACTGCTCGCGGCGAAATCGATCGGCTATTCCACCGGCCCGAGCGGCATCTACATGCTCAGCGTGTTCGAAAAATTGGGCATCGCCGGCGAGGTCAAGGGCAAGCTCAAGCAGACCCCGTCCGGCGTGTTCGTCGGCACCCTGATCGCGGGCGGCGAGACCGAGATCGGCTTCCAGCAGATCAGCGAGCTGGTGCATTTCCCCGGGATCGACTACGTCGGCCCGCTGCCGGGCGAGCTCCAGCGCATGACCGTGTTCTCGGCCGGCATCCACGCCGGCGCGAAGCAGGCGGACGCAGCGCGGGCGCTCGTCAAATTCATCACCGCGCCGGCCGCCGCATCCGTCATCAGGAAGCACGGCCTGGAGCCCGCCTGACAGACTCATGGAGAAATACCAGTGAAACACGGACTCTCGACGCTGCTGCTCGCGCTCGCCGCGGCCACTGCTCACGCGCAGCAAACCGATCTTCGCGAAACGCAACTGAGCGAAACGCAGCGGCTCGGCCGCCAGGTCTTCGCGCAGTCGTGCGGCATCTGCCACCTGCAACCGTCGCTCGCGGTGAAGACCTACGGGCCGGTGCTGAACAAGGCCGCGGCCGGCGGGAACGACGAGGTGATGCGCGCCTTCATCGTCAACGGCACCGACCGCATGCCCGCGTTCAAGTATTACCTAAAGCCGGCGGAGATCGACGCGATCATCGCCTACGTGAAAACCGTTCCCGTGCCGGCGAACGAACCGCAGAAATAAGGAGACCCCGATGAGCAAAGCACAGTCCTTACTCCTCGCATGCGCGACGTCCCTGCTCGCCGCGACTGCGGCCCACGCCGCCGATCAGCTGCTGAGCGGCGCGATCGCGGCGCAATCCGGCCAGAAGCTCGAAGGCGTCACGGTGTCGGCCAAGCTGGAGGGCTCGACCATCACCACCAGCGTCTATACGGACGCCGGCGGCACCTACGTGTTTCCGCCGCTGCCCGCGGGCAGGTATCGCGTGTGGGCGCAGGCGCTCGGCTTTGAAGCGAGCAAAGGCTCGGTCGACCTCACCGCCGCGCGGCGAGCGGATTTCACGCTGCAGGAGATGACCGATCCCGAGCGGCGCTTCCGCCAGTTGCCCGGCGAGATGATGGTCGCGGCATTGCCCGAGGCGAGCGCCGACGACGCCCGCGCCAAGAAGATCTTCATGAACAACTGCACCGGCTGCCACTCGACGAGCTACGCGCTGCAATTCCGCTTCGACGAAGCCGGCTGGAGCAAGATCATCGACCTGATGAAAGTCGTGCCGGTCACCGGCGTCTATCCGGGGCCGAATGCGAAATCCAACCAGATCATGGAGCGCCACCAGAAGGAGCTCTCCGCCTACCTCGCGCGCGCGCGCGGCCCGGGCGAATCGTCGATGAAGGTGGCGGCGCGTGCGCGGCCCGCGGGCGAGGCGGCGCGCGCAGTCTGGACGCTCTACGACCTGCCGCTCAATCCCGATGCGGGCATCGGCACCCGGTACAACCCGAACGACGGCACCGACTGGTCGCTCGGCACCACTTCGAAAATGGGTCAGCTGCCGCACGACGGTGCGCTCGGCCTCGACGGCACGATCTACTTCACCAGCAACAATCCCAACCGCGGCGTGACGATCGGCAAGGTCGATCCCAGGACGGGCGCGGTCAAGTACCTGAAGGCCGATGCGGCCAAGGGCCTCGCCGCCACCACGCACGGGCTTGCGCGCGACCGCGCGGGCAACCTCTGGTTCGACATCAACCCGGGCCGCCGCGCGCTCGGCAAGCTCGACACCGCCACCGAGAAGATCGCGATCTACCAGACTCCGGAGAGCATGGCTCCGGTGGGCGGCGCGGTCACCATAGACGTGGACGGCAAGGGCATGGTCTGGGCGTCCACGCCCAGCGGCGCCGTGCGCTTCGA
>WNFA01024162.1_pt1 | contig 10751 bp, 13 predicted proteins | sample 5400481 | NCBI WGS metagenome assembly WNFA01 (sample SAMN13153340, study PRJNA577476) | soil metagenome | isolation source: 120 cm saprolite under Douglas fir tree site 2 hole 1 replicate 2 | place: USA:California | collected 2015-04-18 | reverse complement strand
CCGAGGCGGCGTGGTGCTCGTCGGCATCTGAGAGCAGCCCAATGATCGGTCCGGTATCGAGGATGACTGCCTGCACGCGTCAGCGGTAGACCACCTCGTCGACCTCTTCCGAGAGCTTTCGTGGCGCCCCCTTGATCACACCGGCGAAGGCGAGGACGTGGTCGACTTGGCTCGATTCGTCGGGTAGGGCCTCGACCGCTTCGACGATCAGGGCGCTCTGCGAGATCCCCTTCTTGCGGGCGAGTCGCCTGATTCTCTTGTCCGTCTCGGCCGGGACGATGATCTGTTTTCGAACCAACATGAGGTCATTGTACATCGATCAGTGTGTAGCGGCATCACGCTATCCGGGAACCCAAATGATTCATTTCTGGCTGAATCATTTGCAATCATTCCACGCGACCGACTTGCCTTCAACTAGCTGTCGCCGGCGCTGCTCGAGCATGATCTCCGCAACCACCTCGATCACCCGAACAACTTCTGGCGCCGGCTCCAAGTTATCGCCCTTCGCGAGCGACCTAACCGCACGTCTGCGACAGCGCTTGACCTTCACCCCTCCTGAGCTCCGCCGGGTCGGCGCTCCCACCACGAAGACTTGCCGATGCAGTCAGAGATGACACCTTCGTTGGCATGGATCGGCTCCATCTGGTTGAGGCGGACTCGCTCCTGAACGTTGGTTATCCCGTAGGGCGGCGCCTTTTCGGAACGGATGTCGACGGAACCCCAGATCGCTCCCAATGGACCCCACCAACGCAGGCGATACGCGGTCGTCGTCCAGAAGCTGCAGCAGTTGTCGCTGTGGTAGCGGGGCCGGCGCTGCCAGATTGTGTAATGGACGTTGTCCTCCCGATCGTCGGAGGGGAGCACGAAGAGGACGTGACGTTGCTTCGCCGTACTGAAGTGCTTGTAGTAGCCGACGTATGCGTTGAGCTTCTGGCGAAGGCGAGCCAATGACTCGGTGGAGCGGTCCCACTCGAGATCGAACAGCACTCGGCCATCAGACGTGAGGTAGACGCCACTACCGTCCGGCGCTGGAACGGGCCACTTGTACTCCCGCGCCGTTTCGCCGCGGTCCGCTCGCACGTGCTCCTCGCTGTACCAATTGAGCAAGCCTTCTGCCCGCCGCCCCCGGCTCTGCATCACCAGCGCGACGAAGAACTGATTGGCTTCCAGGTCGTGCGTGGCATGCCAGGAGTGGTCGCGGACTGCGTGGCTGCGCTCGACGTAGGCGCGCTGATTGTCGCCGTGCCAGTCGGCGAGCACCCTCGCGCTCCGCGCCGAGATCAGGACCAGGGAATGACGACGCTTGACGCCAGGCGTTTCGATGACTTTCCAGGAGTAGATGAGACCGAGTTCTTTGAGGTGCTGAAGACGCATCTGGCAAGAGCGAAGGCTTGGAAAGAAGAGTTCCTTGACCTGGACGGTGTTCAGGTAGCGGTAGTCGTACAGGCTTTGGAGGATCACGAGGTCGCGTTGGGTGAGCGTTCGATGCAGTCGAGCGAGTTCTGATTGCGAGGGCCGAGCGTCAGCGTGGGGAGGAAGGTCTCGAAGAATGATTGGATGAGTTAGGAGAAGAGACAGTCCTGCCTTGTTCGGAGGCTGCTTTCGAGTTCGGATCGGCGGGACACCGCCCTTCGCTTCCTGAAGCGCAGATCGGCGCGAACGCCTAGGAGCGAAGGGCGTCGCGAACGTGACCTCATCGTCGCCGGCGCCGTCGAGATCGCCTGTCCAATCGGGATCGGTCGGCATCACGAGGTCGGCACCTGGCAAACGGCTTCGTAGGGAGGGGTCAAAGTCGAACCCTCCCCCGCGCGCGCGGCCCAGCACGACCTCGAGTTCTCATATCTAATCAATCTCCAACGAGGTGGCCGAAATCTTTCGGTCGGGTCCACTTTCCGTCCGTCGTTTGTCACCGTCCGGCACTGCGGAGGCGGGAGCAAGGTGTCGGCGATGCTCAGGAGATTCGGGCAGGCTGAGGTGAAATTCCTCATGCCTAATAGATCTCCAACGAGGTGTCGGAAATTGGTCGGTGGCTTCCACCTTCCGTCCGCCGTTTGTCCACCTTCCGCGCGCCGGTCCCCGCTTCGCCGTCGCCGTTCCACCTTCCGACCTTCGCCGTTCCACCTTCGGAGATCGGCCGACAGCACGTTCGTCGGCCAGCCGCGCTTCATACCTCAACAATCCATATCGATGTGGTCAAAATCGGCCGCGCCAAAACGACTTCCGAACGACTTCCGTGCGACTTCCGTATTCGCGGGGCGCGTCGTGGCCAACACTCGCACCCCCGACGGCTGATCGACCTCCCGCTGCTCGCCTTGCCTCGGCTCGTTGAGTCGGGCTCGGCTCGGCGGCGTCACAGGTCGGTGCAACAGGCACCGGAGCATTGGCTATCGTCGCTATGTCGCTGCTAACGGCGGAAAGCCGTGTTGGCACCGCTCTGAGCTTCGTGGTCGCGTAGTGCCTAAGGGCGTCATTCAATGGGGATGCGGATGAGCTTGTACTCCCAAATCCCGCGCTCGGAGTTCGATTGCCGCCCCGCGACCGAGCCCCTGCTCGTGACCAGGGATGGAGCCGGTTCCGGCAGAGCGATGGACAGGCGGTCAAGACGAAGCCGCCCTGGGTGATTTCGTACTGGCAGACGAACCCTCGGTAGCATGCTGTTCCCCACCGGCCAGGGTGCAAGCCGTGGGCATTGGGATCGAAGAGCGGGCCTCCCTCCACTGCTGAAATCGCGTAGAGGCCGCGCCTGAACAGCACCTCATCCATGAATTGGGCGGTCACTCGTGACTCCTCGTCACTTCGCTTGGGGCGTCCAGGCTGCCACCACGTCTTCTGTCGCAAGTCGCCTCTGCCACGTCGTCAACGAATTCTGAGCAAACAGATCTGCCTCCATTACTGGCGTATCAACTGCACTGAGTGGTGATGCAAGATCTCGAGTCAGGGTCAGCTGAGTCGATAAACGGCCAAGGGTCACTAGTGATCCGCCATCAATCAACAGCGTCAGGGCCTGGCCACCAGCTGAGCCTCGGGCTAGGCTCGAGTCCGGGAGGGACCTCTCGATCCGATCTCAATCCCTCCAGCCGACCCCAAGCACCGTCAGCTGTGTAATGCAGCCATTCTCGGTCAGCAGTCCGAGTCCGCTGAGGTCGGGCGCGTCGTACATGTGGCCCACCTCTGGCTCGGTGGCCAGAATTGGCTGGACCGCCGCGTATTGCTGCCACGTTGCTTGGAAGATCCGGCGGCTCCACTCCCAAAACTTCACGACCTCATCTGTCGAGCGCGTCAGCTTGGGCATCTGGCCCAGAGCCAACGCTCGGAGAGAGAGCACTCCATACGCTCCTTCGATGGCTGCACTCTGGCGAGCGCTGGGCTTGCCGCCCGGAGCCAGCACCTCTTCGGCTGCAGCCGCGTAAGTCTTTGCCGAAACGCCCAGGTCAGGGAGGTCGCGCGAAGTTCGGCAGTGGCCTTAGGCTGCCCCAGAACTCCTTAAACACCTTCTGCACTTGTTCGGTTTCGACACCGGTCATACCCAACATCCAGCACGCAACCGGGACGTTGGCCAGCACCACCAGATGGGCGCCTTGCACGCGCAAATGAAGCAGCGAGAGCCAGATCCACAGCTGCCTCTCGTGCCAGAGGCCTTCGCCACCGCGCCGCCGAGCCTTGCCCTCCGCGCCGGCTATCAGGCCTCTCCGCTGCCAGTTGATGAAGGTCGGGAGGAGGCTGCGCCCGACACCGTAACCTCGGCTTTCAGCCTCCCGAAGCATCACCTCTCGCGTTATCACCGGATTAGATTGCCAATTCTCTGTATGGACGCCACCGGTCACGACAGCAAGACTGAGTCCCATGACGAAGATGGAGCTCCAAGGGGGTTACGGTTGTAGCCGCTTTTCAAGCGTCGGACACCTCTAGTCTTCGGGTCGATATGGCAAAGCACGACATGGCCCAGGCCTTCACCGAAATGGCGGAGGCGACTGCGCAACTTCATTTCGGCGTCTTCGACAAGCGGGTGCTGCTCCCGCTGTCTCAGCTCCCAGACCACGTGTTGGGTGAGACGAAGGAGGTTCTAGCTCGCGAGCGAGTGGATGAACTCCTTGAGGGCGGGTGGGTTCCACGCATCGGGTTGGAAGACGGCCGCGAGCTGGGGTTCCCTCTCTATGTTCCCAGCCGTGTCGGTCTCTTCCTCGAGCTCGAGCGTCAGGGGTACAGCCCGGCGGAGCTGCGCGCGATCGCTTCGCACGAGGAGGAGTACATCGATAACATCCTCGCAACCGAAGACTTCGCCTACATCGACGACGATCGCGAGGCACTCCTGAATGAATGGCGACATGAGCTGCCAGTGTTTGAGGCGCGCCTCGCGCACGTGCTGGGGCAGAAGAAGCAACCGACCGGGTACGAGACACCCGAGGAGCTCAACCAGCAGATAGGGCGACTGCGTCGATCCATCGACTTCCTAGAGAGTCATCCCGAAGAGTCGATGTCGGCAGAGCAGAAAGAGAAGACAACGCGCATGGCTCATCGCGTCCGGTTCTTCCACGAATACCTGAGGGTGATGCTCGTGAACCATCTGCGGGACCAGGTCCGCGCGGGATATAGCCCGTACCTTCACTTCCGTAGCGCGTCATGGCAGTCCGACGGACCGCCTGTCTTCGGGCCGGTGCTGTGGGAGCTTGTCTTGGACGGGCCGTGGACCTGGGAGGGCGACGTCCCCATACGGCTGCCGGGGCTGCAGCTCAAAGGTGACCAGGTGATCCACACGCGGGTTTTGCGACCCGCCGAGTACGAAGACTGCTGGAAGCGGTACGACCTTGACCACTACTTCCGGCTGCTGGCTCGCCGACGGGGAGAGCGTCGTTGCCCGCAGTGTCACGCTCTGCTTCCTTCCGGTACCCACGAGCTCCGGCAGTACTGCTCGCCAGAGTGCCGTGGCAACGCCAAGATGCAGCGGTACCGCGATCGACAGCGCAGCGAGTCCCGCCGCGTTGCGGAGTGGGAGGATCTGGAGGCGTTGCATAGCGCCGCTGAAGGCGCAAGCGGGTCGGCTTGATGGCTAGGTCGGGCAGTGCCAGCATACCGCCCATGGAGTCGACCGCTGCGACCCGGCAGGAGACGATACAGGCGTTCATCGAGCGCTCAAAGAGGCACGGGACTGTCGGCATCAGGCAGGCGTTCCTGCAGCCTGGCCGGGGTCGCCTCGCGGGCGCGGGACCACTCGCGCAGTTCGTGCGCGACAGCATCGCCCTCGACCTCTACCTTCTGCTCCTCCTGCTCGGTCGCGGGAAGCAGGGGGGAGGCCACTTCGTGACGGTGCGATCGGGGACCTGGATTCGCGCCCTCGGCTTGACCGGTTCGGGGGCCGCCCAGACTCTGTCGCGGGCGCTCAGGCGGCTTGAGGACCGGCAACTGATTCGGCGGACAAAGGCGCCTCACGGCGTGAAGGTCCTGATGCTTCGCGAAGACGGCAAAGGCACCTCGTACTCGCCGCCCACTCCGGCCGACCGCTACTTCCAGCTGCCGTTCGAGTACTGGTCCGCTGACTACTACCTGAACCTCGACATGCCGGCCAAGATCATGTTGCTGATCGCGCTCGGCGAAGCGAATGAGTTCGAGATGCCCATCGCGCGAGTGCCAGGCTGGTACGGGATCTCGTCCGAGACGGCGCAGCACGTTATCACCGGGAGCTCAAGCAGCCAGCGCCGGTGCGGACGCCGGCCGCTCTGCGCAGGGTCAAGTGAGGAGGAAGCCTATGGCCTGACCTGCGAAAGCGACGGCCCCGCGGCAGACAACGCGAGGCCGCCAGTCCCGGAACCACCTGGTCGGTAGCCCGGATGTACAAGCCGATCTTACCCGGCCGGGTCGGTTCCTCCACCTGTTAGTTCGCTATGGAGGAATCAATGGCGATCGAGAAGATGGCCGGTACACAGTCCGGCGGGATCGTGATCATCGACGGCGGCACCGTCCGGGTGGTGCGCTCGGCGGCGTTCGAGGCGCCGAAGGCGGCGAGTTACCTGGCCGCCCTGCCGGACGAGCTGCGGCTGCCCGCAATCGAGGATCTGCTCGAGCACGGTGCGGCGGCGGCCAGCCTGGCCCAGAGCAGCGCACACGTGGTGATGATGGAGGCCAAGATCGCGGAGCTGGCCACCCAGCTCGGAATGAACCTGGACAAGCAGATGCGCGAGGTCGGCGCCAATCAGGCCAAGGTCATGCGCGAGCAGCTCCAGGCCTTCTACACGGCGGTCGGCAAGCTGGTGAACCCGCTGACGGACGAGAACGCCAAGAACGGGCTGCCGACCAAGATGCTCGAGCTGCTCGAGCTCAGCAACCGTCACGCCATGAAGCAGTGGGCGGCGTTGGTAAACGACGCTGACGAGGGCGTGATGGCCAAGGCCGTCAAGCAGATCTCCGACCAGGTCAAGGAGACCGGTCTCGCGATCACCAAGACGATCGCGGGCGACCAGGCGCTGCGCCGTGGCAGCGTCCGCCGCGGGGGCGCGTTCGAGGAAGTGATCGCGGCCAGGCTGCCGGTGCTGGCGATGGGCGTCGGACGTGTCGAACACAGCTCGCGCACCTCTGGCGACAAAGCCGGCAACGTCGGCGACTACGTCATCCTGATCGACGGGTACGTGCCCGAGCTCCGGATCGCGCTCGAGGCAAAGAGCCAGAAGACGCCATGGAGTAAAGCACGGATCCAGCAGGAGCTGAAGGCGGCGCGCGCCAATCGCGGCGCCGTGGTCGGGATCCTGGTTGCGGACAGCGCGGACATGCTGCCCGGCCACGTCGGTTTCGGGCAGGCGGGTCCGTTCGACTTCTGGGTCGCCTATGACCCCGAGGTCGGCGACGACACCGTGCTCGCCTGCGCGATCTACATTGCCAAGGTGACCGCAATCTCGACCGTGACCGTCGACGCCGGTGACGAGGTCGACATCCCCGCGGCCCAGCGCGAGGTCAGCGTGATGCGTGGGCTGCTGGATGCGTTCGCCAAGTTCGACACGTCCGGCATCAAGATCAATCGGGAGGTGGACTCGATCCGCTCGCTCGCGGACGAGCTGAAGGTGGAGCTGCTGGCCGCGCTGCGCCGGCTCGACGCCATCATGAACCGCTAGGGACAATGAGGGGAAGGCGAATAGCATGCCCTTCCCCTCCTATTTTTTTACCGGTCTTCCTGTTGGGAGCGGCCTCGTCGTCCCGAGCGGATGTGCCGGGCGATCTCCGGAGTTGGCTGGCTGTCGACTGGCATTGGCTGTTGGCAATGCTCACCAGCGGCGTACTCGGCGGGCTCTTGACTAAGTTCAGCCCCGAGATCCTGACGTTCATCAACGGCGAGCGGCAGCGCAAGCATGAGAACCATGCGGCCGCAGTCGCACAGCGAGTCCACGATCAAGGCCGCCTCGGCCCTGGTTTGAGGACCATGATCGCTGTAGGGCACGAGCTCGAGGGGATCGCAGTCCGCCTTACGAACGATCCCGTCAATGAGGTAGCGGCGGCGGTCCAGCCCCTTACTGACATGCCGCCGGCCTTGAACAACGTGCAGGAGCCTGAGTTGGCACCGCTGCGAGATGTGTTCCGCGACACTCTCACCAAGGTCGTTCAGTGGAGGGCTCAGGTCGCCGGCGATCACGCTGACCGCCAGGCCGGCCGACCTGTTGACCAAGCACGACGTCGGCGCATTGATCGGCACGAAGACGAGGATCGGGGCGAGATTCAGCGCCTGACCACCTTGGCTGAAGGCGTGCTCGCGGCGCTGGAGCAGCCGGTCAGACGCCCGCACCGACGATGACCAACACGGACACACAGATCCCTTCCTCGGCGGTCGAGACCGTGATTCGTCAGCGCCATGATCGGCCTGAAGGGAATACATCGGTCGCATTAGCTGTCACCGGCATCGAAGCTGCGACTTGCATAACCGGGCTACCAGCCTTGCGACGAACGTGCGATCGACGCGAAGAGCTTTACAGGACCGAAAGGCTGAGTTGGGAATCGACCAGATCGTCTGGCTCGCGGACCGGGACAGAGGCTTCTCCGAACCATCGGCGGACTCGCTCGAAAGACGTCTTGGCCTCGGCGCGGCTCTCCTGGGTAGGCGGCTGAATGACCGCCATGCCCGGAAGCTTCACACGCTCTAGGCCGTATAGGAAGTGACCCGCGTCTCTCTCTGTAGGCAGCCAATCCTGCTTAGCGGTTGCGAACGATAAGACGTCACAGGCCAACGGGCCCTCATTTCTCTCAACCACCGCATCGAACAGGAAGTCACCAACGTACTGGCTTCTGCTAACGCTGAATCCACGACCTCTGAGAATCCTGACGACTTTATCGATGACGACGCCCTTGGTCACTGCCCGAGGCGTTGGAAGTGGCGCGACGTAGGCGCGATACAACGCCTGCAACGTCAGTTCTGGATCCGGAACCGCTGTCGCTCGTGGCGCCGTCAGGTAGAGCGAGTTCGATAACGAATCGCTCATCTCTCGCAGTCGCTTGAGGTCAGGCTTCTCCTCGCCTTCAAACTGGAACTCCAGGCCGTGGAGCATGGCGTCGAGGAAGCCTTGCTGACGAGCGTCGCTGCTGAGCGCACTGGGTGGAGCAATTCGAATCCCCCCGAATTGCCCCTCGGCGTCAACAAGGACGACAGCCACGTTTCGGGCCTCGTCCCGGGTTGGATCTGTGCGCCACCGCACGACCGAGAAGTAGCCCCTCTCGTGCGCCGTCATTTCCATGTTTCCATCACCTTCCGTACTTTCGGCTGCCGCGCGGCGAGCCAGGTAGCGATCTCAAGTCGCCGGCTGGCCGGGCTCTTCCATGGATCGCCAAGGGGAATTCTGGCGACTGCGTCAACAAGTTGCTGCTCGGTAACGTTCTCAAGTCGCTCCACGGCAGAGTTCACGCTCGCCTCGTCGTTGCTGAGTGCTCGCGGGACGCCCGGTACTTCGAGAACCGTCAGCGTCGGGTCCGTTGCGGCGGCGGTCGCCGTGAAGCACTCGCCGTGATCGATCGATCGGATTCGGCCGGTCCGGGTGTTGACCATAACCTGCGTGTCGCCGATGCCTATCCAGGTCTGAAACGCTACGACGAGCGCCCGAGACGACGCGTCAACCAACTTGGGATCGAATGTCGGCGCCAGTGACGTGAGGTCGCGCGTGTTGACGCAGTCGCGCTCGTCTTCTGATCCGACGACGACACCGATGAGGTGGTTGGCGCTGCCGTCAGGGGGTACGGCTTCCGGCGTGACGCGAATAATCCGAGCGATCGGACCACAGCCGACCCTGGCTGCCAGCCGCCCGCATATCAACTCAGCGACGAGGCCCTGCTGGGCCGAAGCCTTCACCCAATACGTTTTGCCGTCAACACACACGAAAGTGTGGGACGTGGAGAAAGTGGGACTCTTACGACCCTCGGGGCTGAGGGCCTCGAGGACCTCGTAGCCCTTGCCGTCAGCTGCTGCCAGTGCGGCAAGATCGAGCGGCATGCGGGCATGGTAAGCATTGGCTAGCTGACGTTATTGGAGCCTGTAACTGAATTGAACGAGTTGATTGGTACTTGGGGCCGCGAGTCCCGTCTCCCGCTCTCCCCAGATCTGCCGGAAGACGTTCCCTGCGGACACAGTGCCGAGCGTGGACCGCATCGATCCGACTGGCATGTTCGAGGACGCGTGGAATCCAACGCCACAGGAGATTCGGTCATGGGCGCATACGACTGCCTACGCGCCGGATCAGGATTGGGAACTTGCAGTTAGCGACTATCCCGCCTTGCTTGTTGAACTTGTGGATGATCCGACGGCAGAACCCTACACGCGGCTATTCCTCTTGCGCGCGCTATACAGCCCTGACCTGACGGGTCTTAGAGAGTGAGCACCTCGCACCTGGGCACTGGCTGGCAGGATCAGCGCGCGCGGCTAGGTCGGTGGCACAAGCGCCTATTCGCGATCGGGTTCGGCATCCCGACCGATATTAGTGAGGCCGAGGCTCTGGACTTCGTGTTCGTGATGCGGCCGACTCGGGCTAGCAAGCCCGATGGCTACCTTCTCGGCTCGTACCGCATCGCCACTGCCCCCGACCCGAACTCCAGCCGGCTCACGAGCTTCAAGTCGACTTGCCGACCTGGAGACAGCTCCTCTCACTGAGCCCCTCCGAGCGACGTTGCGCATGCTGGGCAAGCTGACGCGCGAGAACAACGTAGATGCTGACGACTTTCGCAGGGTGGTGGCAGCGGGCGCGTCAGAGCAGCAGATCAAGGACGCCCTAGCGGTCGCATTCGCGTTCAATGTGACTGACCGATTGGCCGACGTCTTCGATTTCGCAGTGGACCCTGCTCGCGCGGGGCTACCGCTAACTGCTGACTGGCCGTTGCGGCTCAGTCCCAACCAAGCGGGAAATCATCGCGGCTGGTGAGTCGGATCTGAATCTCCGCTGGGTCACAGTTGTGTCACAGAATCGGCGGAACCAGAAGGAGTTATCAGTATCTGGTTGACTCTCGCGCAGCCGGGACTGTTACTGACCCATCATGCCTCGCATCATGGCCGGCATTCCGTCGCGCACGAATCCACTCACCTCTTGCGCGTGATCGCGGATCGCGCTTGTAATTCGTGGATCACTTGATGTCTCTGTCACAACCACGCCCTTGGCAGTAGTCGTCAGCTCTCTTCGGTAACTCGTCGAATTACGGAATAGAGTCGGGAGGCTCGAGCTCATGCACGTGACCTCGGCACGTTGGTTGAGATGCGTGTACATGCTTGAAACGTGGGCCTGGAGCAACGCGATCAA
>WNFA01005318.1_pt1 | contig 10751 bp, 7 predicted proteins | sample 5400481 | NCBI WGS metagenome assembly WNFA01 (sample SAMN13153340, study PRJNA577476) | soil metagenome | isolation source: 120 cm saprolite under Douglas fir tree site 2 hole 1 replicate 2 | place: USA:California | collected 2015-04-18 | reverse complement strand
CCAGGCGGTGTAACATTCACGAAATGGCATTGTTCGGGAAGCGTCGTATCCTGAATGGCGTCTTGCTGCGCCGTCCGCAAGCCCTCATACACCAGGTAGAAGAACGTCTTGTCTTTGCGGATCGGCCCGCCGAAGGCCGCTCCGAAGTTGTTACGTTTGAACTGTGACAGTCGCTGTCCGCCCAACAGTGAAGGCTGAGCTTCAAAAAAGTTGCGCGCATCCAAATGGTTGTTGCGGAGGTATTCGAACACATCGCCGTGCCAGCGATTGGTGCCGCCCTTGCTGACGATGACCATCTGGCTGCCCGTGGTCAAACCATATTCGGCGCTGAAATTGTTCGTGACAACTCTGTATTCCTTGATGCCGTCCACACCGAGAGTATTTCCGGCGATCGAATTCGCGCCCGTGCCGTACTGATTGTTTATGAGCGCGCCGTCGAGGGTGAAGTTGTTCGAACGCGGAGGCAAGCCGTTCGTGCTGATCCATGTCCCCGAGGCGCCGGACCCGCCTCCCGACGGGTGCGTGTTGACTTGCACGCCCGGCTGAATCAGCGTCAAGTCGAGGTAATTCCGCCCGTTGAGCGGGAGGTCGGAAATTCGCTGGTCGTCGACGAGGGCCCCCAGGGAGCTGGTCGTCGTATTGATTACGGGAGCCTCCCCGGATACCGTGACTTCCTGTGAGGCAGCCCCCACCTGCAATGTGGGGTTCACGACCAGTTCCTGCGCCACGTTCAGAGTCAACGCCGTCTGGGTTGCTGTCTTAAACCCGTCCTTCTCCACCTTTACCGAGTAGTGCCCGGGGCGCAGTGCGGGGACACGAAAAGCTCCATCGTCACCGGTCGCGGCCGTGCGCATCTCGCTCGTATCCACGTTCGTAATCGTGATTCTTGCATCCGGCACGGTCCCGCCGGAGGCGTCTCTCACGACGCCTAAAATCGTCCCGGCCTCCTGCGCCGCCGCAGGACAGGCCATCGTTAATAGAACTAACAAAATGCCTGCGCCGAGAAGAATGGAATAAGGCCGATGGAACAATTTTTTCATGCTATCCATAGATCCTCCTTCGGCTACCCGATGCCATTTCCACCTGCATTCGGCTTCCGGTCAGCCTCGATTCGTCGATAATTTGCTGGCCCTTTCCTCTCGTCCCAGAACTTCCGCCTGGGATGCACTAACGCAGCTACTCCGGCTTGCGGACTGGATTTCTTCGCCGAATAAATTGGTCTTGCAGCAAAAAGCACAATAGCGAATGAATGGGAATAGACTGCATGAAAAGAGAAGGGCACAAAGTGCCGCATCCATCTGGGACAGGTGCGAACACCCCAAAAACCAACCTCATGTGCACATCCCCTGGACCCGGCGAGTGTGCCGAGCCGATGCAAGGAATCATTTGATGACGGCATACACCCGTTCCAGGTGGGCGCGCAATGCCATGTTCAGCTAATTGAACAATACTTAAACGGCGAGGGGCCTCTCCCCAGGGAACATAAAGTCCATGACCCAACGCGCCCTCTTTCCCGTACGTCACAGGTCCTTCGCCCTGACCTGTATCTCGGCCGGAATATAGTTGAAAAGCGTTTCGGGCGGCGTATGATGCGGGAATCAACTGGGTAGCGGGCAGCTTGAATTCGGGTACAGGCTTCAGCGGGAGCGCCACGGCAAGACAATCGTTCCCTGCTTATTCGACAAATAGTTCTCTTCTGAATTGGCTAGGTTTTTGGAGGTTCCGATGAAACGATGGCCAGAATTTCTCGTGCTTTCAGCGGCTGTGCTTTTCGCGACGTCCCTTTTCGCGCAGGAGAGGAATAATGTGCCGCCGCCGGCGGCCGCCTTTGCGACGGCGCCCGAAATCCCGTATGACTCAGCCGGCGCAAACTATTTGAAGTTTCCGGCGGGCCTGTATCTTGGCGAAGCCATGGGTGTTGCGCGAAATTCCAAGGGACAAATTCTCGTTTTCACACGAAGCGGTGAAGCCACGCGTCTATTTCAATTTGATCCCGAAGGAAACTTCTTGCGCGAGATCGGCCAGGGACTCTATGGCTTCGCGATGGCGCATGCGGTGCGGGTCGATTCACAGGACAACATTTGGGCCGTCGATGAAGGAACCGACATGGTCATCAAGTTCAACCCGGAGGGGCGCGTGGTGATGCTTCTTGGCCGCAGGCCGGAATATGGCGAAGGACTGCTGGCGACTCCCCCCAACAATGCGCTGCCTCCTCCGGCGGTTCCCTATCGATTCGGCCGGCCCACGGATATCGCCTGGGACGCCTCCGGAAACATTTTCGTCGCTGATGGATACACCAATTCAAGAGTCGTGAAGTACGACAAATGGGGAAAGTTCATCAAGTCGATGGGGACAAAGGGCACGGAACCCAATCAATTCAACACGCCGCATTCGATTCAGACGGACGCCAACGGCAACGTATACGTCGCGGACCGGGGCAACCGGCGAATTCAAGTCCTTAGCAATGACTTGACGCTGCGGGCCATCTACGACAATGTTGGCGCGCCTTGGGCGGTGTGTATCACCCCCGGCCCGCACCAGTATCTGTACAGTTCCAATTCGAACCCCGATAACAATAATTCGAACGTCGCCGCCGTGACCGGTGAAATTTACAAGATGGAGTTGGATGGGACCGTCCTCGGCAAGTTTGGGAAAGCGGGCAAGCTCGCGAAGGAATTCACGACCGTGCACGCCATGGATTGCCGAAATCCCAACGAAATCATGACCGCCGAGATTACAGGCTGGCGCGTGCAGAAGCTCGCGCTGCACCCAGCGGCGTCTTCGAAATAGGATCGGCGCGCGACGAAGCACGAATCGAATTTAAGTAAGACTGACTTCGGAGGCGTATATGATGCGCTCTTTTCAAATCTTGATTGCAGCCGTGGCGATGTTTTTCGCAAGCCCTCTCTTCGCGCAGTTGTCCGTTCCCGAAATTCCTTACGACTCTGCCCCCAACCTTCTCAAGTTACCCGACAATCTTTATTTGGGCGAAGCCGTCGGCGTGGCGACGAACTCCAAGGGACATATTTATGTTTTCACGCGATCGGGTTCGACGAACGTGACCACGGGGACCAATCGCGCGTTCGTGCGTTCGTCCTCGCGCCTGTTTGAGTTCGATCAGACGGGAAAGTATGTGCGCGAGATGGGGCAGGGCTTGTACGGATTTATTTTTGCTCATGCGGTCCGCGTAGATCCGCAGGACAACATTTGGGTGATCGATGAAGGGTCAAATATGGTGATCAAGTTCGATCCCGAGGGCCGCGTCGTCATGACCATGGGCAGGAAACCCGAGGCGATCCGAGTGCCGGCGGCGCCGCCACCCCTTGCCGCTCCGGCACCTGTTCTCGGAGGAAATCCTGCCGCCGGCGGTCCGGGGGGCGCGCCCGCGCGAGAAGGGCCTGCGCCGAGTCCTGCGCGTGAAGGCGCCGGCGCTCCCGGCGACAATTTCGACCGTCCAACGGATGTGGCCTGGGACGCTGCCGGGAATATTTTCGTCGCGGATGGATACAACAATTCCAGAGTGGCGAAGTTCGACAAAGATGGAAAGTATATCAAGTCCTGGGGATCCCGAGGAACGCAGCCCAGTCAATTTCACACCGTACATACGATCGCGACAGACGCCAAGGGCAACGTGTACGTAGGCGACCGCGAAAACAGGCGCATTCAAGTTTTCGACAACGACGGGAACTTCAAATCCATGTACATCAACGTCGGCGCTCCCTGGGCCGTCTGCATCACGCCCGGACAGCACCAATACCTGTACAGTTCAAACTCGAACGGCACCGCAGACATGGATAACGGCGAAATTTACAGAATGGAATTGGACGGGAAGATTCTCGGCAAATTCGGGACCGCGGGCAAACAAATGAAGGAGTTCGGTTCGGTCCACGAAATCGATTGCCGCAACCCAAACGAAATTTATGTTGGCGAAATCACGAATTGGAGGGTGCAAAAACTGACATTGCATCCGGACCAGGCGAAGTAACAATCTCCGAAAGCGGAAGTACAGGAGGTAACCAAGCGATGAAGCGTCACGCATTTCTTGCGCTGCTCTTGGCCGCGGCGCCTCTGTTCGCTCAACAAGCGAAGCCGCCCGAGCTGCAATTTCACTCCGTCCCGGATTTTCTAAAGCTGCCCGACGGCGTCTATTTCGGAGAGTGCGTGGGCGTGGCTCTCGACTCCAAGGGAAACATCTATGTGGCCAACCGGGGCAAGCATCCCCTGATGGAATTTCACCCCGATGGAACATTCATGCGCTACATCGGCGAGGGCTTGGACATTCATGAAGCTGCTCACAGCGTAATCCTCGACCCGCAAGACAACATCTGGTTCATCGACGCCGCCACGAACATCATCGTCAGGATGGATCAGCAGACCCGGTTGCAGATGGTGCTCGGGAAAAAACCGGAAGCATGGACATGGGAAACGCACGTCGTCGAGCATGGCGCGGCAGGCCCCTCGAATTTCTATCAGCCCACAGGCCTGGCGGTCGCCCCCGATGGAAGCCTCTTCATATCGGATGGATACGGCAACTCGCGGGTCGCGCACTTCGGCGCCGATGGAAATTTTATCAAGGACTGGGGCAGGCGCGGGGATGCCATCGGGCAGTTCAATACGCCTCACGCGATCGTCGTGGATGCCAAGGGAATCGTGTATGTGGGGGACAGAGGAAACAGGCGGATTCAGGTTTTCGATGCCGAAGGTAATTTCCTGAAAGTCTGGAACAACGTGGGCGCCCCGTGGGCCATGTGCATCACTCCAAGCCCGAACCAAATCATCTGGAGCGCGGACGGCGTCTCCGGCCGGTTCTACAAGCTGGATCTCAACGGTAATGTTCTCGGAGCATTCGGCAAACAGGGAAAGCTTCCCGGGACGTTCGGCTGGGTCCACGGCGTCACGTGCCCCAACGAAAACACGGTCTTGGCAGCGGAAGAATTAAATTATCGGGTTCAAAAGTTAGTGGTTGAATCCGCGCGCTAACAGGCTGTGGATGATGTCGTCAGCTTTGTGGGTCGTGCCTTCAGACACGACAAAAAGGCTTTGTTCTCTTCGGGGGTTTTAACCCCTGAAGAGTCCGCGCGAGAATCTGGTTTTAATCCGTGTAGCGCCCGTCCCGCACGCGGGACGGGCATGGGCTTGCATCCACGGTGTCGGCCTGAAGGCCGACGCTACAAAAGCGTTTCGCGCGTGGGCTGTCACACAAATTCTGAAGGACTGAAGACGGATCATTCCGAACCCTGCTAAAACTCAACTTTCCCCGTTTCGGCAGCAGCAATTTTCAGTCGCGTTCAGCGCGTCTTGGGACTGATGTTGCGGGTGATCGGCTTTTTTCGGTTCGCGTCCGCGGCGCACTTTCGAGAACCTGCGGCTTCTTCCGGTTGGACTTCTCCATTCGCGAAACCGCATAAGCCAGAAGGCCGAAGACATCGCTTAGGCCGCTTCGAACTTTCTCCCGCCAGAATTTGCCACCCTGCCCTATATGCCTGTACTTCTTGTACCGGTTGTCCAGGAGTTGGCTTGTGGGAACATCGCTGAATGCGCGAAGAGCGGCCAGCACATGACTCTTCAGCGCTTCGGCTGTGGCAGCAGGATCGAGATGCGCCCCGCCCTCCGGTTCGGGAACTACACTATCAATGATCCCGAGGGAATGCAGATCCTGAGCAGTGAGTTTCAAGACTTCCGAGACCGCCTCCGCCTGGCCGGCGTCCCGGTAGAGAATCGCCGCCGCGCCTTCCGGAGAGATTACCGAATAGATCGCGTGTTCGAGCATCAGCACCCGGTCCGCCACGCCCAAGGCCAGAGCACCTCCGCTTCCCCCCTCGCCGATGATCACGGAAACGATGGGAGTCGGGAGGTTTGCCATCGTAGCGAGATTGCGCGCAAGCGCGTGAGCGATCCCGCGGTGTTCGGATTCGTAGCTGGCCTGGGCATTCGGACAATCCACCAGCGTTACAACCGGAATCCTAAACTTGGAGGCGAGCCTCATAAGACGTAACGATTTCCGATAGCCCTCCGAGTAAGCCTTGCCATCATGGGAGGCGGCTTTTTCTTCGGGAGTCCCGCCCCGGTTGTGCCCGATGATAATTACTGTCAGGCCGTTCAGCTCCGCAAGGCCCCCGACGATTGCCGGATCGTCACCGCTCCATCGGTCTCCGTGCAGCTCCAGGAAGCGCGCAGCCATTCGGGCAATAAAGTACCGGGCGGAGGGACGCCCTGTGTGCCTCGCCAAGCCCACCTTTTGCCACGCTGGGAGCCGATTGCGCTTCACAGCGGGCGGCAAGCCGTCAACTCCTGTGTCCGTGGATCTCTGTTTCCTCAGGTGGCCGATCAGATAGGCGATCACCGACGGCAGATCGGCACGTTTGACCACGAGATCGATCAGCCCCGCCTGAAGCAAGGTTTCCGCGCGGTGTGAATCCTTCGGCGGCGCAACGCCAGTCGTCTGTTCGATTACACGAGGCCCGACAAATCCGATTTGAGCCCCCGGCTCAGCGATAAGGATGTCACCGAGCGAAGCAAAACTGGCGGTAACGCCTCCAAACGTCGGGTCGGTAAGAACGGAGACAAAAGCTAGGCCCTGGCGATCGTGCCGGGACGCCGCTGCCGCCACTTTCGCCATCTGCATCAGCGAGAACATGCCCTCTTGGACGCGCGCGCCGCCGCTGGCCGCCACACTCACCAAGGGGATACGGCGCTGCGTGGCTTCCTCGAAGGCGTGGGCAATTTTCTCTCCAACAACGGAGCCCATCGTGCCACCCAGGAATGCAAAATCGAAGACAACCAGAACAGCGCGTTGGCCGCCGATTCTGCACACGCCGGTCGTAACCGCCTCGCGCACTCCTGTTTCGCGGCGCGCTTCTTGTAATCGGGCTCGATAAGACCTTAAATCCGCGAACTCGAGCGGGTCGACGGAAACCAGATCGCGGTCCAGTTCAAGAAACGTCCCTTCGTCCGCCAGCGTGGCGATGCGAGCTTGCGAGGGCATCGAAAGATGGTGTTTGCATTCCGGGCAGACGTAGAGGCGCTCCTCCAATACAGCCCTGGAATGGACTGTCCCGCAGTTGGGACACTTCGAGGAAGAGGGACCTGAACCTTTGCGCTTGACCATTTTATCCTTCCCAGGGGCGGTAACTGCTTCGTGGGGGTCCGCGAGCCCAAGGCTAGGATTCAAGTATCGCAGGTCCGAGGCTTTTGCTTTCATGAATATTCCATGACTGTGATTACTAAATTATCGAGGCAAAGGGCCGGGGGAGACCCTGTACCACGATCCTTCCCGGGAAAATCTACTCCCCCTTGATTCAGATCGGTGCGTATCGGCCCACGAATCGCAATCGGTGGCCGCGAACGCGAACTGCGCCGCCCTATAAGATGCAGACTGGATGAAAAAAGTAAGCGAAAATCCCTTTTCACAAGCACAGCCGATTCCCTAGTATCACGCCATATGAGTTGGACCTCAGCGAAGCAAGAGACAGCCATGTTTTCTTTTCGCGTTCCATATCGTGTGGTCGATCACAGGCCGGCCTGGGCCGAAACCCCGCATGACTCGTGACGGCGAACGAATAAAATACACGCAAAGCCGTGACATAGCCATAGCAGGTGCTTTTTGCGCTTCCTGAGGCTCCGGCCGTTGAACCAGTTAAGAGCCTCACTCTTCTATTTGATTCCAAACATCAATTTCTGCATTTCTAGGAATCTTTGGATCTCTTCATCCGCAGGAGTATCTCCAACTTCGATCCACCATACGGAAGATGTGCTGACTGGAATCGGTATCCGTTTCAAGCCGGCGTACTCTTCGGAGCGTCCTTTCACCGGGCGCAGGCTATCTCCCAACACTTCGATCGATCCGGAACCTATGAGTATCTCTTGAAGAATGCCAACTCCAGTTGCGAATCCCTCACTCTTTCCGTTTGTCCGAAGTGCAATCTCGTCGCTGAAATCCTTCAGTTTGAGGCTGCCTCTACCTTTAATGATGTCGAGCATGGCTTTCAGGAGCGGGTCGCCCCTGACAATTAGCTGAAGACCTTGCTGCCTCATGCTTTCATTGTCATTGTAAAGGCCAATTCCAACTCGTTTGCCTGCTTCGGTCAAGGACGTACCTTCCGAACTCACAATACCGATTGCCTGGAGAAACGCTTTATTGGTGCTCACCTGGCTTTGTTGAACATCGGCCATTTCAGCGATCTTCTTCTGAGTGACCTCGCCGCTGTCAGCCTCAGCCATATACCAAGCGCGGACGATCTTCATAAGTATGGACCAAGAATTTCTTGGCCATGGGAATGGGGTCTTCTGTGCCTCAGCCATGACGACCTCCAACCCAAAATTCTAGTGACTGGAATCCATCCTGTCAATACTGGAATTCGATTCTATTAGAGACCACACGTGTGGTATGCTTATATTTGCGCGCCCGAAGTTCAACCGTACAATGGCGAGTAAAAATCTAATGACGACCAAGTTTAAGCACACATACGCAGAGCAAAACGCTCTATTGCGGGACCTGCGAGAGATTTTGAAGCATGGTGACGAGCGCGAGTTTATGCAGGTCTTGCGGAAGCACGGGATAAAGGACGAGGATTCGCGCTTCGCGGAGATCTTGAAGTTGTTCCGCGATTTGCGGGGCGGGAAGACTTAATGGCCAATCGGTGCAATTCCTTGCGCATTGCCTTCGCCTGGGCAACAGGCAAAGTGCGCAGATGAGCCTCGAGAATCTCAGCAGTCCTCTCGATGGCTTTATCGAGTTTGGTCTTTTTCTTTGCCATTGCAATTAGAATAACAGCAAACGGTTTGACCCGCAATAGAAGCTGTCCGCCCCCAATCCGTCAGTAAGGTAGCAACAACCGGCGCACACGGTCCGAATTCTGGTTTGTTGTAGGCACCAGGCACTGCCAGAACCTCTCGGTTGCGGTTGCGCGAAGCGGGCGCGCATGCAGAGCCAATCGGTAAACCATCGGGCAACAGTTTTTCGAGGAGCCATCCAAAAGGGGCTCTGCAAATCCGTCGATAAGCTCGCACACCTAGGTTCGCGTTAGGTACGAAGCGGTAGGAATCGCAGGGCTTCCAACCACAGGGCGATCCCCTCCGTCTCCCGGGCCAGCCGCAAGCACATCTGTCGCGCGTGATACACCAGCCGACCCGCCGTGTAGAAGATCAGAAATCGCAGTCGCTTCGGGCGGGCCGGCAATAAATCTGCGGGCAACGCCAAACGCTTCAGGGCCGTCAGCACGTTGTAGGAGATCACCGCCAGCCGCAACCAAGCGGCGTTGGCCCCAAAGTATTTCGACGGCAGCACTCCGGTCGCTAACTCATTCTTCAACACATCGTGTGCCCGTTCAATCGTGCCCGCTTTTTCTCGATGCCACTCGATCAGTTTCACCGGCTCCCAATCCCAAATGTTGCTGAGCACCGCAAAGTGTAAGACGCTGCTGCCGTCAGCAAATAATCCTCCCTGCCGCTTCCGCAACCGGATGGCCACGTAGCGCAGCGGTTTCGCCCCTTTCGGTTCCAGTTCCTCGTTCGAAACGAATACCACCTCGGCGCATTCCCGATCCACATCCGGCTCCGGCTTACCGTAAGCTTTCCATCCCGACTCCGGTACTTCCAGAATCGCCGTGTGTAACGCCTCACTCATCCGCGCGCTGACCGCCAAACCAATGAATCCCGCCGGCCCGCCTTCGCGTTTCTCGTTCAACAGCCAGCGCAACAACCCCTTCTCGTGGCAGGCGGAGTCGCCCCGATAGTAATAGCTCGTCACCGTTGTAGGCGCCGCCGCGAAGGCCGCTCGGGCCACCGTCAACGGAGCCATCTGCGCCGGCACATTCCCGTCGCGAAACTCGTCGGCTAGCACCACATCCATCTCTGCCCACACCGCCAGCATCGGTTGGTAGCCGCGCGACCCGTCGTAGGTATACAGGGCCTCTCGTTTGCGGCTCTCGATGATCGTGGCGTCTTGATCTACCGTGAAGATCTTCTGCTCCGCACAGCGTTCCCCCAACCGCTGAACCAGATCTCGGTTCACTCGCCCCAGCCCCTCGAGCGCCCGGTTCTCTTCGGGAATGTAGGCCACCGCATCGGGCAAACGCCGTTGCTGTGCTTCCTCCATCTTTTCCTCTTCGTGAAAGGCGTTCAAAAACCTCCGCGCCGCTTCCGGAGAAGGCAGCTCATGTCCAACGAGCTCCGCCAACCCCGCATCGCTGCGCAGGTGTGCGAAATCGTCCAGGCACTCTCCCCCGGCCGCATTCAAAATGACGAAACTCTCCACGAACGTGGCTTCGTCGTAGCCCCGTTCTCGTTCCTTGACGACCACGTGTTGCTGCACGCTGCCCGGCAGCCCCAGGGAACGAAACGCTTGGACTACCAGCGGAATCCCGCCCAGGGCCGTCAAGGTCTCTTCGAGTGGCTGGGGATCCACTTCGAACAGCAACGGCGACTCGGTGGGTGAAGGTCTCTGCATTCGGCGCATGCCCGCCATCGTACGCGAATCGCGCACCTTGCGGGTGCGGATTCCTGAGCACACGTGTTCTCTGGTCGTGGTCGCTTTTATGCCTATCCATGGGCCCTAACACTCTCTTCGCCACCGACCGAGCCATCAGACGTCATCGTTATCGACGGATCGGGGCCCGCGCGAAAGGCTTGCTTGCTGGGGCAATACCGCTAATCCGAGACGGAATGCGACTCCGTTCTTGATTCCAACTCGCTCTGCGTGGGTACGATGCGCCGGTAGGGACGGATCGAAAAGAAACGGTTCCTGCATGGAG
>WNFA01008853.1_pt1 | contig 10757 bp, 11 predicted proteins | sample 5400481 | NCBI WGS metagenome assembly WNFA01 (sample SAMN13153340, study PRJNA577476) | soil metagenome | isolation source: 120 cm saprolite under Douglas fir tree site 2 hole 1 replicate 2 | place: USA:California | collected 2015-04-18 | reverse complement strand
GTGCTCGACACTGCTTTTCTATTTGGTCTGTTTGCGATTGTGGATGCCTGGGCGTTTACGCGCTGGGGTTCGGTTGAGGGTAGCGAGTTACGGCTCACTACCGCGTCCCTGCTAATCGCGGTCACGCTGAACGCCACCGTGCTTTTTCTCTATGGTTGGCTGCTGGAGGCGGCATGGGGCGCCACACTCGGCAAGGCTATTGTCGGGATTCGGGTTGTGGGAACACGGCAAGGCCGATCCTTCTCGGCTTGTGCGGTACGGAATGTGCTGCGGATCGTAGATGGGCTGGGCTTCTATCTGGTTGGTACAGTCGTGGCTGCCTGCTCCGATGCTCGCCAGCGCGTCGGGGACATGTATGCGCGGACGGCAGTCATAGAGGAAAGCTTCGGGAGCGGCGTCCGAATCGCGGCGATTGTGCTATGGATTGCGAGCCTTGCTGCAGCAGGGTGGGCAGTACCTCGCATTTGCTCGGTCAACCGCTTTGTCCGTCCGCTGTACCTGAGCCAGGTAATCATCCGGGTGGGTAGGAACGAAAACTTGGCTTACTTTCAGGTTGGCAGTCTCGCTGTGCACATTCAGATTGCCTCGACGTCCTCCGGCTCATAGGACCCTCGGGCTCTATAGCCACTATCATCAGCCAGCCGACGTCATTCGTGTAGAGAAGCTTCGTTCCTGCCCACGAGCTCACAGTTGTTCTCCTCTATATAAGAGCGACGAGGATAGTTGGAGCTGATTCCGTTCCCCCCAGTTGGTTACTGGTTGCTGGTTTCTGCCTACCGTTACTGCCTCATGCCGCGCTTGCTTGCAAGTAAATGGCTTCGCACGAAGGTATCGGTCCGGGCATGGCCCTGCGGGCACAACGAGGGATGAGAATGAGTCGTTGAGGTTACCGGCACCCGAGTACTCTTGTTGCCGACAGCCGTCTGCTCAACACTACGTGAAGTCTGAAACTACTATCCAAGGCTGCATGGGACATACAGATGATGAGAAATACGGCGCATTGGTGGGTTGTGATTGGCCTGGTTCTCGCTTTATCGTTTGCCGCTCTCGGGGCATTACACGCTGCCCCGGTGCCCGGAGATAACCAGACCGAAACGAAAGCTCCTGATTCTACTCCCGACCAACAGCAGATGAGGGGCCTCGACGAACAGGTTCAGGAGGTCAAGTCAGACGTCCTCAGCATTGCGGCGGAGCTGAACCAGCTGGAGGAGAAACTGCTGTACCCGTCAGGGACACAAGTCGCGATCTTTGTCGCGCTGGCCAAAGGCGACCAGATGCGACTCGACGCTGTGCGGCTCGAGATCGACGGTCAGCTGGTTGCGCATTACATCTACAGCGCCAAAGAGCTCGAGGCGCTGCGCAAGGGTGGCGTGCAAAGGATCTACGTCGGAAATGTGACGACGGGGGACCACCAGCTGAACGTGCTGGTTGACGGCAAGCTTAAGGCTGGCGCGGACTTCAGCCGCACGGAACACTTTACGTTTCACAAGGAAGTGAAACCAAAGTTCGTGGAACTGACGATGGCCGGACCGGACGCCGGCAAGACCCCGATCACGCTTGGAGAACGGTAACCGATGCGAGCGACACGCAGACTAATCGGACTCTGCCTAATCCTGGGGCTCGCTGCCCATCCGGTCTTGGGTGACGATTTGAGGGACCTCTTTTTCAGCGAGGCGCTCTATCACGCGCACCAAGGACAGTACTTCGAGGCAATCCAGCGGCTCGACACCGAACTTGCCCAGTACCATCGTCTGGATGAACCCGCACTCGATACGCTTCACTATCACATCAACGACGCCGAATTCTCGGTCGGCGATTTCGAGCTCGACTACCGCATGCACTACCGCGCAGGGCGCGCCATTAAGAGGGTACTCGAAGGCTCCGTCGATGATGCCGTACGAAACGAAGCCGCGTTCAGGCTCGCACGCATTCACTTCCAGAAGGACCAGCTCGACGATGCGTTGCAAGCGCTGGGACGGATCCGGGGTAGCGTGCCCGAACAGATAAAGGACGATGTCGAGTTTTTGCGCGCGAACATCTACATGGCGACGGGCCGCCCAAGCGAGGCCGTCGAAGTGCTCAGTCATCTGCAGAACGATAAGAGTCTGGCCGGGTTTGTCGCCTACAACCTCGGTATCGCTTTGTTGCAGGCCGGTCGCCAAAAGGAAGCGATTGAACAACTGGACAAGGCCGGGCAGCTGGCAGCGGGCGATCCCGCCGGCCTCGCGATCCGCGACAAGTCCAACCTGGTGGTTGGCAGTCTCTTGTTCGAATCGGGCAACTTGCGGGTTGGGCCGAGGCCTCGGCCCACAACTATGACCGTGCGCTCGTTCCATGGAATATCTTGGCGAATCGCGAACCGACGGATGTCGCGGTCCAGGAAGCCATGCTTGCCGCGCCACATGCGTACGCCAGCCTGAAGCTGTACGGCCGGTCCGCGCTCATGTACGGTCGCGCACTCGAGCTGTTCAGCAACCAAATCGAAAAGGTGGACGCGTCGATCGATAGCGTCAAGCAAGGGCGGTTTCTCAAGGCGCTGATCCGCGAGGAGAGCCGCGAGGACCAAAGCTGGGTCATCCGCTTGCGCAGCCTGCCGGGTGCGCCGGAAACCTACTATCTGGTGGAATTGATGGCATCTCACGATTTCCAGACCGCGCTGCACAATTATCTCGACCTTGAGGACCTGCGGTCGAAACTTATGGCCTGGCAAACCGGTCTCGAAGCCTTCGACGACATCATCCGACTGCGCAAACAGAACTACGAGCCGCTGCTGCCAGTCGTCGACGCACAGTTCCAGGAGCTAAATTCGCGAATGCGCCTGCGACTCGAGCAGCGTAAGCACCTCGCTGAGCGCCTGCAGACGATGTTGACCGCGCCGCGGCCCGATTATCTGGCAACCGCAGACGAGCGGACTGCCGGTGAGCGCATTGCACTTATCAAAAAGCAACTCGGGAACTCTGATAGCGCCGAATCACTCGCCCTTCGGCAGCGAGCCGCACGACTGCAGGGCGTGCTCACGTGGCGGCTCGAAACCGAATACCAGGAGCGGCTGACCGCAGCCTATGAACACCTCAACGAATTGAATACGCAGGTTGACGCTCTCACTCGGCAATACGACGCCTTCGTCAGGACAAGGCAGGCGGCGACGCACAGCTATGTGGGATACGACGCCCAGATTGCACAACTTAGCGAGCGCGTGCGCCGTGCACTGGAGCGTGTCGACACTTTGATGGCCCGTCAGGGACACATGATCGAGACCGTCGCCACCAACCACCTCCAGGCCCGCCGGGAACGACTGGTGGCCCAGCAGACCCAGGCGCGCTACGGCGCGGCCGATAGTTACGATCGAACTGCGCGCGTCCAGTCCGGCGCGGAGGGACGCTGATGCGCCGCCTTACCATTCCGATCGTGCTTGCGCCAGCGCTCTTCGTTGGCTGTGCCGCCCATCACAAGCCAACGCGGGCGACGCTTGCAGACTTGCATAACATGCGCCCGGACGTGCAGGAGGTGAAGGTAGATCAGGGCCTCGATCAGGCCATGCAAAGTTACCGGCGTTTCCTCGAGGAGACACCGGAGACAGCGATGACTCCGGAAGCAATGCGGCGCCTTGCGGACCTGCAAATCGAGAAGCAGTTCGGCATACACACGGGCGACCTCAAGCCGCGGGAAATTCCCGCGCCGAAGGCCGCTCAGGCGCTTGCGACCACGCCAGCCCACACGTCCGATCAGGCCGCCGCAGTTGCCGGCGCCGGCCCTCGGGAATCCGATCGGGAGTTTGAGCGGCGCACAACAGCGGAAAGCTCCATTCTCCCAAGCGGCGACACCGACACTTCCCTGGCGGGGGTGGTGGGCGCTGATGCTGCTCCCAAAGGTCCCATCGAGGCAATCGCTCTCTATAAGCGGCTGCTCACCGAGTATCCCAGTTACAAGAACAGCGATCAGGTTCTCTATCAGATGGCGCGAGCCTACGACGAACTCGGCCGCACTGATGAGGCCATGGAAACCATGGAGCAGTTGATCCGCGCGAATCCGCATTCCGAGCACTGCGACGAGGTGCAGTTCCGGCGGGGTGAGTACTTCTTTACGCGCAGAAAATACCGCGATGCCGAGAACGCCTATTCGGCGATCGTCAACCTGGGTTCCAAGTCCTCGTACTACGAGCTCGCGCTCTACAAGCTCGGGTGGACGTTCTACAAGCAGGAACTCTATGAGGACGCTCTGCATAGGTACATGGCGCTGCTTGACTATAAGGTGTCGATTGGCTACGACTTTGATCAGAAGCAAGAGAAGGAGGACGAACGGCGCGTTGCCGATACTTTTCGAGCCATCAGCTTAAGCTTCAGTAACCTCGGCGGGCCAGATGCTGTCCATGAATACTTCTCCAAGTTCGGGAATCGAGCCTACGAGGACCGCGTTTACAACAATCTTGGCGAGCACTACCTGGCCAAGCTGCGCTACGATGACGCGGCAAAGACGTACAAGGCTTTCATAGCGCTTTATCCTTTCCACCGTGCCGCGCCGCGCTTCAGCATGCGTGTGGTGGAGACTTTCATCAAAGGCGGATTCCCCAAGCTCGTGCTGGAGTCGAAGCGGGAGTTCGCGTCCAGGTATGGGCTGCAGGCCGAATACTGGCGACACAACAAGCCCGAAGAGTCGCCAGAGGCTCTCGCTTACCTGAAGACGAACCTGAAGGACCTCGCGACGCATTATCACGCTGAGTATCAGAGCACGCAGGACGCGAACGAGAAACTCGCGAATTATCACGAGGCTCTCCGTTGGTACGGCGACTACCTCAAGTCATTTCCGACGGATGCCGAATCACCCGCGATCAACTACCGCCTCGCGGACCTTCTCTTCGAGAACAAGGATTTCGGCGAGGCGGCCAAACAATATGAGCGCACGGCTTATGGATATCCGACGCACTCCCAGTCGGCAGCCGCTGGCTACGCCGCGGTCTATGCCTACCGCCAACAGCTGAAGGACGCGGGCAAGGAACAGCAGGAGGCCGTCAAGCGCGCCGCGATCGCAAGTTCACTCAAATTTGCCGACACATTCCCGGACCATGCAGAGGCTGCGGCGGTCCTGGGAGCGGCTGCTGATGACTTATATGAGATGAAGGACTATCGAGCCGCCATCGATTCCGCCCAGCGCGTCATTGATAAATATCCAGGCGCCGAACTGCCCATCCGGCGCTCCGCGTGGATTGTCGTTGCGCACGGCTCGTTCGAACTTGCCGAGTACCCGCAGGCCGAACATGCCTACGCCCTGGTGCTGACGCTCACGCCGGAGGCCGACAAGTCGCGCGCCGCGCTCGTTGATAACCTCGCCGCGTCGATCTACAAGCAGGGTGAGCTTGCGAGAGACGCGAAGGATTATCGCGCAGCCGCCGATCACTTCCTGAGGATTCGCACGGCAGCGCCTACGTCCAACATCCGTGCGACAGCCGAGTACGATGCAGGCGCCGCGCTGATCGCGCTGCAGGACTGGACGTCGGCCGCGGAAGTGCTCGAAGCGTTTCGCAGCGCTTACCCCAAGCACAAGATGCATGGTGAAGCCACTAAACTGATTGCGCGCGCCTACCGGGAAAGCGGACAGTTGTCGCGCGCCGCTGGCGAATACGACCGACTCGCATCCGAGTCCGAGGATCCAGCATTACGGGGCGAGGCGTTGCTCGCGGCAGGCGACCTCTACCAGCAGTCCAATGCAAACGACAAGGCCTTGGATGCGTACCGACGTTACCTCAACGAGTTTCCACGTCCAGTCGAGGCGGCCCTGGAGACCCGCTTCAAGATCTCCGAAATATACAAGGCCACTCATGACGAGTCTCTCTATCAGAAAGAACTGGCGGAAATCGTACGCATCGACGCAGCCGCAGGGTCGGAAAGGACCAACCGGACGCGAACGCTTGCGGCACGTTCGGCACTGGTTCTCGCGGAACAGCTCTACCGGGACTTTGTAGCCGTGAAGCTGCGACAACCCTTCGAGACCAGCTTGAAGGAGAAACAGCAGCGCATGGATGCCGCGATCGATGGCATGAACCGGCTAGTGGAGTACGAAATCGCCGACGTGACAGCGGCCGCGACGTATTACATGGCGGAAACCTACTTCGATTTCAGTCGCTCGCTGAAGGAGTCGGAGCGCCCGACCGACCTACAGGCCGCGGATCTGGAAAAGTATGAAGCAGACCTCGATGAGACAGCATTTCCGTTCGAGGAGAAAGCTATCAAGGTACACGAGAAAAACATGGAATTGCTCCACGCCGGCGTCCTCGACGAGTGGACTGAGAAGAGTCTCAATAGGCTCGCCGAGCTGATGCCGGGCCGCTACGCGAAAAACGAAGTGAGTAGCGGCTTCCTCGGCGGTATCGACAGTTATGTGTACCGTGCGCCGGTGTCGCAGGTCTCCGTGCCGGCGTCGGGGGACGCCCAAACGACGACAGGCAAGCCGGACCAGACGACACAGCACCCGGTACCGATGGCTATGAACGACGGAGGGAGGTGATACATGCGAGTCTGCAATAAGTCCCGACGCATAAAAGCGGTTTGCCGCGGAGTACCGTGGCTGGCCCTGTCTCTCACCCTGGGCTGCACACCTGCTGCCCGGCGCGGGGGCAACACATCGACGATGATTAAACCGTTGTTAGCAACGTCGGCCGCGCCCGTTCGAGTCGAGCAGGATGCAGGCGGTTTCACAATCACGCAGAGCGTACCCGTTACGGACGCAGTGCGCGCCGACTATGAGTCGGCGGTTCGCATGCTGCAGGAAGGGCAGTATGAACGCGGCATCGCTTTGTTGCTCAAGGTAACCGAACAGGCGCCCTCATCAACGGCAGCGCACATTGATCTCGGGATCGCATACGCGCACACCGGCGACCTGGACCACGCCGAAGCTAGCCTGAAAAGGGCGCTGGAACTGAATCCGAACCACCCCGCCGCCTACAACGAGCTCGGCCTGGTGCAGCGGCGCAAGGGAGAGTTTGCGAAGTCGCGTGCTAGTTATGAGGCGGCCCTGGCGCAGTTCCCCGACTTTCACTATGCCCACAAGAATCTGGCGGTTCTGTGCGACCTATACCTTGGGGATTACAAGTGCGCGCTGGAGCATTACGAAGCGTACAGCCGGCTCGTTCCGAACGACACCGAAGTCGCCAAGTGGATTGCCGACCTTCGCAACCGCGAGAGCCGGAAGGAGAAACCATGAGCCGAAACTTGTTGGTCGTGCTGCTGCTGGCAACAGGCGTCGCGGTGGCAGATAAAAAGCCCGGGGCCAAACACGCCACCGGTCCCGCTGCGGCGCAGAAAAAGACGGCAGCTGTGCGTGGACAGACGGAAGAAGCGGAGGCAAACACTAAGGCAGCGCAGGTACAGACGGAAGAAGCGCAGCCAGACATAGAAGAGCCCCGAGGACGGAGTGAAAAGGCAGAGACAGAAGGCCCGAGCGAAGCGGCGGCACAGGCACAGACAGACAAAGACGCGAAGTTGATCTCCGTCCCAGGAGGAAAGGCGCTGGGTATGTCGGTTCTGGGCAATCAGGAAGCGCCCACGTCGCTGGTCATCGTTCCTTGGAAGAGCTCGGAAGTCGGCCGCTCGCCGAGCGTCTCGCCGATGCTCGACGATTCCAGACAGCCCGTGGATAAGGAAGTGTTCATGCGGGCGCTTCGCTATTACGAGATCAGATCGGAAGCGAAGCCATGAAGCACCACGTCGCGTGCGGCTGGAGGGTATAGGAAGTTAGGTCTTCATCGTCGTCGGAGACAATCATGCATCCCATTCTGGTCCGGCGATCTGCCATAAGCATTCTTGCTGAGCCTTGGCGGCGCTCCTGCTCGCAGTGTCCACGGCTGTGTTCGCTGAATTGCTCGCTGAAGCGCCCACTGGACATGGGAGCTTCATTCCCGCTGTATTAATAAGCTTTCCAATCTGATCGCCTATCACCAAGCCAAAAACTTGGACAGCATCCTGAACGAGGTTCTTGCCTCCATGCAGCCCGCCGACGTGGGGAGTTCCGGCGGAGAGCATCCGAAATTCCTACGAATGTTCTTGTGCTGGAACCACCCAGGCTAGGGCTGTATAGCCCCAGCATCAGCCAAGCTGACATCTTCTTTAATGCAGACAAGCGCCGTCTCTGCATTGGAAGCTCACAGTTGTTTTCCTCGTACAAATCCGGCGATTGTACTGATTCTGTTTCCCCAGTTGGCTCCTGGTTGTGTCGTTTCCCTGCCCCAGGTCTTGCTTCATGCGGTGCTTTCTTCCAAGTACGTGGCCTCGCACGAAGGTATCAATCGCGCATGGCCTGCGGGTCACCACGGGGAATGAGAATGAGTCGTTGAGGTTACCGGAACCCGGGTGCTCTTGTTGCCGCGTGCCATCTGCTCAACACTACGTGGAGTCTGAAACTGCCGTACAAGGCTGCGTGGGAATACAGAGATGAAAACATTTTATTTGTCCGTTGTGATTGGCGTGGTTTGAGCGGAGATAGAAGCCGCATGCTCGACGACTCGAGGGAACCAATTCACAAGGAAGTATTGATGCGAATGCTCAGTTATTACGAAATCAGGTCGGAAACGTTGCGATTCGGCGATGTACTGACCAAAACGAACGCGGCGCAGCTCACTACTGCGACGCACAGGAGGAAGCAATGACGTTTACGGAGCTGTTGAGAAACGTCGGCCTGTTCGGGGCCGCCGTGATGTGTTGTCTTGTCGCGCTGTCCGTCTTTTCCGTGGCAGTGATCGTGGACAAACACCGGCGTTTCCGGTTGGCCGCGCGCCAGTCAGAGATTTTCAAGCCCATGTTCACGAAATTTCTCCACGGGGGAGAGGTACAGGAACTGATCGAGGCCCTGCGGCAGCACCAGAATTCCCATGTGGCGCAGGTGGTCTCAGCGGGCATTCTGGAGTACGACGGCGTGCGTCAGGCCGGCGGCGATCCAGTCGCCTCACTCGAGCTCGTCACGAGTGCACTCAGAGACTCGATTTCCGAGACGCTGATCCAGTTGAAGCGGGGTCTCGGGTTCCTGGCCACGATCGGCTCGACAGCCCCGTTCATCGGCCTCTTTGGCACGGTGGCCGGAATCATCAACGCTTTCCGGAACATCGCGGCCACGGGCTCTGGCGGAATGTCTGTGGTCTCGGGCGGCATCGCCGAGGCCCTGGTCACGACGGCCCTAGGCATCTTCGTCGCGATCCCGGCAGTAGTCGCTTTTAACCAGTTCACCGGCAGGATAGAGACTTTTCAGGTCCAGATGAATCGGGCCTCATCCCAGCTCGTGAACTGCCTGTTCAAAGTGCCGCAGGTCATGGAGCGGGAGCTCCGGGACCCGCAGGTTGTAGAGCAGGAGGTCAAGGTAGCGATGGAGGCGAAAGCCTATGCGGCTCGGTGAACCAGCCAAGATGCAGGCGGCCATCAACATCACACCGCTCGTCGACGTAGTGCTCGTGCTGCTGATCATCTTCATGGTGATGGCGCCGCAGATGCGGAAGGGACCGGACGTGAACCTGCCGAACACTGCGAAGCCGAGCAACCAGGGTGACGAGAGAGGCCGGATTCTGGTCTCCATCGACGATGCCGGCAGGCTGTGGATCGATGACCGGCAGGTCGCAGCCGACCATTTCGGCGAAGCCCTGCGCACTGCAGTGGGTGCCGAGACGGATCCCAAAGTCGTGATCCGGGGCGACGCAAAGCTCAACTTCCGCGAGGTCCGGCAGGCCATGGCCGCGATCGAGCAGTCCGGCTTCCGCGGGGTGGGGTTGATCGCCAAGCCCGCTGGGGCCCGGGGGGAATGACATCATGCATTTCAACACAGGCGATTCCAGCTCCAGTCTGCAGTCCGAGATTAACATCACGCCGCTCGTGGACGTGGTGCTCGTACTGCTAATCATCTTCATGGTCGTCGTTCCCCTGCTCATGCACGGCTACGACGTCGACATCCCTCGAAGCTCCGCGGGTGCCGCGCAGGCCCAAGAATCGCGGCTGATTCTGAGCATTGAGCCCACGGCCTGCCACATCCTAGGGCCCCCGGCTAGGGAAGGACTTCCCGCGGATTGTCGCGTGACCCTGGCTGATCAAAAGATTCCTGCGGCCGAATTGCCCGCGCGAGTGGCAGCGATCCTGGCTAGCCGGCCGACCGAAAAGCGCGTGCTCTTTTTGGCCGCCGATGACCGCCTGAACTACGAGGGCGTTCTGCGCATTCTCGATCTCGCGAAATCGGGCGTTGAGGATTTGCAGGTCGAATTTATTACGAGCAATTAAGGTGGCTGCTTTGGTGACAACCATGGAAATCGGCAGGCACATGTTCAAAGAATCCGGGGCTCCCTCCGCCCGCAGCATGGTGGAGAGCGTGGTGCTCCATGCCCTCGTGCTGGGCTTACTGATGCTCGTGTCGGTGTCATTGCTGCTTCACAGTGTCCCCCCCAAGAAAAAAGAGGTGGACATCGTTTTCTATCGTCCATCGGAGGTTCCGGTTCCCGCGCGCGCAGTCCCTCTTGCAGGAGGGAAGACAGCGGTTCCACCCGGGCTCCCAGCACCCACACCTAAACCGAGAGTGAATGCTCCGGAAGGGCCGGATGGGCCTGGAAAACCGGAACTCCCATCAGGTCCGCATGAAGGCTTTTCCGCGGAGGCACAGCCGCCTCAGCCACAGCCAAACGTTGGAAAGGCCGGCATTCTGGCATTCAAGGACAAGCTCGCGAGCCTGGCGCAGGACAAGATCGCGCCGCGTCTCGGGGCCGATGCGCAGTACGGTGCCACCGATGACGTGGG
>WNFA01005312.1_pt1 | contig 10759 bp, 11 predicted proteins | sample 5400481 | NCBI WGS metagenome assembly WNFA01 (sample SAMN13153340, study PRJNA577476) | soil metagenome | isolation source: 120 cm saprolite under Douglas fir tree site 2 hole 1 replicate 2 | place: USA:California | collected 2015-04-18 | reverse complement strand
GTGGCGAAAAAACTCGCCCGCGAGATTCCCAATTCTTACTACCCGAATCAGTACGACAATCCCAGCAATCCCGAAGCTCACTACCGCACCACGGGTCCCGAGATTTGGGAAGACAGCGAAGGCAAGATCACGCATTTCGTTTGCGGCATAGGCACCGGCGGCACCGTCAGCGGCGTGGGAAAATACCTGAAGGAAAAAAATCCCAGCGTCAAAATTGTCGGGGTGGATCCCTTCGGCTCGCTCTACTACGATTTCGTCAAAACCGGGCAAACCATCAAAGCCAAGACCTACGTTGTGGAAGGCATCGGCGAGGATTTCTTCCCGACGACCATGAATCTGAAAATCCTGGACGATATCCTTCAGGTGAACGACGAAGAATGTTTCGTCGTTGCGCGCCGCCTGGCGAAGCTGGAAGGCCTCTTCACCGGCGGCTCCGGCGGCGGCTGCATTTCCGGGACGTTGCGCCTCGCCAAGGATCTGGGACCGAATGATTTCGTGGTCGCCCTGCTGCCGGACACCGGCACACGCTACCTCAGCAAGGTTTATAATGACCTGTGGATGCACGAGCGCGGCTACGTTGACGCGGCCACCGCCATCACCGCTGCGGAAGTCATCAACGCCAAACACGCCGCCGGCAAGGTGCGCGAACTCGTCATCGCGCGGCCGTACCAGACTGTTTTCCACGCCCTGAAGACCATGCAGGAGCAGGACATTTCGCAGATTCCTGTATTTGAGGAAAATGTTCCGATCGGCACGATCTACGAAGACCAGATACTCAACCTCGCGTTGCAGGGCAAGGATCTTCGTAAGCTCGTCGTTCGCGAAGTGATGAGCAAACCTCTGCCGCAGGTGCCCAGGACCGCGCCCGTCGAGCGCGTCACTCACATCCTCAGTCATCAGAATCCCGCGGTTTTTGTCGAGATGGGCAACGGACACTTCGAAATCCTCACCAAGTACGATTTGATGAGCACCGTCGCCAGCCTCATGGAACAAAAACGCTGAGCGCATTTCCCGCGCAAAATTTTCAGCAGACAGGAAACACGAACTGTGAAGATTCTTGATTTCAACGAGCGGCTGAAAGACTCCATCCTTATCGCCGATGGCGCGATGGGCTCGATGCTACACGATGCCGTGGGCACGCAGCGCTGCTTCGATGAGGTGAATTCTACCGAGCCGGAAGCGGTGTTCCGCGTCCACCAGGCTTACATCGAAGCGGGCGCGCAGATCATCGAGACCAACACGTTTGGCGCGAATCGCTTCAAGCTCGAGCCGCTCGGACTCGGCGAAGAAGTCCAGCGCCTCAACAGCCGCGGCGTGAAAATCGCCCGCGAAGCCCGCGAATCCGCCGCTCGCGAAGTCCTCATCGCCGGCTCCATCGGCCCGCTGGGCATCGGCGTGCAATCGCGCCATCCATTCCCGGAAGAGATCCTGGACATTTTTCACGAGCAAGCTCTCGCTCTCGAAGAGCGCGGCGTAGACTTCTACATCCTCGAAACGTTTTCTTATATCGAAGAATTACTTTTCGCCATCGACGCGATTCGCTCCTTTTCTGGATTGCCCATCGTCGCCCAGCTCACCTACGCGGAAGAAGGCACGACCTACGGCGATGTCCGCCCCGCGGATGCCGCGGCGCAGTTGAAAAACAAGAATGTTCAGGTGATCGGCGCGAATTGCACGCTTGGTCCGCAAGCGCTTCTGCCGATTCTGCAGGAGCTTGCCGCCGTGGACGATCTCCGTGTCAGCGGCATGCCCAACGCCGGCTTCCCCAAACGCGAGGGCGACCGCATCGTCTATCCGAAATCCTCTCCGGAATATTTCGCGCTTTTCGCGCGCGAAGCGGCGGCGCTCGGCGTGCGTCTTCTCGGCGGCTGCTGTGGCACAACGCCGGCGCACATCCGCGCGATGGCTGAAGCCGTCAAGTCGCTTCGTCCCGCGAAATCGCACGCGGCCGGACATGCAGCCGAAGTCATTTCAAAGCCCGCGCCAGTCATGCAGCGTATTCCCGAAAGCAATTTCTGGAGAAAACTCCAGAAAAAAGAATTCACCGTCTGCGTGGAAATCGATCCGCCCAAGGGACTTTCTCTCGACCGCATCTTCGAGCAGGTCGACAAGGTTATGGCTTCGCGCAAGGTCGACGCCGTTGACATCAACAGCGGGGCCATGGCGCGCGTGGGCATGGACGCGCTGATCGTCGCGAGCGCTCTCGAAGCTCGAGGCGTTGAAACCGTTCCGCACCTCACGACGCGCGACCAGAACATCATCGGCCTGCAAGCGGCGCTGCTCGGCGCGTGGACCGTCGGCGGCGTCCGCAACGTTCTCGCCATCACCGGCGATCCTCCGTCCGTCGGCGACTACCCGGAAACCAGCGGCGTCTACGAAGTCGACTCCGTCGGCCTCGTCAAAGTTCTGCATCGGCTGAATCAAGGCACCGACTGGGCGGGAAAAACTCTCGGCGGCGCCACGAATTTTACCATCGGCGTCGCCGTGAATCCCGTCGCCGACGATCTCGACAACGAAATCGAGCGCTTCCACGCGAAGGTCGAAGCCGGCGCGCATTTCGCGATGACTCAGCCGCTCTTCGACCCCGAACACTGGCACGCTTTCCTGAAAAAACTTGGCGGCAAGCCGGCGATCCCGGTGCTGATCGGTATCTGGCCGCTCAAGAGCTACAAGCAGGCGCTTCGCTTGAACAATGAAGTCCCCGGCATCGTCATTCCCGAGGCCCTTCTGAAGTCCATGGAAACCGCGGGGGCCGCCGCGCGCGACCGCGGATTCGAAGTTGCCCGCAAAATGCTCGACTGGTCCCGCACCGAACTCGCCGGCGCGTATCTCATTCCGCCTTTCAAGCGCTATGAGGAAATTCTTGAGATCTTGTAACGCCGTCCTCCGGGCCGGCATCTTCGGCTTGCGGAAACGTCAATCCGACTCCGCGGTCGGTTTCACATGTCTGTGCAGTAGGCGCTGTAGTACCGGCGTCAGAATCAAATATGCCAATCCAACAAACGCCGGCGTGATCAATCCCCAGGCCACGATCGCGTGCCACGTCGTTGTCCACAGAAACCTGACCGCTGCCCACGCGTTGGCGTGAATCATCCCCTGAATTTGCGCGATGGAAACCGGCAGAGGCGCTGCGCGAAACAACTTCTCGCCCAGCCGGAAGAACGGCAGCAGCAGCGCAATCTGGATCGGATACACGAAGTAGTTCACGATCTGGATGGCCGGCAGGTTCAGCCGCAGAACAATCGCGACGATCGTGCAGAGCAGCGTCGTGCATCCCAACGCCGGAAACACACCCAGCGCTCCGCCGAGCGCCAGGCTGAGCGCCATCTTCTCCGGCGTCACTCCCTGCCGCAGCAGGTCGAGAATCGGTCGGACCAGTCTCGGGTAGAGCAATCCTTTCTGCACAATCAGGTCAGTCCACTTACGGATTTGACTTCGCCACGACCGCCGCGCTCGTATGGTCGTGAATGATCTTCCATCCATCCGGGAAGCGTTGCCACACCAATGTAAACACTCCGCCGACGTCATCTTTTTCCCGCTTCAAGTGCCACCGCCCCAGAACGAGCGCTGCGTCCGGGCCCAAAAACCGAAACTCCAATTCCGAAAAATCCAGCTGTCCCATCGTCCCCCGGTCGGGATAGTTCTTCTTGTATCGCGCCAGCACGCCATCCCAGCCCCGCGCCAGCCCGCTGCTCCCAGAAAACGTCAGTTCCGGCGAATGCCAATATCCCACCAGAAACGCGTCTACATCACCGCGGTTCCACGCAATTTGCTGCGCGCTCAGAACGGTGCTGATAGCCTCCCGGTCAGCTTTGCGCTCATCAGCGGGCTCGGGGAACGCCGGTCTCTGCACAAAGAGGAAGATACCCATTACCAGTACAGCTGACATCCATATGCAAGGACGAATCATTCGCATGATCGATCTCCTCTGTAAACCTTTGTAAACCCTTGTGTACGGGCAGGATAGGTGACAGGCTGGCTCCGAGGCAAGCCTTCTCCCCCTGACTCCTTCCTCGCCTAAGCCAAATCATTCCAACGGTTTACATCCGTTGGTTCCAGTCCACTGGTACTTCGGGGCTATTGATATCTATTTTCCTGACTGCCAGAATCCCTTTAGAGGTTGAGCAATGTTTAGCGCCATGCTACTCGCGATCTCTGTCGTGGCTCTGTCCCAGTTCGCCCTTTACTATTGGCGGGCAGTTCTGGCAGGCGTTGCAGCCCAACCGGTTTCTGACCGCGTGCTGGTTGCTGCCCAGGTCGAGAATGGGCGCTTTACACCTCAGGATTTCCAGACCCTGGCCGGCTTGCATAATTTGACCCCTGATCTCTTTCTAAATCGCAGCGGATTGGGTTTGGTACGACTGTATTACCGGGCGATTGAAGGCCTCGATGCCTTCTTTGCCGGCAGGATTCCCATTTTCTCCTCTTGGAGCGAGCGCGAGCGCATCATCTGCACCCGATACGCCGCCGTTCAAGTCGACCGCCGCCTTCGGGCCAATCTCGACCTCGTAGCCTCATTGCACTCCTGTTGATTCTCTCGCTGCCAACCGTCTTAATGAGCTTTAGTATGCCCAGCGCAGCAGCACGCCGCCGGTCGTGTACCCCGCGCCCACCGTGACGATTAGCACCAGGTCGCCCTTGTGCAGGCGCCCCTGTTCCACGGCATCGCGCAGCCCCAGGGGAATCGTTCCCGCCGTAGTGTTGCCATACCGGTCGATGTTCACCATCACCTTGGAATCGTCGACGCCCAGCCGCTCCTGCGTCGCTCGGATGATGCGCAGATTTGCCTGGTGCGGCACCAGCAGTTGCAGATCGTCTTTTGTAAAACCATTCCTTTCAAGTAGATGCGTTGCCATTTCCGTCATGCGCCGCACTGCGTATTTGAAAACCTGCGACCCTTCCTGGTGGACATAGTGCAGACGCTTCTCGACCGTCTCCTGGCTCGAAGGATGGAGCGAACCTCCGCCCGGCATATAGAGAAATGCCCCCCCTGAGCCATCCACATCGTGCTCAAAATCGAGGATCCCTTCGTTCGAGCCTGCAACCTCAAGAAGTGCCGCTCCCGCACCATCGCCGAACAGAACACACGTCGCACGATCCTTATAGTCCAGGACGGAAGTCATCGTATCGCTTCCGATTGCCAGCACTTTCTTGTGCGTGCCCGCGCCGACGAACTGCGCGCCCACGGTCAGCGCGTAGGCAAAGCCGGAGCACGCCGCGGACAGGTCAAATCCCCAGGCCTTCTTCGCGCCAATGCGTTCCTGCACCAGGCAGGCGGTGGCGGGAAAAAACATGTCCGGGGTAACGCTGGCGAGCACGATCAGGTCGATCTCCGCGGGATCCGTCTTGGTTTGCGCCAGCACCGCCCTTGCGGCTTCCGTCGCCATATGCGAAGTGGCGGTGCCCTTCTCCACGACGTGGCGTTCCCGGATACCCGTGCGCGTGACGATCCATTCGTCGTTGGTCTCGACGATTTTCTCCAGATCCGCGTTGGTCATCACCTTGGGAGGAACGTACCCGGCTACACCCGTGATTTTTGCCGCGAGGCGGTGGGACATGACTCTCCTTGCCAATTATTTCCCTAACTAAAAGAACCTGAATTTTATGCGATAGCCCTGTGGGGATACAAGGCGCAGTCCGGTTCGAATCAGAACCGCAGGAGGTAACTCAATTTGATGAAAAAAAGCCGACTCGTGGAATTGTTTGGCGGGCCCAGCGGCTTTACGGGCGGGGATGCAATGGGGTTCAAGGTGAGGTCGGTGAAGCCGTTGTTATAACCAAGATAGACGGCCGTCCCCGGATGCAGGAGATAGGTCAAAGCACATCCGTCGTAAATTGCTTGGTCGGCGCGAGAGGCCCGTTCACGTCATCGGAGCCGCCGAGGCTCCTTTGCACATCGAACAGTTGCGAGTTGGCGATCGTCGCGTTGTAATCCAGAATCAACCGTAGCGACAATTCTTTCGTGAACTGGTAATTCAGCTTCGCCCGGTTCAAGTAATTGTTGAAGACGCTCTGCCCGGGCGCGCGAACGGAGGTGTAGTCCAGCCCGCACGCGTTCCCAGCCGGTAATAAATCAGCGTCTCATCCAGCCGGAAACGGGATGACGGCCGCAGCGTAAATCCGAAATTCACACGCTTGGTAATCCCCAGAAACGGCACCAGCGATTGCGCCGGGAAAAAATTCTCTCCGATTCCCTGCCTATACCGCGTGGAGAAGGAGATCCATTTGTACGGCTGCGTGGACACCAGGAATGACGTGCTGTGCTTCCGGAAACCGGTATTCTCGAAAAGTTCATAGGCGTCTCCGCGACTGATACTCAGCGTCGTTTGCTTTGTGAAATCCATTTGAAACGCATGTTCACCGCGAACGAATGAGGTTCTCCGAAGAGAAATGCCCCGTGTTTTAGCGGGGTTTGCGACGTTCTGGCAGTTTTTTACGCGTGTCTACACGCACCTTCACGTCGGGCAGGACGTCTGGCAAACGGATATCCAAGGCCTGCAGCAAATCACGGCAGGCCGGATTCGGCATGGGGATGCGCAGGCAACTACCGCCCTCTTTGATTTTCATTTCCGTCGAACTCAGGGCCTTCAACTGTTGTAGTCCCTCTTCGACGGTCACGTCCAAGGCCGCCCAAGCCCGGCTCAAGACCCGCCGGATGAGATAAGCCAGCATCACCACCAGAACATGAGCGCGCGTGTGCGCTTCGGTGCGTACATGGATCGGGCGAGTTTCCAGATGGGTGGTCTTGCAGGTGCGGAAGGCTTGTTCGACCTGCGTTAAGTCTTTGTAGCGGTCATGCACTTCTTGCTTGGAAGCAGCGCTCACCGGGAGATCCGTCTTGATCACGTAGCAGCCATCCAGCCGAGCGGCCTGTTCGTGAGCGGCGGAGTCCACCCGCAACGCCAGGGTTCGCCCCTGTACTTCGACCTGCAGCCAGTCATCGATTTTCAGTCGCTGGATCCTGGCCTGCACCGTCTTCTCTGCCGTGGCTACCGCAGCGCGCAGATGCTCACCGAGATAGCCATTTCGCTCGGCAATAAAGTGTTCCACTCGTGCTTGTTTGTCGGCTCGAGAAGCAGCCAGTTCTTCTGCACGCACAGGGTTCCGCCGCAGCACGTAACGCACCCCGTCCTGCGTGACCTCGCAGACCGCACTGTCGAACAACTCCATCTGAAAGATGCCCGCTTTCAAAAGTGTTTCGATCTGTGGCTTGGTGATGGCGGTGATGTAGTGAAATCCGACCTTGACTAGGTCGGCGATCTGTCCGCTCTTGATCATGCCGCGGTCGCCGACAAAGGTCACCCGTTCACAACCGAAGCGTTCGCTGGCTTTGTTGACCTGCGCCGCAAAGGTCTGGGTATCTTGGGTGTTGCCGCGGAAGACTTCGACCGAAACGGGGTCTCCTCCCGGGTCGCACAATAAGCCGATGACGATCTGTTTTTTGTTCTTCTTGCCATCCCGGCCGTAGCCATAGGCACCCAAGGCGTTGTGCTCCCCCTCGAGGTAGCTACTGGTGACGTCGTAGAGAAACAGCTGCGGTTTTTCCTTTCCTCGCTGAGCAAATAAACGATTCTCGATGTCCTTTTGTTGCTCGCTCAACCAGGTGAGATTGTCGTAGAGATCGTTTTCGTCAAAGCCGCGCTGCCAGCCCAGCACGGCGCCGGCGGCATGGACCTGCGCCAGGCGTACGGCCGATAAGCGGGACCCTTGCTCCAACACGCGCGCCAAGACTTGCCACAAGGCCAGGTGGCCGGAAAACTCTTCTCCTAGTATTTTGCGCAGACCCAATTGTTGGGCCACTTGATAGACGGTCCACACGGCGCCGACCGAAGGACCTTGGTGCAGTTCGATTTGTTCGAGGGAAGCGAGAGCGGTGAGATTGTTTTTGTGACGAAGAGCGAGTTCGATGGCGGCAATCTCTTTGGGATCGCAATGGGTGAGGTTGGCGATATTGCGTTTGCGGACGTGAGCGCCCTCGCGATAGGACTCGCGGAGGTAGATGGACGCATAGGATTTGCCGTTGGTGGAGGGCCAGGAGGCGCGCGAGATGTACATGTCCACTAAATACAGGACAAAGCTAGACAAGTCAAGGTAAAACATCAACATTAATCCATATATGCATGTCTACACAAGGAAAGCCAAAATACCGTTAATCGTATGAACGATCAGGGTTTACTCTAAAAACCGGAGGTGAACATCCGTTGAAAGGCCCGGGCGGCCCCCCAGTCCTCGAAGATTCCGTTGTGATTCCAGTCGACAGTTTCGTTGGCGGTCGGGCCGAAATCAACGATTTTGCTTTTTTCGGGACGCCAGAAATAGCCGCCGAAAGCGTTGTTCTGCCGGATATCGATGCGATTGACGAAGCCCAGTTCGCTGCAGAAATTCGGCGAGAAATCGTTGTAGTTTGTGGAAAAACTGAAATGCCGGCCGCTGTATGACGCATCGGCCCATAGCGCATTGCCCTGTTGCGACCCGATGGCCGGATCACTCGATGCAAACGACAGGCAATTCTGTCCCGCGTTAGGATTCTGCCGCGTCCAGGTGTGCACCCCTTGAATATCCACGACCCAGTTCTTCGAAAACTTCAGCCGTGCGTCCAGCGACGCCACGCGGTTGCTCGTCTCCACGAAATCGCGGCTGGAAAAAAACGCCCCAACGTATGACTGATTGCCGAACTCGCGCGTCACACGTGCCACCCCGTCCACCGCTCGCGTGTTGTAAGGAGCGATAGTGAAACCTTGCCCCGGCTGTCTGTCGTCGATGACCAGGGCGCCCAGGGTCCACTTGCCAAGCTCTCCCGTCATGCGCGTGCCAACTGCGGGTCGGCAATCTGCCGCGAGAAAAAAAGATTAATCGGCGTGGCGAAGAACCCCGCGTTCTCAATGAAGAACGGCCGCTTCTCCGGGAAAAAAACAGCAAAGCGCTGGTTGATGGTGACCTGCGGGTCGTCGGATTCTACCTGGCTGAAATCCGGATTCAGCGTGAGGTCGAACGTCAGCGAATCCTTGGCCACAAATTTCGCATCGAGCCCCGCGCGATGCTCGAATTTATCCACGAACCCAGGAGGGCCGCCGCTCGGCTGATTCAGGAAGTGATCGTTGGCCAGCAGTCCGTACGGAATGAGCTGAATGTTGCGTCCCGGCGACACATTTTCCAGACCGCCAACCTGCGCAAATTGCCGCGTCAATTCTGCCACGCGTTGGGTCACGTACGGCCAGTAGTCGTATTCACTTTTACGGAGAATCACGCGATAGAGCGCCACTCCCCAGGTTTGCTCCGAATCGCTCGAGAACCGCAGGCTCTTGAACGGAATCGAAAAAAATACAATGTAGCCGTCGCCCGTGACCCGGCCCGCGTTATCCCACAGCGTATCGAAGCTGAAGTCGTATCCCTGCCCTTCGGTGTAAATCGCATCGGTCTGCACCCCGAGCGGATTGGAGTAAAAAAAATACGCGCGATGAAAATCCCGAAACGTGTCCAGAAGGATGCCCACGCCGTCATCCTGATCGGAGGCCTCGCGTTTGGAAAGATGTGCTCGGACCTCGCCCGCTTCATCGTGGCAAACGAACGCGGCGTAAAAATTCTTGTCGTCGTAGGAGAGGTATGCGGTAGTGGATTCCGTCGCGGGGGTGCCGTCGCCGGGAGTGTTCTGGCGGGAATCGATGACCGTCAGTTCTGGTTCGCGCGGACGATTTTCCAGGAAATCTTCCAGGTGATCCTAGATGGGCCCTGTCATCCGGATTTCTATCCTTGGGATTATTGTCGTTTGTGCCGCCGGGACGCGTGTTTCCGCACAAGTCACGGCGCCGCCGCCTCCAGATGCGGCCAAGATTCCGCTGTCGAAGATTCCACGCGTGTATCGCGCGCCCCACATCTAGGATGTCTTTATATAGCCTTTGCCGTTCTTTCGCGCAAGCGGCAAGTAGTATAGGTGTTGGCTCATTTAATACGACGGCGACAACTACTCAAGATGGCCTGCGCTTGGCAGCTAGGAGGCCGGCGGAAGAATTTCATAGCGCCACGAAAGAGTGGCAGTTTTCCGAAGCATGGCCGCAACGGAGCAGTACTTGTCCTCGCTGAGCTGGATGGCATGCTTTACCGCCATGTCCTCGAGTCGGCCACGAAGACGATAGAGTATTTCCAGCTTCGTCCAGACCGTAGGCGGCTCTTCCGCGCGTTCGCCCGAGCAAATCACTTCTAGCGATTCGAACTTCTGGCGCTTCTTTTCCAGGATGATTACAACGTCGGTGGCGGTGCAGGCCCCCAGCGCCAGCAGCACAAGCTCCATCGGGCCGGGCGCCTTGTTCGACGCACGGTCGGAATCAACGGTCATCGCGTGTCCGGAGGGGCTAGTCGCCAGGAATTTCTGTTCGCCAATCCACTTCACGGATCCGATCTGCATGCGACCTCCCTCGAGAAAGCATAGCAGGACGTGGAACTTGAAACGAGCCACGCAGATTCCAATTGGCATTCGAATCGTTTTTTGGTTTAAATGGCGTGGCCCGGCCTGTACTCTCAATAGCGCGCGGGGGAGGAGAGAACAAATGCAAATCCCAATCTCAAAGGCAAAGCGCCGGCTCGCGATGGCTGCGGTTGGGCTAGCAGCGCTTCTTTGGTCGTCAACCATCGGAGTCGCAGCGCGGCAGGGCGGTATGGCCGCCGAAGGAAAAGATCAACCCTACGTGATTGAGTACTACTACAAGGCGAAGTGGGGGCACGCTGAAGAATTCCTGGCGCTCTTCAAAAAGAACCATTATCC
>WNFA01016786.1_pt1 | contig 10761 bp, 6 predicted proteins | sample 5400481 | NCBI WGS metagenome assembly WNFA01 (sample SAMN13153340, study PRJNA577476) | soil metagenome | isolation source: 120 cm saprolite under Douglas fir tree site 2 hole 1 replicate 2 | place: USA:California | collected 2015-04-18 | reverse complement strand
GGCCTGCTCTCCGCGGCTCGAGCGGGTCAGCTGTTCATCGACTTCTCCACCATTTCACCCGACCTCGCCCGCGAGCTCGAGTCGGTTTCTTCGAAGCAGGGGGTGGATTTCGTCGAGGCGCCGATGACCGGTTCAAAGACGGGAGCGGATAAAGGAACGCTGCTTTTGATGGTGGGAGCTTCTCCGGGCCCATTCGAGCGCGCAAAGCCGATCTTCGCCGCGGTGGGCGAGAAGGTGATCCACTGCGGCCCGGTTGGCTCAGGAAGCCAGGTGAAGCTGGCCGGCAACGCGATCATCTCGATGATGCTGGAGGGACTGTGCGAGGCGATGCTGCTGACCCAAGTGGCCGGGATAGATCCACGCAAGCTCCTCGAAGTGGTTCAAGCCTCCGGATTTCGCTCGCCCTACTACGACTTCAAAGGCCCTTCCATTCTGCGGCGTGAATTCGAGCCGCACTTTTCCATCGACCTCATGTTCAAGGACCTTCGCCTCTTTCTGGACAACGCCGCTTTGCATCGGGTACCGACGCCCGGGGTTTCGGCCGTGAAGGAGACGTATCAACTGGCCCGCGCGCAAGGCAAAGGCGGCCAGGACATCGGCGCAGTCGTGACAGCCCTGGAAGACCTGCGTGGACAAAAGCTCGGCTGATCGCGCCTTCCAGACAGTAAACAGATTTACAGCCCCTGAAATTTACAGATTTTTATTGACTCACCCTGATCGACTTGCAATCGGGGTTGAAAGCACCAAAACTCCCGTCGAGTCAGCAACATAGAACTTTGATTTCAGCGCGACGAAGGCAAGTGGGAGAGGGTATCCCGATGGCGAACGAAGGTGAGTTGGTGAGGATGCAGAACGGCCGTTGGGCGCGCTTTCAGCGCTTGCCGCCGAGGATTCCCTGCGGGACTACCGCCAGCAGGGCATTCCGGTGCAGCTGCTCCTCGATTGGAACGGGGACGGCAAGCTGAGCCTCAAGTTCGGATTTCCGCAGAGCGCCGCGCTGCACTGAAGTATCGGCAGGCTGCCGGATCAAAATCGCGCTTCGCAGCACCCAAATCAGCTCTGCGGATTCGAAACGACCCGGAAGAAGTGGGCGGCGTTCTTGAACGCAACCTTACGGATCACCCCGGCGGAGAGCTTCTGCTTGGCCATCAAATTAAGCATGCGGGGTAGCCCGATGATGTCGCCGGGCCCATCGCCGAGGTCGGAGTCGACGATGATTCTCTCGCTGCCGAGCCGCCTCACCAGCGCGGTGGCGCGCTCCGCCGAGAGCTCGTCCGGGTGAATGGTCAGCCCGGCGTAATGACCGCACTCCAGAATCGTTCGGACCGTTCGAGGGCTCGCGTGATCGACCATCACCCGTTGGGTAACCACGCCTGTCGCCTTGAGGATGTTGAGAGTTCGCCGCGTCAAGCGTTCCTTGTCGAGGACGGGGGTGTGAACGAGGACAGGGAGCTTGAGCTTCCGGGACAGTTCCAGTTGAGCGATGAAGGCGTTCTCTTCCGCCTCTCCTCCATGCTGAAGCCCAACCTCGCCGAGCGCGACCACCTTGCCGCTGCTGAAATAGTCGGGAAGGGCGGCGAGGATTTCCGTCATCCCTCGCCTTGGAACGCACCGCGGATCGACGCCGAGAGCGGCATAGGCGCGGATCCCCTGGCGCTCGAGCCGTGGAAGCTGAATCGCGAGAATCGATTCGAAGTGGGCGAGAATCTCGCGCGAGGTTGAGTTTACCGGGGCGTGGTGCGCGGCGACCAACGCGGCGGAGACTCCGAAAATCCGGAGCGACTCGATGTCTTGATCCGTCAATCCCTCCGGATGGAGGTGGGCATCGAAAATCGGCGGCGGGTCGCCTTCCATCAGTCCTGTCCGAGAGCGGCGCCTTCGTTGCGAGGATCTGGTCCCCCGTAGCGCAGCCCCGTCCGCGGATCCTCGAGCACGGCTTCGGCATCCCCCCAGGGATTTCGCACCTCCACCCGGTGGCCTTTCGCCTCGAGGGCTTTGATGGTTGCCGGGTCGAGCGCGTATCGCTCGAGCCTCAGCTCGTCCGGCTGAAATTGATGGTGCACGCGGCCGCGACCATTGGCAAAGGCGACGTCCGTTCCATGGTCGATCACGTGCAGCGCGATCTGGATCACACTGGTGGGGATGGTCGAACCGCCTGCCGCGCCGGCGACGATCATCGCCCGCTGCGGGTTTTCCTTCTGGAAGATGATCGTCGGGGCCATCGAAGATACCGGGCGCTTTCCGGGAGCAATGCTGTTCGCTTCGCCCATCACCAGCCCGTACAGGTTCGGCTGCCAGGGGCTGGCGGCAAAGTCGTCCATTTCGTCGTTCAAGAGGATCCCCGTTCCCGGCACGACGAGGCAGGAACCAAACCCATCGTTGATCGTCGTCGTCATCGCCACCGCATTTCCCGATCGGTCGAGGACCGAAAGATGGGTGGTGTGCTTTTCGCCGCGCTCCGCGCTCGCAGGGAGCACGGGCAGTGGGAGGACGTCGTTAGATGGCGTTGCCCGCGAGGGATCGAACGTCCGCAGAAGCTCGTTGAGGTGCGCTGCGGAGACGAGTGTTCGAAGGGGAATCTCGACGAAATCGGGGTCCCCGAGGTATTTCGCCCGATCCGCGAAAGCGCGGCGCAGCGCTTCAGCGTACAGGTGGAGCGAGTTGGGTTCGTCATAGGGAAGGCCGGCCGGCTCCTTGAGCTCGATCATGCCCAGGACTTGAAGCAGCGTGAGTCCTCCGGCGGAGGGCGGGGGCATTGTCGCGATCCGGTGGCCCCGATAACTGCCCACGAGCGGCTCGCGGTGGACGATCCGGAATCGCGCCAGATCGTCGGTGGTGAGAATCCCACCGCCTTCTTTCACTGCAGACGCGATCGATCGGGCGAGCTTGCCTGTGTAGAATGCGGGTGGACCCTCCCTCGCCAGAAGCTCAAGGGTGCGCGCCAACTCGGGCTGGCGAATCGTGGTGCCAAGCGCCGGAACGTCGGGGACGCCATCGGAATCGGGTCGAAGAAAAATCCGCGCTGCCCCGGGATTCGAACGAAGGCAATCCAGGCGCGCTTTGGCGAGTCGCTGGTACATCGGGGTGACCGGAAACCCGCGCCAGGCGGCGAGGATCGCCGGGGCGAGGACGACGGAGGGTTTCAAGGTGCCGAAGCTGGACAGCGCGGCGAAGTAACCCGCCACCGCGCCCGGGACTGCCACCGCCAGCGCTCCGTCGGTGACAAGCTTGGGTTCCAGCTTTCCGCTCCGAAGGTACATGTCCCGGCTCGCCCCCGAGGGCGCTGTCTCCCGGAAATCGAGCACCCGGGTCTGACCGGACCGCACATCGTGGAGCAGGGCGAACCCGCCCCCGCCCAATCCCGAGTGAGCGGGATCCACCACTGCCAGCGTGAACGCCGCAGCAACCGAGGCATCGACGGCATTGCCGCCCCGCTCGAGCATGGACAACGCCGCCGCGCTGGCGATTGGATGAGCGCTGGCGATAACGCCACCCCGAAACGGCCGGGCGGCGAGCGCGCAAAAGCCGACCAGGAGCACCGGGGCGAGGACTGTTGGCGTGGTGCAGGCCAACCGGCGCGGCAGCCTACAGGCGGCCATCGGCCTTTCATCTTCGGCGACAGCGGCCTTCCCGCCGATTATTCCGACGTCGCCGTCAGGGGAGCCGACTTTTTTCAATTGCGAACGCGTGTTAAATCTTCGGAATCCTTGGAGGGGGAGGCCGATAAGCATCTTGCCTGATTTCTGGCGTTTCGTTTGCATCACCGTGAGTCGAAGGGTTGGGACCTGATCGAGACTATGAAATCGAGCGGACGAAAATACCCCCGAGCGCTCCCCAGAGGAACCCTCAAACAAACTGATTCGAAGGCAATCCGGACGCCCTCAACCACGCATTCGCCCTTGGCAGCGATCGTTCTTTGCGCCGGCCAAGGCACCCGGATGAAGTCGTCAAAGGCCAAGGTGCTCCATCCCGTCCTCGGGCGCCCGCTCGGCGCATACGCGATCTCCCGCGCTCTGGACCTGGGCGTATCCCCCGTGGTGGCGGTGGTGGGTTTTCAGGCCGAGCAGGTGAAATCCGCGCTGCAACAGGAGTTTCCCGGCCAGCCTTTGCGTTTTGCCCTGCAGAGCGAACAAAGGGGAACGGCTCATGCGGTTCAAGCTGCCCAGGCGGAGCTCAAGGACTATTCCGGTGCAATTCTAATACTTTACGGCGATGTCCCGCTGCTCCAGCACGCCACGCTTGAAGCCCTGATCGCGGCCTACCACCGCCAGCGCTCGGCTCTGGCGCTGATCACCTCCGTCGCGCCGGATGCGACGGCATACGGCCGCATCGTTCGTTCGCGCGGTCGGATCTCGCGCGTGGTCGAGCAAAAGGACTGCAGCGCGAAGTTGCTCCAGATCCGGGAGTTCAATGCCGGGATTTACGTCGCCGACTCCCGTTTCCTGTGGGATTCATTGCCGCAAGCGCGCAGCGCCAACGCGCAGCGCGAATTCTATTTGACCGACCTGGTGGCGATCGCGGCAGCGAAGAAGAAGCTGGCGGACATCCAGGTCGATTTTACCGAGACCGCGGGGGTCAACGACCGGGAGGACCTCGCCTCCTGTGCCCGGGTTTTGCGAAAGCGGATCAATTCGTTGCACATGCAAAACGGGGTCAGCCTGCTCGATCCCGACAGCGCGTTCATCGACGCTGGCGTGGCGATCGGACGAGATGCAGAAATCGGTCCGATGGTCTCGCTCCTCGGCGCTTCGCGGATTGGTAAGGGCGTCCGCGTGGGCCAGGGCTCGGTGATCGCCGATTCGATCGTCGCGGATGGAACCGAAGTGCGACCGTATTCGGTGTTGGAAGGAGCCCGGGTCGGCGAGCGCTGTGTCCTCGGACCCTTCTGCAGGCTGCGGCCTGGGACCGAGCTGGCCGACTCGGTTCACATCGGCAACTTCGTGGAGACGAAGAAGGCGGCGATCGGAAAGGGCTCCAAGGCCAACCACCTGTCCTATCTCGGAGACGCGAAAATCGGGGCGGGCGTCAACATCGGCGCGGGAACCATCACCTGCAACTACGATGGCGTGAACAAGCACCTGACCGTGGTGGAAGACAACGTCTTCGTGGGGTCCGATACCCAGCTGGTGGCGCCGGTCAGCGTCGGGGCAGGTTCGCTGATCGGGGCAGGAACCACGGTGACTGAGAATGTGCCGGCGATGAGCCTGGTGCTCTCTCGCAGCCCCCAGGTTACGAAGGAGGGGTGGGTTCTTAAGAGGAAAGGTGAGATACCGAAGAAAGATGCAGGGTAAAGCCGACCCAATGGTCCCAATCGTCGCCTCACGGCTATTGTCGGGCGCGGACAGAATGTCCATTTCGGGTGCAGAGGCCGGGGGTTAAGCGTCGCTTAGACGGTCAGTCGCGGCGATAGAGAGGTCAGTGATGTGCGGGATCGTTGGGTACGTTGGTGGCGAGGAAGCGGCACCGATTCTTGTTTCCGGTTTGAAAAAGCTCGAGTACCGCGGCTATGACTCGGCCGGCGTCGCGATCGTCAATGGCAAAGGGCTGAAGATCGTCCGCGCCAACGGCAAGCTCAAGAACCTGGAAAACCGCATCACCGCCGAGCCTCCGAAGGGCACCACCGGAATCGGGCACACCCGCTGGGCCACGCACGGCAGACCCTCGGACGAGAACGCCCATCCTCATTCCTACCGGGGAGTGGCGGTCGTTCACAACGGCATCATCGAGAACCATCTCGCTCTGAAGAAGGAGCTGAGCCAGCGCGGGCACGTCTTTGCGTCTGAAACGGACACTGAGGTGTTTGCGCACCTGATCTTCGCGCAGCTCAGCGAGGGCTTGGACTTACCCCAAGCCGTTCGCGCGGCCGTGTCGCAGGTGAAGGGTACCTATGGACTTGCCGTCGTTTCGGAACGGCATCCTCAGCAGATCGTTTGCACCAAGGACGCCTCGCCGCTGGTGCTGGGGTTCTCGCGTGGACAGAACTTCGTCGCGTCTGACATTCCGGCGCTCCTCGAACACACCCGCGACTTCGTCTACATGGAAGAGGGCGACCTCGCTGTTCTCACCCCGGACAAGGTGACGGTGTTCGATCGCCTGGGAGCGGAAGTGCATCGCCCGCTTCGCCGGATCGACTGGACGCCGATGATGGCGGAGAAGGGCGGCCACAAGCATTTCATGCACAAGGAAATCTGGGAGCAACCCAGGGCCGTGGCCGATACCATCCGCGGCCGCGTTCTGCTTTCGGAAGGGGACGTGCACCTCGAAGGGTGGAGTCTTTCCGCGGAGAGAGTCGCATCGCTCACCCGCATCACCATGCTCGCGTGCGGGACAAGCTGGCATTCCGGGTTGGCGGGCAAGTTCATGATCGAGAAGCTCGCCAGGATTCCCGTCGATGTGGAGCTCGCGTCGGAGTTCCGCTACCGCGATCCGCTGGTTGACGGGCACCAGCTGGCGATCGCGATCAGTCAGTCCGGCGAGACGCTGGACACGATCGCCGCGATGCGCGAAGCCAAGTCGCGCGGTGCGCCGACGATGACGATCTGCAACGTGATGGGCTCGGCGATGACGCGCGAGGCGGATTTGACCGTGCTTACCAACGCCGGGCCGGAGATTGGCGTGGCATCGACCAAGGCGTTCACCACCCAATTGGCCGCCCTCTACTTGCTCGCGGTGAAGCTCGGGCGGATGCGGGGCACGCTCAACGTCAACCAGGCGCAGCAGCACCTGACGCATCTCACCGAGATCCCGAAAATGATCGAGGACGTATTGCAGTGCGAGTCCAGTGCATCCGGTCGCTTTGGAAGGAGCGCTCAAGCTCAAGGAGATCAGCTACGTCCACGCGGAAGGCTACGCCGGCGGTGAGATGAAGCACGGCCCGATCGCCCTCATCGATGAACGGATGCCGGTGGTGGTGATGGCGCCAAAGCAGCCCGCTCTGCCTTATGAAAAGATCATCGGCAACGTGCAGGAGGTCAAGGCGCGCGGCGGACAGGTGATCTCGCTGGTGGACGAAGACGATGAGTTGGTCCGGGGCCTGAGCGACTACGTGATCACCATGCCACCGGCTTGTGCGCTGCTGGCTCCCTTGATTGCCGTCGTGCCGCTGCAACTGTTGGCCTACCACATCGCCGATTTGCGGGGCACCGACGTGGATCAACCGCGAAACCTCGCCAAGAGCGTGACCGTCGAGTAGCAAGTCGCGCAGCAGGTTTTGAAAAGCGTCGCGAGCAAGCCCAGATGCGAGGCGCGGTGGGACGTGGCGCGCGGAGCGTACGAGGCAATAACGAGGCAGTACGTGAGCACGCCAGGGGGACCGCAACGAAGCAGGTGGGCTGCGCAGCAGCTTTTCAGCGCCTGCTAGAGCAGTCCGACGATCGGCGCCAGCCACTTCTGGACGTCCGCATTCCTCTGGAAGAAGCCCATGTCGAGGGTGTACGCGAACAGCTCGCCGGCGAACTCGCCCGCGGTCCGGTAGCGCACTCCCAGCCCGGGGTGGAGCGACTTGCGCAGGATCTGGGCCAACGGCCGATCCAACTCGTCGGGCAGGGAGAGCTTGGCGGCGCGAATCGCGTTCATCACCGCTGTGGTGTCCGAGCTATCCCCCCGGAACGGATGAAGCCCGGTGACCAGCTCGTGAAGAATGATCCCCACGGAAAACAAGTCGGATGCGGGGGTGAGCGGCTCGGCACGCGTTTGCTCCGGCGAAAGGTAATGCAGCTTTCCCGCCGCGACCCCGTCGCCGGGTCCAATGTTGGTGTGTCGGCTCCAGGCCACGCCGAAGTCTCCGAGCTTGATCTCCCCGGCCGCGGAGAAGAACACGTTCGCAGGATTGACGTCACCGTGCACCAGGCCCAGCGGGCTGCCGGTGCGGGTTTTCGCCTGATGAAAGTAGGAGAGTCCTTTGAGGACCTCGAGGACGACGTGAACCGCCATCTTGAGGGGAAAGCCCTCCTTGCGGCGCCGGAGTGCCCGCATCAGGGCGCGAAGGTCACCGCCCATCAGAAATTCAATCGCAATGAACGGTCTGCCGAACGCGTCGCCGATCTCCAGCCGTTGGACCAGATTCGGATGAGAGAGCAGGCCCATGAGATCTGCCTCGTCGTGAAACGCCTCCAGCGAGGTGCCCTTGCGCATCAGCTTGAGGGCAATCTTGACCTGCTCGCCGCGCTCGTCCACCGCCTCGGCGAGGAACACCTCCGCCATCCCGCCCGAGCCGAGGCGTGAGAGCAGCAGATAGCGGCCGTAGCGCCGGGAGGCGATTTCGATCGGCTTGTCGGTGAACACTTGGCCGATAGAGCTTACCCGCTGCTGCAGCTGCCCGGAGGTAGGGCGGGTGGACGCGCTCGCGCACACCTGGCGCGGCGTTCAGCCATCCGGAGGACACTGCGGTCCGATGCGGAAAAATTCTAAGATATCCTCAGCCTGCAGGGGACCGAGAGCTCAACTTGAATTGCGCCAGATGTCGACAGCCGGTTGAGGAGAACCGGAAGTTCTGCGGCAAGTGCGGAGCACCGACCGGCAAGGCCGGCCGAGTTGGCGATGAGCCCACCGTCGTGCCGGTTCGGATGAACGACGTCCTCGAGGGCAAATGGCGCCTGGAGCGAAAACTGGGCGAAGGAGGAATGGGCACCGTCTACCTCGCTCACGATCTGCAATTGGATCGAAAGGTCGCGATCAAGGTTCTCGCCAGCCAGCTGGCGGGGGATTCGGAGCTGGTCACCCGGTTCGAGCGCGAAGCGCGACTGACCGCGAGCCTGGAACACCCGAACATCGTCCCCGTCTACGCGGTGGGCGCGATGCAGGGGCGACCCTTCATCGTGATGAAAAAGCTCGAAGGCCGTACTCTGGCCGCCTATCTTCGCGAGTGCGGGGCGCTGCCCGGAGACGAGCTGTTGTCGCTGATGCTCCAGCTCTGCTCGGGACTGGATTTCATCCATGCGCGCGGGTTCATTCATCGCGACATCAAGTCGGGCAACATCTTCATCGGGCCTGACGGGTTGGCGACGATCCTCGATTTTGGCATCCTGCGAACGAGTGAAAATATAGATGCGCTGACCCGCACCGGGATGGTGATGGGCACGCCGCAGTACATGTCTCCCGAACAAGCTCTCGGGGCAACGGAGATCGATCATCGGGCCGACCTCTATGCATTGGCGGTTCTCTTGTTCGAATGCCTCACCGGGACGCTTCCCTTCGAGGCGGAGAGCGAGCTGTCGCTGATCCAGATGCAGGCCCACGCTCCCGCGCCGGACGTAGTGGACCGCGCGCCTTGGGTTCCCGCGGCGGTTGCCGAAGTGGTGAAGCGGGCTCTCTCCAAGCGGCCGGAGGAACGATACGCCTCCGGAGGCGAGCTGCTCGCTGCGCTGGGGGATGCCTACGGTGCGAAGATCGCGCTTCCAATCACCGGTCCCCGTCCCGCGGCTCCGGCGCCGCTTCCGGATTCGGGATCGCCCTCGCTGGCCAACGATGCGATGTTCACCCGTCCGTCGATGAAACGGCTGGCCGGTGAGATTTCGACGCCCCAGCGCTTGCGGACAACGCCGGCGCGGACCCCGAGTCGACCCAACCCAGCCCCCACCGCGAATCCGGTTGGAAGGTCCACCGTCCCGATGGAGACCTCTACCGCGGTTCCCGCCCCCCAACCCCGTGCGACCCCCACCGGGTCGTTCCAGTTTGTCCGCAGGGTCAGAACGCCGGCGGTCGTCGCGGCAGGCGTCCTGGTGGCGTTGGTGCTCGCTTACTTCGCAGCCGGCAGGGTGCCGTCGTTGAAGCGCGTCCAGCCCATCGCCGCCGAAGCCCGGCCAGCCAAGCCGCCGAGCAGCGTAGACAGCTTGGCTCTGTTCGACGCCGGCCTGGACTTGCGAGAAGAGAAGACCGCCGAGGTCGCGGCCGATGCGGGAACCACGCTCGCCTCGGCTCAGGTCGAAGCTTCAAATCGCGGTCCGGTGGGCGGCGCCGAAGAGATTCCCGAGGCGGCTCCTGCTGCGGAACCGGAAAACGAGGACGCGCGCCTGCGAGTCGGCGCCAAGCAGGTCGCGCGCAAGCCGCCCCTGCGTGGGAACGGATCACTCAACCTGATCACCACCTTGGCAGGTGAGCCGTATTGGGCCGCGGTGTCGGTGGACGGCGTTCGCAAGGGCAATACGCCGCTTCGGCTCGATCTACCTCCGGGCAAGCATCGGATACACTTCGAACGCGTGGGTTTCAAATCGGTGAGCAAACAAGTCAAGATCGCATCCGGACGGTCGTCCATGCTGCGAATCGAACTGACTCCATGATCCAGGTCGCCGCGTTTTCCGCGTTGCTCCTCGTCATGGCCACCCCCGCATCGAAGGTGCAAGTCCCTGTCGGGACGGCGAAGTTCCAGATCGGTCAGAGCGAATTTCGGCGAGGGGATTTCCTCGCGGCGCTGCGCACGCTCGATGCGGCGGCGGCGGAAGCCAACGATGGCCAGCTCCTCGGTCAGATCCATCTATTGCGGGGGCAATGCCTGGCGGCTCGGCAGGATCTTCCCGGTGCCGAGGAGGCCTTCGGATTGGCCCTGCAGCGAGATCCGGAAGTCGCGCTTGATCCATCCAAGGTAGACCCCGCGCTGGTGAGCATGCTCGACGGCCTTCGCGCCAGGCTGCGCGGTGAGCTGGTGGTGCGCGCCGATCGCGAGGGCGCGCAGGTTTTGCTCGACGGCAGGTTGCTCGGCCAGGCGCCCATCAAATCCTCGGTGCCCATAGGCAAGCACGCCCTGGAAGTGCGCACCCCCAATGG